>Ga0208849_1000048_pt1 | contig 115206 bp, 124 predicted proteins | sample NGESurdeep072012_10_FD_184470 | JGI IMG/M metagenome (GOLD analysis project Ga0208849, IMG submission 184470) | Arctic peat soil microbial communities from Barrow, Alaska - NGEE Surface sample 53-3 deep-072012 (SPAdes) | ecosystem: Environmental > Terrestrial > Soil > Wetlands > Peat ... | reverse complement strand
CATCGATATACCGGAGGAGGAGCAGGCGCGCGCGCAGCGCCCGCCGATGAGGGGGGACCATCCGGGTCCCCTCTCATTCCTATCGGCCGGGCTGGTAGCTCGAGACGAACAGGAAGATCAGGAATGCGGCGAAAGCTCCGTATTCGACCACGACGTTGCGCGTGAAGCTGTCCTCGACCGTGTGCCTGACCAGTCCGCGATTGATGTACCAGGCGAACAGCAACATCACCGCGAAGGTGCCCTCGTTCAGATTCAGGTAAAGCTGCATGGAAAGGGTGAGGATCGCCCAGGCCAGGAACATGACCACCTGGCCGACGAACAGCGCAAAGATGAACGCCCTCCGTGGGGCGATCGCCGGCCCGTTGATCCTGAAGCTGCGATATGAGGCCAGGAACGTGATGGTGAAGATCCACAGCAGCTTGAGGAGGATGTTGAACGGGATGGTCACGACGACCAGGTAGGCGCCCGCAAGCACCAGGATCAGGATCGCTTCCTGCAGCATCATGTGCCCGCGCTTTTCGGCGCCGCGCAGTCGAAGGTAATCGAGCCGCGCCGACAGCATGAATCCCGCACCGAAGACGGCGGTGATGAGCCCGTATTTCCAGAGCTCGGCCACGATCGGATGGCCGGCGCTGTCACGGCCGCCGGCGAGCCCGGCCAGCGTGATCGCCCCCAGGGCGACCGGGATGTAGTGCTCGATCCTCGGAAATTCCTCGGTTCCGCGGAGGTAGCCGAGCAGCGCAGGCGCCGCCACCACCACCATGCCCAGCGCGAGCACCCACACCTGCCCTTCGCCCAGCAGCTCGGACTTGAAGGCGAGGGCGATGGCCATTAGCACGGCCCCCGCAAAGAGCAGGAAGCTGCGGTCGCGCTCGAGATGTACCGCGGTCGAGGCTGGCGGCGCCTTCTCAGGTGCGGGCGGGATCTTCATTCGACCCGAGGAAGTCTAAGCGTCGGCAAGGCCCTACGTCGTGGCACGTCCGTAGCGGTCTGAGAGGCGAACGACGTCGTCTCCCTCCGGCGTGGACACCTCGAAGATGTCGCTGTCCTCCACAGCGGTGATGCGATGACGCGTGCCCGGCCTGATGTGAAGCGTGTCGCCGGCGCGCATGCGGTAGGTGGTCAGCTCGCCGTCCGGACCGCCGAGGTCGATGTCAACACAGCCCTTCACGAGGTACTGGTACTCGTCCTTGCGCTCGTGGTACTGGAGAGAGAGCGCCTCGCCTTTGTTCACGTGCAGCACTTTGCCGAGATAGCGATCGGTCGCCGCCCATCGAAGCTCGTAACCCCATGGCTTGTCGACGCGCGACTCGTCAACGGGCTTGGGGGCATCAGGCATGCGATCGGGGCAAGGTGATGGAGGTGATCGGCGAGAGATTCGGTGTCCAGGTGGTCCAGCTGCTAGGCGCGGCCGAGCACCGGAGCGCGCGCATCGGTAGATGCGTAAGCGAGGAGCGGAGGGCGCAACAACGCAGATGGGCCGCATGGGCGCCGAAGATCCGTCGATCAGCCTTCGTCATCTTGACCTTAGACCCACAATGTCCTCTATCGCGCTCAGGCGAGCCTCGACGTCCGCGTTCGTCGCAGCCTCAGAGTAGACGCGCACGAGCGGCTCGGTGCCGCTGGCCCGAAGCAATACCCAGCTGCCGTCTTCGAGGTAGAACTTGAAACCGTCGTCGGATCGCACGCGTGCGACCTTGACGCCCGCGACCTCGGCGGGCTGGTTGGCCGAAAGCAGGTCCAGGATCCGCTTCCGCTCCGTGTCGTAGGTGTCACGCGCGAGGTGGATGTCATGACGGCTGTATGCGTGCGGCCCGACGCGCCTCTCTAGGTCGGCCAGGATTTGCGAGAGCGGCTTGCCCATCCTGACGATCATGTCGGCGAATAGCAGTCCGATCAGGATGCCGTCGCGCTCCGGGATATGTCCTCGAATCGCGTAACCGCCCGACTCCTCCCCCCCCAGCACCGCGTCGGACTCCATCATCTTGGGCGCGATGTTCTTGAATCCCACAGGCACCTCGAAAACCTCGGCGCCAAACTCCGCGCCAAGCTTGTCGGCCATTGAGGTCATGTTGATGGTTTTGACCACAGGCCCGCCCATTCCCCTGACCTCGAACAGGTAGAGCATCAGCAACGCGAACACCTGCAGCTGCGTGATGAAGCGGCCGGTCTCGTCGATAATTCCAACCCGGTCCGCATCTCCATCGGTGCAGATGCAGAGGTGGTTTCCACCTCCCGCCCTCATGACCGCCAGCGCCGCATCGATGTTGGGCGGAATCGGCTCCGGGTTGATGCCGCCGAAGAATGGATTGCGCTCGTAGTGCAGCTCGGTGACGCTCGTGGTCCCGCCAGAAAGCAGGTCGGCGATGTACCGATAGCCAGAGCCATACATGCACTCGTGCACGATGCGGAGGCCCGCTCCCTTGATGGCGGCGAGGTCGACCATTCGCCCGATCTGCTCGTAGTACGAAGCGCGCGGATCGTAGACAGTGATTAGGCTGGCTGACTTCGCGCTGTCCGGCGATCGGGGTTCCTGCACAGCGTTGATTCGCTGCTCAAGGTCCGCGATTACGCTGCTCGGCGCTGAGCTGCCGGTCTCCGGCTTGTACTTCACCCCGTTGAACAGGTAAGGGTTATGGCTGGCGGTGATCACCGCCGCGCCAGTGGCCTTGCGGTCGATGACAGTCCACGACGCGACCTGCGTCGGCGATGGACGGTCGAAGATGAGGCTGCGAACGCCGTTGGCGGCGAACACGTCGGCGACTGCCCGGGCAAATTCCTCGGACGCGAATCGACAGTCATAGCCCACGACCGCCAGCGGATCCGCGGTGCGCGAGAGCATGTACTCGGCTGCGCCCTGCGCGACGCGGCGAACGTTGGCGTAGGTGAAATCGTCTGCTACGACCCCCCGCCAGCCATCGGTTCCGAACTTGATCTGCCCCGAGTGACTCATCCCCCAGCCAAGTTAACTACAGATAGCCGGTTTTACCTGCACGCCGGAGTGCCTCCACCACCTTGCGCACGTCCTGCGCTCGTGAACGCGGACATACAAGAAGCGCGTCCTCGGTGTCGACAATGATCATGTCGTCGAGGCCGATGGCCGCTATCAGGCGCCGTGATCCGAGGATGAGGCTTCCGGTGGTCTCGACAAGAATCGACTGGCCCTCGACCGAGTTGCCGTGAACGTCGGCCCGCACGCGGTCGCCCAGCTCAGCCCAGTTGCCGATGTCGGCCCAGTCGAAGTCGCCCGGGACGAGCAACAGGCGATCGGTCTTCTCCATCACGCTCCGGTCGATCACGTCGACTCGCAGCCGCTTGTAGATGGCAGCGGCGCCGGCCTCGTCGCCGGCGGCCCGCGCAGCCATCACCTTCTGCAGGCCTGCCAGGTGGCGAGGGGCGTGCAAACGGAGCTCTTTGATGAACACGTCAAGCCGCCAGGAGAACCAGGCGAGGTTCCAGTAATAGCCGCCCGCCTTGACGAAACGCTTGGCAGTGGCGAGGTCTGGCTTCTCAGTGAAGCTCTTGACGCGGAGCGCATCGCCAGTCATCCGTCCCGGCGCGTGGATGTAGCCCAGTCCTGTCGATGGGAATCTGGGCTTCAATCCGACCGTCACCAGGCAGTCGCTCGAGGCCGCAGCGCGGACAGCCGCCCGTACCGCCCTCGATACACCCGCACGACCGCTGACCACGTGGTCCGCCGGAAGGACGAGCATCACGGCGTCCGGATGACTTTGGCGCAACGTGAGCGCCGCAAGTCCGAACGCATTGGTGGTCCCCCTGGCCGTCGGTTCCAGGATCAGGTGGGCGGAGTCGATCTCGGGCAGCACCTTCTGGATGATGTCGCGCTGGCCGGCCTCCGTCAGCACGAAGACCTCGCTCGCCAGCTTCGCCGCGCGGTCGAACGTTTCGCGCAGCAGCGGCCGCCCGCTATCCCCAAGCGCGAGTACGTGCTTCGGTGTCGACCGGCGCGATCGGGGCCAGAGCCGCGTCCCGGCACCTCCGGCCGGGATCACTGCGACGGTCCTGTCGGTGCGCACCGGTCGACGGGACGTCAACCGACCTCTTCCGCGAGCTCCTTTGCCCGCGCTGTCGATTCCCAGGGTGCGTCGATATCAGTGCGGCCGAAATGGCCGTAGACCGCCGCCGCGCGAAAAAGCGGCCGGCGCAGGTTGAGCTCTTTGATGATGCCCAGGGGGCTCAGGTCAAACAGCTTGCTCACCGCCGTCGAAAGCGTGGTGTCCGGCACGGTTCCGGTGCCGAAGGTGTCGACGCGAATCGCCACCGGCTTGACGACGCCGATCGCATATGCGATCTGCACCTCGCACCGCTTCGCCAGCCCGGACGCGACGATCGTCTTGGCGACGTGCCGAGCTCCATATGCGCCGGCGCGGTCGACCTTCGTCGGGTCCTTACCCGAAAAGCACCCGCCGCCGTGGCGGGCGTAGCCGCCGTACGTGTCGACCATGATCTTGCGGCCGGTGAGGCCGGCATCGGCCACTGGGCCGCCGATGACGAAACGGCCCGTGGGGTTGATGTAGGAGCGAAGGCCGCCTTCTCTCAGCTCGGCCGGGATCACCGCATCGATCACGTGCTCGGCGATGTCCGCACGCAGTTGCTCGGTCTCGACTTCCTCATGATGCTGCGCAGAGAGCACGACATTGTCGACGCCAAGCGGCTTGCCGTCTTGGCCGTATCGAACTGTCACCTGGACCTTGCCGTCGGGTCGGAGGTAGCTGAGCGTTTTGTTGCGGCGGACTTCGGCGAGGCGCCTGGCGAGGCGGTGCGCAAGGGTGATTGGGAGCGGCATGAGCTCGGGCGTCTCGTCGCAGGCGTAGCCGAACATCATTCCGGAGTCGCCGGCCCCGCCGACGTCGACCCCCTGGGCAATGTCGGGCGACTGCTCGTCGATGCTGGTGATGACGCCGCAGGTCTCAGCGTCGAAGCCGTACTTGGCACGGGTGTAGCCGACCTCGCGGATGGTCTGGCGGATGATTCGCGGAATGTCGACGTAACAGTCGGTGGTGATCTCCCCCACCACGATCACCAGGCCGGTGGTGACCACGGCCTCGCACGCCACCCGCGCCAGTGGATCCTTGGCCAGGATCGCGTCGAGGATGGCGTCAGAGATCTGGTCGGCGAGCTTGTCAGGGTGGCCCTCGGTGACCGACTCCGAAGTGAAGACGCTGTAGGCCGGCTCCCGGGACATGTTGGTCCTCCTTTGAATCTCCCACGCCGGCAAAGCCGAGCCTCCGTGTTGGGCCCAACCCCAGGCGCCAGGTTCATACCTCTGGGACGTGGTGATAGTACCTCTGACGATGGTGCCAGTTCGACACCCCTCACCCGGCCACGCTGAAGCGTGGCCGACCTCCCCGGCGAGCGGGGAGGTCTTTGTCCGGGCTTATCGCCCGGACCGGAGGTCCAGGTAATGGATCCCGGAGTGCCGTAAGGCTTTCGTTCCCCGTTTCGCCAGTAGGTCCGCCGTCGCTGCCCGGGACGACTCCATCACAGCCTCGATATGCTCGCGCTTCATCTCCCACGTCGCCGTGGGTGCTGTGACCGGGCAAAGGACCACGATCCTGGCCCGGTCGCACAACCGCTCGTAGTCGCTGAGCATCTGGTGGTGCAGAGTCAGCTGCAAAGTGCGCGCTATCAGCTCGGGCAGGCTGTGGGGGGCGGCCTCGTACTCACCCCCTCCCATGAGGCTGATCGCCAGGATCTCCTTCGCACCGTCCTCGATGGCGATATCGAGCGGCGTGTTGTCGACGACGCCCCCATCCAGGTGCTCGCGGCCGTCGATCTTGACAGATGGAAAAAGGCCGGGGATGGCGGTGGATGCGAGCAGCGCAGGGGTCAGCAGGCCTGACCGGAAGACCACCGGCTTGCCCGCGTTGAGGTCGGTCGCGACGACGGCGAGGGGGACGCGAAGCTGCTCGAAGGTAGTCATGCCGGTCAGTGCTTGGGCACGGTCGATCAGGCGGCGCACGTTCTCCTGAGGAAAGGCGCTGAGCTGGTCGTGGCGGAGCCCCGAAAGGATGACTCCCAGCGGGTGGGCATGAAAAACGGTCAGGGCCTGGCGGGACAGCCAGACCTGACGCAGCATCAGGATCCCGGCCAGCGACGGATAGGCGGCGATCGCGCTTCCGTTCAGCGCCCCTACGCTGCATCCGACGACAGCGACGGGTGGCTCGAGGCCCGCCTCCAGCAGCCCGTTGAGCACCCCGACCTGCGCGGCGCCCCTAGCGCCGCCTCCGCCCAGCACCCACGTGCGCCGAGCTGGCCCGAACGTGGGCTAGTGTCCGGGACCTGAGGACACTCAGGTGCCCTCTTCCCAAGACGTCAGGTAGCGCTGCTGCTCCTCGGTCAGGGTGTCGATCTCGATCCCCATCGCCTTGAGCTTGAGGCGGGCGACCTCGGCGTCGATGTCCGCCGGCACGTCGTAAACCTTGTTCTCTAACGTGCTCGCATTCTTGGCCATGTACTCGGCACATAGCGCCTGGTTCGCAAAGCTCATGTCCATCACCGCTGCAGGGTGACCTTCGGCTGCGGCCAGGTTGATGAGCCGCCCCTCGCCCAGCACGTGCAGGCGCCGTCCGTCCCCCAGCTTGTATTCCTGCACCGACGGGCGGACCTGGCGCACGCCTGTCGCCATCTCGTCCAGGGCCTTGAGGTTGATCTCCGAGTTGAAATGCCCCGAGTTGGCCAGGATGGCGCCATCCTTCATCGCCTCGAAGTGGCGGCGGTCGATAACGTTGACGTCGCCGGTGACGGTGACGAAGATGTCGCCCTCGCGCGCTGCCTCCCCCATCGTCATCACCCGGAAGCCATCCATGGCTGCCTCGAGCGCCTTCACCGAATCGACCTCGGTGACGACCACGTCGGCGCCATGGCCCTTCGCCCTGGAGGCCAGGCCACGACCGACCCAGCCGTAGCCGGCGATAACAAATGTCTTGCCGGCCAGCAGCACGTTGGTGGCGCGGATGATGCCGTCAATGGTCGACTGGCCAGTTCCATATCGGTTGTCGAACATGTGCTTCGTGTCGGCTTCGTTGACGGCGACGATCGGGTAACGCAGCACGCCGCGCTCCGCCATGGCACGAAGCCTCACGACGCCTGTGGTCGTCTCTTCGGTGCCGCCGATGATCTCGCCCAGCTGGTTCTGGCGCGACTTGTGCAGCACCGACACCAGATCGGCGCCGTCGTCCATGGTCATGACCGGCCGGTGATCGAGGACTGCTTCGATATGGCCGTAATAGGTGTCGTTGTCCTCGCCGCGGATGGCGTACGTGCTGATCATGTGCTGCCCAGCGAGGGCGGCGGCGACGGCATCGTTGGTGGACAGCGGGTTCGAAGCGCAAAGCACCACATCGGCACCACCCGCTTTCAAGGTGAGCATAAGGTTGGCAGTCTCACTGGTCACGTGGAGACACGCTGCCAGCTTCAGTCCCTTTAGCGGCTGCTCCTTAGTGAACCTCGCGCGGATCAGGTTCAACACCGGCATCTCTCGCGCCGCCCAGTCGATGAGGTCCTGGCCCTGAGCCGCCAGGTTCATGTCTTTGACGTCGTTTCCCTTGGAGCTGACTTTCAAATGCAGCGCCTCTCCTTAATACACAATCTCGCTGACCACTTTCACGTCGGGCAGCCGCTTTCTTCCGGCCAGGTCTTCGAGCTCGATCAAAACCTGCACACCTATGACATCGCCGCCAAGCTTGCGAATCAAGCGAACCGCGGCGGCCGCGGTGCCGCCTGTTGCCAGTACATCATCGACTATCAGCACCCGCTGACCCGATTCCACAGCGTCCGAATGGACCTCGAGCTGGTCTGATCCGTACTCGAGCTGATAACCCTCGGCGATCGTCGTCCAGGGAAGCTTGCCCGTTTTTCGAATCGGCACGAACCCGGCATTGAGCTTGACCGCCATGGCGGCGCCCGGTATAAACCCTCGAGCCTCAATGGCGGCGACGAGGTCCGGCGGCCGATCGCCCCAGCTCTTGGACATCAGGGCGACGACTTCGCGGAAGAGCTCCTTGCGCGCAAGCAGCGGCGTGATGTCGCGAAAGATCACGCCAGGCTGCGGATAGCCGGGAACATTGCGCACGAACTTCTTGAGCTGTTCGGGTGTGGTCATACGACGGTCCGGAAGTATTCCAGGGTCCGGCCGAGGCCTTCCTCCAGGGCGACCTTTGGCTCCCACTCGAGCAGGCGCCGAGCCCGGCTGATGTCGGGACGCCGCTGCTTCGGGTCGTCGACAGGCAGCTCGCGGAACTCGATTTTGCTCTTCGACCCGGCGAGGCGAACTATGGTCTGCGCCAGCTGGAGCACAGTCACCTCCTCGGGGTTGCCGAGGTTGACCGGCAGCTCATCGCCGTGTTCGAGATCGGCAAGGACTCCTCGTACGAGGTCAGAGACGTAGCAGAGGCTGCGAGTCTGGGAACCGTCGCCGTAGACGGTGAGCGGCTCGCCCCTGATCGCTTGCGCCATGAAGTTAGGCACCGCCCGGCCGTCCAGCACCTGCATGCGTGGCCCGTGCGTGTTGAAGATGCGGATTATTCGGGTGTCCACGCCATGGGCCTTGTGGTACGCCATCGCAAACGCCTCGGCGCATCGCTTTGCCTCGTCGTAGCAACCACGCGGGCCGATCGGGTTGACGTTCCCCCAATACGTCTCCGGTTGTGGATGGACCAGCGGGTCACCGTACACCTCGGAGGTCGACGCGAGGAGAAACGTGGCGCCCTTTGCGCGCGCCAGGCCGAGCATGTTCATGGTCCCGAGCGTCCCCACCTTGAGTGTGTGGATTGGGTTGGCATCGTATTGAGGCGGCGACGCCGGGGACGCGAAGTGAAGGACGTAACGCACGTCTCCGTCGACGACGACCTCGTCGTTGACGTTGGCCCTGCGGAATTCGAAGTCAGGATCCGCCAGCAGCCCGCTGACGTTGCCGGGCGACCCTGTCAGTAGGTTGTCGAGCGCCACCACGCTCATGCCCGAACCCAGCAGTGCCTCACAGAGGTGAGAGCCGATGAACCCGGCTCCTCCCGACACCACCGCGCGTTGCTTAGTCGCGGCCAATTCCCCGGTACGTGAAACCAAGCCCGCGCATCATCGCCGGGTCGTAAATGTTTCGCCCGTCGACCATCACCGCCTTGCGCATCGAGGTTTTCATACGAGCCAGGTCGAGGTGGCGGAACTCGTTCCACTCGGTGACCAGGACCAATCCGTCGGCGCCGTCAGCCAGCGCGTAGGCGTCAGCCGAATATTCGACATCCGGCAACAGATCGCGCGCTCGAGCCATCGCGGCCGGGTCATAAGCTCGAACCTCCGCGCCGGCTGCGATGAGGACCCTCGCAATGTCCAGGCTTGGCGCGTCGCGAAGGTCATCGGTGTTCGGCTTGAACGCCAGCCCGAGAAGCCCGATGATCCGACCCTCCAGCGTGTCGAGGCACTCGCGCAGCTTGTCGATGGCGAGCATCCGCTGGTCGCGGTTGATGTCCATGACGGCGGTGAGAAGGTCGGGATGGTAGTCAAAGCGCTCGGCCAGCGCGGCCAGCGCCTTCACGTCCTTGCCGAAGCACGAGCCGCCGTAGCCGATCCCCGCGTCGAGGAAGCTGGGCCCGATCCGCTTATCGAGGCCCATGCCCTCGGCCACGAGCTTGGCGTCGGCATCGACGCGCTCGCAGATCCGTGCGATCTCGTTGATGAACGAGATGCGCGCGGCGAGAAATGCATTCGACGCGTACTTGACCATTTCCGCGGTGTAAATGTTCGGAGTGATCAGGATCTTCGCCTCGAGCGGAGCGTAGAGCTCGGATACCTTGGCCGCGGCGACCGGGTCGTGGCTGCCGATCACCACTCGATCCGGGTGCATGAAGTCCTGGATGGCTGACCCCTCACGGAGAAACTCAGGGTTCGACACCACCTCGGCACGGTGCTTTCCATTCCGCTGCCGAAGGACTCTCGAGACCATGTCGCCGGTCAGCGGTGGGACCGTTGACTTGTTGACCACCACCAGAGGGCCGTCCATGCTGTCGGCGATCGAGGTCGCGGCCGCCTCGACATAGGAAAGGTCCGCCTCGCCGCCCTCGCCCTCGGGAGTGCTGACGGCGATGATCGCGTATTCCGCTCCGGGCACCGCCTCGTCGTACGCAGTGGTGAAGGTGAGGCGCCCCGCCTTGCAATTTCGTTCGACCAGCTCGCTCAAGCCGGGCTCGTAGAAGGGCACGTGGTGACGCTTGAGCTGCTCGACCTTGGCAGCGTTGATATCGACAACGATCACGTCATTGCCGAGATCCGCCAGGCATGCCGCTGTGGTCAGCCCGACATACCCCGCGCCGATGACCGCGACCCTTGACAAAGCTGGCCGATTATCTCAGCACAGAACCTAAGCGTCGCTGGAAGGCCGGATTCATTCCGACCGTAACCTATGCTCCATCCAAGCGCCTCCAGGCAACGTGTTACGCGGAGGGGGTCCCGCGGGGGAGGCCTGCCTCACCCGCGCCTTCTCAGTAGGGCTTCATATACGGAAATCGTCTGGCGCGCGGTCTTGCGCCAGCTGAAGGCGCGGGCACGCTCCAGACCGGCCTTTCGCGCCCGATCCGGATTCGCGCACAGCTCGGCCGCCGCCCGTCCCAGAGCCTCTGCATCTCCGTCCTCGACCAGCTCCCCGGCGTCATCCACCACCTCGGGCAGGCTGGAGTTGCGGTACGCGGCGACGGGGCAGCCGCAAGCCATCGCTTCGAGGCAGGGCAACCCGAAACCCTCGTAGCGGCTGGGAAACACCAGGCATCCCGCCGCGGTATACAGATCAGCCAGGTCCACCTTGTCGACGGGTCCCAGGATCGTGGCTCCTGGCATGGAAGGCGGCGCCTGCCGGCCGGGGACCCCAGCGAGCACCAGCTGCAGCCCTGGCAGCGCTCCTTTCGCGACCGACCAAGCGCGCAGCAAGCCCGCCGGGTCCTTCCTGGCGTCGAGCGCGCCGACGAATAGCAGATAACCGGGCTCGACTCCCCACCTCTCAGTGACTCTGCCGGCAGCAGCAGGCCCGGGCTGAAAGGTGGGATCCGCGGCCTCATAAACGACGGTGATTCGCTTCGGATCGACCGCTGCGAAGCGCTCGGCGTCGTCGGCGGTCGCCCTCGACACCGCCAGGACGGCGTTCGCCCGCTTGAGCAGGCGCTTGCCGAGCCAGTACCGAAGCCTCTCGCCGCGCATCCGCGGACCGCCCCACGCCCAGGGGATGAGGTCGTGCAGCGTGACCACGAGAGGGCAAGGCGATCGGCCGGGGAGCCGCAGATCGATGGCGTGATAGACACCCGGTTGGATGCGCTGAAGATCAGCGCCCAGCGCCACCGCCTCCTCGTAGGCGGACAGCTGGCCGTGATAGCGACGCCGCGACCCCGCCAGCCGGTAAGAGCCGGGAGGCAAATCAGGCTCGGGGAGGTCGGCGTCGAGCAGCAGGGTCAGCCGCGAGTCAAACCCCTCGGCGATCAGGCCGCCCAGGAGCCCTGCCGCGTAAGTTCCGACCCCGCGCTGAGCGCTGGGACCCTGGACGGGTCGCATATCGAGGAGAACCGCGGGCCCCGACTTGCTGGGTTTGGTCGGCTTCATAAGGGGGGGAACTCCCCCCCTGTTGCGGCGGGCCCGGCGAAGCCGGCTCCCGGCGCACCCCCTCTGTCTTTGCTCAATACTGGGATAGGGCCACCAACGAGCCATCATAATTTGGCGGCCATGGACCACCTTGACGTCGTAGTCGTCGGCGGCTGCGGCCACGTTGGCCTTCCGCTCGCGTTGTCGCTCGCGGACAGCGGTTACCGAGTCGGCATCGACGACATCGACGCGGCCAAGATCGAGCAGGTTCGATCGGGCAACGTGCCGTTCCTCGAGAACGGTGCCGAAGAGCTACTTCGCAAGCTGCTTCCCAGCGGCCGGCTGGTGCTCGCGGCCGACCCAGGGCTTCTCTCGCGAACTGACACCGTGATCCTCGTCATCGGCACGCCAATCGATGAGTTCATGAATCCATCGGTGCGCGTGTTCGACAAGGTCCTGGACGACCTGGTGCCCCACCTACGAGACGGATGCCTGGTGGTGCTTCGTTCCACCGTGTTTCCAGGCACGACCGAAACGGTGGAGAGGCGCTTGAAGGCCGCCGGCCTCGACCTCGAGGTGGTGTTCTGCCCGGAACGGATCGCGGAGGGGCACGCCCTCGAAGAGATGCGCAGCCTACCCCAGCTGATCGGCGCCAGCACGGATCGCGGATTCGAGATGGCAAGCCGGCTGTTCAAGCCGCTGGGCGTGACCGTGGTACGCACCACGCCCCTCGAGGCAGAGCTGGCAAAGCTGCTCACCAACACGTGGCGCTACATGAAATTCGCGATCGCCAACCAGTTCTTTCAGATCGCGCACCGCTCGGGTGTCGACTACAACAACGTGCTCGACGCGATCCGGCGCGATTACCCGCGCGCTGCCGACCTGCCCGGACCGGGCTTCGCTGCAGGGCCCTGTCTCTTGAAGGACACGATGCAGCTTTCAGCATTCACCCCCGACCACTTTCCAATGGGGCAGGCGGCGATGCAGATCAACGAAGGGCTGCCGAATTACATAGTGGACACCCTCAACTCGCGCCATCCGCTGGCCGGGCGAACAGTCGGCATCCTCGGCATGGCGTTCAAGGGCGAGTCAGACGACCCGCGCGCCTCACTGAGCTACAAGCTGCGGAAGCTGGCCGCCTTCAAAGGCGCGCTTGTCCTGTGCACCGATCCCTTCATCGACGACCCATCGTTTGTTCCGGTGGAGAAGGTGCTTGCCGATTCGGACATCCTCATCGTGGCGGCCCCTCACAAGGCGTACAAGAAGCTGCAGCTGAAGGGGCGCGACGTGATCGACATCTGGGGAATTACTGGCCCTATCCGGTTATGAGATGGAACCCGGATGGTTCCCTCTCATCGGCGGGCGCGATTATGAGAGAAGACCCAGATGGTCTTCTCTCATCGGCGGGCGCTTCGCGCGCGCCTGCTCTTATTCCGGTTATTGGATGGGATCTTTCTAGAGTTATTTCGCGCGACGCGAGGAGCCTAGAGATACAAAGACATGGCCGGGGGAACCCCGGCCAACCCTGCCACGCTAGCAATTCTCGAATGTGCGCTTCATGAAGGCGCTCGTCACCGGGGCTGCTGGATTCATCGGCGGGTACCTCGTGGCCGAGCTGCTCGAGGCGGGCTACGACGTGGTCGGCGTGGACAACTACAGCAAGTACGGGCGGGTCACACGCTCATATGACACCAACCCTCACTACCAGCTGGTCGAAGGCGACGCGAAAAACATCGAGCTGCTGACCGAGCACGCCATGCGCTGCGACCACCTGGTCGCGGGTGCGGCAATGATCGGCGGCATCTCCTACTTTCACGAGTTCGCCTATGACCTGCTGGCCGAGAACGAAAGGATCAGCGCGGCCACGTTCGACGCCGCGATCAGCGCGAGCCGCGGCGGCCGCCTGCGCAAGATCACTGTCATCTCGAGCAGCATGGTTTACGAATCAGCGGACATATTTCCGAGCCCGGAGGGTGCCGAGCTGACGAGTCCCCCTCCCCGATCGACGTACGGTTTTCAAAAGCTGGCGACCGAGTATTTCGCTCGCGGCGCGCATGAGCAATACAAGCTCTCATACACGATCGTGAGGCCGTTCAACTGCGTCGGGGTCGGCGAGAGGCGCGCGCTGCGGGACCACGAAGTCATGAGCGGCAACGTGAAGCTCGCGATGAGCCATGTGGTCCCCGACCTCTGTCAGAAGGTGATCAAAGGCCAGGATCCGCTGCACATACTTGGCGATGGCGGTCAGGTCCGGCACTACACGTATGGCGGGGACCTCGCGCACGGCATCCGTCTGGCAATGGAGTCGGATGCTGCGTTGAACGAATCCTTCAACCTGTCGACCGCAAAATCGACGACTGTCCGTGAGCTTGCGGAGCTGATCTGGCTGAAAGTCCACGGACCCCAGCGTCCGCTGAAGCTCATCTCGGATCCGCCCTACGAGCACGATGTGCAGCGGCGCGTCCCCGACGTCAGGAAGGCGCGAGAGCTGCTTGGTTTCGAGGCCACGACGTCCCTGGACCAGATGCTCGACGAGGTCATCCCGTGGGTGCGGGACGAGATCGCGGCAGGTCGGATCTGAACGCCGGCGCCGAGACGCCGGCCCTTAGCGTCGTCATCCCTGTCTACAACGAGGGCGAGAACGTGGTGCCCACGCTTCGCGGCGTCGTCGAGCGATCTCGAACTCGGCCGCTCGAGGTGCTCGTCGTCTACGACTTCGACGGGGACACCACGGTGCCGGTCGTCAAGCGCCTGCAGCCTGACATCCCCGAGCTCCAGCTGCACCGCAACACGATTGGGCGAGGGGTTCTCAATGCGATCAAGTCCGGGCTCGCCGCGGCACGCGCGCCCTATGTGCTGGTCACCATGGGCGACGGCTCAGACGATGCCGGCGACATCGACGCCATGTATCAGCTCGCCCGAGCAGGAGCCGATGTCGTGGCGGGATCGCGCTATATGCGCGGAGGACGCCAGCTCGGAGGACCACTATTGAAGCGGACGATGTCGCGCACTGCAGGCCTCTCCCTGCATTGGCTCGCCGGCATCCCGATCCACGACGCCACCAGCAACTTCCGCCTCTATTCGAAGCGCCTTCTCGAAAAGGTGACGATCGAATCAACCGGCGGCTTTGAGCTGGGCATCGAGCTGACGGTGAAAGCGCACCTGCTGGGAATGCGGGTCGCCGAGGTGCCGACCACCTGGCGTGACCGAACGGCGGGACAGAGCCGATTCCAGCTGTGGCAGTGGCTGCCGCGCTACATGAAATGGTACTGGCGCGGAATCGCCGGACGGGTCATTGGGAAGGGCTAGACGGCACATCGTGGTGGGACGGGAGCCGCCGGCTGCCGGTGCCCAACTTGTTTTGAGCCGGAAAGGGTTATGCCGGAGGCGGCCTCGGCGCGATTAAGTAGGATTGATCCGTTGAGGCGCCTGCTCTGTTCCTTCGGGCTCGCCGCGATCTTGCTTCTTCACTCAGTGATAGCGTTTGCCACGCCCACTCCATCGCCTGGGCTCGACGGAATCCTGATCAAGCCGCCCGGCACTACATATAAAGAGGCGCCGAAGGCGGCCTTGGGCATTTTCGAGGGCACCTTCGACGCCGCCAAGTATGCCGAGGTCACGGCCGCCCCGGACGCGGCAGCGACGGCGAGGGCCCTGACCAAAGATGGCTTCTTGACCGGCTTTGGACGCTCGTGGGCCACCGCTAAGAACGCTCATGTCATCGTCGAGGCTGTCATGACTTTCACCGGGGCCAAGGGAGCGAAGGCGTGGCTTCAGCAGTCGGAGGCCGCAGACAAGGCGGACCCGAGCTTCTTCCAAGCGTTGACGATCTCCGGCATCGATACGTACTACGGCGTGAGGTTGATCGACAAGGTCCACAAGATCTATGCCGACGCCTTCGTGTTCGTCAAGGGCAACGACCTGGTCCTCGTCACATTCGTGTCCAACAAAAACGACCTCGCCTCCGTGGCGGCGACGCAGGTCAAGAAGCAGTTCGATGCAACGCCTCCGTACACGATCCCACCGGACCAGTGGCCGGAATCCAAGGTAGTCTCGAGCTCGCCCTTCGAAGGCCTCAAGACCATCGGTCTAATCGTGGCCGCCCTCTTCGTGCTCGGTGTCATCGGAGCCGGCGGTTTCATCCTTTGGTCGCGACGCCGGCCGGCGCTGCAGCTCATTCCTGCCCAGCAGACTCGCCCGGGCGCAATGCCGGTGGCGGCGGAGACTCCCGCAGCGGTCGCGGTCGCGGTCGCTTCACCTCCGGCCCCCCTCCAGATGTCTGAAGACGGTCGTTCATGGTGGGATGGCGCTGCGTGGAGGGACGCAGAGCATGAGGTTCCGCCGGCCGCACAGCGCTCAGACGACGGACACTTCTGGTGGGATGGCACCACCTGGCGCCCGATGCCCCCAAGCCCCTTTGGGGGCTAAAAAAGTCCTCTAGCGCGGCAGGGTTGGCCGGGGTCTCCACGGCCATGACTTTGTCTCCCACACCCCGAAACGTCGTGGGGAGAACTAGTCGTGAATCAATCCGATCGATATACCGGAAGGAGAGCAGCCACGCGCGAAGCGCCTGGCGATGAGAGGAAACCACCGGGGGTTTCCTCTCATATTTTCGGTTTGTAGTTTTTCTTGTAGTACTCCCAGTACTCGCCCGACTTCAACGGTCGCCACCACTCCTCGTGCTCTCGGTACCAGTCGGCCGTCTTGAGCAGGCCATCGCGAAAATCCACCACCGGCTCCCAGCCCAGGTGGGTGATCCGCGTCACGTCGACGGCGTACCGGTAATCGTGTCCAGGGCGGTCGACGACGTACTCGATGAGGCTGTGCGGCTTGCCCAGGATGTCGAGCACAGCGTCGGCCACCTGTCTCCCGCTCGACTCGCGGCCGGTGCCTATGTTGTAGGCGCCACCTGACAGGGGCGCCTCGTGCAAGACCAGGTCGATCGCCCGGCAGTGGTCTTCGATGTAGACGTAGTCTCGCACCGCCCTGCCCTCACCGTACAGGGGGAGCCGAAGGTCGTCGATCGCGTTCGTAAGGAGAACCGGGATCAGCTTCTCGGGGTACTGATACGGCCCGTAGGTGTTGGATCCCCGGGTGACCAGCAGCGGGAGGCCGAAGCTCGCCGCATATGCGTGCGCGATGTGCTCGCCGCCCGCCTTGGAGGCCGAGTACGGGCTGCGTGGCCGGAATGGGTCGTCCTCTTTGGAGCGTCCTTCCATGACCTCGCCGTACACCTCGTCGGTGCTGACCAGCAGGAACACCTCGTGGCGGAACTCACGCGCCGCCTCACACAGCACCGCTGTCCCGCGAACGTCGGTCTCGATGAAGTTAAACGGGTCCATCAGCGAGCGATCGACATGTGTCTCGGCAGCAAAGTTGACTATGCCGTCGACCTCTTTCGCCAGGCTCCTCACGACCTTCTCGTCGCATATATCGCCCTGGACGAACCGGTAGCCGGGCTGTCCTTCGAACTCGGCAAGGTTGGCCAGGTTCCCTGCGTAGGTGAGCTTGTCAAGCACGGTGATCTCGACGTCAGGCCTCGTCGTGCGAAGGAGGCGCACGAAGTTGGAGCCGATGAAACCGGCGGCCCCCGCGATGAGAAGGCGTCTCGGCGATCGGACGCTCATTTGATGGCGGGGCCTGCGGTCCAGTCGTAGCCGATCGAGGGGTCGTCGTGTGGAATCCGGCCCTCGTCCGCGGGGTCGTAAACGCTCGACGTGACGTACAGCAAGTGGCTCAGCTCGAGCGCACGGCACCCGTGTGCTACGCCCGGTGGGATCTTGAGACAGGTCGCATTCAGGTCACCCATCAGCAGCTCCATCAGCTGGCCTTTGGTCGGCGAACCCTCACGCGTGTCGTAAAGCGCGACCTTCAAGGACCCGATGACGTACCACCAATCAGTCTGCTTCTTATGTATGTGCCAGGCCTTCGTGGCGCCTGCATACATCAGCGAATGGCTCCACTGGCCGAAGTGGTCGAAGAAACCATCTGACTCGCGAATGACCTCGCGAAAGAATCCCCGCTCATCGGCGTGGGTGACGAGCTGCTTGACGACGACACCGTCGATCACCGATCCCACATCATCTCTCCCGGTTCACCCCGTTGGCGCGAACAAAGTCCTGGACCTGGTAGTACGCCTGCATCGACTCGCCGGCGTCCCCCCAGAAGCCCTCGACTATGTCGTATTCGATCAGGCCGTGGTCGAGATACCAGTTGTTCACGTCGGTGATCTCGAGCTCGCCGCGGCCGGATGGTTTCAGCTCGGAGAGCACGCGCCATACGGTCTCGTCATAGAAGTAGACGCCGGTCACCGCGAACTCGCTGGGAGGCTCATCCGGCTTCTCGACTATGTGCTGGATGCGCCGCGCGCCGTTCAGATGAGCCACCCCGAGGTGTCGCAGGTGCTCCCTGTCAGCCTCGTGAGTGAGGACGACCCGGGCTCCCTTCGACTGTTTCGCGAAAGCCTCGACGCAGGCTCGGAGCGACCACTCGAAGATGTTGTCGCCGAGCATGACCATCACGCGATCGCCGTCGATGAATCTCTCGGCGAGGCTCAGGGCCTCGGCGATCCCACCGGGTTTTTCCTGGTACGCGTAGAAGAGCCTGTCGATGCCGAACTCGTGGCCGTTTCCAAGCAGGCGCAGGAACTCTCCCGCGTGCGTGCCCCCGGTGACGAGCATCATCTCCGAGACCCCTGCCCTGACCATGGCTTCGATCGCGTAGCTGATCATCGGCCGGTCGTACAGAGGCAGCAGGTGCTTGTTGGTGATCAGCGTGAGGGGATGGAGCCGGCTGCCGGTTCCGCCCGCGAGAATTACGCCCTTCACTGCCTTGGGGATTCTACTGGTGGTGCTCGATCGGGAACTGGCGACTCTACTCTTGGCGGGCTAGACGCCACAAGGAGCGCACTAAACGGAAGTAAGCCACAAGTTGTTGTGGCAGACTGGCCGGGACACCCAGATGCCCCGACCCGAGAACTGGCCGCGAACCATCCTCCACGTTGATCTCGACGCCTTCTACACCTCGGTCCACCAGCGAGACGACATCAAGCTCCGCGGGATACCGGTGGCGGTGGCTGGGCGCTCGCGCCGGGCAGTGGTCATGGGCGCTTCGTATGAAGCGCGTGCGTTTGGGGTCCGCTCGGCGATGCCGCTCCACGAGGCGCTGCAGCTATGTCCTCAGCTCATGGTGGTCAATCCCGACGGCGCCCGTTATCGGGAGGCGAGCCGGCTCGTCCACCAGATCTTTCGCCGGTTCACCTCGCCGGAGCTGGTCGAGGGCGTGGCTCTGGATGAGGCCTACCTCGACGTGACCGCGAGAACCCGTCACGGCACCTCGACTCCTGACGAGGTCGCACGCCGGATCAAGTTCCAGATCCATACGGAGGTCGGCCTGACCGCATCGGTTGGCGCCGCGACATCAAAGCTCGTGGCCAAGGTTGCAAGCGGCACCAGGAAGCCGGACGGCCTGGTGCTCGTGCAGCCGGGCACGGAGGCCGATTTCCTCGCCCCCCTCCCCATCGGCGCAATTCCCGGGCTGGGCCCCAAAACTGAAGAGAGGCTGCATGCCATGGGCGTGAGAACCGTCGGCGAGCTCGCGACGTATGAGACGCAGCGCCTGGTTCAGTCGCTGGGAGTTGGCGGTGCCGTCCTGCAGAGGCTTGCCCAAGGTCGCGACCGCGCGCCGGTCGATGGCAGCAAGCCGGCGAAGACGATCTCCGCCGAGATCACGTTCGAACACGACGTCAGCGATCGCGCCGAGCTGGATAAGGCGCTTCGCGAGCTGACGGATCGGGTGGTCGAGCGGCTTAAAGCCGAGGGCGTGCGCGCGCGAACGATCTACGTGAAGCTCAAGCTGCCGGACTTCCGCCTGGTGAGCCGCCAGGTGAGTCGGACGAGCCCGACCGACGACGTCGAGACGATCTTTCGCGCCGCGCGGTCTGCGCTGGAGAAGTCGCACGTCGAGTCGCGGGCGGTGCGCCTGATTGGGGTTGGGTTGTCGGGACTCGAGCACCCGGAGCCCGACCTGCAGATGACCCTGTTCGATTAGCCGCAGTCCGGTCGACCACGGGCCGCGGGAGCAGTGCGAGGATCTCGCCGACGGTCGTCCAGCCAAACGTCTCGCGGGCTCGGGCGACGAGCGCGCGAAAAACCATCGCGGTGGCGCGGGCGTCGTCCAGCGCGGCGTGGGCAGGCGTGACATCGAGTCCAAGCTCTTCCACCAGCCTGGCCAGCCCAGGCGTCTGTCCTTTGGGCAGGTCCATCACTAGCCGCGCCAGAGCCGACGTGTCGATGATTGGATGCGTCAACGGGCTTTCGAGCCCCCGACCGACCAGCCAGGTGTCGAAGGCATCGTGGCTGTGCTCGACCAGGACGGCGCCCTGGGCGAAACGGAGGAAGGCCCTGCGCGCGTCACGAAACTCCGGCGCGCCTATCAACATCGACCTGTCTATGTGGTGTCGTTTCTTGGCGTACGGGTTGATCGGCGCGCGGCAATCGACCAGCGTGTCGAAAAACGAAAGTGGGCCTGACAGCTTGAATCGCTCGGCGCCGAGCTCCAGCACCAGAAAAGGTGCGTTACCCGTCGTCTCGACGTCGATGGCAACGAACTGGGCCTCGTCCAGCACTGTCTGCGGGCCGATTTCGGGCGCGTCGACTGCGATCTCTTCCCAGGGCACCGGCTCTGTGGCGCCGCGGGGCTTCAAGAAGACCGGCTTCACGACTGTCGCCTGAGGGCAGATCGCACAAACTCGATCTCCTCGCGAGTGAGAGCCCTCAACAGGATGGCCGCCGCCGCGTAGACGGCAACCCCAAGCAAAACGACCAGGAGGACCGCGCCGCCAGTGAGGTTGCGAAGCGGAAACAGCACGACGCCCATCACCAGGCCGGCGAGGATCGGCCGCCATGAAGCGGCCGGCAGATGCAGCTGGCCAAGATGCTTGACAGTCAACCACCAACCCACGCCGACCAGCACCATCTCTGTCACCACCGTCGTCCAGGCGGCCGCGATGTAGCCAAACGGCGGGATCAAGATGAGGTTGAGCAGAACGTTGACCACGAGGCTCACCCCAGCGGCCTTCGCATAAGACGCCTGTCTGTCCAGAACTGTCAGCGCGCCGATAAAAGCGTTGTTGACGAAGGCGAAGACATATGCGAGGGCCAGGATCTGCAGAGCGGGGACCGACTCGCGATAAAAGCCCGACCACAGGCCCGCCAGTGGGGTAGCGAGCACAACTACACCGATCGATGTTGGCCAGCCCACCAACAGCAGGGCTTTGAAGAACATGACGACGGCGGTTCGCAGGCGGTCAAGCGACGCTCGCTGGTAAACGGCCAGGGCAGGGAGCACCACCCCGAGCATGCTGATCGGGACGAACAACAGCGCTTCGAACGGTTTGTACGCGAACGAGTACCAGCCAACCTCTGCGCTCGTCCGGAACAGCTTGAGGATCGGAACGTCGATCTTCCAGTACAGGGTGGTGAACACAAAAATGACCGCGAACGGGAGGCCCATCCAGAACCACTGCCTGAGGAGTGCGGTCTCAAAGCGCCAGCGAAAGCGCGCGATCTTCAACGCGCGAAGCAACACCGCGAAGAAGATGCAGTCGAACGCATACATCGCCACATAGGCCCACAGGAAATAAGCGATCCCCTGGTGCGTGAAGACCCCGATCAGCGTGAGCCCAAGCAGCAGCAGGCTCTCGAGGACTATCGCGATGGCTTCGAAGCCGAGGCGTTGCAGCGCGTAGAGCGTGTAGCGCAGCAGGTTCGCGTATGAAGTCACCACCATCAGCACGTAGCCGGGAATCAGCAGGTTGCTCAGGCCCAGGAAATACAGCGCTACCGCGAGCACCGGCAGCGCAATGAGCGCGAGGATCAAGCGCGCGCTCAGGAGGTTCTGCAGGTAGCGCTCGATCTCGGCGGGCTGCCTCGCGCCCTCGCGCTGATAGAGGACGTTGAACCCGAGATCGACGAATATCGGGGCCACCAAGGCGGTCACGGTCACGACGGTGTTGAAGTCGCCAAAGCGTGAGGGGAGCAGGTAACCGGCAGTGGCGAACACCGTCACCAGCGCGATGAGCCGCGAGATTACGCGTGCGCTGAGGATCAGGGCTGTGTTCCGGAGCGCCCGCGAACCGAGCCCGTCGGTGGTGGCTTGGGGGGCGAGTGGTGAGGCGTCGTGCTCTGACAACTGGCTGCATGGTACCGCTAGAGTTCGGGGTCACATGGCGGATCGGATGAGGATCTTGAGCGGCATGCGGCCCACAGGGAGGTTCCACCTCGGCAACTACCTGGGAGCCGGCCAGAACTGGGTCAAGCTACAGGACGAGTACGACTGTTACTACTTCGTTGCCGATTATCACGCGCTGACCACCGAACCCGATGGCCACACGGTCGAGAGCAAGATCTACGACCTCACCGCCGACCTCATCGCGGTCGGTCTCGACCCCAATCGCAGCGTCATCTACCAGCAGTCCAAAGTGCCTGAGGTCGCGGAGCTCGCGCTGCTGCTGTCGATGGTCACGCCGCTCAGCTGGGTGTTGCGGACGCCGACCTTCAAAGAGATGGTCAAGAAGCATCCCGACAATGTGAACCTCGGCCTGCTCTCGTACCCGGTCCTGCAAGGCGCTGACATCGTCATCGTCAAAGGCGAAGGCGTCCCGGTCGGCAAGGACCAGCTCCCCCACCTCGAGCTGATCCGCGAGGTGGTGCGAAAATTCAACCGCACGTATACGCCGGTTTTTCCCGAGCCCAAGGCGTTGCTGACCGAGTCACCACTGATCCGCGGCACTGATGGCAAGCAGCGGATGTCGAAGACGGTGGGCAACATCATTGGCGTCACCGAAGACCCGGCGTTGCTTCGCAAGCAGGTGCAGAGCATGGTCACCGACGTCAAGCGCACGTACATGACCCAGCCCGGCCACCCACGCACCTGCAACGTATGCGCGTTGTACAAATTCTTCTTCGACGACTGGCAGCACTACTGGGACCTGTGCCGCAAGGCTCAGATAGGCTGCGGCGAGAAGAAGAAAATCCTGGCCGAGCGGATGATCGAGGTCTTCAAGCCGTTTCGTGAGGTGCGTGCCGAGCTGACCCCGGAGATCGTCACCCGCATCCTTGACGAGGGAAGCGAGAAGGCGCGCGACGTTGCCCGGCATACCATGGTGGAGGTCCGCCAGGCAGTCGGCTTACCCACGCTGCGCTGACCTATTCCCGCCGGTTAGAATTCGGGCCGGATGGCAGATCCGACGGCATCGCCGCGATTTACCCGCCGAACCTTCCTCGGTTGGTGGATGGCCAGCCTATTGACCGCAACCGTCGTCACCGGCCTGGCCCCCATCCTCGTGTTCCTCTGGCCAGCGCCCCCCAAGGGGCAGAAGAAGACGGCCTTGACGGTCTCGATCGGCACGCCGCTGGACCAGCTGGCTGACGGGGCCGCCGTCAAGTTCGACGCTCCGACCAGTCCGAACTCGGCCTTCATCATGGCCGACGGCGGTGGCGACAACGCTCAGGGCGAGCTGGCTTTCAGTGGCTTCGTCGTCAAGAACCAGGGCAAGGTGGATGTCTTCGCCATCAACTGCTCGCACCTCGGGTGCTCGGTCGCCCTCAACCCGGACGCCAAGACCTTCGACTGTCCATGTCACGGATCGCGATTCCACCTCGACGGTACTGTGCTTCACGGCCCCGCGGCCTACCCGCTCTCGCACCTCAACTGGACGCAGGGGTCGGACCCGACGGCGATCGACATCGACGGAATCATCCTGGGTTTTTGATGGCGATCCCACACCCCCGCGAGATCCAGTTGGCGGTGGTGAACTGGCTCGACGAGCGCTACCCATTCACAAAGTCGGTTGACGAGGCCCTCTACCAGAGGGTCCCCAACTTTGCGAACGCCTTCTATTACTGCTTCGGCGGGATGGTCTTCATCCTTATCGTCCTGCAGCTGCTGACCGGCATCCTACTTTCCCTCTATTACGTCCCCGACGCCGGCGTGATCGGAAACTCGCCTGCCTACAACAGCGTGAACTACATCCAGAGCACGGTCTACCTCGGTTGGCTCGTTCGCGGCATCCACTTCTGGGGCGCCAACATCCTGATCATCATGGTCCTGATCCACATGGCCAGGGTGTACTGGACCGGGTCGTATCGCGCCCCACGCGAGTTGAACTGGATGGTGGGCATCATCATGCTGCTGATCATCCTGGTGTTCTCGCTCAGCGGGTACCTGCTCCCCTGGGACACCAAGGCGTACTTCGCGACCGAGGTGACCATCAAAATCGCCGGCTCCGCTCCACCAGCGCAGCTTGGCGCGTTCATTCGAGAGATCCTCCAGGGTGGAGCGGTCGTCGGGCCGCCCACGCTCCAGAGGTTCTTTACGGTTCATGTGTTCCTGCTGCCGGCCCTGATCGTGCTACTGATGTACGTCCACTTCCGTTTCATCCGCGCCCACGGCATCTCGGAGCCCATGTAGTGATGGACGAAACAACGCGGAAGGACGGACCGGGCGCGGCGACCGCCGCCACCGTCATTCCGATCATCGAGGTCGACTCGCACGGCGGCCACGTTCTCGAGCCTGAGTGGAAAAGGCTGCCGATCGGGCCTGACCACATCCTGTACCCCGTCGTGGTCGGACTTGCCCTCTTCCCCATCCTCATGGGCGCCGCCGGCCACCACCTCGCCGATGACATGCCCGACGAGGACACGCACCCATTCTTCCCCGACCACTTCTGGCCCTATCCGATCATCGCCGTCGTGATGCTGGTGACGGTCGGCCTGCTCGCGTTCTTCGTTCAGAAGAACCTTCAGCTCGAGGCACCCGCCGATCCGCGGGCCGTCACAATCCCACGGCCCGACTGGTACTTCCTGTTCCTCTTCCAGTTCCTCAAGCTCGGCCCGGAGCTGCTCATGTCGCTGGTCATTCCTCCGGTCGTCGTGGGTGTGTTGCTCTTATGGCCGTTCATCGACGCGATCGGAGGACCCAGGGTGGCCAAGAGATTGGGCTGGAAGAGCTGGCCGGTCCCCGGCCGCAACATCTACACCGGCACGGGCTATGTGATCTTCCTGGCGATCATCGCGCTCCTCACGCTGTGGGCCTTGGCCGGCCCCCAGTTCTGCCTGCCGTGGATCATAAACAGCCCGGTGTGTGGAGCATAGGCGGGTCTTCGACTCGCCTTATGAGAGGGAACCAGACTGTTCCCTCTCATCGACCCGGCGGCTTCGCCGGCGTGTCTGCTCTCCCTCCCGCGATTTATTACGAATTAGTTTCTCCGCGCCCCGATTGGACGTTAGGGAAACAAAGTCTTGGCCGGGGAGACCCCGGCCAACCCTGCCACGCTAGCGATCGATAGAAAGGGGGCTAGGCCTTCTCCGTCACCTTGTATTCCAGGTAGGCCCCCAGCAGCAGTCGCGTGTGCGCTTCCAGCGCCGGGACCACGCTCATGACCAGGCCGATCACGGGGTAGGCGAGGTACTGCACGTGGACTCCGATCCTCTTCCACAACGGCCACGTCTTCGGCTTGGGCGGCAGGATCAGGTACTCGAAGTACATGAAGAAGATCACCATCGAAAGGGTGGTGGACAGCAGCACGCTCGATGCCGACCACAACGTTTGACCGACGTCAGTTAGAGAGAAGTCAGTGCTTACCCACAGGGGAACCGAGGCGCCGAACATCAGCAGCAAAGGCAAAAACACCCAGTTGAGGTGATTCGCGAAAAGGTTGTAGAAGCGGCGAAAGCGCAGCCACCGTGAGATCTCCTTGTGTCTGAAGAGGCGGATCAAGACGTACGGCACGTCTGTCACTCCCCAGGCCCAGCGCTTGATCTGGTTGTATTGGCTCATATGAGTAGACGCGTAATCGCGCGAGTTGGGCGAGTCCCCATAGATCGGCAGGTATACGGACTTGACTGCGAAGCGCGAGCCGAACTCAAAGAATGCCTTCCAGTAAAACCGTGAATCTTCGGGGATGACGTCCTTGTCCCAGTAGCCCACCCTGCGGACGAACTCCAGGCTGCACGTGTAGCTGCTGAACGCGACCAGGCGGTGAGGTCGCGAGTGAAGGAACATCTGCCACTGCGACGTGATCGCCGACATCACGCGCACCGCCATCGGCACCTCCCAGATGTTGTTGTGAAAGAGGGGCACCGGCTGCCAGATCGCATAGTCCCGCAGCGGCTCGCGGGCATGGTGGAAGCTGATCCAGGCGAAATATTGTGTATGGACGCGATAGTCCGAATCCAGGTCGGTGATCAACACCTTGCTGAGATCGACACCTTGCTCGGTCAGCAGGCGCACCATCCAGCGGCCGCCCCAGTTCATCGCCGCGGACTTTCCGACCACGATCCCGGGCTCGAGCGGATCTTTGATGTGATAGAACCCGCCGAGCTGGCCGGAGAACTTCTCTTTGAGCCGCGCCACGTTCTCCCACCCCGGGAGATCTGTCTCGCGCGTGATGATCCCGATGATCTTCAGGTGCGCCGGATAGTTGGAATCCACAATCGCCTGCACCGTCCGTTCCAGCACGCTGTACGGCTCCGTATAGGTCGGGATGACGCAGAGGTGGGTGTACTGGAGCGGGTCGTGCCGTCCCTGCACCACTTCCTCCGTGCACAGGGCGAGCCAGTCTTTCTTCATATCTAGCCGCATGCGGTGCATCGTGCTGTAGATCCCGCCGACGACAGTCACTGCGCGGAACAGCCAGTACACGTCGTAAACGAGAACCACGCCGGCAACGATCAGGGCGCCAGTCGAGTGGAAGACGATCGAGATCCAGGCCGGCGCGAGCAGAAGGATCCATGTGGTGAGTCCTGGCGCGGCCTCGAACAGGCGGTCGCCAAACTGCCTCAGGGCAAGGCCGAATTGAGATGGTGGCCTCGCAGCTTGAGCTGTCGACACCGCCCGATTATGCCGGGGGAGCAGCCTCCGGTTCATCAAGAGCTTCCTGGACGCCAGCTCCCTGGTGCGGTTCGGCTGCGGCAGCAATCTCGACCTCGAGCCGTTCGGCTGCCGCCATATGCTCGGCGGCCGTCGCGACCCGCTGCTCATCGCCTGCCGCCCGCGCCGCTTCGAGGCTCGCTTGCGCATGCTGCTGCATGACGAGGGCGTTGCGATCGAGCAGAGAGACGCATGCGAGGCCGATGAGCGCGTCGGCCTCGAGCTGCAGGTTTCGATGCTCGCGCGCGATCGCCAGGCTCTCGGTGTGGAACCGCAGCGAGGGATCTCGATCGCCCTGGAAATAGGCCAGGGTGCCTGCTCCGTACAGCGCTCTCGCCCTGGCTTCGGTGCGCTCCCCCCACTCGGATGCCTCGAGCATCCGGCTGAGCCAGTCCCGCCCCGTCGCGACCTTGTCCCGCGCCAGCCAGTACGGCCAGACGGCGCCGGCCAGGCTCAAACCCTGCTCGTGGTCGCGCTCGAGCGCCGATGCCAGAGCGGCCTCCAGGCTTTCTGACTCGCCGTCAAGGCGGTCGAACCAAGCCTCTGGGGAGGGTCCCCGCAGGGCGGCCTCGGCAGCCACGATATCGGCCGTCAGCCCTTCATCCACAGGCATCACTGTGGCGGAATAGCGGCCGGGATGCATCGCTTGTAACTGGCATGGATAACCTCAAGCACCTCGATGGTCCGACTTTCGAGGCCAACGTGCTTTCGGCGGGCTTGCCGGTGGTCGTGGACTTCTACGCGGACTGGTGTCCCCCTTGCCGGATGATGACCCCGGCGCTCGAGCGCCTGGCGGCCGAGTTCGAGGGCAAAGTCACGATCGGCAAGATCGACGTGGACATGTACCAGGACATCGCCATCCAGTACGGGGTGATGGCAATGCCAACGCTGGCACTGTTCAAAGGCGGAAAGATGGTCGACCGCATGGTTGGCTACCCGGGCAGCGCCAACCCGATCCGAGCGTGGATCGAAAAGCACGTCCCGACGGCAGCCAAGACCAACGAAACAGTCTCAGCCGACGTCAAACCAACGGCTTAACTAACAAACCGCCACTAGCACGGCAAGGTTGGCCGGGGTCCCCCCGGCCATAACTTTGTTTACTCCACTCCCAATCGCAGCGTGGAGAAACCAGTTCGTAATAAATCCAATCCCGGGAGGAAGAGCAGCGCCTGCGGCAAAGCCGCACGCGCGATGAGGGGGAACCGACTGGTTCCCCCTCATAAGGTGGGTCGAAGACCCGCCGCTAGTGGCCCCACATGGCGCGTTCTGCATGCTGCACAGTTTCGGCGCCATGTTCGCCAGTGCGGATCCTGACGGCGTCCTCTATGTCAAGAACGAATATCTTGCCGTCACCAACCTCGCCGGTTCGCGCGGCCGCCGCCATCTTGTCGACCACTGTCTTGACGATCTCGGCGCGCATCACGGCCTCGATCTTCAAGCGCGGCCGCAGCGAGATGTGCACTGCGGTGCCTCGATATTTTTCGGTGTAACCCCGCTGGGCGCCACACCCTTTGACCTCGGTCACAGTGACACCTGACACCCCACACTCGTCGAGCACGTCCTGCACCTCCTGCAGCCGCTCGTGCCGGATGACCGCCATAACCATCTTCATGCTCGCGCCACCTCCCCGTGAGTCGGAATCGACTCCGTCGAATGATGTGGCATAACAGTCGGCGTGTCAGCGGGACGGTATATGCCGCCCGGCACTGGCATGAACGATTCGGGGTAACCCCACATGCCGTGCTCGCTGATGTCGAGCCCGTCCATCTCTTCACGAGCCGAGACGCGCAGGCCGACCGTCTTCTTGATGATCCAGAACAGCGAGTAGCTGAGGATGAACACCGTCACGAACGAAGCCGTAACGGCAATCGCCTGCGCGCCGAGCTGGTGGAAGCTGCCGGTGTAGAAGAGGCCGCCCTGACCGACGCCGTTGAACTTGGCGAGCGCCGGCACCGTGAACAAACCGCAGCTGAGCGTGCCCCAGATGCCAGCCAACCCGTGGGCGGGCAGCGCCCCGACCGGATCGTCGAGGTACTTGTCGAGGGCGAGAACACCGACCACCACGATCACACCTGCAACCGCTCCGATGACGATCGCGGCCCACGGCTCGACGTAACCGGATGGCGCGGTGATGGCGACAAGGGCCGCGATGGCACCGTTGCCAATCATGCCGACATCCATCGTCTTGGTGATGAGATAGATCGTGGCCAATGCCGCAACCGCACCGGCGGCCGCCGCCAGGTTGGTGACCACCACGACGTCAGCGAAGTGAAGGTTGGTGGCGTTGAGCGTGGACCCCGGGTTGAAGCCGAACCACCCGAACCACAGGATGAGCACGCCTAGCTGGGCCAGCGGCATGTTGTGGCCGGGAATGGCGTTGGGACGCCGACCCTTCTCATACTTCCCGATGCGCGGACCGAGGAGGAGCAGCCCGGCGAGGCCGGCCGTGGCTCCCGTGAGGTGCACCACGGTCGAGCCTGCGAAGTCCTGGCTGCCCAGCGTCGCCATGAGGAACCCACCACCGAAGAGCTGATGGCTGATGAGCGGATAGATGAAGGCGGCGAAGGGGATGCCAAAGAGGATGTAGACGATGAACTTGGTGCGCTCGATCATCGTTCCCCAGACGATGGCGAGGGACACGGCGCAGAAAACAAACTCGAAGAACCATTTGGCCGAAGCAGGAGCCGTGCTGAACGCCAGCGCCGGCAGGTTCATGGCCGAACCCGGGCTGAAGGTCGGGAAGAAGCCGCTGCCGCCGATGAAGGCGAACAGGCCGCCGGCACCGAATGCGAATCCAAACCCGACAGCCCAGTAGCTGATCGAGCTGACGCTGAGGTTCGTCACAACCTTGGCGACGACGGTGCCGACGTTCTTCATGCGGCTGAAGCCGACCTCGAGCATCGCGAAGCCGGCCTGCATGAACATGACGAGGCAGGCGGCGGTGATCACCCAGACGGTGTCGGCCGCAACTCCCGCGGCTTGCGTGGCCGTCGGGTCGTCGGCCAGAACTGCGATCGGTATCAAGGCGCCCAGACCGGCGACGCCCGCCGCAACCCCGAGCATCCATTTGCGCTTCATGAGCGCGCGCCCTAACAGCAGTACGACCCCAGCGTCGTGTTGGACGGTCAGCTGATTGTTGGCACCTGGCAAAACGACCTCACCTCCTGGGCAAACCCCACGAATGACTGCGTGGGCCAAAGCTAGGGCACGCCCGGGGCGCCTCGAAACGTGTGGATCGGACGAACGAGCCCCTAGCCTCTCGTGTAGCCCACACAATGCCCGGTGCCCTGTGGATATCTTTTCTCGTGTCATCCACACGTGAAACGGGCCTTCCGATTCGTGGGGGTAGACCGTGATCAGGACCGCCCTGGATTCCTACGATGAACCTCGAGCTCGTCAAATCAAATGAGGTTCAGGAGGGTGTGATGGCAGTAGCGACAAAGGTCGGAAGCAAGACCAGCCCGCGCGAGGTAATCGAACGCGCGAAGGCTGAAGGCGTCGAGGTCGTCGACGTCCGCTTCATCGATCTCCCTGGTACGTGGCAGCATTTCAGCCTGCCGCTGAGCGAGCTCGAGGTCGACAGCTTCAAGGAAGGCCTCGGATTCGACGGCTCGAGCATTCGCGGCTTCCAGGCGATCGATGAGAGCGACATGCTGCTCATCCCAGACCCCGACTCCGCGACCATCGACCCGTGTCTTTCGCACAAGACGCTCTTTCTGATCTGCGACGTCATCGACCCAATCACCCGCGAGCCGTACAGCCGCGACGGCCGGTTCATCGCCAGGAAGGCCGAGGAATACCTTCGCCGCTCAGGCATCGCAGACATCAGCTACTGGGGACCAGAGGCGGAGTTCTACCTATTCAACTCGCTACGGTTCGACCAGAACGCGCACAGCGGCTACTACTACATCGACTCTGAGGAAGGCATCTGGAACTCGGGCAAGAACTCGGAGCCCAACATGGCTTTCAGACCGCGGCACAAGGAAGGCTACTTCCCGGTTCCGCCGACAGACAAGCAGCAGGACCTTCGATCGGAGATCATGTTGAAGCTGATCGAAGCCGGCATCCAGGTCGAGGTCCAGCACCACGAGGTCGGCACGGCCGGCCAGGCCGAGATCGACATGCGCTTCGACACCCTGACCAAGATGGGCGACAAGATGATGGTGTTCAAGTACGTCATCAAGAACGTCGCTGCGCAGCACGGCTACGTTGCGACATTCATGCCCAAGCCGCTGTTCCAGGACAACGGCTCCGGGATGCACATTCACCAGAGCCTGTGGAAGGACGGACAGAACCTGTTCGCCGACAGCAAGGGCTACGCAGGGCTGAGCGAGATGGCCGTGCACTATATCGGCGGCCTGCTCAAGCACGCGCCGGCTCTACTGGCGATCTGCGCACCGACCACTAACTCCTACCGGCGCCTGGTGCCGGGTTACGAGGCGCCGATCAACCTCGTCTACTCCAAGCGCAACCGCTCAGCTTGCGTCCGCATCCCGATGTACTCGACCAATCCGAAGACCAAGCGGGTCGAGTTCCGGTCGCCCGACCCCGCGGCCAACCCTTACCTCGCGTTCTCCGCGTGCTTGATGGCCGGCCTCGACGGCATCAAGAACAAGATCCTGCCGCCAGAGCCCGTCGACAAGGACATCTACGAGCTCGATGGCCCTGAGAAGGCCAAGATCAAGTCAGTGCCGGGTTCCCTCGCCGAGGCGCTCAACGCGCTCGAGAAGGACCACGCGTTCCTGCTTGAGGGCGATGTGTTCACTAAGGACGTCATCGAGACCTGGATCGACTACAAGCGCAAGCGCGAGGTCGAAGCGGTGGCCCTCCGGCCGCACCCTTGGGAATTCATGCTCTACTCCGACGTCTAACTGACCGAACTTTCCAAGAAGGGCCACTGGCTACGAGCCGTGGCCCTTTTTCTTTTTAGTTCAGACCTAGCGCTGCAGGGGTGGCCGGGGTCCCCCCGGCCATGACTTTGTCATCTCCACTCCAAGCCGTGGTGTGGAGAAACCAATTCGCAATAAATCGCGGGAGGGAGAGCAGCGGCTCCGGCGTAGCCGCAGACGCGATGAGAGCGAACAGCCTGGTTCCCTCTCATAAGGCGGGTCGAAGACCCGCCGCTACATCCCGAGCATCGTGCGGGCGCGTAGCGCGATTGAGATTGCCACCCTTGTTTCCGGGTCGTCCAACTGCAGGCCTGTCAGGGCCTGGATCCGCTCGACTCGATAGCTCATCGAATTGATGTGGATGCCCAGGTTCCTGGCGGCGGCGCGCCGAACCCACCGCGCAGCGGACAGCGCCTCCAGCGTTTCGAGCAGTGGCGTGTCGCGCGATTGCGCGTAGCTCAGCAGCGTGCCCAGCAGCTCATCGACGAATCGCCTCAATGCGTCAGGGCTCTGCACCTCCAGCAGCAGACGGAAGGCGCCCAGCGAACGGTAGGACGCGACGCGGCCGCGGCCGCCGGCGCGACGGGTCAGGCGCAGCGCCTGCCGGGCTTCGAGGTGAGAGCGTGCCAGTTCCCCCACCGAGTTCGCCAGGTTGCCAATCCCCACCGAAGCCGACCCCGGCTTCATGACCGGCGCCGCCCCGGCGAGTATCTGGGCGGCGAGCTTCTCGATCGCCGCGAGGTCAGGCGCCGCCTCGTCTGGCACAAGAAATACCGCTGAGGCGGATCGCACCAGGGTCAGCGCATCAGGCAGGCGGGAGCGAACGATCCCGCTGAGGGCGCTGTCCAGCCGGTCCTGGCGACCCGGCGCCAGCAGGGCCGACTCGGTCTCGTCGTCGTCCGGTTCCAGGACCATCACCCACGCTCGCTGGGGGAGCCGGTGTCCAAGACGCTCCGCCTGGCGCGCGATCCGCTCGGCCTCATCCCCTTCCAGCCCGCCGGCCAGCACCTCTTCCACCAGGTCACCGCGGAGCCGGCGCTCGACCTCAGCGGCAGCGCGTTCCTTCGCCAGCTCAAGCGCAAGGATGGTCGAGCCGTGCTCCAGCGCTCGGCGCCGGCCGTGAGAATCGACGGTCTTCTCGTCGACGCCGACCGCAAGAAGGCCGAGCACGTCAGGCCCGGCACGGACTGGCACCAGGTCGATCGAGCGCGCGGGCCTGCCCGCGTTCATGCGAACCTCGCGCGCTCCCGCCTGCGCCAGGGGGGTGGGCACGTGGATGCGCGGTGGCATCCCGTCGGTGGACTCGCCGGCACCCCTGACGCGATACCCGGCTGCCGAGTAGAGGGCCGCGCGCCCGCCCGCAAGCGATCCGATGACCTCGAGGATGGATTGAATGCCGGCACCCTCGAGCGAGAGCCTCGTGAATCGTTCGTGTATGTCGTGCGAGAGCTGGATCTCCGCGAGCTGAACCTCCATCGCCCTCTGCAGCTCGCTTCGCTCCAGGATCCCGGCCACCTGGCCGGCGATCGCAAGCAGGAAGTCGATGTCGCCGGAGTCGAAGTCTCGCTTGTATGCCGTCTGGACGTTGAGCACGCCAACCAGCCGTGGACCCGACACAATCGGGACCGACAACATCGAGTGGAATCGATCCTCGTCGAGGCCTGGGACCCACTTCCAGTGCGGCTCCCTGCTCACGTCCGCCACTACTGCGGGCCGGCGGGTGTCGGCCACCCACCCTGTGATGCCCTCGCCCACCTTCATGACCACCTTGCCGACCATCGTCTCGTTGAGCCCGTTCGTCGCGGTCAGAAGTAGCTCGCGGCCTCGGGAGGAAACGAGGTAGAGGGAGCACACATCGGTACCCATGGCGGACGTGGCCTCGCGGATGATGAGCTCGAGGAGCTCATCCGGACGCTGCGTCGAGGCAGCCGCCTGGGCGAGCCGGACGAGGAAGCTGAGCTCCCGCGCGGCCAGGCTGGAGTCTGCCCCCTCCGTGCTGACAGCCATTCTCCGCAGCTTACGGTCCTGCTTCACGCTAAAACTCGTGTGAACAACACAATCTGGGCCTAGGAGCTAGTGTGATGCAAACGAGATATGAGAGGAGACCCAAGGTCCCCTCTCATCGGCGGGCGCTTCGCGCGCGCCTGCTCTTTCTCCTTATATGGATGGGATTAATTGAGACTGGTTTCTCCCGGCGACGCCCGGGCGTTATAAGGACAAAGTCATGGCCGGGGAGACCCCGGCCAGCCCTGCCACGCCGGTCTATGTAAAGGTCTTGCAAATCGGGGTAGGCTAGGCGGCACGTGCCTCTTTCACACTCCGGCCGCTGGCGCGAACATTTCGCCGGGGTCGACCTGCCAGTGCCCGTGCTTGGCGGGGGGACTGTCACGGGAATCAACTTCGATAACGCCGCGAGCACGCCGCCGCTGAGGCGCGTCCGTGATGCCGTCACGGGTTTCGCGGACGTTTACTCCAGCGTCCACCGTGGCACCGGCTACAAATCGCGCATGGCGACCGAGGCGTATGAGCAAGCGCGCGAGCGGGTCGCCGAATTTCTGAATGTCGACGCTCAGAGCCAGGTCGTCATCTTTGTCAAAGGCACGACCGATGCCCTCAATCGAATCGCGGCCGAGCAGGCTCGGCTCGACGGCCGCCAGGTGCTCGTGACCGAGATGGAGCACCACGCGGACCTGTTGCCATGGCGCCACCGAAGCGGCCACCTGATGGTGGGCCTGACGCCCGACGGCTACATCGACCTCGACGCCATCGAGAACGCTCTGAAGGACAGTGACGGCCGCATCGGCCTGGTCGCGGTGAGTGGCGCATCCAATGTCACGGGATTCATCTCCCCTATTCATGAGATTGCGGAGATCGCGCACCGGTACGGCGCGCTCGTCTCGGTCGATGCCGCGCAGCTCGCTCCACATCGACGCATCGACATCCGTCCGGCGGATGACCCGGGTCACCTCGATTTCGTCTCGTTCTCGGGCCACAAGATGTACGCGCCTTACGGCGCCGGAGTGCTCGTCGCCCCGCGCGACTTCTTCGCCGGAGCTCCCGAGGTGATGGGTGGCGGCGCGATCAGGATCGTGACCTGGGACGACACTGTGTGGGCCGACCTGCCGGACCGCGAGGAGGCGGGCTCGCCGAATGTGATCGGAGCAGTCGCGCTCGGGGTCGCCATCGAAACTCTGTTAGAGCTCGGCTTCGACGAGATGCTCCAGCATGAGACTGAGCTCGGCCGGCGCCTGCTCAAGACGCTGGGCGAGATTCCCGGCGTGACGGTGCTTGGGGGCATCGGCTCCGGCCTGGAGCCAGAGCGCCTGGGCCTCGCCAGCTTTGTCATCGACGGCGTCCATCACGGCCTGGCTGCGGCGGCACTCAGCCATGAATGGGGAGTGGCCGTCCGTAACGGCTGCTTCTGCGCCAATCCCTATGTCTTCCACCTTCTCAACATGAGCAAGAAAGCGATCGAGGAAGTCGAAGGAGAGGTGGCGGCGGATCGCCGAACCGCCCTGCCCGGCGCGGTGCGCGCCAGCCTCGCCCCCTACAACGACGACGCCGAGGTAGACCGGTTCGCCGACGCGGTTAGCCGCGTCGCCAGCGGACGGTTGAAGACTCGCTACGAGCAGGCGGGCGATGGCACATTCGCCCCAGAAGACGGGTGGCCTGCAATCCTGAACCCGCTGGAATCATTGGCGAAACGCGGCGCGCTGAAAACTTAGGGGAGTTTGTTGATGAAGCTTCTGGTCGAAATTCTGTTGGCGATCTTCCTCCACCCGATCGTCTGGGTCCTGTGCGTGATCAACATCGTCGGGCGCACGGACATGGGCGGGCTGAGCAAGGTGTTGTGGATCATCATCACCTTCGTCTGGGGCATTGGCCCGATCCTGTACGTGCTACTAGGCAAGGGAGCCTTCTGGTAGAGGCTTTGCCACTGCGCTCGGCGCCTTCTCCAACCGGTCCGTCACCCCGAATGGCGATGGCAGCCGCCTGGTCACAGCGACACCGTCCGGCGGCGTTTTCGCGATCGCGGTGGCGGCGGCACCGCTCTCTCTGACCGGCTGCTAGGCCCCTGGTCGCGGCGGCAAATTGTTGCCGCTATTCGGTCCGCTTAGCGCCTCCTGCCCGTCACCTGCTTCGACTAATCTGGTGGGCGGGAAAGGGTGGGACTCCAAACGGTAGCCACCAAAGGCGTGCGAGCCACCAATCGGGTGGCGGCCGCGCATGGGCCGGGCACCAATGGCGCAGTGGCGCCCCAGCCGGTTGTCAAGCTGACGCACGTCTTCAAGCTCTTCGGCCGGACGCCGGTGCTGAACAACATCAGCATCTCGGTCGCCCCAGGCGAGATTGTCGAGATCACCGGCCCCAGCGGCGCCGGCAAAACCACGCTTCTCCGGCTGATTCACGGTCAGCTCCGGCCGAATCGCGGAGAGGTCTGGGTTGAGGGGCACGGCCTCCATCGGTGGTGGCGGCGAGGGCTCGGCCGCATCCGCCGCGACGTGGCGTTCCTCTACCAGGAGCAGCGCCTCCTGCCGCGCCTGACCGCCCTTGAAAATCTCGTTTTTGCAATGCAGATCGGCGACCCCGAGGTCCCGCACAGAACCATCAAGCGGCGGGCACTGGACGCGCTCGAGGGACTGAGCCTGGGGAGCCGGCGTAGCGCGTATCCGCACCAGCTCTCCGCCGGCGAACGCCAGCGCGTCGCTGTCGCGCGCGCGCTCTCCGGCCGGCCAAAAGTCCTTCTGGCTGACGAGCCGCTTGCGTCGATCGACGACGAGAACGCTCAGATCGTGATGCGGCTCCTCGAGGAGGCTGCTGCCAACGGCACCGCTGTCATTGTCGCCACTCACCGTCCCACCTTCGCCGCACACCGGGTCCTGCGGCTGCCGAGCGGAGAGCTCCTGGTGAGCCGAGACCGCTCGCCCTCGAACGGCAAACACCCCGGCATTTCTCTGTGGCGGCGAATCCGTCCGGCAGCATCCCGCACGCGCAAGAATGGGCACGCCGCGCCGGCCAGGCTGCCGCTGTGGCGCCGGCTTATCGCGCTCGCAGACAACAGCTTTCGCCTGGTCGTCCTCAGCGGCCTGAGCAGCTGGGCTCGCGACCTCCGGCTGACGGCGCCGGCCCTGGGCTCGATGGCGATGACGCTGGTCCTTTGCGGGATGCTCGCGCTGGTCGGCATCTCGATCGCCACCGTTGCCGGCGAGCAGGCCGGCCAGGCATCGATAGTCCGGGTCTATCTCGCAACCGACGCCTCACCGTCGGCGGTCGCCGCGCTCGAGGACATGCTCCGTGCCGACCCCCGTGTGAGCAAGGTCACCGAGATCAGCGCTGAGCAGGCGCTACAGGACGCGCAAAACAGACCGGGGCTCGGCGCGCTGGCGGGCCTCGCCGGCTCCAACCCGTTCTCGGCCAGCCTCGACGTCCAGGCGAAGCAGATTGGAGAGGTTGCCGCGATCGCGGCGGAGGTCGTCGGCGACCCCGCGGTCGACACCACGTATCCGACGTCCTATGACCCCGGCACGTACAACCGCTTGCGCAATATCGCACTGGTCATCGGCGGCATCGGCGCCGCACTCCTGCTGCTCTTCGCAGTGGTGGCATACGCGGTTGCGGCCAACTCGATGCGGGCGATCGCCGCTGCGCGTCAGAGCGAGGTCACGGTGACGCGTCTTCTCGGCGCCCGGGTTTGGATGGTGCGCGGACCTTTCGTCACCGAAGGCCTGGTGACCGGGGCATTGGCCGGCGCGCTGGCCGCGGCGGCAGTGCTCGGGGTCTGGACGCTGGCCTCCGGCCTGGGGTCGCAGACCTACTCGCAAATCCTTCCAGGCGTCGGCCCGAATTCCGTGCGTTATGTGGCCGCCGCCGTAATGGTGGCTGGTCTTGCACTAGGCGCGCTTACGGCGATGCTCGGATTTCGGCGAATGCGCGCGTGAGACGAACACTCGCGCGAGTGGTCACGCTGTGCGCGCTGATCGGCTTGCTGGTACCTGGCGGAATCTCGGTGGGCTACGCCACCTGCCCGAACCCAGGGACCTCGGGCTCACGCGTGACCTGTCCCCCGCCGCCCGATCCAAACCAGGCTGCCTACGACAAGCTTCGAAAACGCCTTGGTGGCGATCTGGCTCGGGCGCTGACGAGCCAAGAGCAGTTGAGCGTGGCGCTCTTGGAATCGGCCGCGAGCGAGCAGAACCTGAATGCGAACATCGCCAGCGAGGAAGCCAAGGTTGCAGCGATCGAGGCCCAGATAACCCAGCTCCAAACCGACATCGGCACAACGCAGAGTCGCATCGACGTGGAGCAGGCCCAGGTCGCCTCACTCGCGGTGGCGATCTCCAGGCAGCCAGACTCCTGGCTCGTGCAGATTGCCCGGGCTGGAAACCTTCACGACGCGCTCGTCGCCGCCGCGGACCTGATCGTGGCGACCCAGCGGGCAAACGACCTGGAGGCATCCCTCGAAGCCGATCTTGCACAGCTCCAGGCTGACCAGACAGCCCGGCTTGCCGCCTTGAACACTGAGAACGGCGTGGTCGCCCAGCTGACGATCAACCTGACAGCTCTGAACTCTGCGATCGCCCAGCAGAACGACATCACCGCGCAGCTCGGCATCCTCATGTCACAGCTCACGGCAGCCAAGGCCGGCCTGACCAACCAACCACCCGACGTCACAGCAGCCTTGACGACCCTGCTCGAGCAGCAGGAGCAGCAGCTGATCCAAGAGGCATATCAGGCGGCCTGGAGCCAGGCCCAGGTCGGAGCGGGCGGCGCGATGGTGACGCGCGAGCTCCCCGTGGGAACCACGCTCCCAGGGCTCAGGCTCTCGTGGCCGATCGCCGGCGCGCGAATCACTCAGCCCTTCGGCCCGAGCGAGCTGCTTCTGGAGCCGCCGCTGGGGCCGTACCCGCATTTCCACACGGGAATCGACCTGGCAGCAGCCTACGGCACGCCGGTGACCGCGGCTGGTGACGGTGTCGTCGTGGCGGTCGCCCACACCAACGTGGGCTATGGCAACTACGTCATCATCGCCCACGGCGGCGGAATCATGACCCTCTACGGGCACCTGCTCGAGACTGACGTGAGGGTCGGCGACCTCGTCGCTCGAGGGCACCGCATCGGACTCGAAGGCATGAGCGGTTTGGCGACGGGACCCCACGTTCACTTCGAGCTTCGGGTCAACAACGCAGTGACCGACCCAATGCCTTACCTGCCGCCGCTGAACGGCCAGGTGACTCCGAAGGCGTAAGGCTTTCGCCTCGCTTCGCTAACCGGGCGTGATCGCCCGGTCTCTTTTTTGGACCAGCACCGCCCGTCGCGCCACCATGCAGGAATGTGCTCCTGCGGGCGCTCTGAAACTCCTTTTCGATAACCGGCATCGCTTCGCTCGCTGGGCCTGATCGCCCGGTCTCTTTTTTGGACCAGCACCGCCCGTCGTGCCACCATGCAGGAATGTGCTCTCGCGGGCGCTCTGAAAATCCATTTGGTGCCCCCGGAGGGAATCGAACCCCCGACCTTGACGTTAGGACCGTCCTGCTCTATCCCCTGAGCTACGAGGGCGACGATCCAGAGTTTACTGTCAGGACGCTGCCTCATCGGGCCCGGCCCGCGCGTTACTTCTCAGCAAACTCACACGTTTCTCACAGCAAGGGTCCAGTGGAGGGCACCAGAGTGGGGATGATGGAAAACGAGAACATGACTGACAGGAGAATCGAGGCTCGCGAGGCTGCGACCAGGCTGCTGAACCGCCTGACCGCCGGTCTGGCCTTCGGCGCCATCGCGGGCGTCGGCATCCTCGGCACTGTCAGCGCCAACATGATCCCGGGAACGGCCACCACTTCGGGTACGACCGCGAGCACTTCGACGAGCAGCGGAAGCATCGCTTCGACGTCCACCGGCGCCACCTCAACTGGCGTCCAGGCCTCCCCCACCCCGGTCAGCTCCGCGTCCAGCTCAGGCGTCGCGGTCTCCGGCGGCTCGTAGCCCGCGCCTCAGATGAATAACACCATCCTCTGGTACACCACCAGGGGTGCCGGAACGGTCTCCCTGGTGCTGTTCAGCGCGGTGGTCGTGCTCGGCGTTCTGTCCTCCCTTCGCTTCGAGGTTCCGAGCTGGCCTCGCTTCCTGACCACCGGCCTTCATCGCAACCTCGCTCTGACCGCGGTGGTGTTCCTTGCCCTGCACATCGTCACCGCCGTGGTCGACCCGTTCACGCACCTCGGGTGGCTGGCAGCGGTCATCCCGTTCTCGTCCTATTACCGAACGTTCTGGCTCGGCCTCGGGGTGATCGCATTTGAGCTCCTGATCGCCATCACCGTCACCAGCCTGGTGCGCGGCCTGATCGGCCACTCGGCGTGGCGCGCGATCCACTGGCTCTCCTACGCGTCATGGCCCATCGCCGTCGTGCACGGCTTCGGCACGGGGACCGACACCCTGTCGGGGTGGATGCTGGCCATCGATGTGGTCTGCATCTCCGCCGTCGTCGTGTCTGTGGGCGCCCGACTGCTGCTCAGGTCACCGGACCCACTCGCAGCCGATCGCGCCAGGTTCCGAGAGCGGGTCTCGAGGAAGGTGGTGAAGTGACCACGCTCAGCCTTTTCTCGGGCCCTCCGCCGGCTGCCGGCGCGGAGAGCTTCCGAGACCACACCCAGCGGCTCGGTCATCGGCCGCGCGGCGACCGAGCGCTCATCGACACCCTCGACAGAAGCGGGCTGGTCGGGCGAGGTGGCGCGTCGTTTCCGGTCGGCGTCAAATGGAGGTCGGTCCAAAGCCGCTCGCGCGGCGCTGCTGTCGTGATCGCGAACGGTGCTGAAGGCGAGCCGCTCAGCCGCAAGGACCGGACGTTGATGGCGCTGCGGCCTCATCTCGTTATCGACGGCGCGCTGCTCGCTGCGGACGCAGTCCGCGCTAGCAGAACTCTCCTTTATATAGGTGAGGCTCATGGAGCAGCCGCTGCGGCAATTTCCCGCGCCCTGGCCGAACGGCCTCCGGCCGAGCTCGCCAGGTTGACCCTTCTTGGTGCGCCGCCAAGCTACGTCGCCGGCGAGGAAACCGCGGTCGTCAACTTTGTCAACTCAGGCGTCGCCGCTCCGCAGGCCACTCCGCCGCGACCCTTTGAGCGAGGCGTGGATGGGCGCCCGACGCTGGTGCAGAACGTCGAGAGTCTCGCCCACGCAGCTTTGATCGCACGCTACGGGGATGCCTGGTTCCAGTCCCTCGGCCGGCACCGTGCAGCCGGGACAATCCTTTTGACGGTGAGCGGCGCGGTGGCGAAGCCTGGCGTGATCGAGGTCGCCTCAGGCTGCAGTGTCGACGAGGTGCTGGCATTGGCCGGTGGCGTGAGCGGAAAAGCGCGCGCCGTGCTGCTTGGCGGTTACTTCGGCGGCTGGATCAGGGCAGACCAAGCAGGGTCGATGGTCCTCGATCCCAGCGGCCTGCGCGCGGCGGGCGGATCGCTCGGCTGCGGAGTGGTCAGCGTCCTCGACGAGACCGCCGACCCACTCGATGTGTCGGCGCGGATCTTGCAGCACCTCGCCAACGAGAGCGCCGCCCAATGCGGGCCGTGCTTCTTCGGGCTTCGCAGCCTCTCGGCCGCGACGACGCGGATCGCGGCCCGCCAGGCTGATAACGGCGACCTCCCGCAGCTGCACCGCTGGACCGCCATGGTCAAGGGCCGCGGTGCGTGCCGCCATCCGGATGGCGCCGTGGCATTTCTGCAATCGGCGCTGAACGTCTTCGAGCCGGAGTTTGTGGCTGCTGCAGGCGCGCGCGGCAGGCGGGCCTCCTGAAGTGGCGCAGACCGAGCTCTGGATCGACCGGACCAAATGCGACGGCAGCCGGCTGTGCGCTGAGCTTTTTCCGGAGCGGATCACGCTCGATGATTGGGGCTACCCGATCATCGCGCCAGGCCCGATTCCTGGATCGCTCATGCCCCACGCACAGAAGGCCGTCGACAGCTGCCCGGTCCTCGCTCTCGCCTTGAGGCGGGTGGTACCCCGGCCCCCTCCGCCACCGGCCGCTAAACCCAGTTGAAACAATCCAGAACAGCGGTCGCCATCGCCGACGGTCGCGCGCTGGGCGGCTCGCTCCGGGTGATCGTCACCCAGGAGCCTGACCTGGCCGCTGCCAAGTCAGCTGTCGACGAGGTCGTACGAGCAGTCGATCTAGCCGCCAACCGTTTTCACGACGACAGCGAGCTGAGCCGGCTCAACGCGACACCCGGCCGCGACGTGGTGATCAGCCCGCTTTTGACGAAGCTGATCGCCGCTGCGCTTCGCGGCGCACGCCTGACGGGCGGCGCGGTCGACCCGACTGTGGGATCGGCGGTCAAGCTGGCTGGTTACGACGCAGACTTCGCCGCCGTGCCCCCAGACGGCATCGCGATCCAGATGGTGGTGAGTCGCATTCCGGGCTGGCAGGCAATCGTCTTTGACGAGGCTGCGACAACCGTGCGGCTGCCGCGCGGCGTCGATCTTGATCTCGGCGCCACCGCCAAAGCACTCACATCCGATCTCGCGGCAGCGGCCGCGATCTTCAGGATCGGCCGCGGTGGTGTGCTCGTCAGCCTTGGGGGCGACGTCTCGGTGGCCGGCGATCCGCCCGCCGAGGGATGGCTGATCCAGACCAGCGAGGACAGCGGTGCTCCGATCGAGGAAGGCGAGGAGACGATCAGCATCCGGTCGGGCGGCATCGCCACGTCGAGCACCACGGTCCGTCGATGGACCCGCGGCGGCGTTGCACTTCACCACATCATCGACCCTGCGACCGGCCTCCCCAGCGATGGACCCTGGCGGACCGCGACTGTGGTGGCCGCAAGTTGCGTCGACGCCAACATCGCTTCGACCGCTGCCATCGTGATGGGCCAGGCCGCCATCCGGTGGCTCGAGGAGGGCCGGCTGCCGACCCGCCTGGTGGACCGCGCTGGATCGGTTCACCGGTTGGCGGGATGGCCAAAACCAAGCTAGTCCACATGGGTTTCTCAGCAAACTCACAGGCAATCCAGGCAGCATTGAAGATGTGAGCAAGGACGGGGAAGGCGCGCGAGTCCTCGTCGTCGACGACGAGCCCAACATCACCGAGCTGGTGTCAATGGCCCTGCGCTACGAAGGGTTCAGCGTCAAGACGGCGGCCACCGGCCGCGGCGCGGTGACGGCCGTCAGCCAGTTCTCCCCTGCCCTCGTAATCCTCGACGTGATGCTCCCTGACATCGATGGTCTCGAGGTCCTCAAGCGGTTGAACGCCGCCGGCCACAAGGTCCCGATCATCTTCCTGACCGCGAGAGACGCTACGGACGACAAAGTCCACGGGCTGACGGTCGGCGGAGACGACTATGTGACGAAACCGTTCAGCGTGGAGGAACTGGTGGCTCGGGTCCGCGTGGTGTTGAGAAGGCACGGCGGCGGCGAGGCACAGGACGGGAAGCTGACGCTCGCCGACCTCGAGATGGATGACGAGGGCCACGAAGTGAGGCGTGGCGGCCAGGTCGTCGACCTGACCAACACCGAATATCGACTGCTGCGCTACCTGCTCGTCAATTCGGGTCGCGTCTTGACCCGCAGCCAGATCCTCGACCACGTGTGGCATTACGACTTCGGCGGCGACGCCAGCGTCCTCGAGACTTACATCAGCTACCTACGCCGCAAGGTGGACAAGTTCGAGCCGCCGCTGTTGCAAACGGTCCGCGGCGTCGGCTACGTCCTCCGCGCCCCGAGGCCATGATCCAGTCGCTCCGTGGGCGACTTCTCCTCGGAGTCATCTCTCTGGTGGTCATCGGCCTGCTCATCTCAGACATCGCCGTCTACCTGTTCCTCCAGCAATTTCTCATCAGCCGCGTCGATGTGCAGCTGACAAGCAACTATCAAGCCGCAGTCGGCGTGCTTGGCGGTCCAGACGAAGGCCCGAGATCTTCATTCGGCTACCGCCCGGGCACGGTCTTCGAGCTGGTGAGCCAGAACGGAAGCCTCCTTGCCTCGCCAAAGGTTGTCACCACCGTCGGCTCTGCCCCATCGAACGCACTCCCGGTGCTACCTAAGAAGCTGGCGAACAGTGGGATCGACAAGCCCAGCCCGGCCTACACCGTCGAGGGCACCGGCGGCGTCGAGAAGTACAGGGTGATCGACTGGCCAGAGGACTCGTTCAACGGCAACTTCGTCGTCCTGGCAATTCCATTGACAGATGAGCTGTCAACCCTGAGTCAGATGCTGATCCTGGAGTCGAAGATCAGCCTGGGAGTCGTGGCGGCGACAGTGATCCTCGCGTTGCTCATCGTTCGCATCGGTCTGCGGCCGCTGCAGCGAATGGGCGCGGTGGCGCAGGACATCGCGGCAGGCGACATGACGCGCCGAGTCGAACCTGCCACGCCCAAGACGGAGATCGGCAGGCTTGGGCTGGCCCTCAACGACATGTTGAGCCAGATCGAGGCCGCCTTCGCCGAACGCACGGCGTCGAACGACCGCTTGCGCCGCGTGATCGCCGATGCGTCGCACGAGCTGCGCACTCCGCTGACTTCGATTCGTGGCTATGCGGAGATGCTCCGCAGGGGCGCCGCCGAGTCGCCCACTGACTCGGAATCGGCGCGGCGCCGCATTGAGGAAGAGTCGATTCGTATGACGGGCCTCGTCGACGATCTTCTAGTCCTTGCCCGCCTGGACCAGGGACGTCCTTTCGACAAAGCGGCCGTGGATCTGCGGACCATCGCCAAGGATGCTGTGGCCGACGCGCGAGTCGTCGCTCCACACCGCGAGATCAGCTTGAGCGCCAACGGTCCAGTGATCGTCACCGGAGACGACACGCGCCTGCGCCAGGTGATGGGCAATCTCATGCGCAACGCCCTCGTCCACACCCCCCAACTGACGCCGATCGAGGTCGTCGTCGCGACCGATGACGGTCTCGGGCATATGTCCGTGGCGGACCATGGCCCCGGGTTGGCCGAAGGGGACGTTGGGCGCATCTTCGAACCGTTCTATCGAGCCGACCCAAGTCGCAGCCGTGACAGCGGCGGCTCCGGCCTCGGCCTGTCCATCGTCAGCGCGGTGGTCGCCGCCCACGGAGGACGGGTCAAGGTCAGCAAGACCGAGGGCGGCGGAGCGACGTTCGAAGTCGAGCTGCCGCTGGCGGATGAGATTCTCTAAGGAAGTTCCAAGGATTCTCTCAGGCCTGGTTCAGACAGGTAGGAGATGATGTTGACGTGCCCACAGTGAGGCGGCAAGCCGAGATGGCCATCGTCCGTGACAACGCAGTGCAGAAGTTGCGCGATCTGACCATAGCCGTGGCATTGGCAGCAGCCGCGGCTGTTGGCATCATCGCCTGGCTGAGCGCTGCCACCATTCCAGGCACCGCCGGCGCTTCCGTTCAGAGTGGCAATCCCGTCAACGAGGACGGGCAGCCATTCACCGGGAACGACGACGGGTTCAACCAGGACCAACCCGGAACCAACCAGGGCCAACCCATAACCACCCGCCCCGGCCCCGGAATTGTGGTCAGCGGAGGATCCCACTGATGTTCATGCCACACAACCTGCCGGGCTCGTATGGCTACCTGTTCATGGTCCTTGGCGGCTTGTCCTGGCTGGCGATCGTCGCGGGCATAGTGCTCCTGGCGATCTGGGCGATTCGTGCCCTGCCGCGAACTGCCCTGGTGGGCAGTACACCCACGCCGGCCGAATCCCCGCAGGACATCCTCGCGCGCAGATTCGCGTCAGGTGAGATCAACGCGGAGGAGTTCCAGCACGCGCGCGACCTGCTCCGCGGGGACCCTTCAAAGCCATGAAGCACCGAACCCTGGGCATCCTCGGCGGCGCGCTGCTGGTCGGCGGGGTCGTCCTGGGCATTGCCAGCGCCGTCGCCTCCAACCGGATCGCTCCGGTAAATGGGACCGCCATGCAACGGCCGGCCTTCGGAGCATTTCCGAGGCACCCCGGCTCGGGCCAACCTGGGCCCTTCTTCGGCAACCCGCGACCGGGCCGCGGCTTCCCACGCCCCGGTCAGCAAGCGCCGATCGTCCCTGGCCCCAGCTCGCCGACCAGTCCAGCGCCCTCCACTTGACCTGAATTCCATCGACCTCTACTCCCCCAAAATATGAGAGAGAACCAGTCGGTTCTCTCTCATCGCGCGTGCGGCTTCGCCGCATGCGCTGCTCTCACTCCCGGGATGGGATTAATCACGAATGATCACTCCATGCGACGTTCAGATGGAAGAGGAACAAAGTCATGGCCGGGGGGACCCCGGCCAACCCTGCCACGCTAGTTGAGTCGGTTGACGCCAGCGACTTAAACGGGTTCTGGGGCTCGACCGACTTCGCCTGCGCCGATCCGGCTGTGCAGGATGGCGAGCGGCTTTGGCGCCCACCAGTTGGCGCGGCCGAGGATGCGCATGACCGATGGCACGATCAGGATCCGCACGATGGTGGCGTCGACTGCGATCGCGATCGCCAGGCCAACGCCGATGGCCTTGATGATCACCACGTTGGCAAGGGCAAACGCGAGGAATACCGCCACCATGATCGCCGCCGCACCCGTGATGAGCCGTCCGCTCTTCTCGAGGCCCATCGCAACGGCCGCCTGGTTGTCACCGGTGCGCCGGTACTCCTCCTGGATCCGGCTGATCAACAGCACCTCGTAGTCCATCGACATCCCGAACACGATGCTGAACAGGATCACCGGGATGCTCGGATCAATGGACTGCGGGCTGAAGCCGAGCAGCTGGCTGAAATGACCCTCCTGAAAGATCCAGACCATCGCCCCGAAGGAGGCCGAGATCGAGAACAGGTTGGTCAGGACTGCCTTCAGCGGCAGTATCACGGAGCCGGTGAGAAGGAAAAGGACTACGTAGGTGACGAGCAGCACCGACCCGACCGCGATGGGCGTTCGCTGCAGGATGTAGTTGACGATGTCGATGTCGACGGCTGTAGGTCCAGTTGCCTGGACCTGGCCACCCGGCACACTTTCCCTTCGCACTGCTGTCACGATCGAGCGCGCGGCGTCGCTCGTGTATTGCTTGTTGGTGACCACACCGATGAGCGCGATGTGCGTGCCGTTCACGATGCTGCTGACATGAAGGACATAGGGCAGCGCCGCGAGTCGCCTTGTCAGGTCGTAGATGTCCCCGACATGGCCCGCGGTTAGCGGGCTGCCATCCGGGTAGTAAACCACCGCCTCGATGGTGGTCTGGTCCTGCCCCGGGAAATCGTTGACGAGGATGTCGTAGCCCTGGCGCGCCTCGTTGTTAGGAGGCAGCTGGTCGACGTCGCCGTTCGCGAGGCGCAGCTGCAGGAAAGGCGTCCCGGCGACCAGGAGGATCGCGAGCGCCGGCACCAGCACCACCCACGGTCGCCGCATCACCCACATGGCCATCGAATGCCATGCGCCGGTGCCGTCGGGCTTGCGCCGGCCGAGGAATGGGAGACTCAAACGATCCACCTTGGGTCCCAGCAGCGAGAGCAGCGCCGGCAGGAACGTCAGGCCGTAAACGACTGCGACAGCGACGACAATCGCGCCCGCCGCCCCCATCGAGGCCAGGAAGGTGCCCTGGAAGAACAGCATCGCCGACAGGCCCACGGCCACCGTGATGCCTGAGAAGGTGATCGCGCGGCCGGCCGTTGACATGGCTGTCGCGATTGCGTCCTCGCGTGATGCCCCGGCCGCGAGCTCATCGCGGAAGCGGTTGACGATGAACAGCGAGTAGTCGATCGCCACGCCCAGCCCGATCAGGGTCACCACATTTATCGCGTACTGGGACACGTCGGTGAAACGCGCGAGGAACAGGGTGCCCCCGACCCCGCCGACTATCGCCAGGACGCCAACGCTGATAGGCAACAGGGCCGCGACGACGGAGGCGAAGATGAGCACGAGGAGAATCAGCGTGATCGGGAGCGCCACGTATTCGGCGCGCTGAAGGTCTTGCTCGAGCGTGTTGTTGAAGGCGAGGTTGATGGGCACCTGACCCGTCACGTACACCTTGACCGCGCTGGGGCGTATCTCTGCAACGACCTGCGGCTCATATTTCTGAGCTATGACCGAGCTGTCCTTGAAGTGGACGATGACGAGTGCCTCGTGCGAATCCTTTGAGATGTAGCTGGACTGGACGCCCGCCGCGACGGGGTATGGCGTATCGACACGGGCTACCCGCGGGTCGGTCAAGAGGGCCCCTATGGATTGCTCGACTGCTGATTGGTAAGCCGGATCGTTGGCGGTCAGCGTGGTGCTCACGACGATGAGCTCCATGGTGGAACCGGTCGGAGCCTGCTCAGGTTGGATCTCGGCGGCGACGAGCTTCGCGGTCTGACCCGACGCCAGGTTGGCGCCAAAACCTCCGTTGCCGGCCAGTGGTGCGCCGCTGAGAATGCCGGCGATTGACAGGCCCAGGAGGACAGCCGATACGACCAGCATGGCCCAGCGGCGTCGGTATACAAAACGGCCCCAGCGATCGAACATCCGCACCACGATACAGGCCCTGGATACAGGGCCCTGCGCCTACCCGGGCGTCACTTCAGCTTCCATTGAATGCTGTCGAGGATTGGGACTTATTTAAGAAGCGATCCCGGCGACGCCTGGAGATCGATTGAACAAAGTCATGGCCGGGGAGACCGCGGCCAACCCTGCCAAGCTAGCGATCAGCCTTCAGATCAGGCGTTGCTTGCGGCTTCTGCCGGGACCCAGCCACGGACCCAGTGGCACGAGCCGTGGCCCGGATGCTTCGCGAAGTACCGCTGGTGGTAGTCCTCGGCTGGCCAGAAATGTGGGGCGGCCACGATCTCGGTCACTATCGGCTTGTCGAAGTATCGCTGCGACTGCTCGGCCGATTTGCGCGCGGCCGCCTCCTGCTGCGGGCTGTGAAAGTAGATCGCTGACCGGTACTGGTGTCCGTGATCCGGGCCCTGGCGGTTAAGCGTCGTGGGGTCGTGCATGTTCCAGAAGGCGTTCAACAGCTCGTCGTAGCTGACCTTCGCGGGGTCAAAGGTGACCTCGACCGCCTCGGCGTGGCCGGTCCTACCGCTGCAGACCTCCTCGTACGTCGGGTTGTCGCGGCTGCCGCCCGTGTAACCGGAAACCGCGTCGATAACGCCGGGAATCTCATTGAAGAGGTGCTCGACACCCCAGAAGCATCCGCCCGCAAAAGTCGCTTTTTCCATCTCATCCCAAGCATACGCCGCACCTATGATGCCCCTCGCCATGTCGCACCTTCCTGGAGCCGAGCCGCCCGCGACCCAGCCGCGGCGCGGATGGTTCCAGCTGGCCACCGTCGACATCACCCCACTGCGCCGTCATCGCGATTTCCGCTTGCTGTTTATCGGCCGGCTGGTCTCGTTCTTCGGCAGCATGATCACCGTCGTCGCGGTTCCGTACCAGGTGTACCAGCTGTCGCACAGCGTGCTGCTGGTTGGCTTCCTCGGGCTGACCGAGCTGGCTGCGCTGATCGTTTTCGCGATGCTTGGCGGCGCGCTTGCGGACGCTGCCGACCGGCGAACGATGGTGCTTCTCAGCGAAGCCGGCCTGATGGTTGGCAGCCTGGTGCTCGCCGGGAACTCCCTGCTGGCGCACCCATTGATGTGGCTGATCTTCGCAGTGGCGGCGCTTCAAGGCTCGTTCGACGCCCTTCAGCGGCCTTCGCTCGACGCCCTACTTCCCCGGCTTGTCGATCGCGATGAGCTGAAGGCGGCTGCCGCGCTTGGAAGCCTGCGCGGCACCGTGGGCATGATCGCGGGGCCGGCCTTGGCGGGCGTGCTCATCGCGGTCGCCGGCTTGCCGGTCACTTACCTGGTGGACGTGGCCACCTTCGTGGTGGGCCTCGTCTGCTTGCTGCTGATGCGGGCAGTGCCTCCGCCTGCGGACGCGGCGAGGCCAAGCATCGCGCGAGTGCTCGAGGGGCTTCGCTATGCACGGAGCCGCCCAGAGCTGGTTGGAACCTACGCGGTGGACATCGTCGCGATGCTCTTCGGCATGCCGATGGCCCTCTTCCCCGCGATCGCTCAGAGCCTCGGCGGACCTAGCGTGCTTGGACTGTTATATGCGGCGCCCGCAGTGGGTTCGTTGTGCTTTGCCGCCACCAGCGGTTGGACGCGCCGCGTTCACCGCCACGGGATGGGTCTGATCGTGGCTGCCACCGCGTGGGGCATCGCGATCATCGGCTTTGGTCTAATTCCTGGGCTGACCGCGGCTCTCTTCTTTCTGGCCCTGGCGGGAGCGGCCGACATGGCGAGCGGGGTTTTCCGCCAGGTCATCTGGAATCAGACGATCCCCGACTCGCTCCGCGGCCGGCTCGCGTCAATCGAGCTGTTGAGCTACTCGGCGGGCCCGACCCTGGGCAACTTCGAAGCGGGAGTCGTCGCTTCTCTGTTCAGCGTTCGGACGTCGATCCTATCGGGTGGCGTCCTTTGCGTGGTCGGCGTGGTCGTTTGCGCGATTGCGCTGCCTGCCTTACGGAGCTACGACGAGCGTCACCCACCGAGACCTGTCGAACGACCTCCGACCGGCGCGGAGAAATAGCCGGCTGAATCGGCGGCGGGGGCCGAGTACGATCTGCGATCGGCGCTGTTCGCCGGATTGCAGGCGTGGCGCCGTTCATACGAAAGGGGTAGCGAACTGGACAACTTGCTGCTGGGCTTGGGTATAGCGACCGCTTTGCTGGCGCTTTGGGCCGCAGTCTTTGCCACCAGGGCAGACATGGCGACCAGGCGGGCGACCGCGCTGGCGACCAAGCGCTGGGAAGACGCCGTCAGGCCAGCGCCACGCCTCAGCTTCACCACGCCGCCGGCGCCCGGTCAGCCAATCGAGCTCGAGGTGGAGAACCTGGGCGGCACGCTCGCCGCCGGGGCTGTGATCGTGCAGGCGGGCGAAGACCTTTACGCCGGTGAGCTGACCATGCCGGAGCACGCTCCGGCGCGCAGGATCTACCTGAATCCGGTTTTGAAGGCCTGGCAGCGAAAGAACCATCCCGCCTGCCTCCTGCTGGTGGGCCGTGACCTCAGCGGCAAATGCTGGGATTATCTCGACGGCAACAAGCCGATCGACGACCCGCGCAAATGGCTGACGGCGCATCTGCACGACCTACGCCTCCAGGGTGTCGTCGATTTTCCCGCCGTGACGGGACCCGCCGCTTCTCGCTAGTTTTCCAGGCGCGCGTCCACGCTCAGCTTGACGTTGCCGTGCAGGGCCTTGGAGACCGGACAGCCTTCCTTGGCTTCTTCTGCCAGCCGCTGAAACTCCGCGTCGTCGATCCCGGCGACCCGACCCCGCACCGTGAGCGAGGAGCTCGTGATGCCGGTGCCGGGCACGAACTCCACCTCGGCCGTGGTGGTCAGCTCTTCGACCTTGTGACCGGCCTTGGACAGGCCGTTGGAAAAAGCCATGCAATAGCAGGCTGCATGAGCTGCCGCGATCAGCTCCTCGGGGCTGGTCTTGCCATGCTGGCTTTCGGCTCGGCTCGCCCATGACACGGGCAGCTCAGGGAACGCCCCGCTCGCCGGCTTGACCCGCCCGCTCCCGCTGGTGAGGTCGCCGTTCCAGACTGCTTCCGCCTTGCTGATTGCCGCCATTCCTTTATCTCCTCATCTATTTATGTCTTATGTCGGCTACCGCTCAGCCGCCAAGGGCACTTGTCGATGGCCAAGTGGTCCACACCTGGCCAAGACTGGACTGCGTCTCCGTTTGGTCGCGCAGGTCATACACGAATGTAGAAGGGTTGCCCGCCGCGCATCCTTTTTGATCGCCCCTCAGCCAGATCAGGTCGTTGGTCAAGAAGAACGGGTGGCTGCGTCCATCCGAGCTCACGGTACCCAGGTCCGCGCCACTTGTCGCGTCGATGATGTGAACTATCGACACACCGTTGGACCCGCGTAGGGCATACGCGATTCGCTTGCCGTCTGGCGATATCGCTGGGTCGATCCAGCTGACGCCTGTCGTAAACTGCGCGGCGCCGGTGGCCGGGGTCCAGCGCCAGACGTTGCCCTGCTGCTCGTAGTACAGCTGATCCGAAACCGGCGACCAGACCGCCATGCGCGGACCGCCCAGCCGGCCCCAGCCGGCGGCCGGCGGAACCAAAGCGAACCCAAGCGCCCGGTTCCCCACAACGTTCAAGTAAGTGGCTCCTTTCGGGCCCTGGTCCCACAACGCGTAGCCGAAATGACCGTCGCGCGTGAAGGCGCCGGAGCGCGATACCGTGTCCGCGTCCGCACACCCCGTGGTGGCCGGAGGGTATGTCTGAAGCGTGACGTTTCCGGCGTCCCAAGAGTCGTGTAACGTGGCCGGGCTCGTGGCGGAAAACCAGAGCACCTGCGACAGGTCTGGCGCCACGGCGACAAGCCTGCCGGCAATGCCCAGCTCGAATACCTGGGTTGACGGAAGCTCGACCACAGCGGCCACCGGGCTGGAAATGACGACATGATGCGGGTCGAGGATCTCGGTCACCGCAACCCCTTGCCCAAAGGAGCAGAAGTTCTGCGGGCTTGCCTCGTCGGCATAGTCGCGCAAAAACGTGCCCGTCTTCCCAATGATGGTCACGATGGCGACGGGATCGGTGTTGCCGACGTCACCGGTGCAGCTGATGGGCAGAGTTGACTTGAGCGTCGGCGGGCTCGCCGACGGAAGGTGACCGAACTGGGTTGGGTTGAGAGTGAACAGGGGACTAGCTGAAGGCGATCTGCCCGATTGAGAGGTGGCGGGCGAACCGGAGGACACGGCAGGCGGCGTGTTCGCGCACGCCGCCATCACCAGTGCAACGATGACCAGGTAGTGTCGCCGGGACCTCAGCGCAGAACGGTCGAGCAGTACTGAGCGAACGGGCCGGCAGGACTTACGCAATTCTGCTGCTGCTGGAACTGCAGCGCCTGACCGAAGTCCTTTGTGCTGCCGGGATAGTCGCCCCCATAGGTGAACGTGTTGTTCTTTCCGTTGAACGCAGAGCGAGAACTGATCGGGCTGGGCATTCGCTTGGCACTCGAGAGTCGCTGATCTAGGCCGAGCCGGCTTGCCGCGCGTTCGTCGCTCGGACGTACTGAAGCACCGGCGGCACGCTGGCTAGCCGAATCTCCGTGAATCCCACCGTCGCGACCAGCGCCTCCACATGCGGAACCGCGTGACCCATCGCGGTCAATCCGGTCGGGCCCAGCAGCAACTTCCAGGCGTGACCGGTCGGCGCCTGAAACTCCGCGATCAAAAGCGCGCCGCCGGGTCGGAGCACGCGCCGCATCTCCTGCACCGCCGCCAGCTGTTCGGCCGGGGCAACGTGGTGCATCGTCAGGCTCGAAACCACGACGTCGAAGCTGGCGGCAGGAAAGCTGAGCGCGCCGGCACTTCCAACCTCGAACGACACGTTGGCAGCCGAGCGCGATCGTGACGACGCGTGGGCAATCATCTCCGGCGCGGCATCAACTCCGACGACCGAGCCTTGCGCTCCAGCGATTTCGGCGAGCATGCGAACGAAGTAGCCGGTCCCACAACCCACGTCCAGGATCCGATCGCCCGGGCGCGCTCCCGACGCCACCGCCAGCGCGCGAAACGCCTGGCGACGACGGCCGGCAAACAGGACAGCCGTGACCAGGTCGTACATGCGCGGCGTGCCGATCGTTCTTCCCGTGGGGCTCGCCGGTCGCGAAGATCCGTGAAGCAAAGAGCCGAGGTTCATAGCTGCCCGGCCTTCTGGCTGCCGACGTATTTCGCTGGATCCGCGGCGAAGCTTTGCTTGCACCCGGGAGAGCAGAAATAGTATGTGGTGCCCTGGTAGTCGACGTTCTCTTTCGCCGTCGAAGTATCGACCGACATGCCGCATACGGGGTCGATCGCCGACGTCGGCAGGTCGTGCGGCGGGTGGCTCATGGCGCGAAGCATATCGGGGCCGCCGGTGGTGAGGAAGCGCCACGCCAGCGCGGCCATGAGAATGACGAAAGCGAAATCCAGGAAGGTCGTGTAGTTCCAGGTTGGGGCCGTCTCGAGCAGCGCCACATGGTGATTCGACGGCACCCATCCCACCAGCTGAAACGCTCCGCCGATCAGGAAGCCGGCAAGGGCCATCGCAACGTACGAAACGGCAAGCAGATAAAGCGCCATTCGGCGGCCGTAGTACTTCCTGTAGATGTTGAGAATCGGAAGGATGATCAGGTCTCCGAAGATGAAGCTGATCACGCCACCGAAGCTGATGCCGCCATTCCAGAGCACGACTGCAAGCGGCACATTTCCAACCGAGCAGACAAAGCTGAGCATGGAGATGATGGGACCGATCAGTGGGCCCCAGAACTCGTTGAGACCCGGCTGATTGGTGAGGAACAGAGCCTGCCACCAGCTGTTCGGCACCCACGCGGCGAGGGCTCCCGCCACCAGGAAACCGATTCCCATGTCGAAGTACAGGCTGTAGAGATCCATGAAGAAGTAGTGCGAGATGGCGGTGAACGCGCGTCCCGAGAACAACCGCGAGAGGAAAGGCCCGTCCGTGATCGACATGTCGTGCTCGCCGTGGCCTTCCATCGTCGAGCCCACGATTCCCCGCTCGGCCTGGCGCCTCGCCTCGTCGACCATCCGCGTGCGGAGCGTCAGCTTGAAGACGATCCAGAGGATCACTGCCATCAGCAGGCCGCCGGCAAACTCCGCAGCGACGAACTGCCAGCCAAGCAGGATCAGCAAAACCAACCCCAGCTCGAAGACCAGGTTGGTGGATGCGAACTCGAAAATCATCGCGTTGACAAAGCTGGCGCCACGACGGAAAATCGATCGAGCCACCGCAACGGCGGCATAGGAACAGGAAGAGCTCGCCGCACCGAACCCACATGCGAGAAGGAAGCCCTTGAAGTCGGGCCGCCCGAGCGTGCTGGCCACGGCCCGCTTCGACACCACTGTCTGGACCATCGCGGAGATCAGAAAGCCGAGGGCCAACGGCCACAGGACCTCCCACAACATGAAGAGCGAGATCTGCAGCGCGTGCCAGATAGCGCTTAGGACGAACGCCACCGCCTAGCTCTGTACGAGTCGCTGCACGGCGTCGTTCAGCTCGCGTACATGCCTGTTTCCGCCACCCGACCGAATCGCCTCGGCGACGCAATGCTCGGTGTGATCACCAAGCAACTGAAGAGCCACGCTCTCGAGCGCAGCCCGCGTCGCGCTGACCTGAGTCAGAACTTCGATGCAGTAGCGGTCGTCGTCGATCATCTTTTCGATGCCACGTACCTGGCCCTCGATGCGGCGCAGGCGGGCCTGGATCTTGAGCTTGTCTTTCGCGTAGCCGGGCACGCTCCAACTATACCCCCCGCGGGTATCCTGAGCTCGACCACTTTCGATGCGGGTCGGTAACTGGCAGAATCAGCGCATGGTCAATCCCGTCTTCGAGTGCGTCAGAACCGTTCTCGCCGTCCGCGAGTTCGCCGACAAGCCGATTCCCGACGACCTCGCGGGTCGAATCGTCGAGGCGGGCCGCTTGACCGCGAGCTCCATGAATCTCCAGCCGTGGCATTTCGTCCTGGTCACAAGCCGCGAAGCCCTGCGCGAGCTCGGTACCCTCATCAGCACGGGGCGCTACGTCGCAAGCTCAGCCGCCGCGATCGTCGTTGCGTATGAGCGCGACAGCGAGTTCGGCGTATCGGACGCGAGCCGCGCCATTCAGTCGATGATCCTGGTCGCTTGGGCCGAAGGAGTTGGCTCCAACTGGACGGGCTTCGGTGACCTTGACGGCGTCGGCGCGAAGGTCGGGTTGCCCGACACGTATGAGGTTCTTGCAGTCGTTCCTTTTGGCTACCCGAAGCGCAAGCTTGGAAAAGGAAAGAAGAAGCGGAAGTCGCTGTCCGAGGTCGCATCGGCGGAGCGCTTCGGCACCCCGCTGACCTGAACGTCAGATCGGGGACGTGAGCTCAAGCTGGATGTTGTCGGGGTCGCGAAATGGCAACACACAAATCCCGAAGGAGGTCAGCTCGCGAACCTCGCCCCGTTTCACCCCGCGCTCATCGAGGACCTTGATCGCAGCGTTCAGGGCCGCTCTGCTCTCGACACTGAAGCTCAGGTGGTCGAGCCCGACTCGATCCTCGTCGAAGCTGTCTTCTTTGGCCGCCACGGGTCGGAGGCCTAGGAGGTAGTTGCCTCTCGCCATCACAACACCGCCCCAGAGCACGGGGTAGCTGGGATCGGACTTCGGGTCACGGGAGGCGGGCGCCTCCGCCGCGATCTCAAATCCGAGGAGCTCTGTGTAGAACTTGCGGCTTCGTTCGATGTCGGTGACAGTCAGCCGGATGTGGTGGATTCCGCCCAGATCGATCTGCCCAGCCATTTGCTCTCTCCCCTTCGAATCAGCCGCGCCCCTAAAGGTCGCCCCGCACATTATCCGATCGCAGATCGGCCCGCGCACAGCCGTATGGTGATCACGTGGCCAGCTGGGCCGAGCTCGAGGCGGCTGAACCCGAGTTCGCATCACGGATGCGGTCGTTGATGACGTCGCGCAAGCACCTCACTATGGCCACGCTGCGGCGCGATGGCTCACCTCGCATCAGCGGCACCGAGGTGGAGCTCGTCGACGGACAGCTGCGGCTAGGATCGATGCCGCGCGCGGTGAAGGCTATGGATTTGCGTCGAGATCCGCGCATCGCGATTCACGGACCGACCGAGGATCCGCCTTCAAGCTCACCCGCTGCCTGGAAAGGCGAGGCGAAGATCGCCGGCACCGCCACCGAGATCGAGTCTGATGACCCCGCCCCTCGCTTTGTCATCGACATCCTGGAGGCGGTCATCACCCATCTGAACCAAGCCGGCGATCGCCTGGTTGTCGAGTCGTGGAGCCCTGCACGCGGCCTGCGCACATTTGAGCGCGAGTGACGTCCACTCGCGTTTAGGCGGGCTCAGTGGTGTTCGCTCTGCTCCTCAGCGATCTCGTCGACGCAGATGGCGGACGCTAGGAGCAGGGCCGGGTCTTGTCCTGGGCCGATGGCGACTCCGTACGAGTCGGTGACCGTGAACCAATCCTTTGATATGTGGGCGACCGCGGTGCCGTTGCTCGTGATCTCGTACTCATGGCTGGTGATGTTGCCCTCGGCCTCGTACGTGGTCCCTCCCTCCACCTGGATCGTGTAGTGCTGGTGGAGGAAGGTCAGAAGCTTCTTCGTCACCGTCGCAACAAGCTTGTCGTCGCGAAGGATTTTCATCGTCGGCCGGACGGCGAGCAGCTTGGACTCGATGGTCAGCAGCTCAGATCCATTGGGGTCTTCTAGCACGAACGTCTCGCGAAGGCTGAACGCCTTCCCGTCCACCTTGTACACCTGCTCGCCCTGCTCGTTCTCGATCCAGAAGTCCTCGCCGATCGAGAACAGCTTGCGCTGCAGCCTGTACCGGCTCCAGTTGTCAGACATTGGATCCGAACTCTATCTCATAAACCGGCAGCTCCCGACCCGTATCCGGAGCCGTGACGCTTCCCATCAGCCTGGCTCCCATCCGTTCGTAGAAGCCCGCTGCGTTTGGGTCCGCCTCGAGGGTCATGCGCTTGGCGCCTTGGGCCCGAGCCCGCTGTACCGCTTCCTCCCACATCAGCCGGCCCACGCCCGACCCGATGTGCGCCGGAAGCAAGAAGAAGTTGTCGAGCAGGAGGCTGTCGGGAATCGGTACCAGGCTGAACCATCCAACCGTCTTGCCGTCGGTCTCGGCGACCCAGCAGTCATTCGCCTCGAGGTATGAAGGAGTGACGGTAAGGCTCGGTCTTGCTACTTCCATGAATGCTTCGTCGTAGCCCCAGTGGGCCTTCGATGCGAGGGTCAGCGCGGTCAGCTCGTCGGCAGCCTCTGGCGATGCGCGGCGAAACGTGATCACGATGGTCAATTCTCCGCGCTCGCCAAACGGCCGAATACGGTTATTTGCCGATCAGGACCTCGGTGGCCTTGATGATCACTGTGACCCGATCGCCGGGCTCGAGCTTCAGCTTCTTCAGCGATCCGGCGGTTATCGCGGCCACAATGTTGCCGGCCTTCACCTTGACCTCGACCTCGGCCATCACATTTCCTGACTTTGTCTTGACGACTTGACCTTTGAGCTGGTTGCGGGCGCTCAGTTGCATTTGTGGCTCCTCCTGGTAACGGATGGACGGCAGCGCTCGATTTCGGCGTCAGGCCGGGTAAACCCCGACGTCGGTGGATTTGAAGGACACCCAGACCTCCCCTCCCTCTGCCACCTTCATATCGCTGATTGCGGCTGGTGTCACCTCCGCGACCAATGGAACGTCGCCCTCGACCCGCACACGTACCCGACCTCCTAGCATCTCGACCCCGCTGACACGACCCGGCCACGCATTGCGAGGGCTGCCTTCGGGCCGCCGCAGGTGAAGCGCCACAGCGCGCGGGTGGATCACCGCGAACACGTCCCCCGACTCAGCGGCGGCAGCCGCGATCACCGAATCATCAGATATGCGCACAGAGCCGTGGTCGGCCTGTCCCCTGAGCAGATTGACACCCACCAGGTCGGCCACGTACTGCGATCGCGGTCGCTCTGTCACCTCGGCCGGGGTGCCGGTTTGGACGAGCCTCCCGTTCTCCATGACGACCAGCCGGTCGGCAAGCATCGCTGCCTCCAGCGGGTCGTGGGTGACGACGAGACGGAGACCCGGGAAGGTTGTCAGGTGGCGCTTCAGGTCGCGGCGAACCTCGGCCCGGGTCGTCACATCGAGCGCGGCCAACGGCTCGTCTAGAAGCAGGAGTCGTGGATCAGGAGCCAGCGCGCGAGCCAGGGCCACTCGTTGCCGCTGGCCGCCTGACAGCGCATCCGGCTTGTCTTGAACGTAGGCGCTCAGTCCCACGCGATCCAGCCAATGCGCTGCTTTCTCGGCCGCCTCGCTTGACCGCATGCCTCGCGACCGCATCCCAAAGGCGACGTTCGCCAGGACGCTGAGGTGAGGGAACAGAAGGTAATCCTGGAAAACGACGCCGATCGAGCGCCGCTCGGTCGGGACGTATTTGCCGGAGGCGGCGTCCTCGAGTACCCGCCCGTCCAACTTCACATATCCCGAGGTCAGCGGAACCAGGCCCGCCACAGCACGAAGGAGAGTGGTCTTCCCCGCGCCGTTTGGCCCGAGCAGCGCGACCACTTCTGCCTCGTCGACGCTGAGCTCGATGTCCAGGTCAAGGGCGCCGAGCGTCAATCGCACGTTGGCTTCCAGGCTCATGCGGACCCGAGCCAGCGGTGCCTCAGCGCAACCAGCACTCCGAGCGAGATCACGAGCAGCACGAGGCTCAAGATGTAGGAGGCCTCGTGATCTGTCCCCAGGAGCAGGTAAACCGCAAGCGGCATCGTCTGGGTCACCCCTGGAAAGTTGCCGGCGAAGGTGATCGTCGCGCCGAACTCTCCGAGCGCACGGGCCCAGCACAGCACGGCGCCCGCGAACAGCGATGGGCCGATGAGCGGGAGGGTGACCCGCGTGAACACCGTCCAGCGTTTCGCGCCCAGCGTGCGGGCCGCCTCTTCATAGCGCCGGTCCATCGAGCGCAGGCCCGCCTCGACGGTGATGATGAGGAAGGGCATCGCCACAAAGGTTTCCGCCATCACAACGCCCGCGGTCGTGAACGGGAGGGTGATGCCAAATGTGGAATCGAGCCAGGAACCCACCAGCCCCCGCCTGCCGAAGGCAAGCAGCAGCGCGATCCCGCCCACGACAGGGGGCAGAACCATGGGGAGCGTGGTCAGCGCGCGAAGCAGATTGCGACCCCGAAACTCCACCCTGGCGAAGACCCACGCCAGCGGCACCCCAAAAACGAGTGCGATCACCGTCGCCGACAGCGAAGCGACGAGCGACAGCTTGAGGGCCTCAACCGTGTCGGGCGCAGTGAGGGCTTTGATCGCGTCGCCCCAGGGAGACCGGACGATTAGACCGAGCAGAGGCAGGATGAAAAAGGCCGCCCCGATCGCCGCCAGGATCCCGACAGCGATCGGGACGCGTTCGCGTCTCACGGGAGGCTCAGGAGGCCGGCAGGAAGCCGAACGACTGCAGCATCGCCTGGCCATCCGCGGACAAAACGTAGGCGATGAAGGTGTCGGCGACGTCCAGGTTTGGGGTCCCCTTGATCGCGACGATGGGGTAGGTGGCGATCACATTGACCGAGTCCGGGATCGGGACGCCGGCCACCGTGCTGCCCGCGGCCTTGACGTCGGTGACGTAGACAATGCCCGCATCCGCCTCGCCAAGCTCGATCTTGCTGACCACCGACTTCACATCGGTCTCCAGGCTCTTCGGAGTCACCTTCACACCTGCCGAGGCCAAGCTCTGAAGGGCGTACTTGCCGGCCGGAACCGTAGCCGCCTCGGTGATGTAAATGACGCCCGGTTTGGCAAGGTCGGCCAGGCCGGTGATGTGCTTGGGATTGCCGGCGCCGACCACGATCTCGAGCTTGTTGTGCGCGAACACCTGAGAGTTTCCCGACGTAAAGCCATCGGCCGTGAGCTTGTCCATGTTCGCCGTGTCAGCTGAGGCGAAGACGTCAGCCGCCGCCCCCTGCTCGATCTGCGTCACCAGCGTGGGCGTACCCGCGAAGTTGAACTGCACTGTGATCCCCGGGTGAGCCGTTTGGAAGGCGGAGCCCAGAGCTTTGAAAGAGTCCGTCAGCGAAGCTGCCGCAAATACCGACGCGTAATCGCTGAGATTTGAGCCTTGAAAGGTCCCGCCGCTCCCACAGGCAGCTAGAAACGCCGGCGACACCAACAAAGACAAGACACGAAGACGCATCCGATCCCCTTCCCTAACTACGTGGTAGCTCGATCACGACATTCGTTGCCTTCACCGAGGCGACGGCCACCACGCCCGGCTTCAGTCCGAGCTCGTCGACCGATTCGCGGGTGATGAGCGACACGATGCGATACGGGCCCGCCTGGATCTCGACCTGGGCTGCAACCGCGTCTTTGATCACCCGCGTGACGATCCCGGAGAACTTGTTCCGTGCGGACTCGGTGACGACAGGAGGCAAATCGGCACGCGGCTGGGCGGCCATGTAGGCAGCAAGCGCGGCTCCGTCGATCTGGCGCTGGCCGCCGGCCGACCGGACCGTTTTGATCTGGCCGCCATCCACTAACCGCCTCACGGTGTCCGGGCTCACGCGCAACAGTTCGGCCGCTTGTCCGATCCGCAAACGATTCGCCACGCTCCAACCATAGCAAATACCCATTTTTTAGGCGTTTAAAATTGCTAAAGCGGGACATAGAGGTACTTTCCTGCGATTTGCTAGATACGTCAGGCTGGTTCGCCGACAACGCTAACCTCATGGCGTGAGCGCTCTAACCGGAATCCGCGTGCTGGACTTCACCCGTGTCGTCTCCGGCCCGTACTGCACCCAGCTGCTGTCCGACCTCGGGGCCGAGGTCGTCAAGATCGAGCGGCCGGGTTCCGGCGACGACTCGCGAGCGTTCGGGCCGCCCTTCATCAAGAGCGAGAGCGTCTACTTCCTCTCGCTCAACCGTGGCAAGAAGAGCGTGGTGATCGACCTGGCCACAGGGCCTGGCCGCGAGGCGGCGCGCCGGCTCGCCAGTGAGTCTGACGTGGTGATCGAGAACTTCAGGACCGGCTACATGGCCGGCGTGGGGCTGGACTACGAAACCCTCGCCTCCGACAACCAGCGTCTCGTCTATTGCTCGATGACAGCCTTTGGTGAGACGGGGCCCTATAAAGACCGCGCTGGATACGACGTCATGGTTTCCGCCCTCGGCGGCATGATGGGCCTCACCGGCATGCCTGATGGTCCTCCGGTCAAGACCGGAGTGGCACTCCTGGACGTGGCCACCGGTCTGCACGCCGCGACCGCGATCTGCGCCGCGCTATACGAGCGAGAAAGATCGGGCAAGGGCCAGCGGATCGAGCTGTCGCTCCTCGGCGTGCAGCTGGCGACTCTCATCAACGCATCGTCGGTCTACCTCGTCGCCGGAGAGGTGATGGGCCATCAGGGCAACGCCCACGTCGCGATAGTTCCGTACCGGGCGTTTCGCGCCGCAGACGGCTACGTCGTCGTCGGCGCCGCGAACGACTCGATGTTCACGCGCCTTTGTGCGGCGTTGGAGGCGCCCGATCTGGCCCACGACCGGCGGTTCACCACCAACGCCGACCGTGTCACACATCGCGACGAGCTCGAAGCCGCGATCGGCGAACGCTTGGCGACGGCGACGGTGTCAGAGTGGGTTGACAGGATCAGCGCTGCCGGAGCCGCCGTCGCGCCGGTGAACACGATCCGCGAGGTCTTCGAAGACCCCCAGGTTGTTGCCTCAGGCCAGGTCCTTCCGTTCGAGCACACGACTCTCGGCGAAATACGGCTTGTCGGCTCGCCGATTCATATGAGCAGGACGCCCGTCAGGCACAAGGGCGCGCCGCCGACCCTCGGGGAACACACCAAAGAGGTCTTGGGCAAGCTGTAGCAGGCGGGGTTTAGGGTGCGAGTGAGTGGAGGTTCTCGACGATCGCCTCTTGCGATGAGCGGGCGACAATGACCACCGCCTCTTCTTTGCCGAGCTCGTTTGACTCGATGTGGGGCACGAAAGGAGGCACGTAAACGTAGTCGCCCGGTTTGGTCTCGAGCCGCTCCTCAACCCCGTCCGTCATGAAAATGAACACCGGCTTGCCCGAGAGCACATAGATGCCCGTCTCATTCTCCCCGTGGTGATGGGCGCCCGACACCGTCCCCGGCGCCATGTGCGACTCCCCCATCCAGATCTTGCTGGCTCCCACCGTTGACGCGGACACGCCTGCGCGCCGGACCATGCCAGAGGTTTGCAAAGTGTCGGGGGTGGCGTCTTCTGGAGTGACTTTTCGCAGCTCGCTCATGCGTCAATTCTGGAGGAGTCTGGACACAATGGCCACCCGGCCTGCCGATCGCGAAATGCGATCGGCGAGCCAGGGTAGATCAGTCGATTAGTGGCGGTGTGCCTCGACCTTCGTTTCGTGGTGGATGACCTCTCCGTCGTGCCACTCGGGGTCGGCGGCGAGGAGCTCCCGCATCTGGTGGAAGCGCTTGTCCTGCTCAGGCGAGTCGGAGAACTTCTTGTAGGCGCTCTTGCTCTCGAAGATCGTCGTGACGAAATGCACGTTCGGGTCGGCGTCCGACTTGAAGACGTAGGTCGCGACGTGGCCCTCCTGGGCGTTCGCGCTGCCCTCCATCGCGTGCATCATCTTCTCCTCGGCGCCGGGCTTTAGCTTCATCTTGGCTACGGTTCCATACATGGCAAATCTCCTCGCCCATGGGGCGACCCTTGCGGGGCTAAACGTTTGGCGGAACCAACGCAAAGCCTTGCGGTGGTCCGAAGTCCGACTCTACGCGCGAACCACCGCCTGTGCCGCCTGTTCGCGGCTACAAGTCATAGCCTTCACCAGGCGAATTGCCTATCCGGCTTCGCATCGCGTCTACTTAAGGCAGATGGGATCCGGTTAATGCAGTTGGATCCGGCGGCAAGTGGGCTAGGTACTCGCCCGCGAAGCCGACGGCAACCTGGTCGTCAGCAGAGCCGCGATCAAGGAGATCCCTGCTCCGGTGAACAGCACCGTGTTGAGCCCCTGGCGCACCAAAACCGCCCCGACCACGGCGCCCGCCACAGATGAGAAGTAGATAGGCAGCAAGACCAGATTGAGAGTGGTGGCGCGACGCTCTTCGGGAACGGAGGTGGCAAGAAGAGCAAACACCATCGAGATCGCCGTAGCGGTCGCGGCTCCCAATGCGACGGCGCCGACCGTCAGCCACACCAGGCTAGGCGCCAACGCAAGGCCCCCGAGGCTGGCCGCAGCAAGCACGCAGGCCCCCGCCAGCAGCGGACGAAAGCCATAGCGGTCGCCGGCAGCGCCGGCAAGCGGTGACAGAAGCGCGCCCAGGAGGGCCGACGCGCCGAAGACGATGCCGATCTGGCCGGCGGCGCCGGCTGTACCCCCGATGAGTCGGATCACGAGAAGGGGCAGGAAAGGGTTGGCAATCTGCTGCGCGAAGTAGGCCAGGCCAAAAACGCCGAATACGATCAACGTGGTTCGTCCAGTCAGAGCCGTCCGCACCGCACCGAGGGCGAGGCTCACAGCAGAGCCCGCGGGCGCGGGCGGGCGTGGCCCTTCCCTCGCGAACGCGAGCAGCATTACCCCGGCGGTCAGCGACATCGCGGCGTCGAGAGCGAACAAGCTGTGCAGGTCGAGAACGCGGTGGTCGACGAGCCAGCCCCCCACGGTCGGGCCGAGCGCGAAGCCGAGTGAGGGGCTGACGCCAAACAGGGAGATCGCGAAACCAACCCGACCCTTCGGCGTGACCGCGCGAAGGGCGGTGAGCATCACTCCTGTGTTGCCGAGCTGGAATCCGACCAGCAGCAGCCCGAAGGCCGCCTCCCAGCGGTTCTGAGCGAACCAGAGCACAGCGAAGACCACCATCTCGACGAAAGCGCTGCGCGCGATGATCGGGATGCGGCCGTACCGCTCGGCCCACACACCCCAGAACGGGACCAACGGCAAGCCGAACAGGAAAAATGCGGCGTTCAGGTACCCGGTCCAGGCGGGCACCTCCGCGGGCGGCACCTGCACCGTCGCGAGGTACAGGGGCAGGAACCGGAAAACGTGCGACACCGTGAAGGCCTCGACCGTCGAAGCAAACCCAAAGATCACAAGCAGGGTGATCCACCCCGACGCCCTTCGGGACGATTTTGCCAAGGCCTGATCCGCCGACATGTCAGCGGACTATAGGGCCCCATGAGCGCAAGAGAAAAATCGTCTCTCGGCCGGCTGCTATCTTGCTGCCAGGGAAAGGTTCTGCTCTGTATTGGGAGGACGCAACTTGAGCGACAAGCCCACCCGCGTCGACGGCGACCGAATGCAAAAGGCTTACGACGCCACACGAGCAAACACCATGAAGACACCGGTCTTGACCCAGCGGGCGGTCGCCCATATCGACAAGGACATGCATATGGTCGGCCGGGTCGGCCGGTTTCAGATCGAGTCCGACGAGCCCCCAGAGCGGGGCGGCGACGACCTGGCGCCCGCGCCCTTGCAGTACCTCCTCGCCGGCGCAGCTTTTTGACTGCTTACCCAATTGGCGAAGTTTTCGCCCCTGTATGAGGTCCCGATCGAAGAGGCCGACGTCGACGTCCGCGCCACCTTCAGCGTGGCGGACAAGTACGACCTGGGCGGCCCGCCGGGCGCCTTCCAGCAGGTGACATTCGATCTCCACGTAACGAGCCCAGCGCCCGAATCACAGGTTGCCAAGCTGGTGGCTCACGCCGAGCGAGCCTGCCATGCGGCTCAAACCTTTCGAGCGCCGGTCCCGGTGGAGGTGAAGGCCACCTTGAACGGCCAGCCACTGGCGCCGGGCTAGCTTCCAGGCTCCCCGGCCGCGGCTCGGGGTTTCCGCCGGGCTGTGCTAGCATCCGATGCCAATGTTGCGCACTACCATCGTAGTGACGCAGAGCCCCCCGGCTCGGATGCGGCATGAATACAGATGAATGAATCCGCCACGTCCATCGCAGAGCGGCTGATCCAGCTCGGCTTCTCCCGCTACGAAGCGCGCACGTACGTCGGCCTGCTGATGTCAGAAGGCGCGACCGGCTACAGCGTGGCCAACGACACAGGGGTGCCGCAGCCGAAGGTGTACGAGACCCTGCGCCGCCTGGTTCAGCGCAGGGCCGCGATCTTGACCGGCGAGCGGCCTGCCCGTTATGCGGCGGTGCCCCCGCAAGCTCTGCTCAGCGCGCTGGAGAAGGAATTCGGCGAAAAGGTAAAGGCGGCCCGCAAGAGCCTCGAGAATCTGCCGGACCGTCCGTTCCGCGACGGCAGCGTTGCGCTCTCGCGCCTGGACAGCTTCGCTGCCGCTACCGAGAGAGCGACCGACGCATTGTCACGCGCCCGCAGTCGCGTCTACCTCAGCGGTCGGACAGAGGAGCTCAAGGGGCTCGCTGCCGCTGTTGACGAGGCGGCCGGCCGCGGCGTCCAGTTCGTCATCGTCCATTTCGGCCACCTGCCGTTCCAGCCGCCACGCGGACAGGTCATGCGGCACGCGAGCACGGAGGGCACGCTTTACGCGTCTCGAAAAGCGCGCCACCTCGCGCTGGTGGTCGACTCAAGGTGGGCATTGTGGGCCCTGGCTCGCGACGGGCGCGAATGGGAGGTGATGTTCGGGGATTTCCCATTGGCCGCGAGCCTGGTGAAGTCCTACATCCGCCACGACCTATTCGTGCAGCGTATGTACGCGGACCTGCCGAGTGAGCTCGAGAGCCTTTATGGACCGGGACTGCTGGAGCTGACCAACCTGTCCGAAGGCGAGCCCGCAGGCGAAGCGGATCCGGGGACGATTGCGGCGTCCGAGTCCTGATTCCTAGCGAGCATCAGGGCAAGATGCGCAAGATCGACCTGCACTGCTACCCCGGTACACAGCCGTGGATCGACTCGTATGGGCCGTTCGCTGAAGCGCTTGGCGCTTACTGGAAGCGTGAGTGGGTCGCGAAAACCGAAGACCAGGTAATCCAGGAGTTCGAGGATGCCGGCGTAGAGGCGGTGCTCGTCGCCTTCGACATTGAATCCGTCACCGGCGCGCCGCCTTGCAGCAACGATTACGTGGCTGAGCTCCGAGATCGGCACCCGGGCACGATCCTTCAAGGCTGGGCGGCGGTCGATCCGTTGAAGGGCGCGGACGCACTCGAGGACGCCAGGCATGCAATCGAAGACCTCCACCTGCTGGGCTTCCACTTCCATCCGATCATGGGTCGGTTCGCCGTCGACGACGAGAGCCTGCGCCCGCTGTTCGAGCTCATCGATGCGTTGAGGGTTCCCGTGATGATCGATGTGGGCACCACAGGTATGGGCGCGGGGCTTCCTGGAGGGTTGGGCTCGAGGCTGCGGCACGCGCATCCCCTCGCCCTCGACGATCTTGCCGCCAACTTTCCGAAGCTGACCATCATCGCCGCGCACCCGGGATGGCCTTGGATCGAGGAGATGACGGCCGTCGTGCTGCATAAGGGCAACGTCTACTGGGAGCTGTCTGGCTGGGCGCCGAAGTACTTTCCCGACAGCTTGAAGAAGGACATCAGGGGTCGGCTCCGCGACAAGGTGATGTTCGGCAGCGACTACCCCAGCTTGGCGTACGAGCGCGTCTTCCGCGAATGGGACGAGCTCGGGTACGCGGATGAGGTCATGGAAGATGTGTTTCACGGGAACGCGGAGCGCGTCCTTGGATTTATGCCTGAGCCGTCGGCGGAATCGCGCCGCGGGGTGCGATGAGCCTAACCGCGAGCACCCGCGCTGCCCTCGTGACCGGTGCCGCACGCGGCATCGGACGCAGCACCGCCCTCGAGCTGGCGAGGCATGGCTACGACGTGGCTGTCAATTACAGCCGTAGCCGCGATGCCGCCCAGGCGGTGGCGGACGAGGTCGCCGCGCTTGGGGTCAGATCGGTGGTAGTTCAGGCCGACGTCGCCGACGAATCACAGGTGCTGGCGATGGTCAGCCGTATCGAGGATGAGCTCGGGCGGCTAGACGCCCTGGTGAACAACGCCGGCACGACGGTGCCGACTCCGCCCTCCGATATCAACGGTCTTGACATGGCCGATTGGGACCGCGTGTTCGCAGTCAACGTGCGCGGCATGTATCAGGTCACGCGCGCCTGCGTGCCAATGCTCAACCACTCCGGGTCAGGCGCGGTGGTCAACCTCTGCAGCATCGCTGGACTCCGACCCGGCCCGCAGCCGTATCCATACGCCGCCAGCAAAGCGGCGGTTGGGAACCTGACTCGGACCCTGGCGGGGGCCCTCGGTCCGAAGATCCGCGTCAACGCCGTGGCTCCTGGCTGGATGTCGGGCGAGTGGATGGAGAACGCCCTGGGCGATAACTACGAGCGCTTGATGGAGCGGCGCGCGAGCCTGACACCACTGAAGCGCTGCGTGACGCCTGATGAGGTCGCCATCACCATCGTGAGCTTGATCGCCAGCAACCCGATGGTGAACGGCGAGATCGTCGTCATCGATGGCGGCTTTTCGGCCACCACCTGATGGGCCTGGACGGGGTCGTCCCGTATCCCCCGGAGTTTGCCGAACGCTACAGGCGCTTAGGCTACTGGCGCGACGAAACCCTCGACGCCGTCTTCGGCGAGCTGTTCGCGAGGCATCACGACAGGATCGCGCTGCAAAGCGGTGAGGAGACGATTACTTATGCGGAGCTCGGGCAGAGGTCGACTTCCCTCGCCGGGTTTCTGTATGGGCGCGGTCTACGCCGCCTCGATCGGGTGGTCGTGCACCTGCCCAACTCTGCCGAGTTCCTGTTGGTGTATTTCGCGCTGCAGAAGATCGGCGTCATCCCAATCCTGGCTCTGGCGCCGCATCGGCGGCTCGAGATCGACCATTTCGTCAAGCTGGCCGACGCCGTTGCGTACTTCGGCAGCGACCCGGAGCTGGCGCGAGAGGTCCGTGACGCCAACGCGGGGCTACGCGACGCCTTCATGCTCGATGAGCTGAAGGGCATCCCACCCACCGCTCCCCCACCCCCCATCGACGTGGATCCGACCGACCCCTGCGTCTTGCTGCTGTCAGGAGGGACGACCGGGATCCCAAAACTGATACCGCGAACCCACAACGACTATCTGTACAACTCAAGAGCCGCAGCCGCGGTTCAGCACATCACTGCCGACAGCCGTCAGCTTTGCGTGCTGCCGCTTGCGCACAACATGCCGCTTGCATGTCCGGGCGTTCAGGGCTTTCTCATGGCCGGTGCGCGGGTCGTCATCGGGACCAGCACCAGGGCGCCTGACGTGTTCGAGCTCATCGAGAAACACCGGATCACCCACGTTGGCGGAGTGCCGGCCCTGTACATACGCTGGTTGTCCGATCCGGCATCCGGCCACCACGACCTGACCTCGGTTGAGTTGCTGCAGTCTGGTGGCCAGCGCCTACAGCCGGAGGTCCGGCGGCGGATGGCCGAGGCGTTTCCGAACGCCTTCGTCCAGGAAAACTTCGGAATGAGCGAGGGAACCCTGTTCTTCGTCCGCCGTGACGACCCCGAGGACGTGCGCTTGGAGACTGTCGGCCGGCCGGTCAGCCCGGACGACGAGGTGAGACTCACCGACGAGGAAGGCAGCGAAGTTCCCAATGGCGAGGTCGGCGAGCTAACGGTGCGCGGCCCTTACACGTTGCGCGGCTACTACCGAGTGCCCGACTACAACGCGCGCCAGTTCACGGCGGATGGGTTCTACCGTTCGGGTGACCTGATGCGACGCCACCCGTCCGGGTCGTACCTAGTAGAGGGACGGATCAAGGACCTAGTCAATCGCGGTGGCGAGAAGATCAGCGCCGAAGAAGTTGAGAGCGTGATCCTCACGCACCCGTCTGTACGCAACGTGGCCTGCGTGCCGTTTCCCGATCCCGTTCTCGGCGAGCGAATGTGCGCTTGCGTCATCGTGCGCAAAGGCCACACGCTCACGCTCGAAGCCCTCACGAGGTTCCTTCTGGATGCAGGCATGGCCAAGTTCAAGCTGCCCGAGCGCCTGGAGCTGATGGTCGATTTTCCTCTCTCTACGTTCGGGAAGGTGTCGAAGAAAGCGCTCAGCGAGCGCTTTCGTTAACCTGCGCCCTGCGCGCGCCCGGCTGAAGGCGCTCGCCGAGGGGCTACGCGTATCAGGTTCCACAGCTTCATCGGCGTCACCGGCACGGAGTCCACGACCACCTCATAGCCCATCGCGTAGAGCGCATCCTCAATCGCATTGGCAATCGCGGCCGGAACCGCGATCGTCCCCGCCTCGCCCGCTCCGCGAAAACCCTCGGGATTGTGAATCGTGGCGGTCTCGGTGTGGATCAGCTCGGGCTCGACTCGGAGCTCGGGGGCGCTGACGACCGTGTAGTCGAGAAAGCTCGGTGACTGGAAGTTTCCATCTGGCGAGTACAGCGCCTCCTCGAAGAGGGCGTAGCCGAGGCCGTGCGCGTAGCCGCCGTGTAGCTGGCCGTCCAACAACATGGGGTTGATCGAGCGGCCGGAATCGTGCGCGATCACATAGCGCTCGATGTCGACGCCGCCAGTCTCTGCATCCACCTTCACGACTGCCGCATGGCAGCTCGAAGCCCACGCGCCTTTGCCCTTCGAATCCCAGACCTCCGCCGCCTCGAGCCCGTCACCCACGAGATCGCTCAACTTGATGCGGCGATCCGGCACGCCACGAACTCCGACCCCGCTGACGTCGAGCACGAGATCCTCTGCCGCCGCTTCGAGCTTTTGCGACGCACGTTCGAGGAGCAAGCGCCGCGCCGCCGCTGCGGACAGCGCCACCGAGTTGCCGACCTCGAGAGCGCTGCGACTCCCCGCCGTGACAAACGAGAAAGCGACGTCGCGGCTGTCGCCGGCTCGCACTTCCACGCGGTCGATTGGCCAGCCGAGCCGGTCGGCAGCGATCTGCGCGATGAAGGTCTGGTGCCCTTGGCCTTGAGGAGTGCTGCCGACGAAAACCCGGACGGTGCCATCCGCCAGAACAGCCACGCGCGAGGGCTCAGGCATGCCAATCCCTGTGGACTCGACACACATCGCGACGCCCACTCCAACCGGTTCGGCGGCGAGCTGGCGCTGGCGGACTGTCGCGGCGCCGACTCGTTCGACGGCCAGCTCAAGGAGTCGTGGGTAATCGCCACCGTCGTACACAATCGAGTTGAGGCCCGTGTCGTATGGCATCTCCGCCGGCCCGACGAGGTTGCGGCGGCGCAGCTCGATCGGGTCGAGGCCAAGGCGCCGAGCGAGGCGGTCCATCATGCGCTCGACCGCAAAATTGCCGACCGGGCGCCCGCCACCGCGAATGAACGCCGCCGGCGGAGTGTCCGATTGGCGCGGCGTCACCTCAATGTCGAAAGCAGGCATTCGGTACGCGGACATGGCGTGCGCGGCGATGCTGTTCTCCTGCAACGCGCCGCGGCCAAGGTAGGCTCCGACGGTCCACAAAATCTTCCCGCGCAGCGCGAGCAGCCGTCCATCACGGTCGGAGGCGATCTCCAGGTCGACGTCGGCGGCATGGGCCTGGCCCGTCGTGTGACCGTCCTCGGATCGACCGGCCACCCAGCGAACTGGGCGTCTCACGAGGCGGCTGATCGCGGCCGCCATGATGTATTCGGGGTAGGGGTGATTCTTCGCCCCGAAGCTGCCGCCGACGTCTTCCGCCAGAGCGACGACCTGCCCGCGCTCGAGCCCGAGGCATCTCGTCAACGTGTCGCGCAGGACATGCACGCCGCCGACGCTGGCGCGGATGTAGAGCCTGTTCTCCTCTTCTCTCCAGTCGGCGAAGGCGGCCCTGGGCTCCATCGCCGCGCCGCAGATCCGTGCCATCGAAAGGTGCTGCCTCTCCCTGACGGGTGCTTGCTGGATTGATCGCTCCGCATCCCCGATGCGGAAGCTCTGCCCGGGAAGGGCGCTTGTCACCTCCGAGAGCGGATTCAGCTGGACATCGATCGCATCGATCGCGTCGTGGACCTGGTACTCCGACTCAGCCAGCACGACCGCCACGGCATCGCCCTCGAAGCGCACCTCCTGCCTGGCCAGCACAGGCCGGCGGACCGCGAGTGGTTGCTGGGGATTCGGGTCCGGCATGAACTCGTCGGCCAGACCAAGCTCACCTGCAATCCAGGCCCCAAGGACGCCCGGCATGTTGAGTGCCCCTGAAACATCGACCTGGAGGCCATCGCCACGCGGCACACCGGCACGACGCACTGCCATGTAAGCGGTACCGGGAACGTGATTGTCCCCGGCGTAGCGGCCCTTTCCCTGGATCAGGGGCGGATCTTCGCGACGCCTCATCGACTGCCCGATGAAGCCTTCGGTGCTACTCACTACCTTCGCAGGTATTATCGAGGCGGGATGGTCATCGACGCCTATGCGCACGTTTTCCCAATGCCTCTGATCGAAGCCCTGGCTGAGGTGAAGCCGAGCAAAGAGCTCGCCGCACTTCGCGCGCAGAGCCCGCACAACTTCGAGCACGCAGCCCGGCTCGCTTTCATGGACGAGCACGGTTTCGACGTGCAGGTGCTCATCCTGGCCCGGCCGCCTGTATGGCTGGGCATGGACCGCTCCGACATCCACCGGCTTTCGCGCGTAGCGAACGACTCAATCGCGAACTTCGCTGCCAAGCGGCCCGATCGATTCGTCGGGGTCGGCGTGCTGCCGGTTGTCGACGAAGTGATGATGGAAGAGTTCGAGCGAATCCACGGAGAGCTCGGCCTGAAGGGTGTGCTCATCTTCTCGAACATCGAAGGCAAGCCCCTCGATGACGAGTCGATGTGGCCGCTCTACGAGCGGGCGGCGGCGCTCGACTTTCCGATCTGGATCCATCCTCAACACGCGAGCTACTACTCGTGGATCAGAAAGGACGTGCTCGATCGCGTCCTCGCCTGGCCGTTCGACACGTCCCTCGCAATGGCGCGGTTGGTATACGGCGGGGTGTTCGAGCGCTTTCCAAGCATCAAATTCGTCACGCATCACATGGGCGGGATGATTCCGCATTTCGCAGCGCGCATCGGCGCTTTTGCCGAGACCAGCTCAGAGGAGTATGCGAAGCTCGGCCTAGGCGAAAGCGGTCCTGCTCTGACCGGCCAGCCGCTGGACCACTTCCGCCTCTTCTACAACGACTGCATCAGCAATGGCTCGCCGGAGGCGGTCCGGGTGGCGCTCAACTTCTTCGGCGCCGACCACATCCTGTTCGGCACGGATTTTCCTTTCGGGCCGGAAAACGGCGAGCGCTGGCCCCTCGACGAGCTCCGCACAATCGAGACGATGCCGATGGACGAGTCCGAACGGGCGAAGATCCTCTACGGAAATGCGGCGCGCCTGCTGAAGCTGCCGCTCAGGACAGGTGCAGCGCCGACAGCTTCCGGTTAAGCCGCTACTCGCGCACCGCTTTCAAACCTTTGCCTCCAGCTCGGGCCCCTTGGCGCCCAGGAAGATCTCCCTCATCTTGGGGTCGCCAAGGACATCAACCGCACGCGCGGACATGACGACCCGTCCCCGCACCATCATGTAAGCCCAGTCGGCGATGCCCAGGGCCGCCACCGCCTTCTGCTCCACCAGCAACACCGCTTTGCCATGCCGGCCGAGGGCTCGGACCTGTTCCTCGAGCACCACGCGCGACAGCTCGGGTGAGAGTCCAGCTGTCGGCTCATCGAGCAGAAGTACTTTCGGATCGAGCATGAGGACTCGTGCGATCGCGGTCATCTTGCGCTCGCCTCCGCTCAGCGTCTCTACATAACGGTTGAGCTTGGACCGAAGCTGCGGAAAGACTTCGAGCGCCTTTTCCATCCTGGTCGCCCGCTCGCGGGGGTTGACCAGATAACCGCCCATGTCCAGGTTCTCGTGCACTCGCAGGCCCTCGAACACGTCTTCCGCCTGCGGTACGTAGCCGATCCCCAGCCTTGCGAGCCGGGGCAGAGGAAGGCCCGTCACGTCCTTTCCGTCGAGTTCGATGTGGCCACCCAGCAGCCGCGCGATGCCAAGGATCGCCTTCAGCAGCGTGCTCTTGCCGGCCCCGTTGGGACCCACAACTGCGACAACCTGGCCATGACGCACCTCGAGGTCGACGTCACTCACGATCGGAATCTCGCTGTACCCGGCTGTGACGCCCTGGATCGCTAGCGCGACTGCGGCTACGGGGTCCGGTCTCGCGGGCTCAGCCGATGACATACGCGTCCTGCACCTCTCGGCGGGTGCGGAGCTCGGCCATGCGGCCCTCTGAGAGGACCTTCCCCTGCGCCATCACTACCACCTTGCCGCAGATGCGCTCCACGGTGTCCAGCCCATGCTCGACCAGCAAGAGGGAAAGGCCGCCGGCGCTGAGCTGGAGAAACATGTCCTCGAGCTGCCTCGAGAGGCTGGGACTGAGTCCCGCCATCGGCTCATCCAGCAGGAGGAGCTTGGGTTTCATCATCAAGGCACGCATGGTCTCGACTGCGCGCTTTTGCCCACCGCTCAGGTTGCGAGCGTATTCATCCTCCTTGCCGGTCATGCCAAACGAGGCGAGCAGAGTGCGCGCCTGCTCGACCAGCTGCCGCTCCTGTTGCCCCCAGTACCGCTTCCCCGCGAGGATTCCAAAAGGGCTGTCGCCACGGTGGGCGGGCGCGGCGACTAGCAGGTTCTCGATCGCCGTGAGGTTGCCAAACACCCTGGCGAGCTGAAATGTCCGGACGAGGCCGTGCCGGGCCAGTCGGTGCATCGGTTGTCCCGTCACGTCGACTCCGTCGAAGACGACACTGCCCCCCGCGGGCGGGAGAAGGCCCCCGATGACATTCAGGGCGGTCGACTTGCCGGCGCCGTTGGGCCCGATCAGGCCGGTGATCGAGCCGCGCTCGACCGTGAAGGACACTCTATCGACCGCTTGCACGCCACCGTAGTTCTTGGACAGGTTCTTGACTTGGAGGATCGGGCCCATGGCGACGGTCAAGTGGCCTGACCGCCGTAACGGGGGCGCCGCTCCGGGAAGATCCCCTGCGGGCGAAGCCAGATGAACACGATGGTGAGGGTGCCCAGCACGATCCAGCCGAAGTCATGAATCAGTCCCGTGCGGTTGACGTACGACTCGAGCGCCTTCAGCGCGGGGACGTTGTTCAAGAACTGGACCCCCTGGAGGATCAGGATGCCGATCAGGAACATGCCGATGGTCACTCCCCGATCGTTGCCCATCCCACCGACGATCACCGCGGTCAGCAGTGCGAGGGTCTCGATGTACGCCCACGCACTGGGGGACCAGCCGCCGATGAAAGCGATGAGCAGTGCGCCGCTGAGGCCGCCGAACGCCCCGCCGACGGCCTGGACCGAGAGTCGAAGGACGACGACGTCCTTGCCGATGGCCTGAGCGGCAAGGTCGTCATCGCGCATCGCCCGAAGGGTGCGGCCGAAGGGGCCGGCCGTGAACCGGCGAAGGATGAAGTAGGCCCCCACGCAGGCCACGAAAACTATGCCGACATAGGCCCACCGCTGGACCTCAGGGTCCTGGTCAGAGAATGGGGCGAAAGACGGAAAGATCACCAGGCCGGCATTCCCGTTAAGGAACGGCGTGTCCGCGCTGACCACAGTGGCCGCCATAAGCGAAACGACGAGCATGGCCATCGCCTGGTAGTCCTGGCGAAGCCGTTTAAGGCCGGTGATCGCAATGAGAACGCCCACTACGGCGCCGGCCACGATGCCTGCGGCCAAGGCGATTGGAAAGGAAAAGCTGAAGCCGCCTACGTACTGCTGGAAGTTGCCGTTGGAGGTCGGCGACCCGATGGTGAAGATGGCGTACCCATAAGCGCCCGCCGCGATGGTGACGATGAATGCGAGGTTGGCGACGCCCGCGACCCCGAATTCCAGGTTCAGGCCCCACGCCGCCAGAAGGTCAGTGCCCAGATATACAAGAAGGACGACGAGATAGAACTCCCAGGCGCCGATGGCTAAAGTCCTCCCGGCCGAGCTCTCACGCCATCAGCCTTCTGGTCGCCCACGCGGCACCGAACAAGCCCCTGGGACGGATGAGGAGGATCGCGATGAGGATGCCGAAAGCGACGACCTCCCGGTAGGCGGGATTGCTATATGCCGCCGCCAGCTCGCTCGCGAGCCCCACCACCAGGCCGCCGACCATCGCTCCATATGGCTGGCCGACACCTCCCAATACTGCCGCAGCGATCATCGGGATGAGAAAGACCTGGCCGATGCTGAAATCGAAGCCGGCGGTCGTGATCGCCAGCGCGACTCCGGTTGCCCCACACAACCACCCCGACAGCAGCCATGCAACATCGCTCATCCGGTCCGTATCGATGCCACAGCTCTGAGCAAGAATCCGATTAGAAGAGGTTGCCCGCATAGCTCGCCCCAGAGTTGTTTGCGTGAGAAGGAGATGCAGCGCGAGCATCAACACGACCGCGAGCCCGACGATCGCGACCTGGCTGGCCCCCAGCGTAGTGCCCAAGAAGTGGAAGGTCTGCCCGCCCTGATCGCCGTAGCTCTGCGTTTCGGGCCCGGCGACGGCGAGGATGACGTACTGAAGGATGACCCCCGCCGAAACGGTGACGATGACTATCGCAAACGGCCTGGTGCCTCGCCTGGCCAGAGGCGCCAGCAGCCAGCGATGAAACGCAACCGACACGATGCCCACGACGACGCCCGCGATCGCCAGCGTCACCCACGGATTGACACCAAGGTCGATCAGAAACAGCCCGATGTAGGCGGCGAGGGTCATCAAGGACCCATATGTGATGTTGAGGATGTTGCTGATCCCGAATTGCAGGGAGAAGCCGACCGCGCCGAGCGCGATCACGGCGCCGGTCGCGATTCCGAAGCCGATCGCCTCGATCAGCAGCTGCACCGGGTGTCCTCCGTCCGCGCGGTGCGCAGCATTAATACAACCCTACCTATGCGCGGACGACCTGAGTCGCGGCGGGCGCCTCTACCCAAGCAGGTTCAGGACTTCGGCTCCGGGCATGGTCCCGACCAGGGTGGCGCTGCCATCGGCATTGAACTTGGTGGCAGAGAACTGGCCGCCGGAGTTGTGCGACGCATCAAAGGCGGGCGCGCCGAGGACGCCGACGTACTGGATGGTCTTGCCGGCCGCCAGAGCTGCCATGCCGTCAGCGTAGTTGCCGACGACGGTGGCGCCTGCGCTTGGCTGGACGACCTTGAGGATGTCGGCGTTGTAAGCCGAGCCGACTGTAGTTTTGGCCATGATCATCGCGAGAGCCATGATGTTGATGCCGTCGTAGGCGCCGGCCGGCGGACCGACAGTGCTCAAAACCGGAGCGATGTCATGAGTCTTCGTGTCCGCGAGCAGGGCGGCTTTGTAGGTGTTGAAGGCGGGAGTCGTCTGGTCGAAGTACGAGCCGACCAGCCAGATGTTGCTCGTCACGTAATTGATGCCGACGACCTTGGTGACCGCCTTGAAGAAGTCAGGGGTCAAAGAGTCGGTCGCAGTGACCATGGCGGGCAGGACGCCGTTGTTCAGCTGCTTGTAGTTGGACAGGAACGTCGCAGTGGTTTGCGGGTCGGCCGACCAGATCAGCGCGTCAGGCTTCTTCGCGATTACGCGCGCCACCTCAACGGAGTAAGAGGCGGCATCCGCCGGGATGGTGAGCTGAATCGCGATGGAGCCACCCAACTTCGGCATGGCTGACGCGAGCCCGGGCAGGTTGCCCTCGGAGCCGATGTTGTTCTGGAAGACAATGGCGACGTTCTTGAATCCCTGCTTGACCGCCCAGTCGGCGAAGGCGGCGCCGTTGGCGTCGTCACCAGGCGTCATGCGGTAGTAGTACTGGAGGGTGTTCTTGTTGAACTGAGTGAGACCGTTGGTGGTGAAGAACGGGATCTTGGCAGCTTCGACAAGCGGCACCGTCGTCGCCGCGGTGTTGCTCTCGAGCCCGATGGCCATATCGAAGTTGGAGGTCGTGGCGATCGCCCCGCTCACGTTGGGCACGGCGTCTGCCGCGTCACCCGTGTCGTCGATGGAGACACAGCCGATCTGGTGGCCCATCACGCCGCCGGCCTGGTTGATGAGGTCGGTCGCGGCCACACAGGGAGCCGAAAGGAGCTTGCCAAACTGAGCCGCCGGCCCGGTGAACGGTGCGATGACGCCGAGACTGAGCGGACCTGTCTGGGTCGGGACGGCGGAGCCGCCGCCGCCGCCGCAGGCTGCAACGACCAACGAGACGCCCAAGGCCAGCAGCGTTCCGAACCGGCTTCTACGTGTCCCCATTTGAATCCTCCAATCGCGCGGCCGGCTGCACAATTCGGGCCCGCCGGGGGGCGGGCCGAGCGTCCACCCTACCGCCGTGATGAGTACCATAGTGGCCGCGCGCCCCGAGCGCAAGGGGACCCCGGCGCGATGCCTGCCGGCGCCTCGACGGAGCGGCCATGAGACCTGAGACGTTCGAAACCAGATACCTTCCCGGGTTGCCTCCGGCGGAAGGCGGGTGCCCTCCACTGCAGCATCGGATCGACCACGCCGATGGCATGCTCATCGAATACGACGCTGCGGTCCCGATGAGGGATGGTGTCGAGATCTACTGCGACATCTTCCGGCCCGATGGCGCAGGTCCAGTGCCGGTGATCGTGGCGTGGGGACCTTACGGCAAGCATGGCCCCGTGAAGTACTCGATCTTTCCCAACCACGGGGTCGATCCTGCCTGGATCTCGAAATATGCCAGGTTCGAGGCTCCCGACCCTCTGTACTGGACCCGCCACGGGTATGCGGTCATCAACGTCGACCCCAGGGGAACCTGGAACTCGCAAGGCGATGCCACTTTCTACAGCGCCCAGGAGGCGCTGGACATCTACGACCTCATCGAATGGGCCGGGACGCAGCTGTGGAGCAACGGCCAAGTCGGCATGTCCGGCGTCTCCTACCTGGCCATCGTCCAGTGGCGCGCAGCGGCGGAGCAGCCTCCGCACCTGGCGGCGATCAATCCCTGGGAAGGGGTGAGCGATCGCTATCGCGAGATGGCGTACCACGGTGGGATTCCGGAAAACCGCTTCGGTCCCATGTGGCGCGCGAGGCGCGTCCCTTACTCAAATCAGCGCGTCGAGGACACCGTCACGATGTACGCCGAGCACCCGCTGTGGGATGCGTACTGGGAGAGCAAGACCGCCGACCTGAGCAAGGTCGAGGTGCCCGCGTACATCGTTGCCAGCTGGTCCGACCAGGGCCTTCACACCCGCGGCACCCTCGAAGGGTTCAAACACATTCGAAGCAAGCACAAATGGCTCACAGTGCACGGACGCAAGAAGTGGCAGTACTACTACCAGCCCGAGAACGTCGAGCGGCTGAGGCTCTTCTTCGATCGCTTCTTGAAAGGGCTCGTAAATGAGGTCGAGTCGTGGCCCAAGGTGCGGCTGGAGGTGCGAGATAGGTTCTACGAAGGAGAGATCAGAGACGAATCGGAGTGGCCCCTGGCGCGGACGCGCTACGAAGAGCTGTACCTCGACGCTGCCTCGAAATCCCTGGCCGGGTCCACCTTTGCGAACGAGTCTGAGGTTCGGTATCCGGCTGATGGCGGTGCCGACGGCCGTGCGGAGTTCGTTCATCGTTTCGCCGCCCCAACCGAGCTGACCGGGCCGATCAAGCTGAAGTTGTGGGTGGAGGCCGAAGGCGCTGACGACATGGATCTCTTTGTCGGAGTTCAGAAGCTCGACAGCGGCGGCAACCTGGTGCCTTTTTCATTCTTGAACGCGCTCGAGGACGGACCGGTGGCCCTTGGGTGGCTGCGGGTGTCACACCGCGAGCTGGACGAGGAGCGCTCCACGGCCGAGCAACCGTGGCATCCACATCGCCGTGAAAGTCGCCTCGAGCCTGGGCAAGTTGTTCCAGTCGAGATCGAGATCTGGCCGTCAAGCACCCGCTTCGCCGCAGGCGAGCAGCTTCGGCTGCTTGTGCAGGCGACCGACATCCAGCAGTACCCACCCGGCGTCGTGTCGATGGCGCATTCGGTAACGCGAAACCTGGGTACGCACGTGATTCACACGGGCGGGAAGTACAACTCTCACCTGTTGGTGCCGGTGATCCCGCCGGCCTAGCCTGCAGTTGCCCTAATCGACCTCGAAAATGATTTGAGGCGTCTGGTGGAGCCGCTCGACAGCGCCCTCTGAGTTGAGAAGGAAGTTGTCGCAAGCCCAGCTGTAGGTCCGCTCAGTGGAAAAGGCCGGATGCAGCGCGAAGTACATGTTCGTGCCGATCGGCATTGATTCGTCGAAGCGGACCAACGGCCGCTCGACCATGTCATAGCCCTGGCCGTGGAAGTGGACGCGCTTTTCCTCCGGCCGGCCCTGCTCGCGCATGAAGCGGTTGTAGTCGTGCCAGATCGTTGCGGGATCCGCTCCGGGTTTGAGCAGCTGCAGGCAGAACCGCTGGGCTTCGAGCACGAAGGCCTGCTGCTCTTGCATCTGGTCGGTGGGTCTCCCCAGGACGGCTGTTCGCCCGAGCTCGCAGTAGAAGCCGCCCGGACCATTGTTCTCGATGAGCAGGCTGAACTGGTCCCCCTTCCGCAGGACACGACTCTGCAAATGCCGGTTGACGATCTGGCCGGGCGATCCTGCAGGACTCGAGTACGCGAGGAACAACCCTTGCTCGCTGCCCATATCGTGACCGGCGTGCTCCGCGACCGCGGCTACTTCCAGCTCGCGCATCCCCGGCTTGATTGCCGCGACCACGGCGCTCATCGCGGCGTCCTGCGCCGCCGCCGTCTGACGGACGAAGGCCAGCTCGTCGTCGCTCTTAACGGCCTTGATCGGATCGACCAGGTCGGACGCATCGACGAACTTGGCGTTGGAGAGCGCGCCGCGTTTCAGCGAATCGATGAGAGCGAAGGAGATCGCAGCCGTGCCAAGCATGCCGATCGTCGCGCCGCGATACGAATCCAGCGCCTGTGCCGCAAGGTCCGCGTCGTATCCAGCGCTGTAGTGGGCGGACGCATAGCTAGGGGTACCCATCAGTCGTCCAACGCCCCTGCGAACACCGTCGCCTTCCCGCGGCAGTCGCTGGTCGAGGCCGAAAGCGCCCTGGCTGATGACGGTCATCGGCTCGTCGCGCGGAAAGACGACAGTCATCACGTATCCGTTCGTGGCCGGCAGGTCCGTCAGGTATTTGACATACCCACCCATGAAGTCGTTGTTGGCCTGAGCCAGCAGGACGTCGATCCCTCGCTGCTCCATTGCCGTGCGGATCAGGCCCCAGCGACGCTCGAGTTCTCGGGTAGGCATCGGGTGGTTGAGACGCTCTGATCGATCGCTCACTTTCCCTCGTTCGTGGTCAACGGCGAACCACGTTGGTCATGGCGTCGAGGTCCGCTGCCAGGAAGTGGCGGATATTCTCAATGACGATCGGGAGCGCCTCATCCGGGTAACCGGCATGGAAGCCGGCCATATGGGGGGTGATGAGCACATTGGACATCTTCCACAACGGGTGTCCCTCAGGCAGCGGCTCCTCGGCGAAGACGTCAAGGCCCGCGCCGGCGATCCGCCCCGCCCGTAGGGCCTCGACGAGTGCGGGCTGATCGACGACGCCGCCTCGGGCCACATTGATAAGGAAAGCCGATCGCTTCATATGTTCAAGAACCGCCGCGCCGACGATGCCGTGGGTCTCGCTCGTGTACGGGATCAGGAGCACAAGGTGGTCGAGCTCGCCGACTATATCGAGCAGCTCGTCTCGCGGGACCATCCGGTCGAAACCCGCGACGCTTCGAGGGGCCGACGTGATCCCGATCACCGTCATCCCGAGCGCCTGGCAGCGTGGCGCCAGCTCCGCGGCGATGACACCGACGCCCAATATGCCAACGGTCTTTCCCTTGACCAGGTTGACCGGAAACCGGTCCCACCGACCCGCGTCCTGGCTTCGAACCGTGCGAGGGAGGTTGCGAGAAAGAGCGAGCATCATCGCGAGCACCGCCTCCGACACTGATGAGCCCTGGAGACCGCGCAGGTTGGTCACGATGACGCCATCCCGCAAAGCGGGGCGATCGACGATGCCATCAACGCCGGTGCCGAGCGCCTGAATCCACTTGAGGCTGGTGGCTTCGCTCAGGACGTGATCGGCCATGTGTGCGCCGAATGTGACTAGGATGTCTGCCTTACCGATGTGAGGACCCACCTTGCTGTGGTGGTCGACCATGTCAACCTCCAGCTGCGGAAAGGCCCTCACGATGCCATCGCGGTAGACGTTGCGGATCGGCTCCGGAAACGTGAGCAGGATGAGGAGCTTCATGCGAATCAGCCGGCGCTAGGCAAGTCGAAAGCGGGATTTTCGTGGCTGCGCGGCTTGTGATTCGCGGCGCGGTTGACACAACATCGACGGAGTCGATGTTGGCACGAAAGGGACGTCCAGGGAAGGTGCTTCGCGCAAGAAGCTAGGTTTTAGGCTCAATGCTCGGCGGTAACCGCCTCTGGCGGCATACAGATTTCCTGAAATTGTGGTCGGGCCAGACCATCAGCGTGGTGGGCAGCGAGGTGACGAACATCGCTTTGCCCACCATCGCCATCCTGCAACTGCACGCGACAGCGGCCGAGGTCGGTTTGCTCGCAGCGACGCAGCAGGTTGCCTTTCCAGTTCTCGCGCTGTTCGCGGGAGTGTTCGCCGATCGACTTCGGCGGCGGCCGATGATGATCGTGGCGGATGCCATGCGGGCGCTCGCCATTCTGTCGGTACCCGTCGCGGCGGCTTTCGGCGTGCTTTCCATCGTGCAGCTCTATGTCGTGGCAATCGTCCTCGGCGTGGGCACTGTCATCTTTGACATTGCGTACCTGGCATACGTGCCGGGCCTTGTCAGCAGGGCTGACATCCTCGAGGCGAACACCAAGCTCGAGGTCAGCTTCTCCGGTTCGCGGCTGATCGGACCCAGCCTTGGAGGCTTGCTGATTCAGGTTATTGGCGCCGCTCAAGCCATGTTGGCGGACGCGTTCTCATTCGTCGTCTCGGTCGTCAGCATCATCTGGATCCGGCAACCTGAGGACTCGCCGCGCCATCCCACGGCACCTCAAACCGGCGTGTTTGCCGAGATCCGCGAAGGCCTGAGGTTGGTGCTGCACGATCCGATTCTGCGGGCTCTCCTCATCATGCTGACCATCGGCGGCGTCGGATTCCACCTTCAGGACCCAGCTCTGTTCCTGTTCGCCTATCGCAACGTGCATCTGAGCCCAGGCCTCTTCGGCCTGGTTTTTGGCGCTGGCGGAGCAGGGGCTGTGATCGGCGCAATGGTGGTGGGAACCGTCGTACGCAAGGTCGGTGTCGGTAATTCCCTGGCCCTCTCCAACGTGCTCCTCGGGCTGGCCTTTCTTGCCTGGCCGCTCGCGCTGCTCGGCGCCCCGGTTCTGGTTCTCGGCGGCTTGATGTTCTTTGGCGGGATCTTCGACTCGATCTACAACGTGAGCCAGGTCAGCCTCCGCCAGGCCGTGACACCGGGCCGGCTGCAAGGGCGCATGACGGCCACCATGCGCACCGTGTTCTGGGGCGTCCGACCCATCTCCAATCTGGCCGGTGGAGTGATGGCCGGAGCTCTCGGAGCGCCCGCGACGATCGTCATCGGCAGCCTGATTGGAATGACAGCGACGATTGCGGTGCTGGCCGGCCCGCTTGGCCGGGTTCGCCAGCATGAAGATGTCGCGCAGATAACCGAGAGCCCCGACGCCGGGGTCCATGGGCCGGAGATATAGCAGGGCCTCTCACTTAATGAAAATTTGGGGTTGCGATGCGGTAGCGTGGCCGCGATGAGGCTCGGGCCCATCGATCGGGCTGTGCTTGGCGCTGTCCTGGATCTCGATCCGCCATCATCATCGTCGTGAAGTTCGTGAGGCTTGGCGACAACGACCTGACTCGGATCGGCTTGGGTACCAACCGGCTGACGAAAACGCCGGACTACGTAGCTTTCGTTAGATCGGCGGTCGCCGCCGGCGTGCAGATGATCGACACTGCCTACTCATACCAAGGCGGACAAAGCGAGGAAACGATCGGCGAGGCTCTGTCTCCGTTTCCCGAAGGGTGCGTCGTGGCAACGAAGGGCGGTAACAGCGGTAGCGGCCGTCCAGAGGTGCTGCGCGCGGAGCTCGAGAAAAGCCTTCAGCGGCTCAGGACCGACAGCATCTCCCTCTACTACCTGCACCGCGTCGACCCGGAGATTCCAATCGAGGAAAGCCTCGGCTTGATCAAGGAGTACCAGGACCAGGGGAAAGTCCGCCACGTGGGGATCTCCGAGGTCGACATCGGCCAGATCAAGCGTGCCCGGGAAGTTGTTCCCATCGTCGCAGTCCAGAACCACTACAACCTTTCAGAGCGCAAGTACGAGGAAGTCGTCGATTACTGCGCAGCCGAGGGCATTGTGTTCGTACCGTTCTTTCCACTGCGCGGCGACGGTGGCCCCGCGCTCACCGAGATCGCCGAAAGGCATGGAGCGACAACGCGACAGATCACGCTGGCGTGGCTTCTTCGTCGGTCGCCGGCGATGCTGCCGATTCCCGGCACGTTGTCGCTCGATCACGTGAAGGAGAACCTGGCGGCGCTGGAGATCGAGCTGACCGACGCGGAGTTCGAAACCCTCCGCTAGCGCGATTTGCGAACCGTCTCTACCGGTTCGGGCACCACAGCTTGTGTTGGCTTCGCTGCCCGCACGACCAGCAAACTTCATGATCGGCGCCGCTGGCCAAACGTCCACGATTCAATACAAAAAGGATCGAAATTGCCACGGCTGCGCCTAATACTGCTTCGAGCATTCCTACACATTGAACGGCACTCAGGGCCTAAATGTTTCATTCCCCAGTTCGCAAGCCTGATTCGGACTGTTGGCGTTGGCCTCGGGCTTACTTCGAGGTCAACTGGCCAACTCGAAGCGAGTGGCTGGCAATTCCGATAGCAAAAGCGAAACCAGCTCCCGATCCCATTGCTGGCCCGCGCCTCGCATCAGCGTCTCGATCGCCTGCGTTTGATTTTGCCGAGTCCGGTAAGGGCGGTCACTCGACAGCGCGTCATGGGCGTCGCTAATCGACACAATCCGTGCCAACAGAGGAATCTTGTGCCCGCACAGTCCGTCGGGGTAACCACCGCCATCGAACCGCTCATGGTGGTGCCGAATGATGGGCAGGATGTCCGCGGCGGACGGGAGATGCTTGACGATGCGCTCTCCGATGACCGTGTGCTCACGCATCTGCCTCTCTTCATCGGCGTTCAGAGGTCCGGGTTTGAGCAGCACTGCGTCGGAGATGAAAATCTTGCCGATATCGTGGGTGAGGCCCCCGCGGTACAAGGCAAGTAGGTCCGCCTCGCGAAGTCCCAGTCGCATGCCAATGTGGACGGCGGTGTTCGCGACGCGCTTTGGATGAGTTTTGCTGTATGCATCTTTCGTCTCCGCCTCTGCGGCCAGCGCGAAGATGACACGTTCAGACTCGTTCCGCGCCGGCAGCCTCATGTACGCCACATTGTTTACTTCGGCTCTCATAAAGTCGCCATGCGCGGGCACGGCGCCCTGGCCCCTGCTTTCACAGGAATTGAGGCCCTGAGTTCAGAGGGTTACGTCAAAGAGACACGTCGCCAAGGCTGTCAAGAGCTTGGCTTGAGCAGATGGCGCGGCTCGGAGGCTGCTGCACCATCCAGGGCGGCGGCCGCCACCATCCGAACAACCCGTCTGGCGAACGACTCGTCGAGCGGCAGGTGCCCGTTCAGGTAGCGGTGGTAGAGCGGGCCGTAAAGAACGTCCATGATCAGCTCCGGGTCGCTGCCGGGAGCTATCTCGCCTCGCGCGATCGCGCGCTCGATGATGGGCCGGCGTTCCCTCCGGATCCGGTCCACAAAACGCTCACGCCAGGCCACCGCCAGATCGGGGTCACTCTGTATTTCTGCGATGAAGTGCGCCAGCGTACGGCCTCCGCGGCGAACGTTCGCCAGCCGGACCCAACTCTCGGCGACACGCGCTAGATCGCCTTCCAGGCTGCCGGTGTCGGGGGTGGGTTCAGCGGCCAGGATGGCGTCGACCACAGCGTCGAACGCCAGCGCCCCCTTACTCGGCCAGCGCCGGTAGATCGAGGCTTTGCCAACACCGGCTCGCTCGGCCACGCCCTCGATCGTCATCTCGGCAAGGCCTGATGCGATGACGATCTCGGCTGCTGCCTTGAGGATCGCCTTGTTGGTCTGCCCGCTGCGGGGGCGGCCTCTTTTTGTCCCGATCGGAATAGTTGCAGCTTTCATGCCGTTTATTATACGATACGAGACGTTCCGTCCGTAATTAGTTCGAAGGAGGACCCTCATGGAGAAGATCAGGTTGGGGCGCAGCGGGCTAGAGGTCTCGCCCATCGCATTCGGCACCTGGCAGCTGGGCGGCGACTGGGGCGCCACAGATGAGGAAGCGGCCGTGGCGGCGATCCGGCGGGCGGCCGACAGCGGGATCAACTTTTTCGACACGGCACAGGCGTACGGCTTCGGTGCGTCCGAGACCATCCTGGCGAAGGCGCTGAAGGGAAGGCCGCGAGACCAGGTGGTGATTGCCACCAAGGGAGGCCTCCGCCCGATTGCCGGCGGTGGGATCGAGCGTGACTCGAGCCCGGACTGGATCCGCCGTGGCGTCGACTCGAGCCTGAAGGCACTTGGCACGGACTACATCGACCTCTACCAGATCCACTGGCCGGACGCGAAGGTTCCGTTCGAAGAGACGGCCGGCGCCCTGGCCGAGCTGAAGGCAGCGGGCAAGATCCGCCACGTCGGAGTTTCCAATTTCGATGCGGCAGACATGGATGAGTTCAGCCGCACACTCCCGGTCGAGACCTTGCAGCCCGTGTACCACCTGTTCCGTCGCGACATCGAGGAATCCGTCCTTCCTTATGCGAAGGCACACGATATCGGGGTGCTCGTCTACGGCCCCCTCGGGCACGGCCTGCTCAGCGGCGCGCTTACCCCCGAAACGCGATTCTCGCCCGACGACTGGCGGTCGAAGAGCGACGTATTTCAGGGCGAGCCCTACCGCCGAAACCTCCGGGTGGTCTCAGCGCTGGACCGCTTCGCGCAGCTTGAGCTGGGCACATCGGTGAGCCGGCTTGCCATTGCGTGGACGCTCGCGAACCCTGCGGTCCACGTCGCCATCGTGGGCACCCGCAACCCCAAGCACATCGAGGACGCGATCGCCGCGGCCGAGCTCGAGCTCGACCCATCGGCCCTGCGCAAGATCGAAGACATCGTCAGTGACGAGGTGCGGGTCGGCGGACCCTCGCCCGAGTCAGTCTGAAAGCAGAAGAGACAATGAGTGACACCACCAACACCCCTCCCCCGCGCCCAACTGTTGCGATCCTCGGCGCCGGCGCCATGGGCGCCGCTTTTGCAGGGCGTTTGCTCGACCAGGGTTTCGCGGTCGCGGTGTGGAACCGCACGCCGGGCCCAGTTGCCACGCTGGCCCAGCGTGGTGCGACGGCCCACGCGAAGCCGGATCAGGCAGTTGACCGAGTCGACGTCGTGGTGACGATGCTGCCCACGGCAGATGCGGTCAGAGAAGTCATGTTGGAGCAGAGAACCCTTAACTTCATCCGGCCCGGCGCGGTCTGGGCGCAGATGGGAACCATTGGGGTCGAAGCCACGGAGACCCTGCGATCTGAGGTCGCGAGTGCGTTCCCTGATGTCGCCTTCGTTGACGCGCCGGTCTCCGGCAGTCGCGAGCCGGCTCGAAGCGGCCGCCTCGTCATTCTTGCTTCAGGCCCTTCGCGCGCACGACAAATCGTCGAGCCGGTGCTTGAGGCTCTTGGACGCCCGGTGTGGCTGGGCGAAGCCGGCGCGGGCAGCCGCATGAAGCTCGTGCTGAACACGTGGCTCGCGTTCGAGATCGAAGCGGCGGCCGAGGTGGCCGCGCTCGCCGACCGGTTGGGCGTGGCGCACTCGGCGCTGCGCGAGGTAGTGGCCGGCGGCCCGCTGGCATCCGGCGTCGCATTGACCAAGCTGGCAAAGATGGAAAGCGGGGATTACTCACCTGACTTCTCGCTGGAGTGGGCGCTCAAAGATCTCGATCTCGCCCAAGCGGCCGCCGGAGTCGAGGTCACTCCGGTCGCGGAGTCCATCGCCCAGCGCTGGCGGCGCCTCGTGGCAGCGGGTTACGGACACCTGGACATCAGCGCCGCGCGCATGGGCCTGGGTACCGCGATGGCTGCGGCCAACGGGCACCCATCATGAAGTCGATGTTGACGCAGGAGGCAAGGTTGATGGCGAGCAAGCTGGCGGTCATGGCGGATTCACCGTCCGACTACGAGCGCCTTGGCCTGTCGCACACCACGATCGCGCCATGGGAGGACGGAAAGCGCACCGACGACTCGGCAGGTACCTACGAATGGTGGTACTTCGACGCGCACCTGGCCGATGGAGCAAAGCTCGTGGTGACGTTCATGAACAAAGACATTGCGGAGCCGCAGAAGTCGTTGGCGCCGCTACTTCGATTGAATCTCGACCTGCCCGACGGGCGTCACTTCGAAAAGCTGGTGCACTACTCGCCAAGCGAATGGTCCGCGGCCAAAGACCATGCCGATGTGCGTCTTGGCAAGAACCGATTCACCGGCGACCTGCACCAGTATCGGATCGAGGCGGCCGCGGAGGAGATCTCGGTCGATGTCAAGTTGACGGGTGAGGTTCCCCCGTGGCGCCCATCGACCGGGTACATGCTGTTTGGCGCGGATCGGTCCATGGAATTTGCATGGCTGCCCTCGGTGCCGCAGGGCTCGGTGACCGCCTCGTACACGATTGACGGCGAACGCCACGAGACGACTGGAGTCGGGTACCACGACCACAACTGGGGCAACGTCGGCCTGATGAAGGTGGTGCACGACTGGTACTGGGCGCGCGGGCAAAGCCGGTCCGTACACGGTCATCGCGTCATATATCACGGCGTCCGAGCAGTTCGGTTTCGAGCCAATTCCGATTTTCATGCTGGCGCGCGACAACGTCCTGGTCGGCGACGATCAGGCCAAGGTCACCTTTGAGCGCGAGGGGATCTACACCGATCAGAAGACCGGCAAGCCGGTGGCGGCGACAACGCGCTACACGTATCGAGACGGAGAGGATCGGTACGTCGTTTCGTTTACCCGCACCCACGATCTGTCGACAAACCGCATGGTCGACACCATGAGCGGCATCAAGCGCATCGCTGCCAGGCTGATGAATTTCGACGGCGCCTACTTGCGATTCGTCGGTGATCTCCAGATCTCGAGATATCGCGCCGATGAGCTGGTCGAGACCTACAAGGCCGACGCGATCTGGGAGCTCATGTACTTCGGCCACGCCCGATGATCGGAGCAAGCGGCTAATTGTCTACCCCGCTCGACAGCGAAAACGTGCTCCGGTTACCCTGACGGAATCCGGAGGCAAGAAAGACACCTCACGCGAGTTGGACTAGCGGCGGCGGCTGTCGTCTTGATGCCGCTCGCCGCCACGCTTCTAGCCCACGCCGGAGCCCAAAGCAGTACCCAGGCGCCCGCTGCGCCCATCGTCGCGAACGGCTCGTGGACCAACTACCACCACGACAACGCTCACACGGGCAACGACCCATTGCCTCCGACGGCGGCAAGCGTCAGCCCGACGCTAGGGTGGACGCAGCCCGTACTGGACGACGAGGTGTACGCGGAACCCTTGATCTACAGCGGTCTCGTCTACGTAGCGACCCTCAACAACACCGTGTACGCGCTTAACCAGACGGACGGCTCTGTTGTATGGAGCCACAACCTCGGAACGCCTCAGGCTGGTGGTTGGGTATGTGGCAACGTCGCGCCTATGGGAATCCTGGGCACCCCTGTGATCGACACCGCCGCAAATCGGATTTATGCAGTGGCAGAGATCGCCGACCCCAATCCAGCGAACCCGCCCACATATAAGCTCTTCGGTCTCGATCTCACCAGTGGAACCACGGTGCTCAGCACCTTGATTGCGCCGACCGGATTTGACTGGAAGATCCAACAGGAGAGAGGCGCCCTGGCTCTAGCAAACGGTTACGTTTACGTGCCGTTTGGCGGTCGCGCCGGTGATTGCTTTGATGGAAGCACCCCGTATTACGGCTGGGTGGTCGGCGTGCCCACAGACGGCGTCAGCACATCGAATGTTTTCCAGACGCCGTCGGGCGCCGAAAGCGTTTGGGCGGCAGGTGGAGTGGTGGTCGACGACACATCCCACAACGTCTTCTTCGCGACGGGGAACGCGATCCCCTGCAGCGGGGCGTCAATGAGCGACTCAGTCGTCAGGGTCAGCCCGACCCTCACCTCGCCAACCTTCTTCCAGCCTGACGACTGGCAAGCGAACTGGTGCGGCCCAGACTCCGACCTTGGGTCAGCCAGCCCGGTGTTGATCAGCCCCACCCTCATGTTTACGGCCGGCAAGCACGGTGGGGGCTTCCTCCTCAACCCGACCAGCCTGGGTGGCAAAGACGGCCAGCGCTTCCCCACTCCGAAGCCGGCCACGTACGCGCAGGCCGACGTGTGCTTCGGCAATACCTCCGACGCCACCTTCGGCTCGTTCGCATATGCCGCTCCATTCGTCTATGTCGAGTGCGAAGGCCACGGGTTGGTAGCTCTCAACCTCAACACGTCGACGCCTTCATTCAACCCGTGTGACTCGGTGTGTGCGGCCCCCGACTGGAACACGGGAGGCTCAACTACCTACGGGCCCCCGATCGTGGCGGGTGGCGCGGTTTGGGCGGCGAGCGACGGCGGCGGCCTGGCAGCCTTCGACGCCACCACCGGGACACAGATCTATCAGAGCGCCGGCTTTGGCATCAATCGTTTCTCGACACCGGCGGAGGCGGGCGGCCAGGTGTTCGTCGCATCGCACAACGTAGTCAAGTCGTTCACCTTTTCGCCTGCCGTGCCGGTTGCCTACAATTCGTTGACGCCGGTCCGGCTCCTTGATACGAGGAGCGCAGGCGGACCCTTGGGACCAGGCAGATCGCGGAACCTGACCGTCACTGGTCTGGCTCCTCGCGCTCCCGCCGGCGCCACCGCCGTGGTCATCAACGTGACTGTCACCGGCACAACCGCAGCGAGCTTCCTCACCGCCTACCCGAACGGAAACGCGCGGCCGCTCGCCTCCAACCTGAACTGGACGAGTGGCAGAACTGTGGCCAACCTGGTCGAGGTGCCAGTGGGCACCGGCGGAGCTGTGACGTTTTACAACCAGGCCGGCTCGACCAACGTGGTGGCGGATCTGGAGGGCTATTTCTCAGCGCCCAGCGGCACCGCGGGCCAGCAGGTGGGGCTGACCCCGGCTCGCATCACGGATACCCGTCCTGGGAGCGGGCTAGCGAACGCAGGCATGACTCTCGGGGCCGGCAGCACGCTCGACGTTCAAGTCACCGGCGCGGGAGCCGTCCCTACAATCGGCGTCTTGGCTGCGATTCTCAACGTCACGGCCACCCGCACGACAGCGCCCGGCTTCTTGACCGTTTGGCCCACAGGCGTGGCACGCCCCACCGCTTCCAACCTGAACTGGAAAGCCGGCCAAACCGTGCCCAACCGGGTCATCGTGCCGGTAGGGTCCGGCGGCAAGGTGACCATTTACAACAGCTCTGGGAGCACCGACGTGATCGTCGATGTCTCCGGATATTTCACCACCGGCACCGCTTCGGGAGCGCTGTTCATCCCGCAGGCTCCGCGTCGAATCGCTGACACGCGCGGCCATGCGACGCTCGGGCCCGGCGGCACCTTCACCCTTGCGGTCGGGGGCAGTTTCGGCGTACCGACCACCGCAACCGCGGTCATCTTGAACGTGACGGTGACCAACACCACGAGGCCTGGCTTCCTCACCGTGTACCCGTCCACCTCAAGCCGGCCGGCAACGTCCGATCTCAACTGGGCCGCGGAGCTGACGGTGCCGAACCTCGTTGTCGCCACGCTTGGCACCACAGGATCGATCAGCTTCTACAACGCGTCCGGATCCACTGACGTCATCGTGGACCTGGTCGGCTACTTCAGCTAATCAGTTAGATCGGTCACGCTCCAGATATCTCCGACGGTGAACCCCTCCGGGAACGGGTCATCGGGGTCAAGGACGTAGTTGGAGATCGCATAGACGTAGGCGGAGCCGGTGATGGTCGGCACCACGGCTGGGTGAAGGCCAACCTTCGTCGAGCGGACGAGTTTGCCGGTGAATGTGGTGCCCAGGATGCCTTCATGGACGAAATCCTCATTGAGCCCCAGCTGACCTTTGGCATGCAGGACAGCCATCTGTGCGCAAGTACCCGTGCCGCATGGGGAACGATCGAGTATGCCGGTCCAGGTTGCGGGCCGATCCCAGTCAAAGTGACCGGTCGAAACGACCACAGTGTTTCTCCGTGCGACTCCGGCGCGAGTGGAGCGGCCCGAGAACTGCATGATCGACACTCCGCTGATCGCCGGGTTCTCGGGATGCGTGACCGGGAGCTGCTCTCTAGCCGCTGCCTTGATCATCTCCCCCACTCGCACCAGGTCTTTCCCCTCGTCAGGACTGATCCGGAAGCCGAGCGGTTCGGCCTGGGCGATCGCGTAGTACATGCCGCCGTACGCGACATCGACAATCACCGTACCGAGCTTGGGTACCTCGACTGCCGTGTCCAGGTGCACGGCGAAAGCGGGCACGTTCTCAAAGGTGATGCTCTTGGTCCTGCCCGCCTCCACCCTCGCGGTGATCGCGACCAGGCCGGCTGGTGCCTCGAGGATGAACTCGGTGGTTGGCTCGACCGCCGCGATATAACCCGTTTCCAGCAGGGCAGTCGCCGTGCAGATGATGTTGCTGCCGGACATCGGCGGGTATTCGGTCTGCTCCATGATCACGAACCCAGCGGCCGCGCGGGGATCAGTGGGCGGCAGCACCACGTTGCAGCACAGGGCGGGATAGCCGCGAGGCTCACGCAGCATCAGCTTCCGGATTCCGTCCAGGTGTTGCTCGAAATGCGTTCTCTTTTCGAACATCGAGTTGCCCGGGACGTCAGCGATGCCGCCGAGGATGACCCGACCTGGCTCGCCGGCCGCATGAAGATCTACTGCCATCAGCATTCGAGCGGCGTGCACCCGAGCACATTAATAGATGAGGCGCCGGCGCTCTCGTCACGCGGCCGCCGAGTTTTAGGGCTAGCTCTGCTCCATGGCTGGGGCCGTGCCCATCGCCGATCTCGAGTTGAACGATCGGCGATGTGGCACAATCCAGCCGATCGCGGTTAGGTGGGGGCTGGAGGTCGTAACCATGAGCTTGAGTGTCAATGATGTCGTCGTCGCCGTGCCGCAGGGCCAATTGCGAGGCGCACTGATCAATGGAATTGCTTCCTTCAAAGGCATTCCTTACGCCGCCGCTCCATTCGGAGCCAACCGCTTCCGGCCGCCGCAACGGGCCGCATCATGGGACGGGGTACGGGACTCGCTCGCCTTCGGCGCGACGGTTCCCAAGCCGCCTTATTTTTCGCCATTCGACGTAATCCTCCCGGAGCCGGCGATCGAGGGCGACGAGTGCCTCAATCTGAACATCTGGACGCCCGACCCAAAGGCGACGGGGCTGCCGGTCATGGTCTGGATCCACGGCGGCGCTTTCGCCAATGGAACTGGAGCGGTGCCGACATACGATGGCAGCCGGTTCGCGCGTGATGGCGTGGTCTTGGTCAGCATCAACTACCGGCTCGGCGTCGATGGATTCTTGTTTCTAGGCGACGGAGTCGCCAACCTCGGCCTGCTCGACCAGATCGCGGCGCTGGAGTGGGTGCGGGACAACATCAGCGCGTTCGGTGGGGACAAAGACAACGTCACCGTCTTCGGCGAGTCGGCCGGCGCAATGAGTGTCGGGACGCTCCTTTCGATGCCTCGCGCCAAGGGTCTGTTCAAGCGCGCGATCGCCGAGAGCGGGGCCGCTCACCACGCCCTGTCGGCGGCAACCGCAACCAGGGTCGGCGGCTACCTGGCCGAGAAGCTCGGCGTGCCGGCGGACCGTGCCGCGATCGCTGAGGCGCCGGTGGCAAAAGTCTATGAGGCCCAGGTGATGCTCAGTGCCGAGGCATTCACGGTGCCCGACCCCGTCAAATGGGGCGAGGTCGCCGCGAATCTGATGCCGTTCGAGCCTGTGATCGACGGCCACCTCCTTGCCGCAATGCCCATCGACGGCATCGCCGCCGGAGCGAGCAGCGAAGTTGACCTGTTGCTCGGCACAAACCGCGAGGAACAGCGCCTGTTCATGGTGCCAAGCGGCGCAATCGACCTTATCGACGAGAACATCTTGGGTATGGCGGCGGCGGCCTACCGGCTCCCTACCAACGCGATCGAGGTCTACTCGGCTGCCCGACCAGGTGCGACACCGGGAGACCTGCTGGCGGCGATCAGCACCGATTGGTTCTTCCGCATCCCGGCCGTAAGGCTCGCTGAGGCCCACTCTGGCAATGGCGGGTCAACCCACGTCTACGAAATGGCCTGGCGATCGCCGCTCTTCGGCGGCCGGCTCGGCGCCTGCCACGCGCTGGAAGTCGGATTCGTTTTCGACACCCTCGACGCCGACTGGAACGACAGGCTTACGGGACCCAATCCGCCGCAATCGATCGCCGATGAGATGCACCGCGCGTGGGTGGCCTTCGCCCACACCGGCGATCCCGGATGGAAACCGTATGAGGCCGGCAAGAGGACTGTGATGCGTTTCGATACGGCCTCGGGCGTTGTCAACGACCCGGACGGCGCGGAGCGCCAGCTCTGGGAGGGAATCCGCTAAGCGCCTCTGCGATCTGCTGCGCCCTAGTATGCGAGTCGGGGGCAAAATGCCGTGCCGGACAACCATTTACTTCAGATGTGGCCACGCCGCTCGCAAGCTGAATTAATCCACGCCGCACGAGGCGGCGATGTCCTCTTCGGCCCTGCAAGGAGATAGACGCGAGATGAAGAGCGTGATCCGTTACAAGACAAAACCCGAATCCGCCGATGAGAACCAGCGACTGGTCGAGAAGGTCTATGAGGAGCTGGCGGCGCGAGACCCCGGTGAAGTGCACTACGCGACTTTGCGCCTGGAAGACGGGGTCACCTTCATGCACGTGTTCACCACCGACTCCGACGACGCCACCAACACGTTAGGTGGCATAGCTGCTTTTGCCGAGTTCCTGCGGGATCTACCCCAGCGCTGCGTCGAGCTTCCTGTCGCGCAGCCCGTCACCGTCGTCGGCTCGTACAGGATGTTCGGAGATTGATGTCGTCGATGCGTGAAAGTAACTAGCCTCTTCCTGGTGCCTAAAGATGTCCTGCAATACGAATCCGCTGAAGAGGTCCGGGCCAAGGCGCCCCTCCACTTCGCTGCCCATAAGGCGCATTGGCACGCATTCCTCGATCAAGGGACGCTCTTGATGATCGGTACGTTTAGCGACCTGGAGGGATCTATGGCGGTATTCAGCTCGCGCGAGGCGGCGGAGGAGTTCGCGCACAGCGACCCCTTCGTGCTGAATGGGGTCGTGTCGAGCTGGCGCGTCCGCGAATGGAACGAAGCCATTTCCTAAGCTGGTGTGCGGCCGGAAGCGAGCTCGCGCACTACGAGATGACAGGACCTGGAGCGCTGATGAGGATTAGGCGTCACTCTCCAAGTGGCTCGCAGAGCGCGTCGATTCCCTCAGTGAAGTGGGCACGTAGCCGACGGTCGATGGCATACGCCTCATATCCTGCAACCCGCGATATGAAGTCGAGTCCTGAGACTCCCATCGCAAAACACGCGGTCGCGTACACATCGGCCTGAAGGATGTCTGGCCCGGTTACCGTAAAGCTGAGCCAAGCGTCAGCGGGTTTGCCAGTGTGAGGGTCAAGAATATGCTCACCTTTCTCATAAGTGCCGGATGTGGCGACCGCCAAACCGCTGGCCAATATCACCCGAGCGACCTTGTTTCGTTCAACCGGATGTCTTATGCCGACCCGCCATGGGCTGCCACTGGCGTTTCGGCCGCGGGTCTGGACGTCGCCGCCCGCGTCTACGAAATAGTCGCAGTACCCGTAGGCGTCGAGGATTGAACAGGCGAGGTCAATCGCCCAGCCCTTGACCAAACCGGATGGATCGAAGCGACCTTCGATCCAGGCTGAGAAATAGCCATCGGTTGCACGTTCGTAAAGTCGGCAGAGGTCGGCCGCCTGATTCACTAGTTGTCCGGCGTCGCCCAACTCAAGCTCGCCGCGGTTGATTCGGCTCACTGCACTCTCAGGCAGGTATGGGCTGAAAGTTCGGTCGATCAAGGTGAAGTTGTCGAAGACGGCGTCAACTGCCTCGGCCCGCGCCTGATCGTCGACCACGTAAACGGTGATTGGCATTCCCATCACCTCCTGGACGCGGCGCAAAGCGAATGACTCGGTCAGGCGCTAGAAGATGGATTGGGGTTTCCAGCCGCGTCCTTCGCGGTACTCCGCGTGCGTCCCGGTCCACGCTGAGCTTCGTCGAGTGGACCGCGCAAGGGAAGAACAATCCGGACCACCAGGCCGGGATCGTTGTCGATCAGCTTGATTGTGCCCCCATGCGCGCTGACTATCCAGCGGGCGATGGCGAGACCAAGCCCCGCACCGCTCCCTGAACGGCTGCCATCCAGCTGGTAGAACGGTTCGAAAACTTTGCTGTAGTGCTCAGCCGGGATTCCAGGCCCGCGATCAGAAACCTCCAGGCGCAGATCATGGCCGACCGTGTCAGATCTGACATCAACTGTCCCGCCCGGCTCGCCGTGACGAATTGCGTTATCCACCAGGATTACCAGCAGTTGCCGAAGCCGGTCAGGGTCCACCTGGCCCTCAATCAGCGGTTCTGACTGGACATCCAGGCGATCGCCGCGGCTAGCAGCGAGAACCTGCAGGTCCCTGCCTGTTGAGATGACGAGCTGGCTAACGTCCGTCGGGCCAAGGCGAAGTTCAGCTTGACCAGAGTCGACCCGAGCCAGGGTCAAGAGATCATCGACCAGTCGTTTCATACGCTGGGTCTCTGCTGACATCGAATCGACGAGCTGGGCGTTGTCGCCGATGGTTTGGTCCGGATGACGCCCAAAAACCTGCAGGCCGGCGTCAATGATGGTCAGCGGGGTGCGCAGCTCATGGGAGGCGTCCGCGGTGAATCGAGTCTGTCTATCCATGGCCTGTCTGATCGGGACGAGCGCGCGTTCGGTCAGAAACCAGCCCGCGACGACGATCACCAGAAGGGCAGCCAAACCGGCGCCCAGCATGACCAGAAGGGCTTCTCGCTCGACTGAAAACATTGGCTCCAGGCTGCGTCCAGCCTGTAGCACGCCACTCGTCACGCCCTGATCAGTGATGACCTGGGAGGCGATCAACGCGGGCTGGTTCGGCTGCAGGTTGACCGGGACGGTACCGGCATGGCCGCTCAGAGCGGTCATCGCACTGGATCGGAGCTGAGCAGTGGGGGCGCCCGAAGGGTTGAAGGTGACGTTGCCTGAATTGTCCCAAATGACAAAAAAGGTGCCGGAGGTGAAGAAGGTGTGCCGGCTCTGGAACTCGTCCTGAGTCAGCTCGCGGCGCTCGATCACGGCACGTTGCAGATCCGACTCGACGGTGGACGTTTCTTGAGCGACCAGAAGGCGGTCCATCACCAGCAGGATGCCCCCGCCAAGTGCGACCAGAATTGCCGCCATCACGGCGACATTCGTCAGTAGAAGTCGCTTTCGAAGGCTGCCGAAGATCATTTTCGCAGTACGTAGCCGACCGAGCGCACGGTCTTGATCAGCGTTGTGTTGTGGCCGTTGTCGACCTTGTCGCGCAGGTAGTGAATGTAAATGTCGACGATATTGGACAGCGGCGTTGCCTCGTAACCCCAGACGTGGTCGAGGATCCGCTGACGGCTCATGACTTGCCCTCGGTGACGCATGAGGAACTCCAGTAGATCGAACTCCTGAGCCGTGAGGCTCAGCTCTTGACCTGCCCGGCGCACCCTACGCGCACTCGGTTCCAGCACCAGGTCGGCCACCACCAACCGCTCGGCAGGCTCTCCGGCGCGGCGAAGATGAGCTCGGATCCGCGCAATCAATTCTTCAATCGCGAAAGGCTTCACGAGGTAGTCGTCGGCGCCCTGATCGAGGCCGCGGACGCGATCCGGCACGGCGTCCCGGGCGGTCAGCATGATCACCGGCATCCGCATTCCACGGGCACGAAGCTCGCGACAAACATGGAGCCCATCAAGGCCGGGTAGCGACAGGTCGAGCACGACTGCATCGGGCGCTTTGGCTACGGCGGCCTCCAGGCCGCTGTCCCCTCGATACTCGACCAGAGCCTGAAAGCCCTCTTCTTCGAGGACCCGGGCCAGAATCCGACTCAGGTTCACTTCATCTTCGATCACCAGGACAGAGCTCACTGCAACTTTCTAACCGTCCCTGAAGAAGATGAAAGGGGTCGCATAGGTAAGGCTGGCGGCGGCGAGCACGACACCGGCGACGAGGCTGCCGACGACTAGCGACCGCCGCGTGAGCGCTGTCCTCGAATGGGAATCCGAGAGTTCCTCACCGGCAGCCTGGCCGGTCCGACTGAGATGGCCGAGGACATGGACTGCGGCGGCAGGCAGCCAGATGTAAAAGCTCAATTTGTGGGCTTCGACCCAGATGCTCCCAAAGCGCAGCCCGAACAGCCAGAGGTCAATTCCCGTGGCGAAGATGGCCAGCGTGGATATGACAACGATCGGCGCGGTGAGTCTCATGAGGAGCTCCGGCGGCCCGGCGCGCCGGTACTGCGGATCGCCGGCGTAGTAGCGAACGAACCGGTAGCCGGTGGAAGCCATCTTCAGGGCCAGCGGCGGTATGAGCAGAAATCCAAGCAAGAAATGCTCCGGCAGCCACCGCCTGACGCTAAGAACTGTTACTCCCATGAGGGCAAGGAGTAACAAAAGCAGTCCGCCAGTGAGCGCCGTCAGGCGCTCATTCGCCGTGACGCTGGATTCAGAGGGTTCCGGATGCAAGTCGGTGGTGTCTGTCAAGCGGGGAGTCCAGACTCGATGTTAGGGACTCTGGATTGGAGCCGGATTGGAGACTACCTCGGACCGCCCCAATGGAACTCCAATGAACGCGGGCTAGCCTTGGTGCTCAGCTTGAGGCCACTAGCCAGTACTCCCGAGACGGAATTCGTGCCCCGCCGAGCGCATTCAGCGTGGTCGAGGTCAGACCTTGCCTACGCCGTTTTTATTGTCAACGCCGTGGCCATCATGGGCTTCTGGTGGCTCAGCTCGGGCTTCGAGATCACCCGCAATCCATCCGACTTTTACAACGGCATAGGCCGTGTGACAGGGCTGCTTGGGACCTACCTCGTCCTCTGGCAGCTGTTGTTCATGGCTCGGGTGCCGTGGCTGGAGCACGCATTCGGCCTGGAGCGGATGGCGGTGCTCCACAAATGGAATGGTTACCTCGCCATTGGCTTACTGATCGGTCACGCCGTCTTTCAGACCCTGGGTTACCAGCTTGGGGACGGCAAGGACGTTGCCAGTCAGTTGGCTGACTTCATCAACAGCTACCAAGGACTGCTTGCGGCCATCGTCGCGCTTGGACTGTTCGTCGTCGTCGTGGTGTTGTCTGTCACCGTCGCAAGACGCCACCTCGCCTACGAGACCTGGTACTTCATCCATCTCTATGCCTACCTGGCGGTGGTGCTCGCGTTCAGCCACCAGTTGGCCACCGGCGTCGACTTCGCGGGAAACCCCGCGTTCGTGTGGTACTGGTGCGCGCTATACGTCGTGGTCGGTGGCTCCCTCGTTTTTTACCGTATAGGTGGACCGCTGGCCACCTACCGGCGCCACCGCTTTCGTGTCCAAGCAGTCGAAAAGGAGGCGCGCGGGGTATTCTCGATATACATCACCGGCCGGGACCTTGACCAATTCGAGGCGGAGGCCGGTCAGTTTGCAATTTGGCGATTCATGGACCGCCGGCGCTGGTGGCAAGCCCACCCATTTTCGATCTCAGCTGTCCCCAATGGGCGACGATTGCGCATCACCGTGAAGAACATCGGCGATTTCACGAGCTACATCCACACTTTGAAGCCTGGCACCCCCATCTTGGTCGACGGCCCATTCGGCAAGTTCATCGAGCGACCAAAGAATTCGAAAGTCTTGCTGATCGCGGGCGGGATCGGCATCACCCCCATCCGGCCCCTGGCCGAGGAGATGGCGGCAGACGGGTTCGATGTTCGTGTCCTCTATCGTGCTCACAGTGAAAATGACCTCGTTTTCAAGAAGGAATTGGACGCCCTTTCCTCACGGGAAGAATCGGTGCAGGTTGATTACCTTCTGACTCAAGGTGGCAGCCGCCGAAACAGCCGCGACGGGTGGTTCTCACCTACCAGCCTCACCAGGCTCGTTCCAGACATCTTTGAGCGCGTCGTTTATGTGTGCGGACCGATGGGGATGATGGTGCTCGTCCGCTCCTCCCTCGAGGCACTTGGAATTCCTGCTGGCCAAATTCGAACGGAGGTCTTTCGACTGCAATGAAGAGGGCAACCATCGTCACAGGTGTGACCGTAGTCGGCCTCGCCTGGCTTCTCAACTACAAGGTCACGCCGCCTCAGCTGACAGCGCTCTCACCAGCATCTCCAACCCAAGGGCCTGGCAACCCGGCGAGTCCATCGGCATCACCTTCCGCAACAGCATCACCCTTGGCTTCGCCTTCGGCCGCTCCGACGCCGCCGCCTTCGCCCTCGCCCACTGCGCTGAACGGCTCCTTCACCGGGTCTGATTTCCCAAATCGCTACGGTGACGTACAGGTGCGAGTGGTCATCTCTGGTGGGCGAATCACCGACGTCCAGGCGGTCCAGCTTCCGACCGACCGAGCACAGTCGGCGTACATCAGCCAACAGGCCGGCCCCTGGCTGCGCACGGAGGCACTGCAGGCGCAGAGCGCGAACATCGACATCATCAGTGGAGCGACCTACACCAGTCAGTCTTATGCGCAGTCGCTCGAGTCGGCCCTGCAGCAGGCACACATGGGCTAGATGGATTAAACCCGACCCGGCGGCTCCTGAAGGGCGATCGCGTATCAGGCTTATGTCGTGGGATTGGCCGAAGGGCGAGACTAAGCGCCCGAACGCTTTGAGTCTGCCCTGTCCTGGCAGGTCAGGCACCTGGTGGACTCCGGGCGGAAACTCAGCCGAGCCGCACTGATTCGAGCTCCGCAGTCTTCGCACAGGCCATAATCGCCCGCGTCAAGCACATCTATCGCATGAGCAAGTTGGGCCGAAGCATCGACAGTGGCTGACTCGAGGGCGGTGGCGAAATTTACCTCGGACACGCGCTGTGCGCGGTCCAGCTCGTCGAGGACCTCCTCCTGCATGGACTCCAAATCGCAGGCCAGCGCATGGCGCCGCACCTCGAGGACCTCGGCCATCGCTGTCAGGCGCAGGCGAATCTGCACAAGATTGCCATCAGCTCGCACCGACGTTGCACTCAGCATCCCGGCCTCCTCTCAACCGCATGTGATCGGACGCCGTTCCACTTGCGCGACCGCCGATCCAAATAGATTCGCTCCGAACCGCCAGGCGGCGTTAGCTCAGCAGCGACGCGGAAGCGACGACGCATCGCCACCATCTTGTAGATCCACGTATTCATGGCTTCCAACTCCTATCGATTCAGTGGCCGTTGCCGGTCCTGACTGACAGGGTGGCGCGGGCACATGAGCATCGCCTGAGAGGATGCTGCGAATCGGTTGAGAAGTTGGAGTCAAAGAGTTGCGCGACGGGTGGGCCTAAATCGCCGGACCCAACTGCTGCAGGCCTGAGCTCATGCCGCCCGTGGTAGCGGGGGTACTGTGACGCCCGGCGGTTGCACTTCCTGCTCCTCGTACTCGCGCGCATGGTCGAACTTGGAGCGGTCCTTCAGCAACGCCGTGGCTGCGAAGCCGATCACGCAGCAGATAAGGATGTAGAAGCTGATGCTGTACGGGTTGTTCGTCTGCGCGAAAAGATAGACCGCGATCAGTGGCGCCGGGCCTCCTGCGATAACCGACGCGAGCTGGTAGCCCAAGGATGCGCCGCTGTAGCGCAACCGGCCGGTGAAGCTCTCGGCGATCAGTGCCGCCTGAGGACCGTACTGAATGTCGTGCGGGATCAGCGAGAGCATGATCGTGATGAAGACAACGATCGGTATCGCAGTGCTGTACAGGCCGTAGTAAGCAAAGCCCCAGACCGCGGTCAGGGCAATGCCGATCATGTAGATCGGCTTACGCCCGAACCGGTCGGAGAGGTGGCCGAACAGTGGTATGGCGACGAACGAGATGAGGGCGGCGGCGCTCACCGCGTAGACCAGAAACTGGCGCTGGAATTTGAGCGCGGTGACACCGTACGTATAGACGAAAACCGTGAACACATAGAAGGGCGCCTGCTCCGGTAAGCGCAGCAAAGCGCTGAGGATGATCTCCCTCCAGTTGAGCTTGATCACCTCGATCATGGGCCGCGCCTCGACGCGCTTCTCGGCCACGATCGCGCGGAAGATCGGGGTTTCCATGATGCCCAGCCGGATGTATAGGCCGATGCCGACCAGCACGATGCTGAGCAGGAACGGGATTCTCCAGCCCCAGACCGCGAAGTTGGAGCCGGTAGCCGCGCTGCTCGCTGCGACCACGAGCGTCGATATCAGGAGGCCCACTGGAACTCCAAACTGGGGCCAGCTGGCGAGAAAGCCCTTCCGCTTGGCGCTGCCCCATTCCATCGACATCAGGACCGAGCCGCCCCACTCCCCGCCGACGCCGAGTCCCTGGCACGTGCGAAGGATTATCAGTATCACGGCTGCCGACAGCCCAATCTGCGAAGTGGTCGGCATGACACCAATCAGGAAGGTCGCGAAACCCATTAGGAGCAGGGTCGCGATCAGTGTGGCCTTGCGGCCGATGCGGTCGCCGTACGTGCCGAACAGCCAGGCGCCGACCGGACGCGCGGCGAAGCCTATGAAGAAAATGGCGAAGGAGTTGAGAGTGCCGGTGAGCGCGGCCGACTTCGGGAAAAACAGGCTCGGGAAGACGAGGGCCGCCATCGTCCCGTAGAGGAAGTAGTCGTACCACTCGATCGAAGTGCCGATTGTGCTGGCCACGACGGCCCGCACCAGTTGTCGCTGGTGCTCCTGCGGCGTCATCGCCTGTTCTTGGCCGCCTACCAATTGAGACATTTCCTCACCCCGTGCCGATTCGTCCCTGAGACTTGGATGGTGCGAAATCGCGTGTAACAAATGCAGCAACTTTGGCCACGTAGCGGCGGTGGCACAGCGGGCCGGTATAAGCTCCAGGCGTGATCGTCAACGTGTGTCCTGCGTCGGTCACGCACGCTTCACCCGATCGTTTATGGAGCGTGCTGAGCGCCCCGGAGCGGTTCGGAGAGTGGACCGACGCGACGTATCTCTCATCCGACCCAGTGGGCCCTGTCAAGCCGGGCCAAACCATCCACCTGACGGCGCCGGCGTTCGGGCGGAGTTTGCCAGTTGACATTGAGGTCCACGACGTGGACTCGCAACGCCGCTGGATCGATCTTGTGGTCCGTCTGCCGTTTGGCGGCGAAAACCACGAACACCTGACCCTCACTGAGACGGCCGAGGGCGGCACACTCGTGCGATTCAATTGAGACTTCCACCTCCCGCCCGGGTGGCGGGGTCGCCTGGTCAAGCTACTTTTCGGCCGTGAGCTGAGAAAAGGCCCTGAACGGTCGCTACGAGATCTGATCCGCTCCGCGGAGAAAGCGGCGAGCTAGCACAGGGCAGCGCCCAGTTCCGCGCGGGTTGCTAAACGATTTTGGCGACTGCTCGCCCGATGACCGCCTCCTCCACTCGATCGCCAAGCTTGTGGTCCACGTGGCGCCAGTAGTCGAAGACGCGGCTTAGGACCGGCTCCACCACACCCTGCTTGACGTGCCCTGCGATGTTCGAGACCAGCCGGGCGCGGGCAGAATCGTCGAGCACCTCTCGCACCATGGTCCCAGCCTGCCCGAAGTCGTCGTCCTCTCGGTGCAGCGCTTGGGCCGCGCGCACGATCTCACCAGTGACCTCCCACGCCGGATCCTCGCCGAAAAGTTGGGGTGCGGCCGCGGGCCCTCCAACGGAGTTCGGCGCGTAGACGGGATCGCCTGGGTTCCGGTACCTCATGGCCCCGTCCTTGTTATAGGAGTTGACCTTGGCATGCTTCGGATAGTTGACAGGCAGCTGTTGCGCGTTCGTGCCCACCCGGTGTAAGTGGGTGTCGTGATAGCTGAACAGCCGCCCGAGAAGCATGCGGTCCGGCGATGGCCCGATACCTGGGATGAAATTGCTCGGCTCAAACGTCGCCTGCTCGATCTCGGCGAAGTAGTCCTCCGGGTTGCGGTCGAGCACGTAGCGTCCCACTTTGATAAGGGGATAGTCCCCATGCGGCAAGACCTTGGTGACGTCGAAAGGGTTGAACCGGTAATTCGCGGCGTCTTCGAAGGGCATGATCTGCACGTTCAAAGTCCACGTTGGAAGGTCGCCCTTCTTGATAGAGGCCCACAGGTCATGAATGTGCGCGTCGGGATTCTCGCCGGCAATCATCGTCCCCTCGCCCTGCGTCAGAAACTCGACACCTTGGTCAGTCTTGAAGTGGTACTTCACCCAGAACCTCTCGCCGCCGGCATTGATCCACATATAGGTATGCGACGAGTACCCGTTCATGTGCCGCCAACTCCGCGGGATTCCACGGTCACCCATGAGGATGGTCACCTGATGCGCCGACTCCGGCGACAGAGTCCAGAAGTCCCACTGCATGTTGTTATCGCGAAGGTGGTTGTCGGCACGGCGCTTTTGCGAGTGGATGAAATCGGAGAACTTCGAGGGGTCGCGAATGAAAAAGACGGGAGTGTTGTTGCCGACCATGTCGTAATTGCCGTGCTCGGTGTAGAACTTGAGCGCAAATCCGCGTGGGTCACGAGCGGTGTCGGGGGAGCCCAGCTCGCCGGCGACCGTCGAGAAGCGCGCAACTGACTCGGTCCTCTTGCCCTTCTGGAAAATGACGGCCTTCGTAAACTGTGAAAGGTCCTCGGTGGCCTCGAAGTAGCCATGAGCTCCACCGCCCTTGGCATGCACGACCCGCTCGGGCACCCGCTCCCTGTTGAACGCCTGCATCTTCTGGATGACGTAGGCGTCCTGGAGCAGGATCGGCCCGGACGGGCCAATGGTGAGCGAGTACTCGTCACTCGTAGCCGGCTGGCCGGAGTCGAATGTTGTGTGGGGCCGCTCATCGTCAGTCATAAGATTTCTCCTCTACTTGTCGCGGTAACGCTCAGCGGCTTCTCGGAGGTAATCTCCCCCACCTCAGCAGCTCCGAACGTCAGGCGAACTGGTCAGCCTCTCGGCCGCCTCACTTCGACTCTACACGCGACGATCGGCCAGTGCCGACGTGACCGACGAGTGGAGCCGGCGCGACGACCGCGCCGGCTCGCGAAGGTCAATCCCGGGTCGCGGCGGCGTACGTGTTTTCGACAGTGTGTGCAAGCAGCTGCTGTCCCGATTGACTTGGGTGCACGTCACAGAGGAATTGGTTCGGGGGGCTAGCGTTGAGAAGTCCTGCTTTACACGTGTTCCCGCCTGCAAACGGGGTGCTCGCAGCAGACTTGAAAGCGTCGAATGCGTCGGCGACAACCGCATGGTCAGCTCGCGCCGAAGCTGTGATTGCCTTGTTCAAGAGTTGGGTCAGCCCCGTGGCCGCCGCATCGCTGTAGTCGAGTGAGTAGTAGTTGACGATCATCAGCACACCGTGAAAATGAGTCGCGCGGATTGCGTTGAGGATCGTGCGCATGTTCGCGCTGATGGTGGCAAGCACCTGCGGGAGCCCGTTGGCTATGCACGTAGGGTCGCCCCCACATGCAGTCTCGAGAATGAACGCGTCGTTGGCGCCGAGGCCGATGGATACGAGCCTGGTGTTGCGATGCGCCGCAAGAAACGTAGTCGCAAATTGAAGCTGCGTGCCTGTGTACGGGACGTGGAGCGGGAAGTTCGCCCGGAATGGGCGACACCCGTTGTCCGCCCCTGTCGCCGAGATGAAGCCACCGGTCGCCTCACCGGGGCAGGATGCGTTGGTGGTGCTGAAACGGAGCGCCTGACTGACATAGTCGGGATAGCCGACGAAGTTGTGCGGATTGGCGTACTCGAATCCCGCCTTGGTAATGTATCCGAAAACCACGCTGTCACCGAGAGCCAGATAGGACTGGTCGTCGTTCGCCACGGCAGGGGCGCTCCCGCTCACGATTAGTGCCAGGGTGCTGATCCCGCCGACCACCATCGCCGCAATACGTTTCATGCCCAGGTGTCTAAACATGCATCTCCTCCCCTCCAGCAGCGGTTGGACGCGCTGCAGCCCCAGTTCGTCCGGAATCGGACCGAGTATGGCGTCAGCGTGCACGGTGTCAAGTTGTCGATTAGCGACCACCCGCAGGCGAGCACAATCAGATGTCGGCGCGGCGCCGCGGGCTACAACTTCACCCGTTCCCCGGATGCCGCGGACCTCTCGATGGCGGCGATGACCTCATGGCGCCGCACCGCGTCGGCGAAATCGGGCACGGTATGAGCCCCGTTGCCGATATCTGCCGCGAACGCGGCGTAGGCACGTCCAACATTGAAAGCGGGCGTCCCTGCCAAGCTGGCGAGCGCCGGCCATTTCTGTGTCACTGCCGCCGGGATGGCAAGCTCGGCGGGCTCGTTTCCCCCGCGTGCTCCCGCAACCGTCAACGGATAGATCTCGGGTAATGCGGCGGCAGCGGTGATCCGCAGCGTTCCGTCGGTTCCATTGATTTCCCACAGGAAGCCGGTACCACCGGCCACAGCCTCACGAATATGGACGCTGGCGGTCACTCCGGACGTGAGGGTGCCGATCACCGCTATTTGGTCGGCGGCCGTTTTCACAACCTGCTCTCCGGTCTCTTCGATGGTTATCAGCGGCCTGCGAAGATCCGACAAGGCCGACAGGTCGGCAAACTCGCCGAGTACGTGGTTGAGGATGTCGAGGCTGTGGCCGGCGGCGATTGTGAGCACGTTGGCCCCGTTTTTCTTGTCGAGCATGTAGGCGTTGGGCTGGCCCAGGACGTCGCCCAGGACCGACAGCCCGACCATGGTCGTTGACAAGACCTCGCCCACGTATCCGTCGCTGAGCAACGCTTGGACGAACTCGATCGCCGGGGCCTGGCGGGCCTGCAACCCGACGACCGTTCGCACCCCCTGCTTCGCGGCCATCGCGGCCATCGCTCGCGCGTCGTCGAGGTCGCGACCGAGTGGCCACTCGCAGTACACGGCCTTGCCGGCGGCAAGTGCGGCGGAGACCAGCTCTCGATGATGGGGGACCTTGACCGTAACAGCGACCACGTCGATGTCTGGTTGGGCCACCAGGTGCTCGTGGTCTGAGAACACCGCGCTGACCCCGAACGCTTGGCCTACTTCGCGGGCGGATTCCGCGCTGTGCGCGCTGAGTGCCCGGATCTCGTAGTTCGGCAGAGCGCGCAACGCCGGGATGTGCGCGGCGGCCGCCCAGCCCCGGACAGGGCTGACCCCGACGATCCCAACACCCAGCTTGGGTTCAGGCATTGCTCGGGCTCATGCCACTCAAACCTGCTGTCGGGCACGATCATTCTTGCACGTGCAAGAAAAGTGAATCAGTCCGATCGCTTGGTGCTCACGTACCTCCACGTCGATGGCTGCGGCACTCGCGTTTCGGGTGGTTGACCCTAGGTCGCCGCGATGACGCGTCGCATCAGGCCAAGCTCGCTCTGATAAATGTGGGCCGACTTCACGCTCATCGTCAGCGTGCCGACCCCGGCGCCGAGGTCGCCAGCCACTCGAGCTTGTAGTACTGCCAGCTCGACGAGATTCGCATAGCCCTTCGTCCCGAAGTCGATGGCGTGAGCGTAGACCCCGAGCTGTAGCTCGCCCTTGACGAGCCAGAAGTCGAGCAGGCTGACGCATGGGATGTAGCTTGTGTCGGTTAGTGGCTGGAACGTCGTGACCGTCGCGTCGCGCGCCCATGGATTGGCGGTCAGTCGGTCGATCACCCACCGGATCTGGTCGCGGCCTGCGTGGGCGTAGTCGTACAGGCGCGTCGCATAGCTGTCGGCATCACCGAGCTCTGCCACTCGGGAGTGGTCGGTAAAGTTCGCGTGCATCCAGGCCAACCGTTCGGGATCGCCGTGCTTGGCAATGATCGGATCGTCCACCGTGGGTGAATGCACGTCGAGCGTCGCGCGGAACACCTCGACGATTGGCTGTCCTTCCCAGCTCCCTACGACACCGCCTTTCAGAATCGCCGCCGCGATCCCTAACCACGCCTCGCCCAGCGTCATCACTTCGATCCGCACCGGTACGAAGACCTCAGTCATGGTCGCAGTCTATGGCGTGGTTGGGCTTCTCTCCCAACGACTGACACCGAAGCGTGAAAGGTTGTGACTGATGGGTGCTCAAGACTCGCATGGATTGAGCTCGGAAGTCGCCTGCGTGCCGCCCGGATCGCATAGTCTGGCGCCATGGCGGAAGTCGAGCTCACGAGCACCAGCCTCATCGTTCATATCCAGGGCGCGGATCGCTTCTTCGCGATGAAGAGCCAATTCGAGGTGCCGCTGCAGCACATCGCTTCGGTCGATTCCGCCGCGGACGAGGCCCGGCGGGTGTGGCACGGCCTGCGCGTCGGCGGCACCAACATCCCGGGCGTCATCACGGCGGGGCGCTTCGTCGAGCATGGGGAATGGGCGTTCTGGGACGTGCACGATCCGCAACGCGCGATCGCGATCCACCTGCGGGACGAGAGCTATGCAAAGCTGGTGGTCGGGGTCGAGGACCCGGCCGTCACGAGTGAGGCGATCATGGCGGCGATAGGGCGACTCTGATCTCCGCCAAGGGCCCCACGATGACCGTTGCTACACCGAATAGCCGGCAAGCCAGACGTGCATCCGGAGCATTTGCCAGATGGCTTCAGGCACGCAGAACTTTTGTTGGTCGCTCCTCGCGGTAGGCGATCGCAAGCTCGTTCGCGATCTCAAAGTTTTCGCAGAACTTCTCGTTGCCGATCGCCTTGCGGACATCCGTTATTCGCGCGCTGAGCGCATTCCAATAGATGTCGATTGCAAAGGCGTCGAAAAGCAGGTCCCCCGGCAGCAACCCGTGAAGGGCCAGCGTGGAGATCTCCTCGAAGACGTGCGCGAGGGGGATCTCGTCGTCGGGCGTCTGCTGTGCGGTGAGGAGGCGCGCGAATGCGCTCGAGGTTGGCTCCTGGTGGAGTATCTGCATGATGCCGATGAACCCCGGAAGATCCTCACGCCGCGCCGTCCCGAATCGCGGGCGTAACTGACCGCTAGGGCTGTGAACTACTGGACCTGCCATCTCTGCCTCCGTAGGATTTCGTTGCTTTTCTGATCATAAGCCCTGGTTAGGGCTCAGCCTCAGAGACGTGATGTCGCCGCATCACGCGACCAGCACGGTTTCTTCAGATGCCGGGCCGTCGACTGCGGACGACCTGAGTCGTTGCTGCCAGGGCCAGAGCTAGTAGCGCGTAGAGCAGAAACGCGAATCCGTCGAGTCGGTTCACCGCCAATGCGACAACCAGAAGGTCGCCCACCAAGCAATAAGCTCCGGCGAGCCGGAGCGCACGGCCCTCAAAAGGCCAACGTGGCCAGTCACGGAGACGGCGCCCGGTCAGGAGGACCCCAAGGCCCATTCCGGCTGTTGCGATCGCTATCACGACCAACGGGGACACGACCAACGGATTGAAGGGGCCAGCGGCTCCGTCTCGATGCCCTTGGATCGTGCGGTAGCTCTCGACGAAGACGACGGCCCCGACCATGACCACGAGACCGACACGGGCGAGCACCGATGCGACGAGTTTATTTCGCTGGCGATGGCCGGTCATCAAATAGCCACCCTCGCTTTCGCGTTCGTTGGTGTCGCCGGCACTGTTCGGCGGCATCCCTTGATTCAGCCATGCGTCCACGGCACCAATGACTACGTTCCAGAACACAGAGGGCGTGGCGGGGCGGCTTTCCAAAATATCAAGCGCCTCCGCACCGTATCGCCGGCGCCACCACCCGGGATACAGCCGGAGGAGCAGCTTCATCGCGCACCCTCCAACTTTCGTGAGCCATAACGCACGACGCGATTCAACGAGGCGAGGCGCGACTTGAGATGGCCGACCCCCGTGTCGGTCAGTCGGTAGGGTCGTCGGCGGTCGACTGAAGCCTCCGCCTCAATGAGCCTCAGCCGTTCAAGGCGGTTGAGGGCGCCATACAACGTGCCCAGGCTCAGCGGGAAGCCGAGGGATTCACTTTCCTGAAGAATCGCGTACCCGTGCTTAGGCCCGTCCGCCAAGCAGGTCAGGACGACTAGCGCCGGGTCAGAGAAACGCCCGAGATCCGGTTCCGCTGGCTGTTGTGCCTTGGCCATGCTACGTCGACCATTATAATGGTTCTCGTAATATTGTCGACCTCCGTTTGGTGATCGGCGGATGCCGCCCGGTTAGCTACACGCCTTGTCGGAGTAGGGCCGGGCCTCGAGGTTCTCGTCCTCAATCTGTTACAGCTGGATGGTGCGGTTAGCGGTCCGGGCTCACCCAGGCGCCTCCCGCACCAGTGCGGAATGGGATGGCGCGGTCCTGCACGTACGAGTCACGGCGCACGCTGTCGAGGGTGCGGCTAATCGGGCAGTGATCGAGGCGGTGGCGGACGCGCTCGGCGTTCGGCGTTCGGCCGTCAGCCTGGTCGCCGGCCACCGGTCGCGTAACAAGCTCGTCGAGGTGAATGGCCTTGACCAGGCCAATCTAGACCGCCTGATTCAACAATGAGCGACCTCGTGGACGGCACCTTCTACAACCACTACTCGCTGCTGCGGACCATGGAAGCCGCTTTCCGCCTTCCCTGCCTGGCGCACGCTTCTGACAGCATCGTGCCGATCATGACCCCGTTGTTCGGGGGTCTCAACTAAGCCGACATTTGTTTGGGGGAAAGACCGGCTTCGCGCCATATGGTGCGAAGCCCGCCGAGTTATTGGAACTTCGCGGCCACACCCCTGTCGATGACATACCTGGATGACCGGTCAGTCTTCGGGAAGAGCAGAAAAAGCCTTCTTAGTTTTCATATACCACCCCATTCCTGCTACGGGATTTTTCCACCTGCCCTTCATGCTCTCCCGGGCGGCTTTGTGCGTTTCATCGCCGCTTGCGACCATTTCCTTTAGATGCTTGTCTTGCGCGTTTATAACCTCATCAGCCTTGTTGCCATGGAACGCGGCATCACATGGTCCACCCATTTGTTGACATGTCATGGTTTTCATAAGTTATCTCCTCAGCTCACTGCTTTCTTCACGAGCGCGCGGATCCTTACCTCGTCGTCGGCGGTCAATTTCATGAGCGCGTACGAGTTCGGCCACATGGCGCCGTCGTCGAGTTTCGCCTTGTCGGTGAAGCCGAGCGTCTGGTATCTGGCTTTGAACTTCCCCGCGTTTTGGAAGAAGCAGATGATGTTGCCGTCCTTGGTGTACGCGGGCATCCCGTACCAGGTTTTCGGCGCGAGCGCCGGTGCTGCGGCTTTGATAAGAGAGTGGAGATTCTTGGCCATGGTGCGATCTGGTTCCTGCATCTTTGCAATCGCCGCAAGCAGTTCAGTTTCCCCGTCCGCCTTGGCCGCCTCGGCCTTGAGCTCCCGGGCGCGCTCCTTCATCGCGGCCTTTTCTTCGGCGCTGAATCCTTTGGATGTCTTGCCGTTAGCACTGGTGCGCTTCGCGGACTGCTGAGCGGCCCTCTTTGCAGGTTTTCTCTCAGCCATTGCGAAGCACCTCCGTGCGCCTAAGAATCGCAAGTGAATCCAGAACACCCGGAAGGTTCTTCTGCAGGAATAGGGTCCATCCCCCTTCCGCGCCATTCCGGAAGGGCTTGTTGTCGCCCTCTATGGAGTCGAAGCCGACTTGTTCGAGGCGCAGTTTAGTGCCGTTCCCCGTGCTCGCGAGGTGGTACGTCACCGTGGTGTTGACCGGTCCGCTGGTCCACGTGTAGGTGAGACGGTGCGGCTCATCGACGTTGAGCACCTCACAGTCGACCGTACCGCCCCGGCCGCCCTGCCCGTCCGGATAGGCCATCGTGAACTTTGCTCCAACTTCGGCTTTGAATCCGCTCGCTGGCATCAGCCACTGCGAGATCGCATCATCAGTCGTCAAGGCCGTCCACACGACGTCGATGGGATGCGCGTACTCGACCTCCTGAACAACTGCGTCGCTCGAAGATTCGATCATGAGGGCTCTCCTTTATGGGTGCGTTCTTGTTGCTGATTGGTGCGGTCGAGATAGCCACCGAGGCGGGACATGCGGTCGTCCCAGAAACGCTCGTACTGACGCATCCATTGATATGCGATGGCGAGCTGCTGCGGACGCAGCGCGTAGCAGTTGGTCCGTCCCTCGCGCCGGCCCTCAATCAGCCCGGCATCGAGGAGGATGCGCAGATGTTGCGAGATCGCCGGGCGCGACACCTTGTAGGCGCTGGCTAGCTGGTTGACGGGCTTCTCTCCAGAGGCGAGGGAATCGAGCAGGGAGCGGCGCACCGGGTGCGCGAGGGCGACGAAGACGTCGTCGAGGGAGAGAGTATCCATAGGTAAGGGATAGCTTACCTTATCGGGGTGCTAGAGCCGCTTTGGCGTTGGCGATGTCCTTCACCTGTGATCGCCAAGGAGCGAAAGACGGGCGAGTGAGGCGCGTGGCGCCTCCAACGCTGCGACGTTCCGTCCTACCGTGAGCAAGCAGCTTCCGGATGACGCGCGTGACTTCGACACACTCTTCGAGCAGTCACGCGCCGAGGCGCGTACTCAGCCTCTCCAGGCTGGCCAGAAAAGACGACAGGTGTTGCCTTTCTATCTCATGGGTGGTAGCGCGAAGGGGTTACCCAAGAGCAGAACGGGCAGCAAAAGCAGAGCAAGCACCGCCACGATGATCGCTGCGATCCAAAATCTGCGGTTCAGGCCGACATGCCAAGGTCGTTTCAACACATTCCTCCTCCTCCAGTACGAGATCGGCTTGCCAGGCCGCGTGCGTCGTCAAGCATGGCCACCTTGAGTTGTACTGTCAACCAAACTGGCAACCGTTTCACGGCACCTCCATCGCCTTACTCTCGGAAGTGTTTCTGTAGAACAGAAGCACAGCGACAAACGCGAAGACACCCACGATCCTTCCGAGCGTCGTGAAAAACGGAACGGTATGCAACCGAACGTCCAGGGCTATGCCGCCGATAAACGGCAACAAAAAGGCGGCAGCGAAAGCTGGCCCGTGGCCCCGGTAGTCAGGGACTTGAACCCGGGGCCTCACGGTCCCGAACCGTATCGATTGCGTGCCCTCGGGTGTCGCGCCGGCTGCGCAAGGGCCCTTCTGAACTCAAATGACGCCTTCCTGTTGTCCTGACGTGACCTCCCGGTACCGTGCGGTGCTGGGAATGTGTGACCCCGCCCTGACCCGGCTAGGGACTGAAGGGCGAGCAGTAAGTCGCCCGCTGGCCTGAGCGCATTAGAGTTTCTTTATTCGTTCGATTTCGTCGGTATCGGCGCCGGCGATAGACACGTTCAGGGCTCGGTCGAAGACACCACGCGCGAGCACTAGGATCGCTACATGCTTGCCTGAATTCGGCCTTCGCCCACCGCCTCCGCTCGCAGGATGTGAACGTCAACGCCGGAGAGGCGGCGAATCACTTCACTTGTGGTGTCGCCGGGCAGCCAGCGAGAGCGGCGTCGATGGCCGAGGATCACCTCGGTCGCCAGCGATTCATGAATGTGGTCGACCAACGCTGCAGCCACCGACCGGCCATGCAGATGCACATACTCACCCCCCAGCTGATGGGTCAGTGCCGCGTAGCCGCCCATCCAAGCTTTTTCCTCATCGGTCAGTTGCCTCGTTCTGACCGATACGACCGCGAACTTTGCATCCTGAGCCGCCGCGTAGGCGTGGGCGCGCCGGATTCTGCGTTCGAGGTCTCGTTGCGGCGCGATGCACAGAACAATGCGTCCTCGGACCTCCCATGGGGTGGCGACATTGTTCTCGCGCATAAAGCCGACGAGCTGACGGTCGGCATGCTCGGCGATGACTCGGAAGGCAGACTCACGAAGAGCCTCCAGCGCGTTCAGACGCAGGTCGCGCTGCAATGCCACTGCGAGCTCAGCAGGGGACAGGATCTGCTGCTCTCGCAGGCGCTGGAGCAGGTCGGCAGGCGTGATGTCGACGAGCTCCAGTTCATCGATCGCCTCGAGGGCTCCATCTTCGATGAGCGGCCGCAGCGGCGCTTTTCCGAGCATCGACGCGAAAGCGCTTGCCGTGCTTTTGATCGACAGCACGTGCAGTGTCGCGAGCACGGTGATCCCCGCCGCCAACAAACGCGAAACTGTCTCCAGCCGCGGCCGTCCGTCGACGTCCGCCTCGGCAAGGTCATCGATGCATACAACCTCGGGATTGCGGGCGAGTACGGCATCAACGTCGAGGCGCATCTCCGCGCGCCTATGACGTGCGGCACCCAGCACCTCAACGTCGCGAAGCGACTGGTCAGCGTCCCCGTGAACGCGGTAGGCGGCCACGATCACATCGGTTCCCCGACCGGATCGCCGGCGGGCTTCATCGAGCATGGCCGTGGTCGCGCCGGCACCCCGCGCGTAACCGAGGTACACGCGGAAAAGGACCCGTCGTCGCGTCTCCGCCGAGACTCGCTTGAGCATCTCCATCGGATCTGGGCGCACCGCATCGCGACTGCTCATCGCGCCAGCCTCGCGATGACGTGCACGTCCGAGTTCGGCAGCCGGTCGATGATCCGGTCCACGACAGTCGGGCGGAACCGATTCAAGACCGATGACGTGATGAACTCGCCCACCACCACATGCTCCACGGCCGAGTCGCGAGCCGCCTGGATGACCGCGGTGGCTATGTCGGAGCCGCGTAGCACTACGAACGAGGCTCCAAGCTGCGTCGCGAGGATCCGATAACGCATCAGGTGGGCGGACGGCGTCGCGTCCGTCTGGACGGTGACGACGATGCAAGTCCCGCCGAGCCGCCGAGCCAGGCGCGACCCCCGCCGGACCAAGTCCTCAGACGATGGTCCGCCCGAGACCGCAACAAGCACGTCCTCGGGAGACGCGAGCACGTGTCGCGACCGTGCCATCGAGTCGGCTACCAGACGCAGCCCGATCTGACGCATGGCCGATAGGTTCTGAGGCCGAAAGAAGTTTGCCAACGCAGTCTCGACCTTGTCCCGCGCATAGACGTTTCCATGCCGCATCCGCTTGCGCAGTGCCTCGGGCGTGATATCGATGAACTGGATCTCATCGGCGTCATCCAGTACGCGATCCGGGACTGTCTCGCGAACGACGATGCCGGTCACCTTCTCGACCAGGTCCTTCACGCTCTCAACGTGCTGGACGTTGACAGTCGTGATGACGTCGATGCCAGCCGTTCGCAGTTCCTCCACATCCTCCCATCGCTTGGTGTGACGCAGGCTAGGGACGTTCGTGTGCGCCAGCTCGTCCACCAACACGACCTCGGGCCGGCGGGCCAAGACCGCATCGAGGTGCATCTCCTCGAGGAGCGTCCCCCGATATGGGACTTTGGCGCGCGGTATGACCTCTAGGCCGGCCAGCAGCTCGACGGTACGCGGGCGGTTGTAGGTCTCAACGTACCCGACGACCACGTCGTGGCCGTGTCGCGCGAGCTGATGCGCCTCGCCCAACATCGCGTAGGTCTTGCCGGCGCCGGGGGTCGCGCCCAGGTAGACCTTCAAATGACCGCGTCGCTTCTCGGTGGCCGGGGTATCGGTCTGCGCGTGGGAGCGCATGTGCAGGGTAAGGCTAACCCGCTTCTCCGTTGTCCAGCGCCAGATTCAGCTCCAGCACGTTCACGTACTGTTCGCCGAAGATCCACAGCATCCGCCCGTGCACGTATTTCTCGGCCAAGGCCCGCACCTTCGCCTCATCCAGGTTGCGTGCTTGCGCGACGCGATGGACCTGAAGCAACACGGACGCCTCCGTGATATTTGGATCGAGGCCACTGAAGTCGCCGGTCACTAGGTCAACCGGGACCTGGTCGTTCGGGCCCATACCGTTGGCCTGACGAGTGGTCCGGGCCGAGCTTGCCACGCGGTCGATGAGCGTCTGGTTGCTGGGCCCAAGGTTGCTGCCGTACGAGTTGTCGGCCGCGTACCCGTTGGCGGAGTACCGGCCCTGGAAATACTTGTCAGCGCTGAACTGCTGGCCGATCAGTGTGGAGCCCACAACCTGCCCGTTCTTGACAATCAGGCTGCCATTGGCCTTGTCGTGGAAGATGACCTGGATGAGGCCGGTCATGGCGACTCCGTAGACGAGGCCGGTCACGACCGCGAATACCAGAGTCAGCCTGATGGCTTGCGCTAGCTCGCTTGACAGAGACTTGAACATCTTTTCGAAGGCTCCTAGGCGGCCAGATGGACCGCGGTGACGATGACGTCGATCAACTTGATTCCGATGAACGGCGCGATGATGCCGCCAAGGCCGTAGATCAACAGGTTGTTGCGCAGCAATGCCGA
>Ga0208849_1000046_pt1 | contig 118406 bp, 111 predicted proteins | sample NGESurdeep072012_10_FD_184470 | JGI IMG/M metagenome (GOLD analysis project Ga0208849, IMG submission 184470) | Arctic peat soil microbial communities from Barrow, Alaska - NGEE Surface sample 53-3 deep-072012 (SPAdes) | ecosystem: Environmental > Terrestrial > Soil > Wetlands > Peat ... | reverse complement strand
TCCTGGCCGACACCAAGTACGAGTTCGGCCTGGACACGGGCGGCCGCATCGTCCTGGCCGATGAAATCCACACCCCTGACTCCAGCCGGTTCTGGCGCTCGGCAACTTACGAGGACCGCTTCGTGAAGGGCGAGCGCCCCGACAGTTTCGACAAGGATTTCATGCGGAGCTGGGTCGCCGCGCGGTGCGATCCGTACAAGGACCCGATCCCGGAGATTCCGGAGGAGATCATCCTGGCGACGTCGGAGGTCTACATCGAGGCGTTCGAGACCATCACCGGCCTGCCGTTCGTGAAGCCGGACGCCGGTGAGCCAGTGCTGGCGAGGGTCCGGCGCAATCTGGCGCTGTTTATGGGGACGGGAGCCTAGGCTGGTGCGCAGTTGTGCGCGCCGACATCTGATTGCTGCATCAGTACGCCGGATAGAGAAGTCACGATTTCTCACCGTTAGAGATGAGACAATAGCGTCGGCCCGAAATCCTCGTAGCGGTCGCGGACGATGGCCAGGCGGGTCTGACGGAAGACCACGCAGTGAGCCCGGTTGCTGGGCTTGCCGCGACGTATGGATATCAGCGCGCCCGCGCCGTGCGCCCGAAACGCATGGAGCAGCCGGTAGACCTGTCGGCGACCCATGCCCATCAGAGCCGCGGCGTCTTCAACCCGCATGCGGCCATCCGCGAGAGCTCCTTGCGGCTCCGTGATCACCGTCATCCGCCGTCACCCTCAGCGCCGAAATCGAAGAGAACGCTTGTGACATTCCAATCGGTGAGGCCGGTGACATCTCTATCGGTGATCTACATCTGGATCGCGCCTAAGATAGATTATCGGAAATAGTGGGGCGACGTTACACTTGAAATACCCGACACATGAGGTAGGGTGACGTCCATTGGAGATATCCGATGGCCCGTTCCGTTTTCGACGCCCCGCACTTCCAGACTGAAGCCGTCGCTTTCGCCTACGTCGAAGCGCATCTGTGGCCGACTGGCCCCGTCTGCCCGCATTGCGGCGAGAAGGACCGCGTTGGTCGCCTCAATGGCAAGACCACCCGTCCCGGCCTCTGTAAGTGCTACGCGTGCAAGAAGCCCTTCACCGTCCGCATGGGCTCCATCTTCGAGTCCAGCCACCTTCCCTTGAATTTGTGGCTCCAGGTCATCCTCCTCATGTGCGCCTCCAAGAAGGGGATCAGCACCCGCCAGATTCAGCGGATGCTTCGATGCTCCATGAAAACCGCCTGGTTCCTCGGCCACCGCATCCGCGAAGCTATGGCCGGTGATCGCTCGACCAAGATCGGCGGCTCTGGAATGACCGTTGAAGCGGACGAAACTTTCCTCGCCAAGTCGCGGAAAACCCGGCGCGAATATCATGAAATGCCGGCCACCCAAGTCCTGAGCCTCGTTGAGCGCGGCGGCCCCATCCGTTCGGTCATGATCGACCACCACACCGTCCGCTACAAGGTCTATCGCAACCTCGATATGGCGAGCCGCCTGGTCACCGATGGCCACGTCAACTATCGCAAGATCATGCCGATGGGCCGGCATGAGAGCGTCGATCACTCGCGCCGCGAATACGTCCGCGGCGACGTTCACACCAACACCCTCGAAGGCTTCTTTTCAATCTTCAAGGGTAAGCGCCTCACCTATGAAACGACTGGTCTCGGGACCGCGCACTGAGCGCGGCGACAAGCGGCGATGGTGGCCGCCCCTCCTGCCAGAGGACGAAACCCAGCTCGAATTGCCGTTCGAGGAATAAGCCGCGATGAACTCGGAGCTGGACTTAGAACACGGCGTGTATCGCGTGATGCACACGTTGCAGACCGGCGCCGCATATCTCATGTGCGAGAACGATTTGATCTTCATCGAGGGCCGGCCACTCGTGGTTTTGGAGTGGACACAGCCGGGCGGCCATCCCCCGCCAACCGTGACCGTAGCGCTCGATCCCGCGCACCTGACAGAACGGCCAGGGCCGCCAGGGTACTTTCTGTACGATCTCCCCGTCGTAGACCCTCGCACGCGACACTGAGCGCGCGCCGGAGTTCGGGTGCGTTCCCCAGGATTGGCGTATCTGGTCGGCCGCTGATCATGCGTGGCCGATCCGAAGCGACCCTAAGCTTGGTTGGTGGCGACTTTCGTTGGCCGACGCGGCAGAAGCTTCAGCGTTACGAAGGTGAAGAAGGCTAGGATTCCCAGGGCTATGGGATCCACAAACGAGCCCACGAAGCCCGCAACGGCAAATTCCCATTCGGAGCCAGAGGGCTCGCGTGCCTCGATGTCGCGTTTCTCTCTCTCGTGGTTGATTTCTGCCACAATAATCTCGGCTTCGGTCCTCGTAACGGGCCGGTACCAGACCTCTTTTCCGACCTCCCAGTTCCTGACTTCCTGAGGCTTGGTCGCCTCTGCGATCCCAAAGGTGACAAGTCTGGTTAGCGCCATGGCTACTGCCAATGCGACCGCCCATCGCAATGCCCGCGGCATAGGAATCCCCCCTCGCAATCGATGCGTCAGGGCGTATCATTGCGCGCATGGCCGACCGACGGAAGATGAAGCCCGCGCCCAAGCCCAAGCTCACTGACGCCGAGCGCCAGGCGCGCTTCAAGGAGATGGCGCGCGAGGTGGAGGCGTCGGATGATCCGAAGGATTTCGACAAGGCGTTCACGAAGATTGCCCCTCCTCCGGTTCCGCCAGCCCCGCCAAAACCCTCCTAGCTTCCGAACGATCGTTCTTCCGTTCGACTATCCACCACACCGATTGAAAGACCACCCGCACTACATCTGGCGGCATGGCCCGATCTTTTAGTAATCGACCCAGCGTAAAGGCGCACAGATCGGCGAGCTGAAGTGCTCTCGCGTCGGCTTTTTCTGCGAAATGCACGGTATCTATAATGCGCTTAAGGGGAAGGCCCGCTGCTTTCGCTGTTTCTCGGTCCAATCCATATTCGAACATAAGCCGCTCATCGCGCAGAGCACGAACGGAGTGTTTGATCAGACGTTTGGCGTCCGTCCCGTCCTCATGAATCACGGTAGCCAGCTCGGTCGGCGCGTAGGTTTCCAACCATGCATCGGCATGAAGCAAGCAACCCAAAACCGCCATGTCCTGGACCATGTTGTTCTTGAATGACGGCCTCTCAAGACCGGAAAGAACACCGGCCCCAAAGCCCTCCTTCTTGTAGGTGCCGGCCACTACGGGGAGCTTTAGGTCCTCGACAATTTTCGCCAGATCGTAGAGGGCCTGCCAGCGGTCGGCGGGGTTGGCCCATTCGGGCTTCCTGTGATCAAAATACCTTGAGCCATGAAAAATGTCGGTGGCGTGAAACACGAAGTCGGGCCGGTTCTCCTCCGACACATACTTGTCGATCAGCTTAAGAACCCTGCGGTCGAACTCTGGCCATTCGAGGTCGCCGTGAATGATCACCCCGGCAACCGCTAGGTGGGGGGGCCTATGATCACTGCCGGCTTCGTCGAGATAAACCAAGCGCTCCAGATCATTTCCCAACAGCGGCGCGTTCACGACGCACCCCGCTATCTATCCCTTGGGATCGAGTATGGGAAGTGTAACGCCGCCAATAGTGGTTCCATCGCGCCATCGTTGACCTGAATGGTCCGTGAGCTCCTTGACCGACCAAAATAGCCGCCGCAAGCTCGACCATGGCGCTGATAATTTACGGCTCCGCGAGTTCACGGACCATGCGAGTTCTGTGGATGGCCACCGAACTCGGAATTCCGTTCCAACACGTACCGCTGGGACATGACGATCCGGTGCTGAAGTCGCCTGGATATCTGCGGATCAATCCTGCTGGCGCTATCCCGACCATCGTCGATGACGGCTTCGCCCTGGCCGAATCGTTGGCGATCAATCTCTTCTTGGCGAAAAAATACGGCGATGGCGCCTCATCCCTCTATCCATCAGACACAGAAAGCGAGGCCCAGGTCTGGCGCTGGAGCCTGTGGGCCCAGCGCCATCTCGAGCCGTGGATTCAACGCGACCGTCTGCACGAGGAGCTGCGCAAAGCGGTGGGCGATCGCGGCGGCTTGTCGGCGACGCATTCACCGTCGCCGATCTCAACGTTGCGGCGGTGCTTTCTCCGTCGCGCGCGGTGCATCTCGACTTTGCCGGCAGCCCCATGACCCGGGTGTGGCTGTCTCGGTGTTATGAACGTCCGGGGGCGTCAGCCGCCCGCGCCCGATTTGCGTCGCGGGCGGAACCCCGCGCGCCGGGCAAACGCCATCCATCACGCCTGCGAAATGTGTAACCTACCGGTCGCAATCGCCTGTAAAGTAGAAACAAAGAGACCCTGTTCGACGGCGACGACCCGTTGCTCGATTGTCTCGGCGGTGTCCGTCGGCAGCACCGGCACCTCGATTCTCGCTAACGCGTCGCCGTGGTCATATTCGTCGTCCACGAGATGAACGGTGGCGCCGGTCACCGAATCGCCGGACGCCAGCACCGCGTCATGGACGCGCCGGCCGTAGAGGCCCTTCCCGCCATGTCTGGGCAAGAGCGCCGGATGGATGTTGAGGATTCGTCCGGCAAACGCTCGGAGCGTGCGCGGGCCGATCTTGCGGAGGTAACCGGAGAGGATCACCCACTCCACCATCGCCGAGGCGAGCGCGTCCGCGAGGTCCCGATCCGCCCTCTCGGGATCGGCGGCGGTGGGAATGACCAGCGTGGTGATCGCGTGATCGCGGGCGAAGCCGAGGGCCGGCGCCCCAGGCCTGTTGCTCACGACGATGCAAGCCTGTGCATCGAGATCGCCGGCATCGATGGCCGTGACAATGGCCCGCATGCTCGTACCAGTATTTGATACGAGAAAACCGAGGTTTATCAAATAGAATTCTCGTCTATTTCTAATCTTACACGAAGGCCGTCGTATGCTGGCTCGACACCCGCCGGCAATCGCCGCGCCAATTCCGAATAGTCCAGATCGACATGCATGTTGGTGAGAATCGTCCGTTTAGGCCTCAGCTTCTCAATCCAGGAGAGCGTCCGTTCAACATGCGCGTGAGTTGGATGTGGCCGATACCTCAGGGCGTCGACGATCCACAGGTCCAGACCGCGCAGCGCCGCCAGCGATTCGTCGCACAGATCAACGACATCGCTGGAATAGGCAATGGACCCAAATCGATAGCCGAGAGACCTGACTTCTCCGTGGTCCTGTTCGAAACTCAACACCGAAATGGGGCCGGAGGGGCCTTCCACCGTCCACGGCGCGCCGTGGGGCGGGGTCTGGCGGATCGCGGCGATCGCGGGATAGATCCCCTCCCCTTCGAAGAGATAGCCGAAGCGGCGCATCAGGGAAAGGCGGGTCGGCCCGTCCATCCAGCAGTCGATCAGAGTGGATTGGCGCAGCGCAAAGGCGCGGATGTCGTCGATGCCGTGGCACTGGTCGGCGTGGTCGTGGGTGAGAAGAAGGCTGTCCAAGCGCTTCACCCCCGCCGCGGCGCACTGCATCCGGAACTCCGGCGAAGCGTCGACGACGATTGTCGTTTGTCGTTCGGGCCCTTGCGCTGACCGCCGGCGAATCATCAGCGAACATCGGCTCCGGCGGTTTCGTGGATCATCGGGATTGCACGCGCCCCAGGCGCCGTCCGCGCGCGGAACACCGCCCGAGGAGCCGCAGCCCAGAATGATCGCTTCCAGTGTTATGCTCACGGCCGCTTGATCCTGGCGAAGAGGCCGAAGAACGCGGCTTCGGTCCGCCGTTCGGCCTCCTCCACGGACCACCCGCGGATCCGGGCGAGCTCGGCGAGCACGAAGGTCAGGAAGGCAGGCTCGTTTCGTCGTCCACGCATCGGCGCCGGCGCGAGATAGGGGCAATCGGTTTCCACCAGGATCTTCTCGGCGGGCATCGCCGCAATGGCCTCGCGTACCGGCTGTGCGGCCCTGAATGTCGCGATCCCGGAAACCGAGAACCAGGCGCCCAGAGCGGCCGCCCTCTCGGCGAGGCGGAGGCCCGAGGTGTAGCAGTGCATCAGAATGGCGAACGGGCCCCGGCGGTGCTCTTCCTCGAGAATGTCGGCCATCGACTCATCCGCGTCCCTGGCGTGCACAATGAGCGGCAGTCCCGTGCTCCGGGCGGCCTCGATGTGAATCCTGAACAGCCTCTCCTGAATATCGCGCGGGCTGAGGTCATAGTGGAAGTCGAGCCCGGTTTCGCCGATCGCCGCGACCTTCGGACGCAACGCCAGCGCGCCAAGCAGGGAGGCGCTGAGGTGGGTGTGGTTCCTCGCCTCGTGCGGGTGGGCGCCCACGGTGAGCCAGATGTCGTCGTGGCGCATGGCGAGCGCGTGCACGGCTTCGAAGTTCGAAATCTTGTCGCAGACGGCGAGCATCAGCGACACGCCCGCCGTGCGCGCCCTGGCGATGACCTCGTCCCGATCGGCGTCGAACTGAGGGGCGTGCAGATTCACATGACTGTCGATCAGCATCCTGGTCAAGACCCCTAGGCGATCGATCGCAGCCGCGAGAGGGCGGTGTAGAAGGCGTCCACACGGTCCAGGTTGAGCGCCTCTGCCTCTCTTGGAAGACGGACCAGGAACTCCCAAGCCTCCGCCCAGCGCCACTGCTTCTTTGCCTCCGCGCTGTTGCCTTCCTCCGTGGCCAGCTTGGTCGCCGCATTGCGGATCTGGGCGGCGAGCCGCTCAAAAAGAAGATCGAAGCGCGCGGCGCCTGTCGCTCCGCGAAATCCATCCGCCAGTTTGAGCAGCGCCAGGGAGTCGGGGCTGGGCAAGGTCCGGAGAATCTCCTGCGCGGCGCGGTCGATTTCCAGCCCCTCGCAGATCGCAAGACGCCAGGCTCGACCCGGCGTACCCCTGGCCATGGCGATAAGCTTTTCCGCGTCTGCTTCATCCACACCTGACTTGGCGACAAGCCATGCGCGAACCTCGGCTACCGGAGGTGGATCGAGTTTCAGGCGGCGACAGCGAGAACGCAGAGTCGCGAGCAGACCTCCCGGCGCATTGGAGATGAGCAATATGACGCCGCGCTCCGGCGGCTCCTCCAGGGTCTTCAGGACCGCGTTGGCGCCATGGAGGTTGAGATCATCGCCAGTGTCGATAATGGCCACGCGAAAGCCCGCCAAAGCCGGCGACTTGGCGAAGAATTCGGAGAGGCCGCGCACCTCCTCGGCCGGTATTCCCTTGCGCGACCGCCCATCCTCGGGATCGCGCTGCAGCACCAGCAGATCGGGGTGAGCACGTGCCGCGATCTGGCGCGAAACCGGATCATCCCGCCGCGAGCCCAAGGGCCCGAAGGCCGGATCGGGGGCGGCGCCGAGCAGCCGCCGCGCGACGTGATAGGCGAAGGTTGACTTGCCCACGCCCTCTGGCCCCACCAGCAGCCACGCATGGTGCAGACGGCCCCGCTCCAATGCCGAGCTGAACGCGATCCGGGCGTTTTCGCCAGGCAGAAAGTCGAACACTTCCCGCGGATGGGGAATGTCGCTGTTCACGAGATCGCCAACCGCTCGGTAGTCCTGGCCCAAATGGCCGCCTCCACCTCGGAGAGCGACCGTGACGCGTCGATGACGACGCAGCGCTCCGGTTGCGCTGCGGCGATCGCGAGAAACGCCTCGCGCAGTTTTCGGTGGAAATCGGCGCCTTTCGCCTCGAAACGGGTTTCCGCGTTCTTGCGAGCCGCCGCGCGACGAAGTCCCGTACCCGCCGCCAGATCGAGGATGAAGGTAATGTCGGGCCTGATTTCACCGAGAACGAAGGTCTCGAGAGTCTCGATCAATCCTACCGGTCCGCTAGCGGCGGCGCCCTGATACGCTCGCGTCGAGTCTGCGAAACGGTCGCACACGACGATCGCTCCGCGTTCCAGAGCCGGTGCGATGAGTCGTTCGATGTGGTCAGACCTCGCGGCGTAGAGCAGAAGCGCTTCGCTGGTCGGCGACCAACGATCCGGCTCGCCGCGCACGAGCATGTCGCGGATTGCTTCAGCCCCAGGAGATCCGCCCGGCTCGCGCGTGCTCACCACCTCGCAGCCCACATCGGACAGCCTTTTGGCGAGTCTTGCCGCCTGGGTGGACTTCCCAGTCCCCTCCCCGCCTTCGAAACTGATCAGCCGGCCGCGCGCCATGAACCAGCCACATCGGCTGAGATCACCCCGGTTGTCTACAAGCCATCGACCCGGCCGTGGTCACCGAGACGACGCAACGCGCGCGCCGACGCCGCCCGCCGCTGGGGCAGGACCGAGATAGCGGACCCGCACCCGCGCGGTGCCCTTGGCGTAGAACCCCAGATCCTTCGCGGCCTGGCGCGAAAGATCAATGATCCGACCGCTGACGAACGGACCACGGTCGTTCACTCGCACCCGGATGCGCCGGCCATTCTCCAGGTCCGTCACCTCGACGATGCAAGGCAGAGGAAGCGTTGTATGGGCGGCGGAGGCCACGTCCATGTCGAACGCCTCGCCGTCGGCCGTGCGGTGATTGTGGAACTGCTGGCCATACCAGGAGGCGACTCCCTCCTTGCGATAATGCGGCTGCGCCGCGGGATGATACCAAACGCCGTGGACCTCATAGGCGCGCATCGTCCCGTTGACGCCGCCGGCGGCGGCGTTCCGGATGGCCTCGGGGCCGTGTACAGTGGCGCAGGCCGCGAGGCTCAGCCCCGCCAGCGCGATACACGAGCCGCTCGGCCACCAGCCGCCCGGCCGCGCATCATCAACGCTCGCCGACATATCGCGTCCTCGAACCGTTCACTCCGGAAGATCGAGGTTAGTGGGGAGACTTTGCGGTCGGGTTAAGCGCCTCGCCTAGAGGGCGATGGCCTCCCCTGCTAAAATGGAACCGCCGGACGGGTGGCCGAGTGGTTGAAGGCAGCGGTCTTGAAAACCGCCGTGGGTTAACGCCCACCGTGGGTTCGAATCCCACCCCGTCCGCCACCGCTTCCAGAGGATTGAGCTTCGCCACGCGGACTCGGGCTCAAACCTTCCAAACGCGCCGGGAGTTGACGATGGCCGTGGCGAGGCTTCGACAATCCGCCGCCGGCGCGGATGGCCATGGCATCGTTGGTCGCGAAGCGCGCCGGGCGGCATTCCGACGCTTTGCCTCGCTTGCCCCATCGCCGGGCCCCACCCGGCGCCTCAGCCGGTGAATGCCCTGACCAGCGCCGCCACCTGCTCGGTGGCCCGTTGGCGGTCCAAGGCGCCGAGCCGCTTCAGCAAGACCGTCCCCAAACTTCGTCGGGCGCCCTGCCGCCGCGAGCGCCTGTAGGCGGGGTCATAGTGGGATTCTATCAGCGCCAGGGCGAGGGCCTCGAACGCGCCGGCGCGGGCAAGCTCGCGCCAGGCCTCGAGGCTCTTGCGCCCCAGGTGTCGGGGAAGCTTGGCCAGTGTCGCCTCGAGTGCCGCGGGGTCGCACACGATGTCGCCATAAGCCTGCGTGAGATAGCGGGCGCGCACCTCCGCCGGCGCGCTCAACTCGATGTACGGCGCGGCGAGCATCGCCTTCCACAGCATCGGCGGCGCCATCACTTCGCCGATCTTGCTCGACTCGGCCTCGATGACCACGGGCCGGGCCAGATCTAGTTCGTTCAATGCGTGAACCAGCCGGGTTTCGAACAGCTTCTGACTGGGCTGGGAATGTCCGGGGATTGCCCCGAACAACGATCCGCGGTGTTCTGCCATCGCCTCGAGATCGAGGGTCTGGAGGCCCAGGTCAGCCAGCCGTCCAAGGACATCTGTCTTCGCCGACCCGGTGTCGCCGTCGAGCAGGATGGCGTGGAAGGTGGGCTCGGCGTCATAGAGCGCGGCGGTGATCCAGCGCCGATAGGTCTTGTAGCCGCCGCGAAGCACCCAGATGCGCCAGCCGACCTGGGAAAGTACTGTTGCGAGTGCATTGGAACGCTGTCCGCCGCGCCAGCAGTAGACCAGGGGCGCGAACGATCCTGGCTTGTCCCGCAAGGGCCCTTCCAGGTGGAGGGCGATGTTGCGCGCCACCAGCGCCGCGCCAATTCGCCTGGCCTTGAGGCGGGACTCCTGAACGTAGATTTGGCCCACGCGGGCGCGCTCGGCGTCGTCCAACACCGGCAGGCTGACGGCGCCTGGAATGTGGTCATGGGCGAATTCGGCGGGACTGCGAACGTCTATCACCGCATCGAAGCGATCCAGGGCTTCCAAATCGAAGCGCTCCAGCGTCTCGATCATGGCCTCTTCTTCAGGCCCGCTCGAAGATCGCCGCGATACCCTGACCGCCTCCGATGCACATCGTCTCCAAGCCATACCGGCCGTCGCGTCGCTTCAGCTCGCGCAGCAGAGTGGCGAGAATCCGTCCGCCCGTGGCGCCGATCGGGTGCCCTAGAGAAATACCGGAACCGTTGACGTTCAGCCGATCGAGTTCACTCCACCCCCACCCTTTCAGGACCGCCAGCACTTGCGAAGCGAAGGCCTCGTTGAGCTCAACCAGATCAATGTCGTTCCACCCCATTCCGGTGCGCGCGAAGAGGCGTTCAACCGCGGGCACTGGGCCGATGCCCATCCGCGAGGGTTCGCACCCGGCGGCCGCCCATCCGACAAGCCAGCCCATCGGCTCGAGGTCGAGTTCGCCGAGCTTGTCCTCGGCGACGACCAGGCACGCCGCCGCCGCGTCGTTCTGCTGGCTCGCGTTGCCCGCGGTGACCACCCCGCCCTTCTCGAGCGGTTGGAGGGCGGCCAGGCTTTCAGTCGTCGCGTCCCCGCGAACGCCTTCGTCGCGGGCGAAAATAGTAGGATCACCTCTCTTCCGCGGCACGGCGACGCTCTCCACCTCGTCGTCGAATTTGCCGGCGTCCCAGGCCGCGGCCGCCCGCTGGTGGCTCATTGCTGCGTATTCGTCGCAAGCCTCGCGGGAGATTCCCCAGTCGCGGGCCAGGTTGTCGGCGGTTTCGATCATCCCGGAGATGACTCCGAAACGGGCGGTCGGTTGACTCATCAGCCTGCCACGCGACAACCGGTCGTGAAGGATCACAGAGCCGGAGCGGACGCCGCCGCGCATGTCGGTGGTGTAGTGTTCGGCGTTGCTCATGCTCTCGACGCCGCCGGCGATGACCACGTCGGCGGCCCCGGTCTGGACCATCATCGCGGCGTCGATCACCGCCTGCAGGCCGCTGCCGCACCGCCGGTCGAGCTGATAGCCGGGCACCTTGATCGGCAGATCGGCCGCCATCGCCGCCCAGCGGGCAATGCACGGCGCCTCGCCGTTCCCGTAGCCCTGGGCGAAGACCACATCGTCGATCTGCTGTGGATCGACGCCCGTACGCCTCACCAGGGCTCTGATGATATTGGCCGCAAGTTCGCCGGCCGGGATGGCCGCAAGGCTCCCAAGAAAGCGCCCGACAGGCGTTCGGATCGGCGAGACGATGGCTGCACGCTTCATTGTTTTGGGCGATCTTCCGTTCTCGGCCGGGGCATCGAACGCCTTGTTTCGTGGAGGGGGATTGCCGATGGGTCAAGACTCTGCACTGCGTGCGGGCCCGGGCCCGAGGTGTGGGCCGTATCCACCCGACCGGCCGGAATGACTCCGTCGATCCTTGCGGCAGCGAAGTGAGTTATGTGCATTGTTTGGCCGCCTTCGCGGAGGAAGCGATGAACATGACGCGGCGTCAGTCCTTAGCCTGGATGAGTCTGTTCGTCGCGACCGCGCCATTACTGTCGCGGGCGGTCGCTGCGGCTGCGGGCGACGATGACGAGGACAGCATACCGAACGTCTTCATCAGCCCCTGCGGCCAGCCATTTCGCGCCAAGGTCGGCCAACCCTATCCAGTGGCCGCATGGTTCAAGCAGGCTGACACCAACGGCGACGGCAAGCTCGACCGGAACGAGTTCGTCGCCGATGCGGCGGCCTTCTTCAAGATTCTCGACCTCAATCACGACGGCTTCCTGAGTCCTCCCGAGGTGGCGAGCTACGAGCGCCGCATCGCCCCGGAAATCCTCGGCCGCCGGGTGAGCGTGAGCAGGCGTTCGCCGCTATTCGAGCGCGATGGCGCCCGTCTCTGGCTCGCACAGATCGACCGTCCGGGCGAAATCGACCCAGGCGGCAACCTGCCCAATGCACCGCACAAGCCCAAGGGATTGGACGAGTCCAGTCAAGGCGCATCGCCCTACAGCCTGTTCGACGAACCCGAGCCGGTCATGGCCGCCGATCTCGACTTCACCGGCATCATCCGCCAATCGAACTTCCTCAAGCTTGCCGACGCGCATTTCACGACCCTGGATCGAGCCGAGCAGGGTTTCCTCACCTTGGCTGGACTGCCGATGACGCCGATACAGGCGCGAACGGCGAAGCGTTCCAAGCGACGCTCGAAGGAGCACGCGTCGGGCACCCGGCTGCAAGGAGATCGGCCCTGGGCCCAAGCACCCGGATCACCGCATACTTCGTAAACGGCCCGCCGTCGTCGCCGCGACGCAGAGTGGCGATCAGCGTGGCGCTCTTGAAGCAATTCTTCAGCGCCGACAGGCTTAACCTTCGCGGCAGATCGATCACCAGGCCCGGCCGAGTGAGATCTGGCGGCGGCCCGAGCCGAAGCCCCCGATAACGCATGCGCTCGAAGAGTTCGAACACCGGCGCCCTGACGCCGGGCTCACCCTTGAGCTGCGCGCTGAAGCCATAGCTTGCCGCGCCAATCCAGGCTGCGCCGGTCCGCTGACGCAGCCGCTCCACATTTTGAGCGAATTCCCGCCAGCCGCGGATCGGTAAGGCCGGATCCGCTGGCAGCGCCAGCCAATTTCCCGGAATGCACAACCAAGCCAGCGCCGCCGCGCCGATCACGTAGCCGAGCCAGGGCGCGAAGGCGCGCAACCATGCCGATCGCTTTCCCAGGGTCTGCGCCCCACCCGCCGCAACCACGGCGATCGCTGGATAGAGGGGCGCGGGCCAGTGCGCCTGGACAGCATCATGAAGACCGTGGATCAGGAGATACGCTGCGAACGGGAGGCTGGCGCCGACGAAGGGCGCCAGTAGCAGGGGCGACTCCTTCTGGGCGCCGCGCCGCGCCAGGGCGCAAACCGCGAAGACCGCGATGAGCGGATTGATGAGAATAAACTGCGCCGCGACGAACTCCGCGACGTGGATCGGCGCGAAACGCCCAGCGGTGACGCGGCCGAACTGCTTGGCAAAGGTGAGCCAGTGGTGCTGCGCGTTCCATGTGAGGTTGAACCCGAAGATCATGATGGCGACGGTCGCCGCGAGCCAAGGGCCCGGCTGTCGCAGCGCGGCGCGGCCTTCCTTGGTGACGGCCAGCCACAGCACAATTCCAGGGGCAAGAAAGAGAGCTGAATATTTCGAAAGGCTCGCAAGACCCGCAGCCAGCCCGGCGAGCAGCCACCAGCGGGCCGATCCGTCTATACGGGCCTTCAGCGCGCACCAGATCGTGGCGGTCCAAAAGAGGGTCGCCGCGGCGTCTGGAACCGCGAGGAACCCGCCCGCTGCCACCAGGAGCATGGCGCTGTAGAACACCGCGGCGGTCGTGGCTATTCTCGGCGTCGCCCCGGCGAGCCTCGCGGAGTCGAACACGAGAAGCGTGGTGACGGCCGCGCTGGCGATCGGCAGCAGACGGACGCCGAGGCCGTTGTCTCCCAGAATCAACCGTCCGAGCCAGATCCACCAGGCGATCATCGGAGGATGATCGAAATAGCCGAACGCCGGCGTGAACGACCATAGTCGATAGTAGGCTTCGTCCTCGGTGAGGTGTATGGCGCTCGCCGCGACCAGCCGGACGACGAACGGCAGCACTACAACCGCGATCAGTGGCCAGGACCCTCGCCACGGCGTGAACTCACCAGACCGCGAGTGAGGTGCTGACATAGTTCCAAACCGCTCCGAATACCGCCCCTCCAGTCCCGGCGAGCCACCACAGATGCGTGAGCCGATTTATGAGGTCTGCGACCGCCACATTGGCCACAAGTCCCACTCCACAGAGGGCGCAAAATCGCAGATAGCCGGCGATCAGGGCCAGGCCACGCAGACGCCGATCGCGATAGGTTACTGCGTTGTTGATGAGGAAGTTGCTGGTCATCGCGATCGCAGCGGCGGCGAGTTGGGAAAGGCCAAAGCCGAGCCCGAACCCGAGTAGGACGCCCAGGACCGCGAGGTGGACAATGAGGCCGCTGAAACCAACGAGGCCAAACAGGAGCGCGCGTGGAGGCAGCAGATTGGCGGTCACCCTGGCCAGAATCAAGCCGAGGTATTCTACGACGATGCGCCGGTCGAGCTTGCTCTTGCCGGCGAAACGTTCTCGGAAAACATAGGGTAGTTCGATCGTCCTTAGCGGCCTTGGTTGCGAAGCGATGACATCGAACAGGATCTTGAAGCCCTGGCCGTACAGGCGCGGCGCAACCGCGTCGATTGCCGAACGCCGGATCATGAAAAATCCGCTCACCGGATCGCTGACTTCCGCTTTCAGGACCTGCCGCGCCAACCAGCCGGCAAGCCGGCTGCCAATCCGTCGCAGAGGCGAGAGTCCAGCGCCGCCGCTCTCCGCATTCATGTAGCGGCTCGCGACGACAAGGTCGGCCCGATCACCCCGGAGGATGTCGAACATGCTCGGCAGGAGGCTCTCGTCATGCTGGAGATCGCCATCCATGACCGCCACGAAAGGCGCCGAACTGGCCATCGCACCTTCAACGACGGCGCCGGCAAGTCCTCGGCGGCCGATCCGGTGAAGACACCTGACTCGACGATCTGAACAGGCCAAAGTCTTGACACGCTTCGCCGTGCCATCGGGGGAATCGTCATCGACGAACAGGACTTCCCAGACGATTCCATCGAGCACCGCGTTGAGCTTCGCGACCAAAGGGATGATGTTGTCGCACTCGCTAAAGGTTGGAACGACAACGGTCAGCTCGACGCCGCCAGCCGACAGCCCGCGATCCTCTGCCGGGACAGTCGCCGACGTGGATTCGACGGAGCCGATCGGATTGGCCTGTTCCAGAATCGCGCGCCTCCGCTGGGTTCACGGCTAGATAGTAACAGAACCTCGCGCGGGCCATGCCGACCCCAGCTCGACGAGATCCGACCTGCTCCTGGCTGAGCTAAGTTGGGCGATAGCGGCGTATGCGCGATGCGACGTGAATTTCAACCGCCAAGTTCGACAAATTAGAAACACAATGTCCCTGTATCTCCCGCACTGCTTACAGTACAAATATGGCTAATATTAGATGTCGATCAATAACTTGGCCTCGGGATGCCGACCAACCGGACCGCTTACGTCGCTATTCAGAGAAACAGTTGAGGGTAACGAGAAGTGACATCCACCCCTGCCGGTTCGCCTCGACCTCCCGAACAAATGATTGGCGCAGCTCCAGCGGAGGACGGAAATCTCGATCCAATTCGTCGGGCGGTGATCCATCGGCGCCCGGCATGGGTGAGCGCCGCACCAGTCGTGGTCATGGCCCTCGCGGTCGCCGGGATGGTGTCCGTGGTCGCTCACCGCAACAGCGATTCCGCTTCGCCGGCCGAGGTTGGGCGGGCCAGCCCCTCGAACTTGCCAATGCTGACCGCCGAGAGCCTGGGACTGCCGCCGCTACCCGGAGCGGCGCCGTCCGTCATCGACCCGCCCGCTGCTCCCGCGCTGCCAGTGCGCCCGTCGGGCGAGCAGCTCGTGACGACCAAGCGGCCGGCCTTGCCCTCGCCCTCCCGCAACCTGCTTCGCCCGCGCGACGCGCCGCGGAGCACCGCCTATGCGGCCTTCGACGCCAGCGTCGGCGCGGCGATCGCCTCCGCGCGCATGGGGGCGGAGGCGATCAAGAGCGCTCGACCCGGCGAAGTCACAACCTCGGCAAATCCCACCGCGTCCGCCTCCGCTATGGCCGCTCCTGCCGCCGCTGCCGCCTTGGGCGAGGCCCAGAGCCGGGCCGCGTCCATCGACGCCATGACCATCGTTCCCGCCCCCATCCCAACCAAGCGGTAGGGGTCCTTGAATCGCGTTGTAGCTTGGTCCGGAAGCGGAGATCCCTGAAGATGGACCAGGAGATTCTGGTCGACGCCAGGGGGCATCGGTGTCCGATGCCTACCCTGAAGCTCAGTCGGGCGTTGCGCCTCGCGGTTCCGGGCGCCCTCGTCCGGCTGCTGGCCGACGATCCTCTGGCCAAGGTGGACGTCCCGCACTTTGCGGCCGAAGCTGGAGTGGAGATTCTAAGTCAGGAGACGAGGGGCGCCACGTTCAACGTGCTGGTGCGCAAGCCATTGGCCAACAAAAAGGTTGCGGCGCGCCGTGGGAACGGCGCGCCGCCAGGAAGTGTTATTCGTCCTGGTCGGCCGGCCCTGCGACGCGAGGGACGGGAAGCCGAGGGGTCGACCGACCTGTGCATCGTGAGCCCGACGAGGTGAACCCAGGCTGAACGCGGCTAGATTGCGCCGGCATCCTCGAGCAGGCGAATCTCGGCGGACGAGAATCCCCAGTCGATCAGGGCGTGGGTGTTGTCAGCGCCGATCGCCGGCGGAGGGCCCGCGATGGCCCCCGGGGTTGCCGAAAAGCGTGGCGCGGGCGCCGGTTGGACGACGCCATCAACATCCACGAAGGTCGCCCGCGCGACGTTGTGGGCGTGGTCAGGCGCCTCGTCCAAGCTGAGGACGGGCGCAAAACAGACGTCGCTGCCTTCCATGATCGCGCACCATTCGGCTCGCGTCTTGCCCTCGATGATCCGGGCCAGTCGCGCGCGCAGCCGCGGCCACGCATCACGGTCCATCTGCGAGTCGAAGTCCTTGTCGTCGATGCCAACCTTTTCGAGGAGGATTTTGTAAAATTGCGGCTCGATTGATGCGATGGAGATCCAGCGATCATCCGCGCATCTGTAGGTGTCGTAGAAATGCGCACCGCCATCCAGGAGATTGGATCTGCGCTCATCCCGCCACATCCCGCTCGCCTTGAAGCCATAAAACATTGCCATGAGTGATGCGGCGCCGTCACTCATTGCGCAGTCCACGACCTGCCCTTCTCCGCTCGCTCTTGCGCGGATCACGCCGGCGAGAATGCCGAATGCGAGGTAGAGGGCGCCGCCTCCAAAGTCGCCCACAAGGTTCAGCGGGGGAACGGGCTTGTCGCTCACGCCGATGGCATGCAGGGCGCCAGTGATGGCGATGTAGTTGAGGTCATGTCCCGCGGCGTGGGCATAAGGGCCCTCCTGTCCCCAACCTGTCATCCGTCCGTAGACCAACTTTGGATTACGCCCGAGAGCGACGGCCGGGCCGAGGCCAAGGCGCTCCATCACCCCAGGCCGAAAGCCTTCGAAAATCGCGTCGGCCGCATCCATCAGTTTAAGGCATGCCTCCACTGCGGTCGGGACCTTCAAATCCATGGCGACGGACCGCCGGCCGCGGGCGGTAATGTCGGTTTTCCCGCGTCCAGCGGCCCCCTTTCGGTCGACGCGGACAACATCGGCGCCCAGATCGGAGAGCAACATTCCGCAAAAAGGGCCGGGCCCGATGCCCGCGAACTCCAGCACCCTGACGCCCTGCAGCGGTCCATTGCCCATTTGCTCGCTCCCTGGAAGACCGCGCGCGTGGTGCCACGGTCGACGACCCTAAGTCCAGGAACTCGAGACCCGTGCCCTGGGCCGTCGTTCGAGGAGGGGGCGGGCGGGCGGCGTCAGCCTCCGTCGGCATGGTCCTCCGGATCGCCAACTGGGTCGCCCTATCCGCCGGTCGCGCAGCTCTGCTATTGTGAACGCAAACGGGTGTTCGGTCAGCCGTCGCGCGCCTTCACTGACGGCTTGGAGGCCATGGGTACGCGGTGGGGTCGAAACCGAGAGTCTTGATCGTCGCGCGCGATGATCCTGGTGTTGGCGCCCTCGCCGACGGCTTGGACGACCTGGGATGGCGCACGCTCACCACGCGCGGCCCGCACGCGTCAATGGCGGCCCTGGCCGACCTTTCGATAGAAGCGGCGATTATCGAACTCGGGGGCGAAGGCGGCGGGGCGCTCAACTTCGCCAGCCGCATGAAGGCGGCGTGCGCCCCGCGGCGGCTTCCGGTCATAGGTCTCGGACGTCCGGGCCCGCAGTGGGAGACCCACGGATTCGATCTCATCCTCGCCCCGCCTCTTCACGCTGCGCAGGTAGTGGCCAGGCTGGAGTCGCTCATACGCCTCGCGATCGCGGAGGAGGAATTCGACCTGCGCGCTCAGACCTTCGCCGAAAGGGGCCGGCGACTGGACGCGCCGATGACTGATCGCGCGCCGCTGCGGATCCTGACAGTCGGGGAACCGGCGCCGCAGTTCCTCTCACTCTCCAATGCCCTTGGAAGGCTGGGCGCGGATGTCGTCGGCGCCTTCACGGCCTACACCGCCTTCGATTACCTTCAGGAACGCCGCTTCGAGGCCGTGGTGCTGTGGGCTGGAGACGACCGCAAGGAGGCCCTGCAGATCGCCACCAGCATGCGCCGGAACACTCGACTGTTTCATGTTCCTGCCATGCTTTACCTGAACCGCGGCGCGCGCCTCAGCCCGGTCGAGGCATTCGACAAGGGCGTCTCCGACGTCGCTTCGCCCGACACGGACGAAGCCGACACCGCTCGACGGGTGACCGAACTGGCGAGGGCCTATCGCCGGCAGCACGCCGTCCGCGCGGCGCTTGACAAGGCGCGAAGCTCCGGACTGATGGACGCGGCCACCGGCCTGTTCACCCGCGACCTCTTCGCAAGCCACCTCATTCGCCTGTCGCATGCTTCCCAGGCCAGAAACCGACGGCTGTCGGTCTGCGTCCTGAAGGTCGCTCAGACGAGGGCCGTTGGCGAAGCCCGCGCCGGCGGCTTTCTCGACCGCGCGATTCCTCAGATTGGCTCCATGATTGGTCGGCTGGTTCGCGCCGAGGACACCGGCGCGCGGCTGGGCGCCGAAGTCTTCGCCTTGGCGATGCCCGACACGGACGTGGCCGCCGCTCGCGAGGCGGGCCAGCGCATCGCCGCGGTCATCGCGTGCACCGCATTCGAGGCTGGCGCCGATCGGATGCCTTTCGTCGCTGAGTTCGACATCGGCGCCGCTCAGATCCAACCTGGGCAGAGCGCCGCCCGCGCGCTCGAGGCCGCCGCGGCGGAAGCGGCGACGCGTCAGGTCGGCTGAAAAGGAAACAAAGGCGGCTAAGACTTGCCCAATATTGTCCACCCTAGTCAATTCGGACCCCAGAGCGTCAGCCTTGTAGTCGCCCTCGCGATCCTCGTCGCGGTCCTGCTCCTGCGCAATCGTCGGCCTCGCGCGCTCCGTGTCGAGAGATTGTGGATCCGGCCGTTGTTGTTTTTGGCGATCTTCGTCAGCACTCTGGCCGCCGCGCCTCCGCCGGTCACGCCGACGAGCTTCGCGGTCTTGGCGGCGGCGCTCGTCGTCGGCGGGGCGCTCGGCTGGCAGCGCGGCCGCTTCATCCACATTGAGGTCGACCCTACGAGTCACGATCTTACCTCGCGCGTGTCACCAGTGGGCCTTGTGTTCGTTCTCGCCCTCGTACTGGTGCGAACAGGAATGCGCAGTGCATTGACGGGCAATGCTGCGCTGGGCGGCCTTTCCGCCGCCCTTGCGGCCGACGCCTTGATTGGGCTCGCCGCCGCCATGATGGCGGTGCAGAGCTTGGAGATGTGGCTCCGCGCCCGCCGCCTGCTGGCCCAAGCGACGAGCGCCCAAGCCGTCGCGAGGGCCCCGCGCGACCCAATCGTACGATGAGGCCCTCCGCGGCGGGATGGCCGACTGCGCCATTCGAACCGTTTTCTCGGCCTCGATCCGTCATCCTAAAGACCGTTGAAGTCCTTCACCTGTCTTCGCCAGCCTCGCCAATTCCGTCACCACTCGCTCGGCGGCGGCGAGACGCTGCGTGGGTGTCTCCCAGTCACCCTTGATGAGGATCTTCTGGTCCGGCCGCAGGCGCCATGCCCCGCCGTTCTCCTGGATGAAGGCGACCAAGCTGGCGGGATTGGCGAAGTGGTCGCCGCGAAACGAAGCCACCGCACCCTTGGGCCCCACATCGATCTTGGCCACATTGGCCTGACGGCACAGGCCCTTGATCGCCACGACCGTGAGCAGCTGGTCAGCCTCCGGCGGCAGTGGGCCGAAGCGGTCGATGAGTTCGGCCGCCAAGGCCTCACGGTCGTCGGCGCGCTCCGCGTCGGAGAGTCGCCGGTACAACGCGAGCCGCACATTCAGGTCCGGAACATAGGCTTCAGGGATGAGCACGGCCGCGCCGGTATTGATCTGGGGCGACCAACCGCGGTCGAAGGCCACCTCGGTCTCGGCGACCACGCTCCTGAGTTCGGAGACGGCGTCTTCCAGCATCTGCTGGTACAGCTCCACTCCGATCTCGCGAATGTGTCCGGACTGTTCTTCCCCAAGAAGATTGCCGCCGCCCCTGATGTCGAGATCGTGGCTGGCGAGCTGGAACCCCGCGCCCAGGCTGTCGAGCGACTGCAGCACCTGCAGCCGCTTTTCCGCGGCCTGGGTGATCGCCCTCTCGAACGGAGTCGTCAGATAGGCGAACGCGCGCGCCTTCGCCCGACCGACGCGGCCGCGCAGCTGATAGAGCTGGGAGAGGCCGAACATATCGGCGCGGTGCACGATGAGCGTATTGGCGGTGGGAATGTCGAGCCCGGATTCGACGATGCTAGTGGAGAGCAGCACGTCATAGGCGCCTTCATAGAAGGCCGCCATGACGTCCTCGAGCTGGCTGGCGGCAAGCTGGCCGTGACCGATGACAAATTTCACTTCCGGAACCTGCTCGCGCAGGAACTTCGCGAGGTCCGGCAAGTCTGCGATCCGCGGGGCGACGTAATAGGCCTGGCCGCCCCGGTATTTCTCCCGCAGCAGCGCCTCGCGGATCGACACTGGATCCCAGGGGGTGATGTAGGTTCTCACCGCGAGGCGATCGACGGGCGGAGTAGCGATGACCGACATGTCGCGGATACCGGAGAGCGCCATCTGGAGTGTGCGAGGGATGGGCGTCGCGGTGAGCGTCATCACGTGGACTTCAGCGCGTAGAGCCTTCAAAGCCTCCTTGTGTTTGACTCCGAAGTGTTGCTCCTCGTCGACGATCACCAGCCCCAGATCCTTGAACTGCAATTGCCTGGACAGGATTGCGTGGGTCCCGACAACGATCTCGAACTGGCCTCTGGCCAATCCTGCCCTCGTTTCTCCGGCCTCGGCGGCGGGGACCAGGCGGGAAAGCCGCCGCACCTTCGCTGGCCAACCCATGAAGCGATCCTGGAACGTAGTGTAATGCTGCCGCGCCAGGAGGGTGGTGGGACAGATGAGCGCCACCTGCCGTCCACTCATGGCCATGACAAATGCGGCCCGGAGCGCCACCTCCGTCTTGCCAAAGCCCACATCGCCGCAGATCAGCCGGTCCATCGGCTTGCCTGAGGCGAGATCGGCGAGCACGTCGCCGATGGCGTTCAGCTGATCGTCGGTCTCCTCGAACGGAAACCGGGCGCAGAATTCGTCGAAAAGGCCGTGGGGGGGCTGAACCTCCTCCACGATGTTGGTGGCGCGGGCCGCGGCGATGGCGATCAGGCTTTCCGCCAGCTCGCGCAACCGCTGCTTGGCTTTGGACTTGCGAGCCTGCCATGCCGCCCCGCCGAGGCGATCGAGCGCGACGCCGTCGGACTCAGACCCATAGCGGGTCAGAAGATCGATGTTCTCCACCGGCAGATAGAGTTTTGCCTCGGCCGCATAGTGCAGTTCGAGGCAATCGTGCGGCGCCCCCAAGACGTCGAGAGTTTTCAGGCCCTCGTAGCGGCCGATACCGTGGTCGATGTGGACCACCAGATCACCGGTGGCCAAAGCCGTCGCCTCGGCCAGGAAATTCGCCGCTCGCCGGCGGCGGCGGGGTCTCGCCAGCCGGTCGCCGAGGATGTCCGTTTCCGAGATTACCGCCAGTGAGGGGGTCTCGAACCCCGCCTCGAGCGGTAGCACCGCGCGCATCGCCCGTTTGGGATCCGCGGCCTTCGCCGCCTGCCAGTACGGCGCCAAGGTGAGACCTTCGAGACCATGGTCGGCAAGCATCACGCCCAGGCGCTCGGAGGCGCCCTCGCTGAAAGAGGCGAAGACGACGCGTTTGCCGTCAGTCGCCAGGCGACGGGCATGATCGACGGCCGCCTCGAACAGATTGACGCTGTCGGTGGCCCGCTCGGCGGCGAATATCCGACCGATCTTGGCGCCCATGTCGACGATCCCAGGGCCCTCCCCCCGCTGGAACGGCGAAAAATGGCGGCTGGGGCGTGCGTCGACCGCCGCGTCCCACTCCTTCGCTCCGAGGTAGAGAGCGTCCGGCGGGAGGGCGCGATAGTGGGTCTTGCGTTCGGTCTGTTGACGCGCTTCGAAGGCGTCTTCGACAAGGGCGAGCCGCTCGTCTCGCGCATCCCGCGCGAGATGGTCGACCCCGATCAGCGTATCCTCCGGCAGGTAATCGAAAAGTGTCTCCAGGGTGTCGTAAAACAGGGGCAGCCAATGCTCCATTCCGGCCCGCCGACCCCCCTCGCTGACGGTTGCGTAGAGGGGATCGTCGCCAGGCGCGCCGAACGCGGCGAGGTATCCGGCGCGAAAGCGGGCGATGGCCGGCTCGTCCAGCAGAATCTCGCTCACGGCCAGCAGGTTGGCATCGGGCAGCGGCCGGGTCGACCGCTGCGATTCGCGGTCGAAGGCGCGTATGGATTCCAGCGTGTCGCCGAAGAGATCGAGCCGCAACGGCTCGTGCGCGCCCGGCGGAAAGATATCGATCACTCCTCCACGGATCGCGAAATCCCCGCGTTCCGAGACCGTGGAGGCTCGATGGTAGCCGTTGACGGCGAAATACCTTTCCAGGTCGGCGATGTCGACAACCGCGCCGACGGTGGCCGCGTAGCCGGCGGCCATCACGACCTTGCGGGCGGGCACGCGTTGGAGCAGCGCCGCGGCCGTGGTGATAAGCACCAGCGGCTTCTTCGGTTCGAGCCCACGCGCCAGGCGCGCGAGGGCCTCCATCCGGCGGGCGGCGACTCCAGCGGAGGGACCGACCCGATCGTAGGGAAGGCAGTCCCAGGCCGGAAAGGTCAGTATCTCGATCTCCGGGGCGAAGAACGCCAAGGCGTCGGCGAACGCCGAGCCGCGCGCGCCGTCGCGCGCCACGAACATCGTCGAAGAACCGCGGGCGCGGGCCACGTCGGCCATCGCCATCGCATCGAAGCCCTCGGGCGCGCCGCCGAGTTCCAGTCGGCCTGGCTCGGCGGTGACTCGCTTGATGTCACTGACGCTGGGCATCAGGCCGGGGGAACGCCCGCACCTGACCGGCGAAACTTCCGCAAAGCCGCCATGATCGGGCCGTCGAACTGGGCGGGAACTGCCTCCGTCCCCATGATCCATGCGTAGAGTTCGGGGTCGGGTTGCTCGAGCAGCGTCTCGAACCGATCCAGTTCTTCGGAGCTGAAGCCGCGGACATGGCTATCCGCGAACGGACCCAGGATGAGGTCCGCCTCCCTGAACCCACGCCGCCAGGCGCGCAACCTGACCCTCTTCAGCCTCGTCTCATCCATGGGAAGGCGGCGGATATAGCGGCCCGCTCGGCCAGGCGCCAGCCGGAGCGCCTACGCGGCGGGCCGACTTGTCGCCTATGCTCCTCCCATGCGCCCGGAGATTCTCTATCCCCTGTTCGCGCCGGCGACCTCGTTGAAAGGCGTCGGCGCGCGAGTGGCGCCGCTACTGGCGCGCATCGCCGGTCCATTTGTGCGCGACGTCCTCTTCCTTAAACCGCAACGGATCGTGCATCGCGTGACGGCGGAAATCTCCTCCGCGAAAGACGAGGAAGTCGCCACCTTCGTCGTCACCGTGGACGCCCATCAACGGCCAATCAAACCAACCCAGCCGTGGAAAATCCGTGTCTTTGACGGCTCGGGTTTCATGAATCTGGTTTTCTTTCGCGGTTCGGGACCGCACCTCGAGCGAGCCCATCCCAAGGGCGCTCGCCGGGCGGTGAGCGGGAAGTTCGAACGGGAACGATTCGCCGGGGCGCCGCAGATCGTCCATCCCGACTGGCTCGTTCCCCTCGATCAAGCGGCGATGATCCCGGAATTTGAGGCTGTCTATCCGGCGACCGCGGGCTTGAGCTCGCGCTCGCTGCGCCGCTTCATCTCGGAGGCGCTGGAGCGCGCGCCGGTTCTTCTCGAGTGGCAGGATCCGGCGTGGCTTCGACGGCAGGCCTGGCCCTCCTGGCGCGAGGCCCTCGTGGCCCTCCATGCGCCGTCGATAGATGCGGATCTCTCGCCGGCAGCTCCGCCGCGCCGGCGGCTGGCTTTTGACGAGCTCCTGGCTCATCAGCTCGCCCTGGCCCAGCGCAAGCGGCGGCGAGGCGACCTTTCGGCGCCGTTGATCGTCCCCAGCGAGCTTGCCTCCCGAATTCGCGACGCTCTGCCCTTCGGTCTGACCGGCGCGCAGCAACGCAGCCTCGAGGAGATCCGCGCCGACCTCGGCCGCGGCCAGAGGATGACGCGCCTGATCCAGGGCGACGTTGGCGCCGGCAAGACGGTGGTGGCGATGCTCGCGATGGCCGACGCCGCCGCGTCGTCAATTCAATCGGTGCTGATGGCGCCCACTGAAATTCTCGCGCGCCAGCACTTTGAGACCATCTCCTCGCCCCTCGCCGCCCAAGGGTTTCAGACCGTGCTTCTCACCGGGCGCGACAAAGGCGCCTCCCGCACGCTCAAGCTCGCGAAACTTCGCTCCGGCGAAGCGGCGGTCGTCGTGGGCACACATGCCCTCTTCCAGGAGGAAGTCGCCTTCGCCCAACTTGGCCTCGTGGTGATTGATGAACAGCACCGGTTCGGCGTCGCCGAGCGCTCCCGCCTCCAGGCCAAGGGGCCGCAGGTCCATCTCCTCGCGATGTCGGCGACGCCAATTCCCAGAACCTTGGAACTGACGATCTTCGGCGATCTCGATATATCCCGGCTCGATGAAAAGCCGCCGGGCCGCCCGCCGGTCGCCACTCGCGCCGCTCCGATGCCGCGTCTCGTCGACGTCATCGAAAGGCTTCGCGTCGCGATCGACTCCGGCGCTCAGGCCTTCTGGATTTGCCCGCTTGTCTCGGAGTCCGAAGTCGCCGACCTGGCCGCCGCCGAAGCGAGGTGGATCAAGCTGCGGGAAGTGTTCGGACCAGCGGTGGGACTCGTGCACGGGCGTCTGCCGGCGGCTCAGAAGGACGCCGTGATGTCCGACTTCGCGAGTGGAGGGCTTTCCATCCTGGTCGCGACAACCGTGGTCGAAGTGGGGGTAGATGTGCCGTCGGCGACGATCATGGTGATCGAGGGAGCGGAGCGCTTTGGCTTGGCCCAGTTGCACCAGCTGCGTGGACGGGTCGGAAGGGGTTCGGGCGAGAGCAGCTGCGTGCTTCTTTACGACCCGCCCCTCTCCGAACTGGCCGCACGACGCCTGGACGTCTTGCGACGCACAGATGATGGGTTCGCGATTGCCGAGAAGGATCTCGAGCTTCGCGGCGGGGGCGATCCCCTGGGCCTCCGCCAGAGCGGCTTGCCCGACTACAGGTTCGTCGACCCGATCGCCCACGCCGATCTCATCGCGCCGGCGGCGGCTGACGCGCGCCTGATCCTCGCTCGCGATCCCGACTTGGTTTCTGCCCGCGGCGCGGCTCTTCGGGTGCTTCAGGAGTTGTTCGACTGGCGGCCAGAGTCGCGCCTCACCGAGTTGGGTTGAGGGCGACGCTCGCGCGATTTCGCTCCAACCACGCGGCGGTTCGTCGAAGAGAGTCCGCCTCCTGGTCGGCGAAAAAGAGGTTGTAGGGAGGAGCCCTCAACCGCGCCGCCCAGTCCCCGGATGGCCGCAGCGACGCCGATCTCGGCCGGGTCACCCTGAGAATCCCGCTTTCGCAGCGAGCCCCGACCTGGCGGACCATGAATCCCGGGCGCACGCCCCATTCAAGACCGGTCGCGTTCACCGCACCAAGGTTGAGGCGGGGTGGGGCGGCGGCGTTCCCCACCGCGCCGAGCAAAGGGTTGACGCAAAGCGCTCGCCTGCCCGTCAGACCGACGAGATGGCCCTTTGAATTCCAGACGACCGAGCGGGCGAGAATCCGCGCGGCGCGGCCGAAATCACCCTCTCCCACCGCCATCCACGCCAATACACATCCGCTCTCGGTCCTCTCCGTGCAGGCGGGAATCGCGGCCGACGCGCCAAACTCGTCGGCTGGCACGACCGTATCGACCAGATAGGCCGCCACCAGCCTCCGGCGCAGAGCGGGATCGGATGCGACTTCCTCGCGAAGCAAACGCGAGGCAAGCGACCCGCCTTGCTCGACTCCGACCACAATGACCGGCCGATCGTCGCCGCGGCGCGCCCGAAAAGCGCGAAACGCCTGGAGGACATCGCCGTAGGCGAACTCGCGCGCCGACAGCGCGTCGTCGAACAGGGTAAGCGAGGTATAGAGGCTCGCTTGGCGATAATACGGGGCGAAGATTCGTCCGGCGCGAGCGAACGGCGCGGCGTAGTTGGGGAGCATCACTCGGGCCAGAACCGCCGCCGCCCTGCGATTGTTTATCGGTCCATTCCAGTCCCGCCCCCCATCAAAGGTCGTCGGGCCGATGAAGAACACGTCAGCGGCCGGCGCGGCTGCGGAAGGCGGACCCGGCAGGTGCGCCCAGGATGAACGGTGGGCGTAGTTGGGCGGGGGGGGCGGCCTGTAGACGGCGAAGGGCAGCTTCGGGTCCAGGAACGCTTCGAGAATGTCGTCACGCCAGATGAGGCCGGCGGCGACGATGAGCACCAGCAGGACGCCCGCGGCGATTGCAAGTCCTGCTCTCAGCCTGCCGGGTTTGGCCATGCGCGCCGGATACAACAGGTGCGCGGGCTTGGGGAGCTACCGACAGCGCCAATCTCTTAAACTGGGGGCGGTCGCGCCGCCCGGGATTGCTGCGGACAAGACGCCGGCGCTGCGCTCAACAGTATCGATCAGGCTGGGAAAGGTAGCGCCCGACATAGTTGCCGATCCCGTCCTCCATGGAGGTCAACTCGCCGCCAAATCCGGCCTGGCGCAACCGATCCATGCGCGCTTCGGTGAAGTATTGATACCGCTCGCGAAGGGCCTTGGGCATCTCGATGTATTCGATCCGCGGCTCGCAACCGGCGGCCTTGAACATCGCTTCGGCCAGTTCCTGGAAGGAGCGAGCCCGCCCCGAGCCGAAGTTGAACACGCCGTTCACCTCGCCATGTTCGGCGAGCCACGCGACGACCTCCGCCACGTCGAACACGTAGACGAAATCACGTTGCTGTCCTCCGTGGGGGTAGGCTTGATTGTAGGACCGGAACAGCTTGACCGTTCGCCCGGCCGCCACGTCCGGCCAGATTTGCGAAGCCACCGAACGCATCGGGCCTTTGTGCTCCTCGTTCGGCCCGTAGACGTTGAAGAATTTCAAACCCGCCCACTGAGGGGGAGCGTAGCCCCGGGCGGCCTGACGGACGGCGAAGACATCGAACAGAGCCTTCGACCAGCCATAGGGATTGAGCGGACGAAGGGCGGCGAGCGATTCCCAGTCCTGCACATCCTCGAAACCGAGCGAACCATCGCCGTAACTGGCGGCGGAAGACGCGTACAAGAATCGCCGCTGGTGGTCGGCGCACCAGCGAAAGAGGTCGCGCGACAATCCGAAATTGGTGGCCAGCACCTTGTCGGCGTCGTTCTCGAGCGTGGACGAAATCGCCCCCATGTGGACGACGAGGTCGACCTCGCGCCACCGCTTTTCGAGCCATGACCACATTTCGCCAGGCGGCACCAGATCGCCGATGGGATGTTTGGAGAGGTTTCGCCACTTCCCGGTTTCGGCGTCGCCCAGGCTGTCGCACACCACCAGGTCGAGACCATGATCCACTGCGAGCCTGGCGACGATGTTCGAACCGATGAACCCGGCGCCGCCGGTTACGAAGACGATTCTCCGGGTCATGCGACCCCGCTCGCGCGGCGGAGGGTCTCGGTGGTCGAGTGGCCCTGGACAAAGGGCGCCAGCCGCACCTCTCCGCCATAGCCCGCTACGATCTCGCGCCCGACGACCGTGTCGAGACTGTAGTCTCCTCCCTTGATGAGTACGTCCGGACGCGCCGCTTCGATGAGGGCGTGGGGGGTTTCCTCGTCGAAGGAGACCACCAGGTCGACGAAAGCGAGGCCGGCCAGGACCATCGCCCGACCCTCGAGGCTGTTAACCGGTCGGCCCTGGCCCTTCAACGCCCGGGCGGAGCCGTCGCTATTGATCGCCACGATCAGGCGATCGCACCACGTCCGCGCCTTCGCGAGACAGGCGATATGTCCAGGATGAATGATGTCGAAGCACCCGTTGGTGAAACCGATCTTGAAACCGCGTTCGCGCCAGCGCTCGACCTCTCGGATCATCCGTCTCGGGGTGGCGATCTTGGCCTCGAACGGTTCGCGGTGAGCAGAGAGTTCAGCCTCCATCAACTCGTCGGGCGTGACCGTCGCCGTGCCCGCCTTTTCGATTGCGACGCTCGAGGCGATGAGAGCGAGTTCGACCGCCTGCTCGATGGGCGCCTTGGCCGCCAGGGCGAGGCCGACCGCGGCCAGCACCGTGTCGCCGGCCCCCGCGGTGTCGAATACCTCGGGCGGGGGTCGCCGGAAGTGGCGGACGCTCTTGCCTCGAACTGCGAGCGACATGCCCTTGACCGCCCGCGTCACCAAGATCGCAGCGCATCGCGACAGCGCGAGTGCGCTGGCCAGCGCCGCCTCGATTTCGCCGTCGCTGTCAGTGGCCATGTCGGTGGCGAATGCGAGTTCGGCGGCGTTCGGCTTGATCATGTCGACCGCGCCGTAGCGGGCGAAACCGCGCGCTTTTGAATCGACGATCAGCACCGCGCCTTCGGCTTTTGCGGCGCCCAGACAGGCGGTGATCATGGCCGGGGTCACCACGCCTTTTCCGTAGTCGGACAGCAGAATCGCGCCGGCGCCGGCGGCCGCATCCGCCACGGTGCGCGTAAGGCGCGCCTCGATCTCACCCGATACCGGCTCAACGCTCTCGAGATCGACGCGGAGCAACTGCTGTCCAGCGCTGAGGTAGCGCGTCTTCAAGGTGGTTGGCCGGCTCGCATCGGTGACAAGGAAACCCTCGATGGCCTGTTCGGCGCCGACCAGGGTCATCGCCTCGTGCGCTGCGGCGTCGTCGCCCACGACGCCGATCAGCGCGGCCGAGCCGCCGAGGGCGGCGACGTTCCTGGCGACATTGCCGGCCGCTCCCAGCATCACGCTTTCCCTGCCCCTGGTGAGGACCGGAATCGGGGCTTCGGCCGAGACCCGCGCCACTTCGCCGTGGACAAAGCGGTCGACCATCAGGTCGCCGACCGCCAGCACTCGCCCGCCGGCGAGGCGGCTCAAGAGCTGCTGCAGGGTCGAAAGGTCCATGCGCCGGAGGCTCTGCCCCTTGCCGTCGGAACGGTCAAGGCGGGGCGCGCCGCTTGGCCAGCGCGTCAAATTCGAGCAGTTCGGCCACGAGCGCCTCGAATTGGTTCAACGGCACCATGTTGGGGCCGTCCGAGGGTGCGTTGTCCGGGTCTTCGTGGGTCTCCATGAAGACCGCCGCCACACCAACCGCCACCGCCGCACGCGCCAGCACCGGCACGAACTGGCGCTCGCCGCCCGAACGTTCGCCCTGGCCGCCGGGCTGCATCACCGAGTGGGTTGCGTCGAAGACCACTGGACAGCCGATCGCGGCCAGGATCGGCAGCGAGCGCATATCGGAGACAAGAGCGTTATAACCGAAGGAGACGCCACGCTCGCAGGCCAGGATGTTCGGATTGCCCGCATCCGTCGCCTTGGCGATGACGTTCTTCATGTCCCAGGGCGCGAGAAACTGGCCCTTCTTGATGTTGAGCGCACATCCAGTGCGCGCCGCAGCGACGATGAGATCGGTCTGGCGGCTGAGGAAAGCCGGAATCTGCAAGATATCAACCGCCTCCCGCAACGCCTCGCACTGATCGGCCTCGTGCACGTCGGTGAGAACCGGCAGGTCAAGCTTCTCGCGAATCTCGGCGAAGATCGGCAGGGCGTCGGCCAGGCCGACGCCGCGGGCGCTCGCTCCCGAGGTTCGGTTCGCCTTGTCGAACGAGGTCTTGTAGATGAGTCCCACATCGAGCCGTCGGCATATCTCATCGAGGGCCTGGGCGGTCTCCATGGCATGGGACCGGCTCTCCAGCTGACAGGGCCCGGCGATGATCGAGAGCCGCTCGCGGTTGCCGATCCGAACCGGCCGGCCGCCGGCGCTGACTTCGACCACCGAGTTGGGCTGCATCACTTCCGCTCTTGTTGGTCAATCTGATCCGCCGGCGCGTTGTGGTCGTAGAACTGACGTGACCGCGGCTCCGGCGCAAGTCGGTCCGCTCCCACGTCTCGATTGGTGATACGCTCGGGCCAAGACCCAGGATCGATGTAGACCATGCGCGAAACGGTCGACCGGGACATGGACCTGAACGATCCAGAGCTGCGCAAGGCGCCGGCGGCGTTTCGAACCGTTGTCGCCATCGCCAGAAACAACTGGAAGGCCGGCGCCCTCACCTTCGTCCTGCCGTCGGGTCGGGAAATAAGGGTGGTAGGCGACTGTCCCGGACCGGAAGGTCGGTTGATCATCAACGATTTCGCGTTCGTCAGACGGGTTTTCGCCTCGGCGGACATCGGGTTTGGCGAAGGCTTCATGGCCGGTGAGTGGGACACTCCGGACCTTTCGCGTCTTCTCGAGGTTTTCAGTCTCAACTTCGATCGCCTGGGAAGGCTGGTGTCGGGCAATCCGCTCATGCGCGGGGTGAACGCCTTGGCCAATTTCTTCAACGCCAACAGCCGGCGGGGGGCGCGACGCAACGTCCGCGCCCACTACGACCTCGGCAACGCGTTCTATGCCCGCTGGCTAGATTCCGGCATGACCTATTCCTCGGCCAAGTTCGAACGTCCCGGTGAATCCCTGGCCGAGGCGCAGCGAAACAAATATGCCAAGCTCGCCCGTGACATCGATCTGAAGAGCGATCATCACGTCCTGGAGATCGGCTGCGGGTGGGGAGGTTTCGCCGAGTTCGCCGCACGAGAGGTCGGCGCCCGCGTCACCGGCGTCACGATCTCGCCCGCCCAGTTCGAATTCTCCCGTAAGCGCTTGTTTGAACAGGGATTAGCCGATCGAGCCGAGATTTGCCTCATGGACTACCGTGACGTTGCCGGGCGTTTCGATCGGGTCGCCTCGATCGAGATGTTCGAGGCGGTCGGGGAGACCTATTGGCCCGCTTACTTCGCCAAGGTGCGCGATGTGCTCTCGCCCGGCGGTCGCGCCGGCATCCAGGTGATCACGATCCGCGACGAATTGTTCGCCGTCTATCGGCGTCGATCGGACTTCCTGCGCAAATACATCTTTCCAGGTGGCATGCTGCCAAGCGAAATGCGGCTGCGCGAGGAGACCCAGAAGGCGGGACTGGAGTGGAAGAGCATCGCCCGCTTCGGACTCAACTATGCCGACACCCTTGCCGAGTGGGCGCGGCGGTTCGAGGGCGCGTGGGAAGACATCCGCGGTCTTGGATTCGACGAGCGTTTCCGGCGCCTGTGGCGCTTCTACCTCAGCTATTGCGAGGCCGGATTCCGCGCCGAGCGGACCGATGTGGTGCAGGTCGCCCTCGCGAGACTTTGAACCCTGGTCTTTTCGCTTGCATCGCCGACGCGTGCTCGTGATCTAGCCTGATGTCGGATGTGGACGTTTGCGACACCGTCCTGGGCGCGATCGGCGGCACGCCGCTGATTCGCCTACGTCGCGCCAGCGAAATCACCGGTTGCGAGATCCTCGGGAAGGCCGAGTTCATGAATCCCGGACAGTCGGTGAAGGATCGCGCCGCCCTCGGCATCGTGCGCGACGCCGAGCGGCGCGGCCTTCTGCGGCCCGGCGGCCGCATCGTCGAAGGGACCGCGGGCAACACCGGGATCGGCTTGGCGATGGTCGCCAAAGCCCTGGGTTATCGCGCCACCATCGTCATCCCCCGCACCCAGACAACAGAGAAGAAGGACGCTATCCGCCTGATGGGGGCAGAACTCGTGGAAGTGGACGCTGTGCCCTACGCCGATGCAAACAACTACGTGCGCTATTCCGGCCGGTTGGCCGCCGAACTCGATGCGGCCGAGGCCGCCGGCGCCTTCTGGGCGAATCAGTTCGACAACATCGCCAACCGCGACGCGCACGCCCGGACCACGGGTCCGGAGATTTGGACCCAGACAGGCGGCGCGGTGGACGCTTTTCTCTGCGCCGTAGGCACCGGCGGCACGCTGGCCGGGGTTGCGATGGCGTTGCGCGAGAAGAATCCCGCCGTCGCGATCGGATTGGCCGACCCTTTGGGAGCCTCGCTGTTCAATTGGTACGCCCACGGCGAGCTTGTCTCGGAGGGAAGTTCGATCAGCGAGGGCATCGGGCAAAGCCGAATCACCGCGAACCTCGAGGACTTGGTGGTGAACCATGCCTTCCAGATCAGCGACCGGCAGATGCTCGAGGTGATCTTCGACCTCGCCGAGCATGAGGGCTTGCTGATGGGCGGGTCGACGGGAATCAACGTCGCCGGCGCCATCGCGCTGGCGCTTGAACTCGGGCCCGGCCACACCATAGTGACGATCCTCGCGGACCATGGCTCGCGCTATCAGAGCAAGCTCTTCGACCCGGTGTTCCTCGAGCGACGCGGTCTTCCCACGCCCCCCTGGCTCAGCCATTGACCAATCCACTGATCACCCCGGGGGCGCTCGCCGATCGCCTGGGCGAAGGCGACCTCGTTGTCCTGGACGGCAGCTGGTTCCTGCCACCCACCGACCGCAATGGCCGCGACGACTTTGTCAGAGGCCATATTCCCGGCGCGCGTTTTTTCGATATCGACGAGATCGCCGATCACGCAACGAGCCTTCCGCACATGCTTCCATCGCCCGAGGCCTTCACCGCCTCGGCGCGGGCGCTCGGGGTGAGCAAGGTCTCGACCATCGTTGTCTACGACAGTCAGGGGTTGTTCTCGGCGCCGCGGGTGTGGTGGAGCTTCCGCGCGATGGGACACGCCGCCTGCTTCGTCCTCGATGGCGGCTTGCCACGCTGGCGGGCGCAGGCGAGACCCTTTGAGGCGGGCTGGCCGGGACCTGCGACCGGTGATTTCCAAGCCACACCGCAGCCGTCGCTGGTGCGCGATCTGGCGCAGGTGCGTGCAGCGCTGGCGACGGGTGAAGAACAGCTCGTCGACGCCCGCACTCCGCCGCGCTTCGCCGGGACCCAGCCCGAGCCCAGGGCCAATCTCCGAAGCGGTCATATGCCTGGCGCTCTGAACACGCCGTGGGCCGCCATGGTGACTTCCGATGGTGGCCTTGCGCCACCCGATGCCCTTCGCGCCGCCTTCGAAACGGCGGGCGTCGACATCGCGCGACCGGTCGTCGCCAGCTGTGGTTCCGGGGTCAGCGCCGCGCTCCTGGCCCTGGCGCTCGCCAGGCTGGGACGCGATGACGTCGCGATCTATGATGGCTCCTGGGCCGAGTGGGGCGCGCGGCTGGACACCGCAGTGGTGCTCGGGACCGGCATGAAATGACCTCGGTGAGGCTAGCCACCCCCGAAGACCTCGGATCGCTGCGCGCGATCGAGGAGTCGGCCACGAGCGTGTTCGCCGGAACTGGGCTGCTCGACAAACTCGGTTCGAAGTCCTCGCCGGCCGAGGCATGGGCGCCCGCGCAGCGCGCCGGAACCCTGTGGGTGGCCGACGACGGCTGCGAGGGATTGGCGGGCTTTCTGGCCGCGACGATCGTGGGAGAGGTCCTGCACATCGAAGAGATGGATGTGATCCCGGACCGACAGGGCGGCGGCCTGGGTCGGCGGCTGATGCAAACCGCGATCACCTGGGCCGTCCAGCGAAGGTTGGCGGCCGTGACCTTGACGACGTTCCGGCAAGTCGCATGGAACGCACCATTCTATGTCTCGCTCGGGTTTCGCGAGGTGGGCGCGCATCAATCCCCACGCCTGTGCGCCATCCTTGCGGGGGAATCTGGGCGTGGGCTCGATCCGCGATACCGATGTGCGATGATGCTCAGCCTGGCGGGAGCCTGAATGAACAGGCGGAATTCCGAGACGACGCGGCTTATCCGCGCCGGACAGACTGACGGTAAGCTAGCGCGCACGGTGGGGCCGCCCATACAGAAAGGCTCGACCGTGTTGCTCGCCCAGGCGGCGGCCCTCTATGCAGACGACCAGCCGACCTATGGCCGCGGCGGCCTCGCGACGCAGGACGCGCTCGCCGCCGCCTTGGCGGAGTTGGAGTGCGCGACCTGCGTGCGCCTCTTCCCGTCGGGTCTGGCCGCCATGACCGGGGCCATGCTCGCGGTGCTCAAATCCGGGGACGAGGTTCTGGTCACGGACGCGATCTACAAGCCGACTCACCGTTTCTGTGACCGGGTTCTGCGCCGGTTCGGAATTCGCGTCCGCTACTACCCGCCGCGCGCCTCTCCTGAAGAGCTGCTGAAGCTCGCCGGCCCCGCGACGCGCCTGATCGTGCTCGAATCACCTGGCTCCCTCACCTTCGAGATGCAGGATGTCCCCACGATCGCGCAGCTCGCCCGCGACAAGGGCGTCCTCACTCTCATTGACAACACGTGGTCGGCTGGTCTGCTCTTCAAGCCATGTACCCATGGTGTCGATCTTTCGGTTCAGGCCCTCACCAAATATGTCGGCGGGCATTCCGATGTCTTCATGGGTTCGGCGGCGACCAGTGACAGCGTCGTGGCCGAGGCGCTCGACCAGGCAATCTGGGACTTCGGCTGGGCTGTCGCCCCGGAGGACGCCTATCAGATGCTGCGCGGTCTGCGCACCCTGCCCACACGAATGGCGCGACATGGCCAGAGCGCGGTCAAGATCGCCGGCTGGCTAGGCGGCCAGCCGGAGATCGCCCAGGTGCTCTTCCCTGCCCTGCCCGGCTCCCCCGACCACGAAATTTGGACACGCGACTTCAACGGAGCGGCGGGCCTGTTCTCGATCGTGCTTCGACCCTGCGAGAGGCGCGCCGTTGAGGCTTTTCTCGATGGGTTGAGCTTGTTTGGATTGGGTTTCTCGTGGGGCGGATTCGAAAGCTTGGCGATCGACTGCAATCCACAGTTCTTAGTGCGCGCCGATCACCCCGCCTTCGCAGGACCAGTGGTCCGTCTGAACATCGGCCTCGAGGATCCCGATGACCTGATTGCCGATCTTCGTCGGGCGCTCGACCTTCTTTAGGGCAGCGCGAAGTCAGATCCGTTCGATGATCATCGCCGGGGCCATCCCACCGGCGGCGCACAGGGTGACCAGGCCGGTCGCTAGGTCGCGGCGCTCGAGCTCGTCGAGCAGGGTCCCAAGGATCATCGCTCCGGTGGCCCCGATCGGATGGCCCAGGGCGATGGCCCCGCCGTTGACGTTCACGATGGCCGCATCGAGGTTCAGGTCGCGCATGAACTTCAGGGGCACGACCGCGAAGGCTTCGTTGATCTCGAACAGATCGATATCGCCGATCCGCATTCCCGCCTTGGCGAGGGCCTTCCTCGCCGCCGGGACCGGCGCGTTCAGCATCAGCTCGGGAGAGTCGCCCGCGGTCGCCACCGATCGGATTCTGGCGCGGGGCTTCATGGAGTGATCCCGGGCATATTCGGCTGAAGCGATCACCACCGCGCCGGCGCCGTCGACCACCCCCGAGGAATTTCCCGCATGGTGAACGTGGTTGAGTTCGATGTCCGGATAGGCTTGCTCGACCAAGCGCTTGTAGCTCAACCCTTCATCATCCAGGGGAGCTTCGTAGATCGCCGCGAAGGCCGGCTTGAGGGCCGCCAGAGCCTCTGCGGTTGTTCCGGGGCGGGGATACTCCTCTCGATCGAGCGCCATCGCTCCATCATCGCGCCGGACCGGAATGAGACTGCGATCGAAGTGGCCGCCGGCAATGGCCCGCGCCGCGCGCCGCTGGCTCTCCAGGGCCAGCGCGTCGACGTCCTCCCGGGTGAACCCTTCCAGGGTGGCCACCAGATCTCCGCAGACGCCCTGGTGGGGTTGCGGATGGATTTCGCGTAGGTGGATGTTGCCGCTGTCGAGTGTCGCTCCGGCTACCCGAGGCAGCGAGGAACCGTAGGACATCGACTCGACGCCTCCGGCGACGAGTAGGTGCTGCGCCCCCGACATCACGCCCATCGCGGCGAGATTCGCCGCAGTGAGCCCGGAGCCGCAGAAGCGATCCAGCGACATTCCAGGGGCCCGGACGTCGTAACCGGCGTCAAGCGCCGCCATCCTGGCGATGCAGGCCCCTTGCTTGCCAAACTGGGTTCCGCAGCCGGCGATGACATCGTCGATCTCCGAGGTTTCCAGACCGTTGCGCTCGGCCAGGGCGCGCAACACGGTGGCGAGTATCCTTTGCGGGTGGATCTCGGAGAGAGCCCCCTTTCCCAACTTCCCGACGCCGCGCGGGGTGCGCGCCGCATCGATGATCCAGGCTTCGGCCATGCGCTCCATCCTTTGTCTTGCCTTCGTCCAGAAGCCCGTGGGCCGCCAGCTTCGATTAGCGCGCGCGACCCTAGGGCAGGCCAGCATTATTTCGATGCCAATGCGCCCCCGCTTTTGGCGACCCCGGCAGGACTCGAACCTGCAACCGTCCGCTTAGAAGGCGGATGCTCTATCCGGTTGAGCTACGGGGTCGAAGCGTCTCTAGTGGGTCCAAGGAATCTTGCGATGATAGGAAAAATTGTCCGCATAAGCTTTTATGATCTTTGAGTGTTTTTCAGGCGGGAGAACTTCGAACGCAATGCCGTACCGCCGGGCGTATGCGACCGCCTCATCGCGGGAGCCGAAGGACAAATGCACTTGGCCGTTCATGTCGGAGCTTACGGTCCAACCCATGAGGGGATCGGCCGTCCGGGCGGAAGCAGGCTCGAATACCAGCTCCCAGACTTGGGTATTGGCCCTTCCCGATTGCATGGCCGACTTGGCCGGTTGGAAGATACGCGCAAGCATCCTGTTCCTCTCGGGACCTCGTTTTGCCCATTTTCCCGATGGTCGGGGCGGCAGGATTCGAACCTGCGACCCTCTGCTCCCAAAGCAGATGCGCTACCAGGCTGCGCCACGCCCCGTGACCGTCGGAGAGTCGAAGCGCGCCTATTGCCATGCGGCCGCCGCCCTCGCAACGAGAGGAACCTTCAGCCAGCCCGGCGACGCATGAGTTTGAACAGGCCGCTGGCGCGGGCGAGATCGCGACCCCGGATATGGACGCGGCCCTCGGCGAAAGCGACATCGCTGGTGGCGCGGAGCACTCGGGCCTCGCCGACCACCCACTCTCCGGCCCGGCCCATGTCCAGGAAGTCGATCGAAAGATGCATGGTGACGGGCGCCACCTCCTTGGCGCGCGCGACCGCGGCGGCGAGAAGCCCGTCAAGGAAGGCCGCCAGCATCCCGCCATGGATCAGCCCCAGGCCATTGCAGTGTCGATCCAGAGCGAAGAATGCCTGTTCCGCGCCAGCGGCGGTCGGGCGATGGAAGTAGGGACCGTTGTGAGTGGTGAACGGGCCCCGACCTTCAACATGAACAAAGCCGCTTGGTGGCGGAAGTTCGCTCAAGGCGCAAAGATTGTGTTGCGCACCAGATCGCCTGGCCGCGCGCCGATTTCGGCCGCCCGGCCTCCACGCAGTTCAATCACTCCCAACACGTCGCCGCCCGATGCAATGGGCGCTTCGGATAGCGGCCTTGCCTGCGCCGCGATCGAGATGATGCGGCCGTCGGCGGCGACGAAAAGCATGTCGAGCGGAATCAGGGTGTTCTTCATCCAGAACGAAACCGGCTGCGACGCCTTGAAGTCGAAAAGCATTCCCTGATCGGCGGCCAGTGATTTGCGAAACATAAGGCCCCTCTCCCGCGACCGGTCCGTGTCGGCGACCTCCACCTGGAAGAGGAATGTTCCCTTGGCCGTGACTATGCTCAACGGGGCGTAGGGCAGTTTCGCTGCATCGGGACGTCCCGGCGCACCAGCAAAAACGAAGAGGAGGGTCAAGACGACCAGGACGAGCCTGCGGGGTGAAAACGCGGTTGTCACGCGGGGCGCTCCGATCACCGAGAACTGCGAAACTCTAGTCTTGGCCGACTTCGATTTCCGCCACCACCAAGCCCTTTGGGCCCTCCGCGAAACGAACCTTCACTTCCTCTCCGGGCTGAAGGTCCTCCAGGCCGCTGCGGCGCAAGGTCTCGATATGCACGAAGATGTCACCGGGCTCCGTCTCCCTCACAACAAAACCGTAGCCCTTGGTTCGGTTGAACCACTTCACCCGGGCCACTTCCACCGCGCCTTTCGCGTCCGGCGGCCGACGCGCAGCCGCGCCATCGATACGGTTCCGGTCGCGAAATGCGCCATGCGGCGACCCGCCCAAGCTCCCGAGCCGATCGCGGCGTGGGCCGGCGTGCATCCGCGCCTCACCGTCGGCGGGGCGGCGCGGACGCTCTGCTCGCGGCGGCGCGGCGGTCTCGTCGAGATTGACGATCTCCGAGACCTGCCAACCTTTGGGACGCTTGACCACATCGCAGACGATCAATGCGCCCTCGAGAGCCCCCTCCCGGCCGGCATTCCGTAGGGAAGTAACGTGTAGAAGCACATCGCGCAGACCGGTTTGCGTCCCATCGTCAGGAACGATGAAGCCGTAGCCCTTGCCGGCGTCGAACCACTTGACCCGCCCGCTTATCCGGACAGCCTCGTCGTACGGCGTTCCGCCGTCCGCATCGAAATCAGACATCCGCCCCTCAGCCCCGCCTCGTATTCCCATGCCAGACGAGCGCGTTAATGATAACACTGTTCGCGCCGAATGAGACGTGTCAATCCCCAATTGACTTTAGCGGCTCTGCTGGCGGGCGCGGCGCACCGTAGGGCCGCCTTCCCTCGGGGCTCCTCGCTGGCGCCAAGGTCGATACAGTCGCCGAGCTGGACCATTCGAATGGGGCCATCGCCGAGCCGGGACTTCAGTGTTCTCCGATCGGCCGGGGTGGCGGGTTACGAGGAGGAGCTGGTTCGCGGCGAGCGTCCGCGGAACCGAACCTTGTGGTCAATGATCGGACCACGCTCTCCTGGGCGCGATCGGGTAGCGACCCGCCGGCCGCCAGGGTGGCGCCGCCGGCCGACGTGATCCTCCAACCCTCGCGGGTGCGCTCCGCGAGGCCCAGGTTCGTGAGGTGACGGGCGTCGGCGATGTTGATCCAATCGACATCTTCCCCGGCCTGCTTGCGCGCCAGGTTCCGGAGGGTGGAGAACTGCCGAGCGGTGAGAACCATCTCAGGCGCTTCGCAGGTGGATCAAGGCTGTTGGAAGGATCGCGCGTCGCCTTGCAGGAAATTCGCCGGCTCGTTGAAGGCGTTCCACTCTGTGAAATTGCCTCCCGGAGCAGCGACTTCTCGAACGGCTTGGCGCAGCTCTGACTTTCGGATTGGCGGGCCAGTACGTTCCGAGCCGCCTCACGGGATCTGCACTCCGGTTGACCGACATCAGCGGATTTTCGAACGGTTGGACGATCGGGGGCCGTCGACGGGGCTCGTCGCACTTGTCGAGGACAGGAGTCGAGTCGACATGATAAGCCTCCAGCTGGCGCGACGCCCGCAGGCCTGTAACTATATGGGGCCGATTTGGCGGAAAGCTCGCGATCTGGCGGGGAACTCAGCGAGAGTTCGCCCGCGGCCAGTCCAGTCGGAAGGCGCAAAACCAGCTCGCTGGTTCACGAATGCGGTCACATCCCGCAGCGACGGCGCCAGCCAGCGCAGCGGTCCGGCAAACGCTCCAAGCGTGCGCACATGGTCCAGCTTCGGGTAATGGATGACCCGCGCCTGGCCGCCCGCAGCCCGAACCTTTGCGGCCATGCGGTCGCTATTGCCTGGCTCGACGGTGCGGTCGCGGTCGCCGGTGAGCAACAGCATCGGCGCGGCGCGTCCGTCCACATGGTTGATCGGTTGGGTCGCCAGTCGCCCCGCCGGGGGCCCAAAGATTGATTTCAGCTCGTCGGTACGCACGGGCAGGAAGTCGTAGGGCCCGGAAAGTCCCACCACTCCACGCACATCGCGCGCTGGATCCACCCCCGCCGCCGTGAGCCAGCGCGCGTCCACGGCGAGTTCGACAGCATTGTAGGCGCCAGCCGAATGCCCGATAAGAATCAATCGCGAGACATCGCCGCCATACTCGCCGCCATGATCGCGCGCCCACCGCACGGCCAGGGCGCAGTCCTGAAGGAAGGCCGGCCAACGCGCCTGGGGGAACAGCCGATAGTCGGGAAGGACCACAACATAGCCCTGTTGCGCCAAGGCGTAGCCGACCCAGGCGTAGTCGCCCCTCGCCCCGCTGTCCCAGCTTCCACCATAGAAGAATACCACCACCGGCCGGCCGGAGATGCGCCTGCGCGGCGCGTAGACGTCCAACCCATGTCGCGCGCCTTGCGCATAGGCGATGTTTCGGGAAACGGCCACGCCGCCCTTGGCCTCGACGGTGTTGAGCAAACCCGTCGTGGAACACCCACACGCCATGGCGGCCAAGGCCGTCGCGACCGCTGGTGCGGCGAGTGCTCGCCGCTTGTGAACCATCCGCTCGGACAGGCGGATTCTCGGCCTCGCGAGATGGCGCGGCGAACAACCGATGGGCAGGTCAGTCTCCAATGCATGTCGTGACGCGCCGGGTGAATTCGTGGTCCCGCGACGCCGATGTCAGGCGCGCAGCCGCCCGCACCAATCCTCATACGTGGCGAGCGCCTCGCCGGTTCTCTATCGGAGCGCCGATCGGCGTTTTCAGCGGTTCGTCCGGCCGCGCCGGTCCGATTCAACCCTTCGTCATCGTGAGAATGTGGCAGGCCCTAGGGGAGTCGAACCCCTCTTCCCAGATTGAAAATCTGATGTCCTAACCGATAGACGAAGGGCCCCGCGGCCGCGCGCGAGAGGGCGGGATATATCCGCCGTCCACATGCGCTGCAACCCTGCGACCGGCGCGTCTGGGGCGGCCCGCAGCGGTGATGGTCGGCTAGACCGACCCGGGTTGCGCTCGCCTGGGATCGGCGATGTCCTCGATCTCGAGTTCCACGCCCGCGCGTCCGTTCCAGTCGTCGGGGCGAAGCCTGCCGACCACATGCAGCGCGCCTGCCCCGGCCATGAGCCGCCGGCCCATCACGCTCTCCGAGGCCCGCCAGACGACCGCCTTGAGCCGCGCGCCGACCGAGTCGGCGAGTGAACAGCGCACATGACCGCCGCGGAGCAGCATCGGCCTTTCAGCTGTAACGTCCGCCAGAGCGAACACCGGTTCGGGATTGCCTGGTCCGAAAGGGGCCAGGGATCTGAACTCTTCGAGCAACGGCCGGCCGGCGCCGCTCGGGGTGATCAGAGCGTCGATATCCACGGCGTCCGCCTCGCTCGCCACAGCGGCTTCCACCTTCAGACGCTCGCAGAGAAAGGCGCGGAACTCCGGTACCGCCGATGGTCGAATCGACAGGCCCGCGGCCATGGGATGGCCGCCACCGGTCAGCAGAAGGCCCTCATCGAAAGCGGCCTGGATCGCGCGACCGAGATCCACGCCGGGCTGCGAGCGGCCGGAGCCCCGGCCGATGTCGGCCGCGCGGTCCAGGCCAATCACGACCACCGGCTTGCGATAGCGCTCGCGAAGACGGCTGGCGACAATGCCGATCACCCCGGGATGCCAGTCGTCTTGCGCGACTACTATGGCCGCCGCGGCCGGATCGAGGTTGGTTTCCATCTCGAGCAAGGCGATCGCCGCCTGCACGATCTCCCGCTCGACGCTTTTGCGCTCGGCATTCAAGATATCGAGTTGAGCCGCCAATTGGCCCGCTTCGACGACATCGTCCGTCGACAGCAGCCGGGCGCCCAGGTCGGAGCGGCCGATCCTGCCCCCGGCGTTGATCCGCGGTCCCAACAAGAATCCGCATTCAAAAACACCTGCCGCGCCCATGGCGGCGCCGGCGACGGCCATCAGAGCGGCGAGGCCGGGGTTCGCCCATCGGGACATCACCTTCAGCCCCTGAGCAGTCAGGGCGCGGTTGAAACCGATCAGCCTAGTGACGTCGCAGATCGCGCCGAGCGCCGCGAGATCCAGCCATTGGCGCAGATCCGGTTGCGGCCTGTCCGCGAACAAGTCCCGGCGGCGTGCTTCGCGGTTGAGAGCGGCCAGCAGGACGAAAGTCACTCCCGCCGCCGCCAACACCCCCTGGCCCGAGCCGCAGTCTGACCGGTTCGGATTGACCAGGGCGGCCGCGCCCACGGGCGTCACGCGCATCGGGTGATGGTCGATGACCACGACATCGAGTCCGATCTCGCCAGCCGCCTCGATTGCGTCGTGGGCCGAAGCGCCGCAGTCCACGGTGATCACCAGCTCAGCCCCGTGCTCGCGCAGGCGCCGAAAGGCGGCGGGACTTGGGCCGTAGCCTTCGAGCATGCGATCGGGGACGTAGATGGGCAAGGTCCGGCCCATGGTCCGAAACCACCGGACGAGGAGGGCCGCGCTCGTTGCGCCGTCGACGTCGTAATCCGCGAACACCACGACGCGACGGTCGGCCTGAAGAGCGTCGAGGAGAATCTCTGCTGCCCTGTCCATGTCGGCGAAGCTCGACGGGTCGGGGAAGAGCGCCTTCAGGGAGGGATGCAGAAAATCTTCCCCGTCGGCGGCCGTTACGCCTCGCGACGCCATGGCTCGGGCGAGGGGTTCGGAGATCCCGTGAGAGGCCTGATGTTGTCTGACGAGTTGATCGCTGGCCGGTCGCTGCCGCCATGCGCGACCGCTTAGAGAGTGGCGAACGCCCAGGAAGTCCGCCGGGCCGGGCGTCGCGCCGGCACTCACCAAGGACGCTTCATCCTCACTTCTCGAACGGTCCGGGTGAAGGAGTTCATGACAAGGCTATGGGTGTGCACCATGCCCCCGCTCCGCCGCACGCCGTCGAGCAACGCCCCCTTGGTCACTCCGGTGGCAACGAATATCGCGTCGGCGCGAACCATTTCGTGGAGGTCGTAAGTCCGATTGAGGTCAGTGATCCCGTGGCCCTTGGCACGCTCTCTCTCGTCTGCGCCGCGAAACACCAAGCGTCCCTGGAACTGTCCGCCCACGCACTTCAGCGCCGCGCAGGCGAGCACCCCCTCGGGGGCGCCCCCCTGGCCCAGGTAGAGGTCCACGCCGGTCTCCGGGTCGGCGGTGTTGATCACACCGGCGACATCGCCATCGGTGATCAGACTCACCCTGGCGCCCACAAGGCGCAATGAGGCGATGATCTCGGCATGCCTGGGGCGATCGAGCACGCAGACGGTGATCTCGGAGGGATCGACGTTCTTGGCCGAAGCCAGGGCCCTGACATTGTCCGCGGCGCTGCGGGCCAAATCCAGGATGCCGGCGGGAAATCCAGGGCCACAGGCGATTTTGTCCATGTAGGTGTCGGGGGCGTTGAGCAGGCTGCCCGCCGGCGCCCAGGCCATCACCGCCAGGGCGTTTGCCATCGCCTTCGCGGTGAGCGTCGTGCCCTCGAGAGGGTCGAGCGCGATGTCGATCCTGGGTCCTCCGCCGCGGCCCACCTTCTCGCCGATGAACAGCATCGGCGCTTCGTCGCGTTCGCCCTCGCCGATCACGATCACTCCGTCGATAGGTAGCTCGTTGAGAGCGGTGCGCATGGCGTCCACAGCCGCCTGATCAGCCGCCTTTTCGTCGCCTCTGCCGGCGAGCGCGAAAGCGGCGATCGCCGCCGCTTCGGTGACCCTGACGGCTTCCATGACGAGGGCGCGGTCGAGCACTTGCGAACTCATCTCGTACTCCTGTCCCAGGCGCGGCTCATTGTCTGTAGATTCTCAGATCGGGGCGATACGGATGACGCGTGGCGGCTCGATGAGCGCCGGCAGCTTCGCCATCCGACGCGCCGCTTCGCTGAACGTCGCCTCGGCGGCCACATGGGTGGTGATGACGATCGGCACGCCGCCGGCGCCCTCCACCGGTTTTTGCAGGAAGCTGTCAATCGACACCCCCGCTTCGGCGAGGGTTTCGGACACCGCGGCGATGACCCCGGGCTGGTCACGCACGAGCAGGCGCAGGTAGGCGCGGCCGAGCGTCTTTGCCGCGTCGACCGGGGTGAACGACGCCAGGTCGGCGGCGGGGGCCCGGAAAACCGGCCGCACCGCGCCGGTCATGACGTCGGCGATGTCGGCGGCCACCGCCGCCGCTGTCGGACCCGCCCCGGCCCCGGCGCCCTGGATGAAGATTCGGCCCACCCGCCGACCTTCGATGAAGAGCGCGTTCAATATTCCTCCCGCGCGCGCCAGCGGATGATCCAGCGGAGCCAGAGCCGGGTGGACCCGGACGCTTACCCCGCCGGAGGAGCGGATCGCCGAAGCCACCAGCTTGATCCTATATCCGAGGTCCCGAGCCAGCCGGATGTCCATCAGCTCGACGTCCGCCACTCCTTCCACCTGCGCCGCGGCGTAGGTGGGCGCGCAGCCGAAAGCGAGTGCCGCCAGGATGGTAATCTTGTGCGCGGCATCGAAGCCGCCGACGTCCATCGTCGGATCGGCTTCGGCGAAGCCCAGGCGCTGAGCCTCGGCGAGCACTTCCGAAAAGTCCCGGCCGGAAGCCTCCATTTCGGTGAGGATGTAGTTGCACGTTCCGTTGAGAATGCCGACCAGGCCGATCACCTCGTCTCCGACCATCGCTTCTCGAAGCATTTTCACCGCCGGCGTTCCGCCCATTACCGCGGCCTCGAACAGCAGCGGCGCGCCACGTTCCTCGGCGAGCCGCGCCAATTCGCCCCCGTGCTCGGCGATCAGCGCCTTATTGGCGGTGACCACAGGCTTGCCGAGGCCCAGGGCGGCCTCGACCGCGGCCTTGGCCGGTCCGTCGGAGCCGCCGATGAGTTCCACGAAAATGTCGTTCTCGAGGGATCTGGCGAGGGCAACCGGATCGTCGAACCATGGCAGGTTGGAGATGTCGCTGGTCCTGGGCCGCGTTCTCGAGCGTGCGCAGACGCCGGTCACCCTGGTCAGTGCGCCCGCCGGAGCGAAATCGGGTCGCTCGGCGAGGAGATCGAGCAGACCCACCCCCACGGTTCCCAGACCGGCGATGCCAACCCGCCATTCGCTTCTGGTCGGCGCCATCGTCTACCCTCTCAGCCCGCCGGAACCTGATCGCGGACACGGCTCAGGGTCTGGCCAGAGCGATCAAGGAACCGTTTCACGTTGCGCGCGGCCTGGCGAATGCGGTGCTCGTTCTCCACCAGGCCTATCCGGACATAGCCCTCGCCGTATTCGCCGAATGCAACACCGGGCGAGACCGCCACCCCGGCCTGCTCGATGAGGAGCTTGGAAAAGAGCATCGATCCCGCCTCTCGAAACGCTTCCGGCAGGGGCGCCCAGGCGAACATCGAGGCTGGCGGGGCGGGGATCGCCCAGCCCGCGCGCGCCATCGACGACACCAAGACGTCCCGGCGAGAGCGGTAGATCGACCTGATCTGCGCCACGCACTCCTGCGGTCCATTGAGAGCGGCGATGGCGGCGACCTGGATTGGGGTGAAGGCGCCGTAATCCAGATAGGACTTCACTCGCGCGAGGGCCGCGCACACACGCGAATTTCCGACCACCATGCCCACCCGCCATCCCGCCATCGCATAGGTCTTGGAGAGCGATCCGACCTCGACGGCGAGTTCCCTCGCGCCATCGACCTGAAGGATGGAGGGCGGAGGATTGTCATCGAAGTAAATCTCCGAATAGGCGACGTCGGAGAGCACAAGCATTTCATGTTTCTTGGCCAAAGCTATGACATCCCTATAGAATTCAAGATCGACCCACTGCGCGGTCGGATTGGATGGGTAACTGACTACGAGGACGCTGGGCGCCGGCGCGGAATGGCGCACGGCGCGCGCGACGCCGGCGAGATAGTCCTGCGGCGAGAGCGCCGGTACATGGCGGATGACCCCTCCAGCCATGATGAAGCCGTAAGCATGGATGGGATAGGCAGGATTGGGACAGATGATCACGTCTCCAGGCGCGGTGAGCGCCTGCGCCAGATTGGCAAAGCCCTCCTTAGAGCCGAGGGTTGCGATCACCTCGCTCTCCGGATCGAGCCTCACCCCGAAGCGGCGGTCGTAATAGCCCGCCATGGCCCGCCGCAGGCCAATGATCCCTCTCGAAGCCGAGTACCGCCCTGACTTTGGGTCCCGCGCAGTCTCGATGAGCTTGTCGACGATGTGGGGTGGGGTCGGCATGTCGGGGTTGCCCATGCCGAAATCGATGATGTCGACCCCTTCGCCGCGAAGTCGGGCCTTGAGGCGGTTCACCTCCTCGAAGACATAAGGCGGCAGGCGCCGGATACGGTGGAAATCAGGAGTCATCGTTCTGGATCATCACCCGCTTTCGCGGACTATTCATGCCTTTGGGGGAGTGTGTGCGAACCTTACACCCGCTCGCGCAATCTAGGATTGGATCAACGGGCGCCCCGGCGCCTACCGCGGCCGCGGCGGGGGGGTGGCTCGCGCCCGCGCCGCCGCGATAAAGGCAGCCGTGTCCTCGCCGGAACTGATCGCGGGGGGCGGCGCGGCCCGGTCGATCGCCGCCCTGGCGAATCCGCCGGTGTCCTGGACAGACCAGGTCGCAGGCGCGGCGTTGCGGTCAAGGCGAGCGCCGGAGAGTCGAGTAGCGACCACCGCGTTCTTGAACGCCGAGGCGTCCCTCACGCCGGTGGGCATCGGCGGTATCTGGCAGAAGGTAGGATAGGCCCGGGTATCCGATAGCTCGCCGGCCGCGACGCTCGTGGCGGCGCTCGCGGCAGCAACGCAAGGGCCATCCTCCGCGAATGCACGCCCCGGGCAAGTCCCGGCGGCGCAGGCGAATGCCAGCAAAAGGACCCCTGTCATTGAAATTGAGCGCGCGAAGGCTTTCATTGGGGCGAAGGTCATAGGCCAAGGCGCGCCCTAGCGGAAGGGCGAGCCTGCAGGCTGCAGGAGACCGGCGGGATGACCAGGGCCAAGACTTCGACCAAGGTGCGAGCCAAGCACTCTAGTGCGAAGGCGAAGGTGCGAGCTGCGGCGCGCGACGGGTCTCGCGAAACGTCCTCGAAGCCCGCGGCGGGCAATGCGGCGTCGGTTGAGGATGACCGGCCGAGGGACCAAGCGAACCCATTGCTCGACGCGCTTTCGCAGGACCATCGCTCGTCGCTCGAGACCCTTTCCCTCAACCTCGCCCGCGCGGCGATGACCGCTCAGGGAGCGATCGCGGAGGCCGCGCTCCGCCGAGCTGAACGGCCAGCCGCCCTTTCGGCAGATCCTTTCCACATCGGGCCGGCGCTCGGCGAAGTGATGGGCCGTTTGGCGGGCCAGCCCGATCGCCTGCTGCGCGCCCAAGCCGATCTCTATGGTCGGCACATGGAACTGTGGCGAGCAGCGGCGCGAGCGGGCAGCGGCGAGGCGCAGTTGCCGGTAGCGGCGCCGGCCAAGGGCGACAAGCGGTTCTCCGATCCCGATTGGTCCGCCAACCCGCTGTTCGACGTGATTAAACAGTCTTATCTCATCACCTCCGGATGGTTGAACGACCTGATTTCAGGGGTCGAGGGTGTCGATCCGCTCACCCGGCGCAGGGTCGAGTTCTTCACCAAGATGCTGACCGACGCCTTCGCGCCCTCAAATTTTCTGCTCTCCAATCCGGCAGCCTTGCGCGAAGCGATCGAGACGAAGGGCGAGAGCATCGCCAGAGGCATGAGCAATTTCGCCGCCGACATGGAGCGGGGGGGCGGCCAATTGCAGATCAGCCAAACCGATCTTGCAATGTTCACCGTCGGCGAAAATGTCGCCACTGCGCCCGGAAAGGTGATCTTTCAGAACGAACTCATTCAGATACTTCAGTTTTCACCAACGACCGCGACAGTAAGCGAGATCCCGTTACTGATCTTTCCGCCCTGGATCAACAAGTTTTACATTCTGGATCTGAGACCGGAGAACTCGATGATCCGCTGGCTGACCCGCCAGGGGATCAGTGTCTTCGTCACCTCATGGGTCAATCCAGATGGCCGTCTGGCCGCAAAGAGTTTCGAGGACTATCTGCAAGAGGGAGTGTACGCCGCCGTCGACGCGGTGACGCGGCAGGCGGCCGTGAAACGCCTGAACACCGTTGGTTACTGCATCGGCGGGACGATGCTCTCCTGCGCGCTCGCCCACATGGCCGCCCGGGGCGACAAGCGCGTCGCATCGGCAACCTTCTTCGCGGCCCAACAGGACTTCTCCGAGGCCGGCGACCTGCTGATCTTCTCGGATGAGGCGTGGCTCGAGGACCTCGAGGCGCGGATGGACGCAGGCGGCGGCGTCCTCGCCGGCCAGACCATGGCCGAGACCTTCAACGCCCTGCGCGCCAATGATCTCATTTGGTCGTTCTTCGTCAGCAACTATCTGATGGGAAAGGAGCCCAAGGCCTTCGACCTGCTGTTCTGGAATTCGGACCAGACGCGGATGCCCAAGGTTCTCCATCTCTTCTATCTGCGCAAATTCTACGTCGAGAACGCCCTGGCCAAGGGGGAACTCGAACTCTCCGGCGAAAGACTGGATCTGAGCAAGGTCAAGGTCCCGATCTTCGTGCAGTCCTCGAAGGAGGATCACATCGCCCCGGCGCGCTCGGTCTACAAGGGCGCTCGGTTATTCGGCGGCGAAGTCACGTTCACCCTGGCGGGCTCGGGACACATCGCGGGCGTCATCAATGCGCCGGACGCCAGAAAATACCAGCATTGGACCAACGACACCCTGCCACCGACGCTCGAGCAATGGCTGGCGGACGCTGTCGAACACCCAGGATCGTGGTGGCCGCACTGGATCGCGTGGCTCAAGGCAAGGTCGGGCGGCGAGGTGACCGCCCGCGATCCCGCGGCAGGACCGCTCAAACCTCTCGAGGACGCCCCCGGGAGCTTCGTGAAGGTGCGTTCCTGAAGGCAACCGCGTCAGGCGGTGATGAACTTCAGCGCCACGCCGTTGTTGCAATAGCGCAGTCCCGTCGGCTTGGGGCCGTCGTCGAAGATATGGCCCTGGTGGCCCAGGCATCTCGCGCAATGATACTCGGTCCGCTCGATCCCGATCGCGAAGTCGCGCTTGCTGACGACCGCACCTGCGATGGCGGTGTAGAAGCTCGGCCAGCCGGTGCCGGAGTCGAATTTCCACTGGGACTTGAAGAGCGGCAGGCCGCACCCGAGACAGGCGAAGGTTCCGACGCCGTGCTGGTTGTTGAGAGGGCTGCTGAACGGGGTTTCCGTGCCCTCGTGACGCAGGACGTCATACGAGGACGCGGGAAGCCGCTTCTTCCAATCCGTATCCGCCACCTTGCGCCACGGAGAACCCGCAAACGGATCGGCCGCGGCGAGCGAAACCCCGGCTGGCGAACATGCGGCCAGGGCCGCAGCGCCGAGCAAGACAGTGCGCCGGCAAAGTGAGGTGTTCATGTTCGTCATACGGACCCCATGGGCGGATGGATCACACCAGCGGGTTCACGCCAGCGTGACCCCGTTCTCGGGAGACCGGCCTCCGCGCCAAACCCTAGCATGAGGTCGAGGTTCTGAACGGCGGCCCCACCCGCGCCCTTGCCTAGGTTGTCGAGCAGCGCGACGAGCCTTGCATGACCATGCTCCTGCGATCCAAAGACCATCAGTTTCATTCTGTCGGATCCGTTCATCCCTTCCGCATCGAGAGTCGGCATCGAAAGCGACTCCTCCAGAGCGAGAACCTCGACCATGGGCTCGCCCAGGTACGCGCGGTCCAGCGCGCGATGGATATCGATCAGTTCCGGCGCCCCTGGCAGCGCGCCCAGGTGCAGCGGAACCTCCACGATCATGCCCTGACGCCACCGGCCCACCGCCGGAGCGAACAGCGGTCGCGTGGACAACAGGGAATGCGCCTGCATCTCCAGGGCGTGCTTGTGTTCCAGCCCAAGGGCGTAGAGACGGTAAGCGTCTGTCGCGTGTCCGCCCGCCGCCAGGTCCTCGAAGGCCTCGATCATCGCCCGGCCGCCACCGGAATATCCCGAGACTGCGTGAACGCTGACCGGCCAAGCCTCCGGCAGAATACCCTGCGCGACGAGCGGGCGCACCAGGGCGACGAAGGCGCTGGCATAGCACCCCGGGTTCGACACCCTCTTGGAACGCGCGATCGCATCGCGCTGGCCGAACGTCATTTCCGCCAGTCCATAGGTCCATCCCGGCGCGATACGATGGGCGCTGGAGGCATCAATGACCCGGACTTGCGGATTCTCGATCATGGCCACCGCTTGGCGCGCGGCCTCGTCCGGCAGGCATAAGATCACGACGTCGGACTCGTTCAGGCTGTCTCGACGCGCGGCAAGATTCTTGCGCCGTTCCGGACTAATGGAGACCACAGCAAGGTCGCGTCGCCGCGCAAGGCGCTCGCGAATTTGCAGACCGGTCGTTCCAGCCTCACCGTCGATGAAGACCTTCACGGTCATCGCCGCTCCGCTTGGGCTATCCACAGAACCAAAGAAGGCCGCGTCCAGGGCTCCCGAGGCGGCCTTGCGAGGCGGACGCCGCGGAGAACCCTTCTAACGTTTGGAGAATTGAAAACTGCGGCGGGCTTTGGCCTTTCCATACTTCTTGCGCTCGACGACGCGGCTGTCCCGGGTCAAGAAGCCGTGCGGCTTCAGGACCGCGCGCAGGCCCGGCTCGTAGTTGGTCAAAGCCTTGGAAAGACCGTGGCGGACCGCGCCGGCCTGACCCGAAAGGCCCGAGCCCTCGACCGTGGCGATGATATCGAATTGGCCCAGCCGATCGGCGATCTGCAGGGGTTGGGCGATCATCATCCTCAGCACTGGGCGCGCGAAATAGACCTGCTGGTCGCGGCCATTGATGGTGACGCTCCCGCGCCCCGGCTTGATCCACACCCTGGCAACGGCGTTCTTGCGCTTGCCGGTCGCGTAGGCGCGGCCCTGCTTGTCTATTTGCGGTTCGCGCAGCGGCGCTTCGGGGGCTTTGGACGACAGGCCAGACAGCGCCTCGAGGCCGTGGGTCTCGGTCATATCAGTGGCTCCGGACGTTCTTGGTGTTCAGCTGGCCAAACCCGATCCGCTCTGGCGCCTGAGCCTCATGCGGATGTTCGGCGGTGTTGTAGACTTTCAGGTGGGTGAGCTGCTTCCTTGCCAGAGGACTCTCCTTCGGCAGCATCCGCTCCACGGCCTTTTCGAGAATCCTTTCCGGGAAACGGCCACCGAGGATTTTGCCGGCGGTGCGCGCCTTGATTCCGCCCGGATGACCCGTGTGCCAATAATATGTCTTCTGTTCGAGCTTGCGGCCGGTGAGCTTCACTTGGTTGGCGTTGATCACCACGACATTGTCGCCACAATCGACGTGAGGGCTGTAGTCCGGCCGATGTTTCCCGCGCAGGCGCAGGGCGATGAACGACGCCAGACGGCCAACGACCGCGTCCTTCGCATCGATGAGGATCCATTTTCGCTCGACGGTCGCTGGCCGGAGATGAACCGTTGACTTGGTGGTCATGCGAGGACGCCCGTCGATTTCAGGAGGTTCGATGCGTGGACGGCGCGAGATAGTGACCGATGTGCGGACTGTCAACACAAGACGCTCTCTGAGCCGACCAAGTACCTAAAATCACTCAACATTAGTTGTGCGGTAGCCTGTTACCTCAATTGCGGGCGCTGCGCCAAGCCAAGGCGATCGAAAGCGCCAGGACGAGCGCGGCCCCCGCCTGATGAACCATCGCCAGCGCAAGCGGAACGGCGGTCATGAGGGTTGCGATGCCTAGCGCGGCCTGAACGGAGACTGCGAGCGCGATCGTTACGGCAAGGGCTCGCATCAGCCGTGGCGCAGAGGATGCATACGCCGCCGCCAACGCCAGAGTGACGGCGCCGGCGAAGATCAGATAGGCGAACACCCGGTGGTCGAACTGAGAAGCCGACGGGCCGTGGACGATCGTGTTCCAAAGCGAGGCGCGCCAATAGTCGGCGGGGAAAATCGCCCCGCGCATGAGCGGCCAATCACCATCGATAAGGCCGGCCTGGTTGCCTGCCACGAGGGCGCCGAGAAGACACTGAAGCAGGATCGCCAGCGCGAGAGTGGCGCTGGCGAGTGTCCAGCGGTCGCGGCGTGGGATAGTCCCAGGAGCGCGGCCGTTCCACGCCTCAAGGCCGTTCCAGATAAGCGCCGCAAGGAGCAGCAGCCCTAGACCAAGGTGGATCGCCAGGCGTTCCGGGGCGACTGAAGCCCGCGCCTCCAGGCCGCTTTTGACCATCCACCAGCCGACGAGGCCTTGCAGTCCGCCGAGGAAGAGCAGGCCGAGGCTGCGCCAAATCAGCCGGCGGGGCATTCGGCGCGAGAGCAGGAAGAACGCCATCGGAGCCGCGAACGTCACGCCAACCAATCTGCCGAGCAACCGGTGCGCCCATTCCCACCAGAAGATGATCCTGAATTCCGAAAGGCTCATGCCGCGGTTGACAAGCCGGTACTGCGGTGTCGCCTGATAGCGCCAGAACGCCTGGTCCCAGGCCTGGGCCGTCATCGGCGGGGCCGCGCCGCTCACCGGCCGCCACTGGGTGATCGAAAGTCCCGACCCTGTGAGGCGCGTGGCCCCGCCGACCACGATCATCGCTACGACCAGCAACGCGACGACGAAGAGCCAGACTGCCACGGGCCGCGATCGGCTCTCTGCGAAGGGAGCAGCCATCCGCGTCCGACGAACCTCCGTTCCGCCCCGCCATTCCTTGGCGGAAATGGTCGGAGCGACAGGATTCGAACCTGCGACCCCTTGACCCCCAGTCAAGTGCGCTACCAGGCTGCGCCACGCTCCGATGGAAGAGAAGTGGCGTGCTTATAGGGAGGGGCCGCGGGGGCGGCAATCCTTCCAACGTCAAACGTCGGCGAGGACCGCATCCAGGCGGAACTTCGCGAACTCGAGAACGCGGCGAAGCTCCTCCAACCTGCCGACGTCGCCGGTGGGGCGCTGGTCGTGGTCGGGGTGTTCGAGTTCGTCGTCCTTGTCGTCGGGAAGAGCAAACTCCTTCAAGCCCTTATCGCGATGCAGCTTCTGAACGCCCTTGATGGTGTAACCCTGCTCGTGGAGGAGACGGCGGACCGAGGCGAGAACGGCGATGTCGTGCGGGCGATAGAACCGCCGGCCCCCAGCTCGCTTCATCGGCCTCACGAACGAGAACTTTGTCTCCCAGAATCGCAAGACGTGTTGAGGCACCCCCAGCTCGCCAGCCGCTTCGGAGATTGTGCGGAAGGCTTCAGGTCCCTTGGCCACCGCGTCAGACCCTAGCGGGAGAGGGCGCGGTCAATGCGCGCCTTGAGCATCTGGGAGGCGCGGAAACCTATCACCCGGCGCGGATCGATCTGCGCCGGCGTTCCGGTCTTGGGATTGCGTCCCATCCGCTGGCGTTTGGAACGCACCAGGAACACGCCGAAGCCGGACAGTTTGACCGACTCGCCCCGCTCCATGGCGTGGGTGATGAGTGCGAGCGTTCGCTCCACCAAACCGGCGCAGTCCTGGTGGGTAAGACCAACCTCGTCGTGAACCGCTTCGGTGAGATCCGCCCTGGTCAGAGTGTGCGCCTTCATAACTATCCCCCAAACCTTAGAACGGCAGTCCCAGAGGTAGGGTGCACGGGGCCGATTATTCCGTCAAGTCAACAGGTTCTCAAGTCGTGCAGACAGCCGGATCAAAGCCGCAACACCACTGCGCCCCAGGTCAATCCCCCGCCCATGGCCTCCAGAAGCAGCATCTGTCCTGGTTTGACCCGGCCGTCGGCAATGCTTTGAGCGAGCGCAAGCGGAATCGAAGCGGCGGAGGTGTTGGCGTGTTCGGCCACGGTGGAGATCACGCGGTCCGGATCAATTCCCAGGCGGCGCGCGACACCCTCGAGAATCCGCTGGTTGGCCTGATGGGGAATGAACCAGTCGACCTCGGCCATGGTGACCCCGGCCGAGTGCGCGGCAGCGACCACCGCGTCGGCGATGTTGACCACGGCGTGGCGGAACACCTGATTGCCCTGCATGCGCAGTTTTCCCACCGTACCGGTGGAGGAAGGGCCCCCATCGACAAAAAGCAGATCCTGCTTGGCGCCGTCAGCCCTCAGGCACAGACCCAGGATGCCACGGTCGGCGGTGTCGCCCTGCCCGCTCCGCGCTTCGAGGACCACCGCTCCGGCCCCGTCGCCAAAGAGCACGCAGGTTCCCCGGTCGGTCCAGTCCATCAACCTGGTCATGGTCTCGGCGCCGATGACCAGGGCGCACATCGCATGACCCCGGCCGAGGAAACTATCGGCCACGCCGAGCGCGTAGACGAATCCAGAACACACTGCCTGGACGTCGAAGGCAATGCAGACCGGGACCCCGAGCTTGCGCTGTACGATCGCCGCCGTGGCGGGAAAGGTGAGATCCGGTGTGGTGGTGGCGACGATGATCAGATCGACCTCGCCTGCGGCCCGGCCAGAGTCGGCCAGGGCGGCGCGCGCCGCCTCGACGGCAAGATCCGAAGTCGACTGGTCGGCGCCCGCCCTTCGCCGGGAGCGAATGCCGGTACGCTCGACAATCCATTCGTCGGTGGTGTCGACGAACTTCGCGAGATCTGCATTGGTGACTACGTCTTCCGGTAGATAACTCCCCACACCGGTGACGACGCTGCGCGTAACTGGGCTCAAACGAACCTTCTTTCTCTTGCGGTCGCGGGTGGCGAGGCGCCTGCGGCCGCAGCGGTGAGCCGGTTGAGATTTCGGTCGATCTCCGCGGCGAAGTCGCTTTTGGCAAGGTCGCCGGCCAACCGGATGGCGGCCGCGAATCCGCGCGCGTCCGCACCCCCGTGACTCTTCACGACGATACCGCGCAAGCCCAGGAAAGGACCGCCATTGACTGAGCTCGGATCAAGTCGCTCCCGCATCTTCTTCAGCGACCGCTGGGCGATGAAGGCGCCCAGGCGCGGGAGCACGCCGACCCCGAGGGCGCCCCGAAGTTCTGTTCGGAAGAACCGGGCGAGGCCTTCGGCGGTCTTGAGGGCCACGTTGCCAGTGAACCCGTCGGTGACGATGACATCCACGCTTCCCTTGGCGATATCGTCACCCTCGACGAATCCGCGATAGTCGAGATCGAACTGATTCTCCCTTAAAAGATGATCGGCCCCTCTTACTTCCTCGTGACCCTTCTCCCGCTCGGCGCCGACGTTCAGAAGGCCGACAGTCGGACGGCGCGAGCCGTGGACGGCGTGATGGAAAGCCGCGCCCATGATTGCGAACTCCACCAGACGTTCGGCGTCGCAGAGGATGTTGGCCCCGACATCGAGCACGGCGGTGACGCCCCGCACGGTCGGCCAATTCGCGACCAGGGCGGGCCGATCAAGATCGGCGGTCATGCGCAGGAGAAGCCTCGAGATCGCCATGAGCGCGCCCGTGTTCCCCGCCGAGACCGCTGCCTGAGCCTCACCGGCTCGGACGCTTTCCACGGCGTTCCACATGGACGACCCGCCGCCACGGCGCATGGCGTGAGCCGGCTTCGCGTCCATGGCGATGACCTTGTCGGTATGCCGAATTTCGCACAGTGGCTGAATCGAGGGTGTCTTCCCAAGGGCCGCCTTGAGAGCGCTCCGGTCGCCGTGCAGCAGAAACCGCACGCCACCCATGAATTTCATGGCTCGGACAACTGCGGGCGCCACTACCGGCGGCCCGTGGTCCCCGCCCATGGCGTCGATGGAGATCACCAGAGGATCGGGCAAGGCCGCGCTTTCAGTTCGCTCGGGACCGTCGCGATGGGCGGGAGCAGTCGACGATACAGAGTGTCAGGGGCGATGCAAAGCGAAGCCGGCCTTGTGTCCGCGTCGCTCAAGACTAGCTCTTCCACCGCTTCAGGCGTTCGAGGACCGCGAACGGCGAAGGGTCGACCCGCGGTGTCAAAGGCTCGAAGACGGCGCCCGGCTTGCGCGAAAAGGGGGAGAGGGCGAGCGCCAGCTGCTCAGTCAGGCACGCCGCCAAGTCAATCGTTTCCCCGCTCACTTCGTCTGGGGGATCGTCCGCGTCTGGGGCCAGGACGAGTTCTGCTTCAACGCCTCTCGGCGCGTTCTTGCTGCCAGTGGGAACCATCCGAAGGCTCAGCACCTCTTCGACCTCTTCGTCGAATAGTTCGAGGGTGACGCCGCATATTCGGGTGGTGGTCGCGCGCAGCTGACCGGTGATTTCGGTCCCGTCCATCCACGGCCTGATTAAGAGCTCGGCGGTAAACGAGCGGACCGATTGAACGCCGACATCTTGGGCCAATGTCATGAGGTCGTCGCCTTGCGGCTGAAGCCGTATCTCGAGCCCCGCACGAGCCTCCCGCCAACGGAGCGCCAATCGCCATGGCCGTTCCGGGCTCAAGGCCGCGGCCATTGCAGACTTCCAGCGAGGAGGTCGTCCAGCAGGTATGCGGACATGAACTCGCGGCATCTCAGCACATAGTCCGCCAACAGGAGGGGATCAGCCTCGAGCCTCTCCTCGAGCAGGGTGCGTCCGATGACCTCGCGCAGCAGCGCCTGGTCAGGCAGGAGCGAGAATGCATCGGAAAAGGCCCTGGCGCGCCCGTAGAAGGCCTGCCCAAGCTTGCGCATCTTCCGGCCTACCGCGAGGTCTCCCACTCCCATCTCGCGCAAGGCGCCGTCGAGTTGACGAATGTAAATGTCGAACACCGCCTGACCTGTCGATGCGCAGTCGCGCCCGCCGGCGTTGAGGCGATCTATAAGGAGGATGACATGCAGGGTGAGGGCCTCGAAGCGGCCCTCCGGTGTGTCGGCAACGCCCATGGACCCATAAAGGATGGGAGCGCGCGCCTGGGCTACGGCGCCATCGTAGAGTGTGCCAGCGATGGATCGCACCGCCTTTGGTCCCGCCCGCAGCCGATCCAGAATCATTTCAAACTCGCCTCGATTCCGCCGTGGGGCGCGACTAAGGCGCGCATTGAACTATGCATGGCGCGCCTGTAGGTCAAAGGCTCGAACAGCGGATGAGGACTCGCCCGAATATGTTCCGCCACGCCGCCGCTGTGCTTGTGCTCGTCTTCCTCGGCGCCAGCGCCTGCGTGCCGACGAGCAGCTATCAGGGCTTTCAGGCGATCGATCAGAACCCGGCCGAAGTGAAGGTGGGCGCGGATACCCGCGCCAGCGTGTTGGCCAAACTCGGCACCCCGACCGCCAGCTCCACCTTCGACAAGGATACCTGGTTCTACATGACGCAGGTGTCGAGCAAGACCGCATTCTATCATCCGCATGTCACCAGACGGAGTATTGTCGCCATCGCTTTCGACAAGGGCGCAGATCAGGTCACGGCGGTAGACACCTTTACGCTGAAGGATGGGCGGGTGATCGCCTACAATGGTCGGGAAACACCCACTCGCGGGCGCCAGACGACATTCCTTGAACAACTGTTCGGCAATATCGGTTCGGTCAGCGCGCTCCCGCAGAATCAGGACGTGTCGCCGGGATCGCACCCCAACGACCGACAATAGTCCGCGGCCCTAACCGCTTGTGGCTGCGGCCCTGGTGCTGACGTGAGACTGAGCGATGATCTCGTCGGCCAATCGCCCAGTCAGTTCGGCCATGTGGTCGAAAGCGGTCTCGAAACTTCCCAAACCCTGGGTCAGCGAACGGAGTTCGGCGATGAGATCGAAACGCTCGCTCTGGGGAAGGTAAGCCTCGATTCTCTCCCAACCCGACCAGCCTTCGCGCGGCCCGAACCCGAGAATCTGACCTCGGCGGGACGAGAGCGCCGAGGTTACATTGGACATCGCGCTCGACGGCGCGAACACCGTCAACTTCTCGATGGGCTCCAGCAGTGAAGAGGCGCATGCCCGCAACCCCTCTTCGATGGCGATCCGCCCTGCCGTTCGGAACGCCATTTCCGATGAGTCCACACTGTGGAAGGCGCCATCCAGGAGCGTGACCTCCAGATCGACCACCGGGAAGCCCATCGGCCCCTTGAGCAGCCCATCACGCACCCCCTGCTCCACCGCCGGAATCCATTGCCGCGGCACCGCTCCGCCGGTGATCTTGCTGGCGAAGGTGAACCCCGCACCTCTGGGGCGCGGCTTTACGTCGACGGTAACGTCGGCGAACTGACCGTGGCCACCGGTCTGTTTCTTGTGTCGGCCCCGCTGGGTCACGCCAGAGCGGATGGTCTCGCGGTACGCGGTGAGCGGACGCGCCGTCGTGGTCTCGACGCCGTAGCGTCGTTTCAGGCGCTCCACCGCAAGGCGGATGTGACCTTCCCCCTGTCCGGCGATCAGCACCTGGTGGCTCTCCGGATCGTGGGTCAGGGCAAGCCCTGGATCCTCCTCCAGCAACCGAGCCAGTGCGCCGGAAAGTCGGACGTCGTCCTTGCGGTTGGCGGCCGCTATCGCAAATGAGTAGAGCGGCGGGCGACGTGGTCGTGAGTTCTTCTTGGTCAAGGCGGTCCCCCCCAGGGCCAAGGCATCGCCCGGCGCAGCCCCTTCGATCTTGCCAAGAGCGACGACGTCGCCGATCTGGGCCAAGGCGACTTTCCTGAGCGCCGCTCCCTGGACCTGGAAGAGACCTCCCACCCGCCCGTGTTCGCCATCGGGCAGCGTCACCTCTGCTCCGTCGGCGAGGAGCCCTCCGAATACGCGCGCATAGGTGAGCTTGCCTGCCTGTCCGGCATAGGCGGTTTTCAGCACATAGGCAGCGGGCCGTTCGAGCCCGAGCCGCGCTTCGGCGCGGTCGGCAGACGGACTTTCGTGGCGAAGCGCCTTCAACAGTCGTCGAACGCCAAAACCATTCAGCGCCGAACCGAAGAAGGCCGGCACGATCAGTCCTTGCACCATGTCGCGCACAAGGTCTCCGAACACGAGGTCGCGGCCGGGGTTGGCGTCTGAGAGAAGTTGCTCCATGAGTTCGTCGTCGAAGTCGGCCAGTTGCTCGAGCATGTGGAAACGTGCGTCAGCTTCGCTTTGGGCCAGCTCCGGGCTGAGTTCGACGACCTCCGAGGCCGCGCCCGAGCGATAGACGAAGGCCCGTTCAAGAGCCAAATCGACATAGCCGGTTACCCGCTCGTCGCTCATGATCGGCAGCTGTCGCGCCACGAGGGGGGCCGCGCTCACTGGCGCCAGGGCGTTCATAAGGTCGGCGACCGAACCGCGCGCCTGATCGATTTTGTTGATGAACAGCGCCCTGGGAATGGCAAGTTCCTCCAGCTGGCGGAACACGGGCTGCAGAAGGTTCGCCTTGCCGGCTTCGGGTTCGGCGACGACGATCGCGAGGTCGATGGCGGGCAAGGCCGCATCCGACTCAGCGGCGAGCTCGAGAGACCCAGGGCAATCGACCACCACATAACGATCGCCCAGGAATTCGAAATTCGCGAAATTGAGCTCTACCGAGTGGCCCCTGGCGCGGGCCTCGGGACTGCTGTCGCCGATCTTCTCGCCCGCGCCGCCGCCAGGACGACGATCAATGGCCCCAGCCACCAGCAGCGCCGCCTCGAGAAGTGTCGTCTTACCGGCGCCCGTGGGTCCGACCAAAGCCAGGGCGCGCACGCCTCGAGCGTCAGGCGTGGGCATGAGCTGTTCCTCCGCTTCCCTGCGAACCGCAGCCGAACGTAGCAGACCCTGGCCGGGGACTACTACGTTCAGAGCGGCGGCCACGGTTCACTCAGGCCGTCTCACCCGTCACTGCAGCCAAAGCCATTCGCAAGACTAACGCCGGCGGTTGTTGGTAGGCCGCACAGCGGAAGCGCGCGGGGCAGAGCGCGCGGGCGCCGCTCGGAACGATTGGCGAGCCGGCGCGGCATGGAACGATTGGCGGGCGGCCGGCGCCGCGCGGGAAGGCCCGCGTGACGTAGCGGCGTGCGAAGGTCCGCGTGACGGCCCACGTGACGTGGCGGCGTGCGAAGGTCCGCGCGAAGCGCCCGGGTGGGAGGCGCCACGTCCGCTGGTCCCCCTGGCGCCTTGATGCGAACCCGCCCCTTTGGCGCCCATGCCCTTGGCGCCCTGATGCGAAGTTGGACCCTTCGCACCCGTACCTTTGGCGCCTTGATGTGATGTTGGACCTCTGCCGCCCGCGCCCTTTGCGCCTTGGCCGCCCTTGGCGCCTTGGCCGCCCTTCGCGCCTTGGCCGCCCTTCGCGCCTTGGCCGCCCTTGGCGCCTTGGCCGCCCTTCGCGCCTTGGCCGCCCTTCGCGCCTTGGCCGCCCTTCGCTCCCTGGCCACCCTTTGCGCCTTGGCCGCCGCCTTTCGCGCCTTGACCTCCTCCCTTCGCGCCTTGGGCGCCGCCTTTCGCGCCAGCGCGCTTGGCCCCGACGGCCCCGGGCCCCTTGAGCGCCCCCGCTCGCCCGGTCGCGGCGACGGCCGGCTTGCCGCCATCGACCTTGGATCGATTGCCCGGCAGCCCCTTCGCCGCTTGTCGATGCTGGCGTTGCTCTCCGGTAAGCCCGAGGTGCGCGTCACGGCCCGCGGCAAGGTCACGTGGCGACGCAAATGCCCGCACCCCACGTTCGCCGCCATTGAAGCTCACTCCGCCTTCGGTTTCGCGACCGAAGACTCCGTGAGCGAAAACTGACGCGATAGCGACGCCAGCAAGATTGTTTATGGCGCTGTTGTAGAAGAACCGCCCGCCATTCCAATAGCCGCCGCCATAGCCTTCACCGAAGTAACCGAATCCGTAGTTGATTCCGCCGTAAAATCCGACCCTCGGCCCCCAATATCCTTCGTTGAATACATAGCCCCTGTCCCGCCAGGCCCAATATCCGGGCGTCCAAAGGTAACCTACTCGCGGCGGGCGAACCCACGTCCCGGGAGTCCAGTAGTAGTCGCTGATCTGGTCGTCCCAGGTCCAAAAGCCAGGGGTCCAGATGTAGCCGTCGCCGGGAATGGTCGGCTGCTCATACACCGGCAGGGCCGGCGGCGCCTCGGCGACTACGGCCATGTCCATCTGGGCGTAGGCCGGCGCCGGCGCGACCACGGCGCCTCCGAGGCCGAGGAGCAGAGCCGCCGAAGCGGTGGCGGCGAGAAGATTTTTCATGTTCATTGCTCCGTCGAAAATTCGTTGTATCTGAGTTCCGGCGAACCGACCCGCCGTTGGCCACGACAACGCATTCGGTCCTACCCGCGGGTAATTGAACCTAGTCTGCGATCGCTGTTCATCTTAGATTAACCCCACGCGTCTTCCTGCACCATCATCGGGCGCCTGCGCAAGTGTGATCAACCATGGCGGGTCCCTGGACGAGGGACCGTATTCAGTGATCCCCTCCCTTCTTCACCACGATGTCAGCATAGTCTCTGATCGGAAGAATGTGCTGGCGGAGGTTAGCGAGGTTGATTTCGCGCCACACCGACGCCGCGAACGCCCGAACCTCGGTGGGGCCGAGATGATTGAACCTGGCGTAGAATGAGTCGCCGTCACTCCGCGCTCCGGCGCAGTAGTCGAGAAAGCGGCTGGTGAACCAGTCTTCGATGTCCGACTCGTCCGCGTCGAGATAGATGAGAACGTCGAGCAAGCTCCGCCCGTCCGCTCGATTTCGATTCAGCCCGAGGCCCTCGACGAGCAGGATATCGGGCGGGCTCACCCAGCGCCGCAAGTCCGGATCGACGTCGTACCGGGCGTGGGAATAGCCGGGGAAGGCTACGGGCCCGCGTCGGATGCCTTCGAGCGCGCATCTCAGGGCGGTCGTGTCGTAGCTCTTCGGAAATCCCTTGCGGGCCATTAGATTTCGCTCTTCCAGAACCGCGTTGGCGAAGAGGAATCCATCAGTGCAGACAATCTCCACCCTGGGTCGGTCGGGATAGATCTCCATTGCCTGCGCCAGTGCTGCGGCGAACGTGGTCTTGCCAGCCGCCACAGAGCCAGTCACTCCGACCACGAAGATTCCATGCTCAGGCCGCCGCTCAGCCAGAATCCGCATGACGTCGTCGATCTTTGGCTCACCGCAATCCATTGCTATGTTCTGCCCGGCCAACGCTGGAGCCACGGCCTGATCGTCACCCATCTTCCCAAGCCGCCGCCTCCGCCCCAGGCCGCGAAGTGGCATCGATCTGTTCGGCCGTGAGACCGATTTCGGCCAACACCGACTTGGTGTGTTCACCCAGGCCCGGCGCCTTTCCCTTCGGCCCGCTGTCGAAGTCGGAGAAACGCACCGGCGTCGCCGGCGCACGGAATGAGCCTCCGACCGAGTCGAAGGTCTCGACGAAGCACCCCGCGGCGTGCGCCTGCGGATCGGACGCGACCTCCCGAGCCGACTGCACCGGCGACCAAACCACGTCGGCCGCCTTCAACCTGAGCGCCGCTTCTTGGTACGAGAGCCGGCTGAAACCCTCGTCAAGTTCGCTCACTACCGCTTCGACGTTGGCTTGGCGCGCTGCATCAGTGCGGAAGCGCTCGTCATCGATGAGGTCCGCTCGACCCGCCGCCGTCGCGATCTTCGGCCAATCGGTGCGCCGATCTCTGGGCATCAGGCACAGCCACTTTCCCTCGCTGGTGCGGAAGAAATTCACCAGCGGAACCCGCGAGGCCTTGCGTTGCCTGGTCGAGGCGACCCTTCCCAGCCGCAAGAGGATCGCCATGTCGCCACTGAGGGCGTAGACCCCGGAGCGAAGCAGCGACGTCTCGACGAGCCGGCCCTCGCCAGTGCGGGTCCGGGCAAAGGCCGCCGCAAGGATCCCCAGAGCGGTTGCGAGGGCGCAGGTGTGGTCGCCGAGACCGGTGCGGACCGGGAACGGTTCTACGCCCTTGGGGGTCATCAGGGCTGCGACCCCGGACCGCGCCCAAAAGGCGGCGACATCAAAACCTGGCAGGTCGGCGTCGGGACCTTCCAGGCCATACCCGGTGACGCTCGCGTAAATCAGCCGTGGGTAGTCGTCCCTGAGCGATGGCCAGTCGATTCGCGCCCGCTTCAAGGCCCTCGGCCGAAGATTGGTCAGGAACACGTCGGCGCCGCCGATCAGCCGCAAGAGCGCTTCGCGGCCGCTGGGCGTGGCGATGTCCAGCACCACCGAGCGCTTTCCCCGGTTGTCGAGTTCGAAGATCGGATTTACGCCGCTTGGGGAAAGCTTCTCGTATCCGCGCCGGTAAGGATCGCCTGCGGGCGCCTCGATCTTGACGACGTCGGCGCCCCAGTCGGCCATGATCCCGCCCGCCGCCGGGGCGGCGATATAGGTCGCGAGTTCCACGACCTTCAGTCCTGAGAGCATGCCTCGCAGTCCCCTCGCCGACCCGGAGAAGTCAGTCCGCGCTCATCATTTCCTGGAAGTTGGCGCTGTAGAATCGCGACTTGGCCTCTTCGGTAATCCCCTCGAGCGTGCGCTCGAACCGGCCGATCGGATCAGTGGTGCCCTCCGGGTGCGGATAGTCACTGGAGAACAAAAAGAGCTCTGCGCCGCCATCGCCTATCATCCGGCCCACATCCTCGCCGGGGAAGGGCGTGAACTTCAGCTGACGACGAACGTATTCCGATGGCGTCATTGAAAGCGCCGCGACTTGAGGATCGCTCTTGCGGAATACGCGATGGGCGAGATCGAGACGTCGGACGAAGTCGGGAACCCAGCCGGCTCCTAATTCGATCACGCCGCCGCGCAACTGTGGAAAACGCTCCAGCACCCCATCAAAGATCATCGCGGAAAGAAACATCTGGGGCGCGAAAGACAGGACCATATAGTCCTTGACCCGCAGATTTTCGCCGCCCCCGAGCAGATCGGTGGGCCTGGGCTTGCCATTGTTTTCGTAGCTCTTGGGGAGCACCCGCGTGCCGGCCCCGATGTGCAGGACGAACGGAATCCCTCGTTCCGACAAAGTGCGCCAGATCGGGTCGAAGTCGCGATGGCCCGGCGAGCGGTCGCCGCCCGGTGCGGCTGGGACCCAGAAGGCCCCCACACCAAGCCGGATGCCTTCCTCGACCTCGATGAGTGCGCGCGCCGGATCAGCAAGCGAGACTTGCCCAACAGCGATCAAGCGCTCGTCCTCGTTGCAAAAGGCCGTCATCGCCCGGTTATGGGCGCGGATGCCGCCGTAGAGGATGTCGGGTTCATCGGAAGCAAGGTATTGCGTCGCCGAGAATGTCGAGAAGACGAGCTGCCGGCGAAAGCCCAAGTCGTCCAAGGCCTTGCGCCTCTCGTCGATATCGAATGCCCCGAAGGCCGCCCATCCCTTAGGCCCGGCGATCACATCGTGGTCGATGAGAGCCGTCCTCGCCGGGTCGGCCACTCGAGCCTGCGCCTTCGCGATGAAGGCGTGGGTGGCGTTGCCCGCGGCCCCCAGTTTCAGTCCGGGGAGCCGGTCGCGCAATTCTGGATCGGCGAACTTGGTCACCCAGTCGAGAGTTTCCAGAATGTGGCTGTCCGCGTCGCAGCAGACACGGCTTGCGGCATAGGTCATCAGGGGGTTCTCCTTCGCGGAAAGCCAGCGCCTCGCCGGCGTCGCGGCGGGCCGATCGGACTCTAACCCGTGCTTCCGAAGGCGACAACGCACCTCAGGAGAGGCGCATGACGGCGCCGCCGAAGGCCGGGAGCCTGACGACGCCCGTCGTCGCGGTCTCGGCGCCGGAAACCATGATCAGCGGCCGCGCCTTCCCAGCGAATCGGGCCTCGGCGGGCGCTCCGGCGAGCTCGAACACGCATAGGAGAGTTTCGCCGTTGGCCGAGCGCTCGAAAGCTAGGACTCCCGGAGGCGACTCGCGCACTCTTGCCTCGCCAATACGCAGTGCTTTCGAGGCGCGGCGCACCGCGATCATCGAACGCACGAAATGCAGGAAAGAGCACGGGTCATCCTCCTGGATGGAGACAGCCAGCGCACGGTGGGCCGGGTCTATCGGGAGCCAGGTTTTCGCCGCTGTCGAAAAGCCCGCGGAGGGTCCGTCGGGCGACCACGGCATCGGCGTGCGCGCGCCATCGCGCCCCGAACTTCCGATGTAGCCCGCGATCGCGAAGGGGTCCTGCATGAACTCGAACGGCACCTGAGCCTGCGGCAGGCCAAGCTCCTCTCCCTGATAGAGAAAAATCGTTCCCCGCATGCAAAGGAGTGCAGCCAGCAATATCCGGGTCTGGCGCGCGTCCTCGGGGTCGCCGAGGCGGGTCGGGAAGCGCGCGACATCGTGGTTTCCCAGCGACCACGATGGCCAGCCGCTCGCTCCAGACCAGGATTGGAGGGCCCGCGCGAAAAGGCGCGGCGTGGCGCGCCTCTCGCCGAGCAGGTAGAAGCTGTACGCGGTGTGCAGCCGGTCCGAACCGGCGGTGTATTCCAGTTGCCGCTCCAGCGGCGGATCGTCGACCACCTCCCCGACGGTCATTCTCTCGCCATAGCTGTCGATGAGCGCGCGAAGCCTGCCCAGGAACGCCAGGGCCTCCGGTTGAGATCGGTCATGAACGTGCCTCTGGAAACCAGTGGGCATCGCCGGCGGCCGTTGGAGTGAGAGCGGAGGATTGTCTCTCAGGTCACGGTCGTGAAAGATGAAATTGATCACATCAAGTCGGAAACCATCGACGCCTCGATCCAGCCAAAATCGCGCAACGTCCAACACCACGTCCTGAACGTCACGGTTCCAGAAGTTGAGATCTGGCTGCCCGGCGAGGAAGTTGTGCAAGTAGTATTGCCGTCGGCGCGGACCCCAGCTCCACGAGGGCCCACCGAAACTCGCCAGCCAGTTTGTCGGCGGAGTCCCGTCTGGTCGAGCGTCCGCCCAAACATACCAATCCGACTTGGGACCGGCTGCGGAGGCCGCGCTTTCGAGGAACCAGGGATGGCGGTCCGAAGTGTGTGACCAAACCTGGTCGATGATCACCTTGAGCCCAAGTTCATGGGCCCGATGGAGGACGGCATCGAAGTCGGCCAAGCAGCCGAACAGCGGGTCGACATCGCGATAATCGCTGACGTCGTAGCCGAAGTCTTTCATCGGTGAGGTGAAGAACGGCGACAGCCAGAGCCCGTCCACCCCCAGGGCGGCGAGGTGGTCCAACCTCTCGAGCACCCCTCTCAGATCGCCGACGCCATCGCCGTCGCTGTCGGCGAAGCTGCGCGGATAGATTTGATAGATGACCGCGCCACGCCACCAATCATCGGCCACTTCTGCGTTCAAGTGGCGCTCCATATCACTGGATTCAGCGGGCCAGCGATCAGGTCTCCGACCGCGACATCGCGGCACCAGACGCGGGCATCGAAGGCCTGCGCGTCGTTGGCCGGCGCCGCGAGCCGCATCTCTTCGTCGATATAGATTACAGTCATCGCCGCGCGCATGGCGTCGGTTTCATTGGGACCGGCGCGATGGAACGTCCAGCCGGCGTGAAAACTGACGTCGCCGATCTCGAACTCCGCTTCGTCAACAGCAACCCTAGCGAGAGCCTCGGCCATCGCGGCTTCACTCTCGGCGCCGATCGCCAAGTCGCGGCCCGCCTCCATTCGGTGGCTACCAGGGGCGAAGGCGAGCGGTCCCATTGCAACGGGCGTGGTCTGCAGAGGAAGCCACGCGGTAACGGTTCGGTCGCTCGACACCGGCCAATAATACTGGTCGGCATGCCATGGCGTGGGACCGCCTCCGGCTTCCTTGAACAACGCCTGATCGTGATAGAGGCGCACGCCCTTCACTTCCATGAGTTTGGCCGCGATCTCCGCCAAGGTAGCCGAGAAAACGAAGTCGCGGGCCTCGTCCGAGCGCCGCCACAGATTGCACACCTGCAGAAAGGCCTTCTCGTAGGTGGAGCGTTCAGCCATCGGCTTGGCGGCCGCGCGTCGGCTTTCGACCAGGTCGGAAAACACGCCGCGGTAGCGCTCGATTGCGCTTGCCGGCAAGACGCTCTTCAATCGCACATAGCCGTCGCGCCGGAATTGTGAAACCGCCGCGGCAGCCAAATTGAAAGGCTCACTCGAGACACTCTTCGCCGGATCTGTCGGCATCGGGCCGCCCCTTTGCCCCTGAGGCAAGGTCGCGTTGTCACGAGCGGCGCGCCGAAGGTCAAGGCGATCGGCTCTGGAGGTCGTCACTTGGGTCGGGCGGGATCGCCGGCCTTTTGCTTGCATTCGCGCCCCGACTTATCGACAAGCGTCACCCGTCTTCGACGATCGCCTCTCCACAAAACCTCCAGCAAAGGAAACCGGCAGTTTCATGCAAAGAACCCTGCCCCAACCGACGCCCGAGACGCAGCACTTCTGGGATGGCTGCAGGCAGGGCGAGCTGCTTCTGCAACGCTGCGGGGATTGTCGCGAGGCATATTTTCCACCCCGCGCATTCTGCCCGAAGTGTCTTTCCCGCAACGTCGAGATATTCAGGGCCAGCGGGAAGGCGCGGCTCTACAGCTACATCATCAATCATCGGCCCCGCCCGGACATGGGCGCCGAGCCTCATTCGATCGCCGTGGTCAGCCTGGCGGAGGGTCCGCGGATGATGACCAACATCATCGGCTGTCCGCAGACGCCGCAGGCGCTGCAACTGGATATGCCCGTCGAGGTGACCTTCGAGGTCTTCGGTGAAATCGCCCTGCCCCTCTTCAAGCCCGATGGGGCTGAAGGCCAATGAAACCCGCGTCGATCGCCGTTGTCGGCGCCGCCGAAACCACCCGACTGGGCAAGATCCCCGACATGTCCGTGATCGGCCTGCACGCCGATGCGGCTCTGAACACGCTTGCCGACGCAGGCCTGAAGGCCTCGGACATCGACGGCCTGGCCACCGCCGGAGAGAGTCCGGTGGCGCTCGCCCATTATCTCGGCATCACGCCGACCTGGGTGGACGGGACGCAGGTCGGTGGCTGCTCCTTCATGCTTCACGTTCGCCACGCGGCGGCGGCCATCAACGAGGGGCTGTGCAGTACGGTGCTCATCACCCACGGCGAGAGCGGGCGGTCGCGCGTCGGCGGCGGCGGCGGTTTCGGGGGCCGAGGCGGCTCCAGTCTGATGGGACAGTTCGAAGCCCCTTACGGGGTGACCGGCGCGCCGAGCATGTTCACCATCCCGGCGCTGCGGTACATGAAAACCCATGGCGTGACCGAGGAAGATCTGGCCTGGGTAGCGGTGATTCAGCGCGAATGGGCCGCCAAGAACCCGCGCGCGAGCTTTCGCGATCCGATCACGGTCGATGACGTCCTCTCCTCCGATATGATCGCGTGGCCCTTTCGAAAGCTGATGTGCTGCCTGGTCACCGATGGCGGGGGCGCTCTGATCTTGACGAGCGGAGAGCGCGCCAAGGACTTCCCGCGCAAGCCCGTTTATGTTCTGGGGACGGGCGAGAGCGTCGAGACGCCGATGGTCAGCCAGATGGAGGACTTCACCACCTCGCGAGCATTCCGGGTCTCCGGACAGAAGGCCTTCGCCGAGGCGGGGATAAACCACTCAGAGGTCGATCACCTCATGATCTACGACGCCTTCGCCCATCTGCCGCTCTACGGCCTCGAGGACCTCGGCTTCTGCAAACCCGGCGAAGCCGCTGGCTTCATTCGCGAACGCAACACTGCGCCGGGCGGAAAGCTGCCCCTGAACACCAATGGAGGGGGCCTCTCCTACATGCATTCGGGGATGTACGGCATGTATGCTCTGCAGGAGAGCGTGCGACAGATGCGCGGCGTCGCACCAGCCCAGGTGCCCGGCGCGAAGATCGCTGTCAGCCACGGTGTCGGCGGCATGTTCGCCGCCTCTGGAACAATCATCTTCGGCAACGAAGCCTGACGGCCGAGAAGGCGAGAACGCCATGGTCACCCTCTACGAGCACCCGCTCTCGCCCTATGCGCAGAAGGTCAAGATTGCCCTGCGCGAAAAGGGTATCGGTTTTGAAGCCGCTCTGCCCGGGGGCCTCGGCGCCGGCGCGGCGGCCGGCGCGTTCGCCGAGGCGAATCCACGAGCGGAAGTTCCCGTACTGATCGACGATGAGGCGACCATCTTCGATTCCACAATCATTCTGGAATACATCGAAGACCGCTGGCCGAGCCCTCCCCTACTGCCTGCGGGCGCGGCCGAGCGGGCTCGGGTGCGGATGATCGAGGATGTCATGGACACCCACTTCGAGGCGATCAACTGGGGGCTGGCGGAGATCAGCTGGTTCCAGCGGGCCACTGGCGCTCTCGCCGCAACTCTCCAGGCGCGCGCCGCGAAACAAACCAAGGGCTTCTTCGCCTGGCTCGAACGTCAACTCGGCGAGAGGCGGTGGTTCAACGGGACGAGCTTCGGGTGGGGCGATCTGTGCGTCGTTCCGTTCGTGGCCGCCTCGGCCAGCGTTGGCAATCCGCCGGCGTCGCGATCCAAGCTCTCCGCGTGGCTCGGCCGAACTCAGGAACGAGCCTCCGTCACCTTGACCGTTGCGGAGGCCCGCGACTTCGACATCGGCGCTTCCAACGTCTCCGATCTGGTGGCGCAAGGCCTTTTCAAACGCGAGTATCGCGACCATCGCCTGGAATGGATGATCAAGTCGGGCGGGCTCGAGGTGGTGCTCAAGGGCCTCGCGGCCGACAACATCCGATTCGCGCCGGACTTTCAGTAGTCCCTGCGCATCAGTCCATGCCCAGAGAGTGAGCGGCCGCGGAGTGGACCACGCGGCCGGCCTGGACATTGAGGCCCTGCCCGAAGCCGGCGTCCTCGGTGAACGCTTGCTCCACCCCCTTGCTGGCGAGCGCGGAGATGTAGGGCGCCGTGGCGGCGCTGAGTGCGTAGGTCGAAGTGAGGGGTGCGGCCCCCGGCATATTGGCGACGCAATAATGGACGACGCCGTCAACGACGAAGGTCGGGTCGGCATGGGTGGTCGGATGGCTGGTCTCGAAACACCCCCCCTGGTCGATCGCCACATCGACAAGCACCGCACCAGCGCGCATCCGGCCGAGGTCGGCCCTGGTCACTAGCTTGGGCGCCGCGGCGCCTGGAATGAGTACACAGCCGATCACCAGATCCGCGGTCGGCAGGGCTTCAGCCACGAGGTCATGGGTTGAGTAGCAAGTCTTCAATCGACCACCGAACTGATCGTCGAGTTCCTCGAGTCGCGTCGCGGATATGTCGTAAAGGGTAACGTCCGCATGATGGCCGATCGCCATTTCGGCCGCGTGCTTGCCGGCGACCCCGCCGCCGAGGATCAGGACTCTCGCCGGCGGAACGCCTGGCGTCCCGCCCAGCAGGACCCCGCGGCCGCCGGCCGGCTTCAGCAGATGGTAGGCGCCGACATCCACCGCCATGCGTCCGGCCACCTGGCTCATTGGGGCGAGGAGCGGAAGCCTCCCCCAGCGATCCGAGATCGTCTCGTACGCGATCGCGGTGCAGCCCGACGCCATCAGTCCGCGGGCCTGCATCGGATCGGCGGCCAGATGCAGATAGGTGAAAAGCGTGTGGCGAGGTTTGAGAAGCGCAATCTCCGCGGGCTGCGGCTCCTTCACCTTGACTATCAGTTCGGCGGCTTCGAAGACCTGCGCCGCGCTATCCAGGATTTTCGCACCGACTTCAGTGTAGGCGGAATCGGCAAGCCCGATCCCGGCGCCTGCGCCTGCCTGCACGAAGACCTCGTGGCCCTCGCGGCAAAGTCGCTGGACGACGCCGGGGGTGGCCCCGATGCGGAACTCCAGCGTCTTGATTTCCTTCGGCACTCCAATGCGCATCTCGACGGTTGTCCCCTTGGAATGAGCGCCGCTTCGGCGGCATACCACGACGCCCGGCGCTCAGGCGATATCGCGTCGGAATCTCGGTTCGTCCACCCGCGCCAACAGAACCGCCAAGGCGACGACGAGGAAGGCGATGGAGGCCCCGAACAGGACCTCATAGCCGAGGCTGGAAGCGATGATGCCTCCGGCGAGCGGTCCTATCGTCGACATCGTTCCTTGCGCGGTCGAGGTGAGGGCTAGGCGCATCGCCATGTCCTCCCGAGCTCCGAACTCCAGCACCATGGTCTGGGAACTCATCAGAAAACCCGATTGCGCGGCGCCCAAGCCAAAGAACGCAGCGAAGATCAGTCCATGGACACCAACCACCAAGCCCCCGGGTGTCGCAAAGGCCGCCGTCATCGGCGCGACCATCAGAAGCACGGTCGCGGCGATCCACACCAGCAGGGAAACGATGAAGGTCGAACGGAATCCGAAACGATCTCCGGCGAGGCCCCAGCCCATGTTGGTGATCGTGTCGGCGCCGAGAAAGGCCAGGGAGACATACCCCAGGTTCTTTCCGCTCAACTCCATCGAACGGCCGGCGAAGAGGATATAGAACGGCGCGGCGACCCTGCCCGCCGTCGCGAGCGTCTGGGCCAGCATGAAGTATGCGAAGCTGCGGTCCTGGTGCAACAGTGCGGGAAACTCTCGCACGCGATCCATCAGCCGGCCCTTCGGTCGGACCGTTGGCGGCTCCGGCTCACGCATCAGCAGGCGAAGGGCGGTGAGACCGAGGCTGGTGAGGACGAAGGCCAGAAGGAAGGTGGTCGAGTAGCCGTTGCCCAGCACATGGCCTTGGATGAGGTAGCGCCCGGCGAACCAGGCAAGCCCGGCGGCGATTGCCCCGCCGGTGACGTTGCGCAGGGCCTGGAGTCGACCACGCCGCACGATCGGGATCACCTTGGCCAGAAGCAGCTGAAACGCCACCGACTGGGGGCCGGAGAAGAGGCCGAGTAGGAAGAGAAAGATCAGGATCGTCACAAGCGCCGCGGCGCCATGCAGGAAGAACCCGGCGAGAGCCACGCCGAGGATTTGCACCCGCATCAGGGTCCCCATGAGCATGGCCACCGGCAGCACGCGTTTTCGATGTTCTATCTGGGTCGCGCCAATGACCGGCGAGACGACGCCGCCAAGTTGCTGGAGGGACTGTCCCAGGCCGACAACGAAGTCGGAGCCCGAGAGTAGGTGAAGATAGGCGGGGAGAAATGTCGGAGCGTTGAACAGCCTGAACCCGGTCATCCCCAGCATGCCATGCATGAAATGACCCGCGAAGTTGCGTGGGAGGTTCCGCCATACGAAGCGCTCGTAGGCGGCTTCGGCCTCTTGCGAGGCAGGCTCCGGCCGGTCTTCGATCACAGTCAACGGCGCTTCATCCTTGCGACGCGGCCTTAGCAGGATTTCGAATTCCGGTCAGGAAGGCACGCTTATCGAGATTGCGCCCAAACAGCGGGGCGTTCATTCTGCTCACCATCAATCGCAAACAAGGCACGCCATGCTCGTCACCACGACCAATGATCTTCCCGGCCACCGCATCATTCGCCATATCGGTCTGGTGCGCGGGATCACCGTCCGTTCCCGGAGCGTTGTCGGCAATTTCGCTGGCGGCATTCAATCTCTCTTCGGAGGAAAACTCACGGTTTACGTGAGCCTGGCCGACACGGCGCGGCAGGAAGCGCTAGATCATATGATCCAGCACGCCACCGAGACCGGGGCCACGGCGGTCATAGCCATGCGCTACGACGCGAACGAGATCATGGACGGGATCACCGAGGTGCTGGCCTACGGGACCGCAGTCGTCACCGAACCAATTCAGTAGGATCCCGCGTCAGAGCGATCGCGGCTCGGTAAGTCCGGCCATCTCAGGAACTTTCAAGAGTTCAGTCGTAAACCTCGAAAAGGCCCGCGCCGCCCTGGCCGCCGCCGATACACATGCTGACCAGCGCGTGTTTCGCACCCCTTCGACGGCCTTCCTGGAGGACGTGGCCGGTCAGGCGGGCGCCGGTCATGCCGAAGGGATGGCCGATCGCTATGGAGCCGCCGTTGACATTATACTTTTCAGGATCGACGCCGAGCGTATCCCGGCAATAGAGGCATTGGCTGGCGAAAGCCTCGTTCAACTCCCACAAATCTATGTCCTCGATCTTCAATCCGTGTCGCTCGAGAAGCCGGGGTACGGCGAACACAGGGCCGATTCCCATTTCGTCGGGCTTGCATCCTGCAACTGCCCAGCCCTTGAAGACGCCAAGAGGTTTTAGGCCGCGACGCTGAGCCTCCTTGGCTTCCATCAACACCACCGCGGCCGCGCCGTCCGAGAGCTGGGAAGCGTTGCCAGCGGTGATGTAGTGGCCGGGGCCGCGCACTGGTTCGAGCTTCTGCAGCCCCTCCATGGTCGTTTCCGGCCGATTGCACTCGTCTCGATCGACCGTGTAGTCGACGATCGTCTCCTCTTTCGTTTCGCGGTCGACCTTCTTCATCTTGGTCTTCATCGGAACGATTTCGTCCCTGAACTTGCCGCCCTGCTGCGCAGCCGCCATTCGCCTCTGTGATTCGAGAGAATAGGCATCCTGATCGTCACGGCTGATCTTGTAGCGTTCGGCGACGATGTCGGCGGTGTCGATCATCGGCATGTGAATGTCCGGATACATCTGCGTCAGGCGGGGATCGTTGTTCTCCCGCGCGCCGGGACTTCCCGGAAAGCTGATCGACTCCACGCCGCCCGCCACAACGCAGTCCGCGCCGTCGTCGATGACGTAACGGGCCGCCATGGCGATCGACTGCAGTCCCGATGAACAGAACCGGTTGATGGTCACGCCCGCGGTGGTGATCGGAAGTCCGGCCAGTAGCGCCGCTCCGCGGCCGAGATTCTGGGCTCCATGCGCGACATTGCCCATGAAGCAGTCCTCAATCGCGCCTGGTTCCACGCCTGACTTTTCCACCGCGTGCTTCACGGCGTGGGCGGCCATGGAGATTGTGGGCGTAATGTTGAATCCCCCCCGGCCCGATTTGGCCAAGCCCGTTCGGGCATAGGAAACAACTACGGCTTCGCGCATGACGGCTTTCTCTTGGCTGGTTGGACGATCGAGTGCGACCTACCCATAGCCACGACGTCGGCCGGAGGAAAGCAAAAGGAACGGCGAAGCCGGTCTTGACGTATGACCTTCATGATCTGCGGTCAGCCCGTGAACGATGCGATCGCGCCATTTCCGACAGCTTATACCGCTCGCTAAGCCAGACGGGTTCGATCTCCTCGCTAGTTCGGCCGAGCGTTCAGGATGGCAAATTTGGGTTCGCCCAACCGTTCCATCAGCGCTCGATGTTCTTGCCACAGTCCTTGAGGGAGGCGGTCGCCGAACCTCTCATAGGCAGGCGCGATCAGGGCCGCCTCGCGACGCCATGTTTCGGCATCGACACAAAGCAGTCCCTGGAGTTGCTCCGCGCTGAGCTGCAGGCCAGCGGTGTCCAGACCGCTGGCCGTGGGTAGCAGACCGATTGGCGATTCCTTGGCTGGCGCAACGCCCTCCAGGCGTTCGACGATCCATTTGAGCACTCGGCTGTTCTCGCCGTAACCGGGCCAGAGGAATCGGCCGTCGCTGTCTTTCCGAAACCAGTTGACGAAATAGATACGGGGGAGTTTGGCCGGATCGCTGCTTTCGCCGACTTTCAGCCAGTGTGCGAAATAATCGCCCATGTTGTACCCGCAGAAGGGGAGCATAGCGAACGGATCACGACGCAATTCGCCGATGCTGTTCTCGGCCGCGGCGGTCCCTTCCGAAGCGATATTCGACGCCAGGAACACCCCGTGGCGCCAGTCGAAGGCCTCGACCACGAGCGGCACCGCGGTGGATCTGCGCCCGCCAAAGAGGATCGCAGATATCGGCACCCCCTGCGGGTCGTCCCACTCTGAGGCGATGGAAGGGCATTGGCCGGCTGGGGCCGTGAAGCGGGCGTTCGGATGCGCCGCGGTGACACCGCTCTGCGGCGACCAGGGTCGACCTCTCCAGTCGATGAGACCGTCCGGCGGCGTCGGGGTCAGGCCCTCCCACCACACGTCGCCATCCGCCGTCAGGGCGACATTGGTGAAGATGCAATTGGCCGATAGCGTCGCGATCGCGTTGGCGTTGGTGGCGTAACCGGTCCCCGGGGCAACCCCGAAGAAACCGGCCTCGGGGTTGATCGCGTAGAGCCGGCCGTCATCACCGGGCCGCATCCAACAGATATCGTCGCCCACCGTCTCGGCCTTCCAACCCGTGAGGGTCGGCTGAAGCATCGCCAGGTTGGTCTTGCCGCAGGCGCTTGGAAACGCTGCGGCGATGAAGTGGACGCGGCCCTGCGGGGAGGTGAATTTCAGGATGAGCATATGCTCGGCGAGCCAGCCCTCGTCCCTGGCCATCACCGAAGCGATGCGGAGCGCGTAGCATTTCTTGCCCAGCAGGGCGTTACCGCCGTACCCAGAACCATAGGACCAGATCTCACGATCTTCGGGAAAATGAACGATGTACTTGATATCATTGCAGGGCCACGGAACATCTCGCTCCCCCGGCGCAAGCGGCTTTCCCACAGAGTGGATCGCCGGCACGAAGAAGCCGTCTTCCCCGAGCTGCTCGAGAGCGGCGTTGCCCATCCGTGTCATGATCCGCATCGAGACCGCGACATAGGCGCTGTCGGTTATCTCGACCCCCAGGGCGCTGATCTTCGAGCCCAGGGGTCCCATGCAGAATGGAACGACGTACATGGTGCGGCCGAGCATCGCGCCATCGAACAGGTCGCGGAGGTCGGCGCGCATCTCCGTCGGATCGAGCCAGTTGTTTGTCGGGCCGGCTTCATCAGGATGGTTCGAACAGATGAATGTCCGGCTTTCCACGCGCGCCACGTCCTTGGGGTCGGAGGCGGCGTAGAAGGAGTTCGGGCGCTTCTGCGGATCGAGGCGCTTCAGGGTTCCGGCGCTGACAAGCTCGGTGGTGAGGGTTTCCCACTCTTCCTGGGAGCCGTCGCACCAATGAACTTTCGCCGGTTTCGTGAGCTCGGCCACTTCGCGGACCCAGGCGACGAGCCGTCGGTGCCGGGTCGGGGCTGGCTCCAGGCCGGCAATGGCCTTGGTCTTTACTGAAGCTTCCCCGTCCGGCATTGCCTCGCCTTGTGTTTGTTAGCCGCTCGTCCGGAGCCGGATGAGTTACGCTCTTGTTCGGCGTTCGAACGCCAGCAGTTCAACACTACTGCTCGACAGGCTCTGAAATCATCTCCGTGCAGATGCTTGATTGGCTCATCGCAATGCCTGGTTCACCGCCTCGAGGATTCCCGCGCCGGGGGTGAGTTCGGCATCGCCCAGGTGATTGAGCGGGGTGGATACGGTCTCGAGATAGTCATGCATCTCCCGCGAATCCGGGTCGAGGTAGATCAGGCCCGTCACGATTTCCCCGCGCGCCTGGTGCGTCTGCAGATGGGTCACTGCCGCGATCCGGTCCGTAGGATCGTAATCATCGGGGAGCTTGCGCAGCCTGAGGACCGATCCGTCATGCTGGGTGACGAGTTCTACCGCCCCCGGTTCGTAGTCCACGAGGATTTCGTCGCGGTCCGGAATCACGTCCAGCCGGTTCACAGCCGCGTTGTGCTCCCGCACGTAGTCGAAGCTCTTTGTGGAGCCTTGGTGGTTGTTGAACTGGACACACGGGGAGATGACATCGATGAAGGCGCCGCCGCGATGATGGATCGCGGCTTTGATCAGGGGCACCAGTTGAGCTTTGTCGCCGGAGAAGCTGCGGGCGACGAAACTCGCGCCCAGCTGCAGAGCGAGACCCACCAGTTCGATCGGCTGGTCGTGGTTCGTGACCCCGCGCTTTGACTTAGATCCCTTATCGGAGGTGGCCGAGAACTGCCCTTTGGTCAGACCATAAACCCCGTTGTTCTCGACAATGTAGGTCATGTTCACGCCACGTCTCAAGGAATGCGCGAACTGACCAAGACCGATCGAGGCGCTGTCCCCGTCTCCGGAAACACCCAAGTAGATGAGATCGCGGTTGGCGAGATTGGCGCCGGTCAGCACCGAGGGCATGCGACCGTGGACGCTATTGAATCCGTGCGAGGCGCCCAGGAAATAGTCGGGCGTCTTGGATGAGCAGCCGATGCCCGAGAGCTTTGCCAAGCGATGGGGAGGAAGATCGAGTTCGTAACAGGCCTGGATAATTGCCGCCGAGATCGAATCGTGACCGCAGCCTGCGCACAGGGTCGAGACCTTGCCCTCGTAGTCCCGCCGGACGAACCCCAGGGCGTTGGGCTGGAGCAACGGATGATGCAGCCTGGGCTTGGTAATGTAGGTCATTGCACGCCCCTGCCCGGGCCCGCTCGTGGCGGCGCGAGAATGCGCCGCGAGATTGCCTCGGTGATGAACCTGGCGGTGATAGGCGCACCATCGTAGTTCAGGATCGGCACGAGCTTGGAGGGGTCGACCCCTCCCTCGTTCATGATCAGGGTGCGGAGCTGGGCATCGCGATTCTGCTCGACCACAAATACAGTCTCGTGGGCGGCAATGAAGTCCAGGACAACATCGCTGAAAGGAAATCCGCGGACGCGAAGCGCGTCCAGGTGAACTGCGTGGGCCTCCAAGATCTCGAGAGATTCGTTCATCGCCGCGCTGGTCGAGCCGAAATAGATCACGCCGTGCGGCGTACGCCGCTTGGCCGGTTTCGCTATTGGGGGCGGGATCAACTTCTTGGCTGTCTCGAATTTTGCGAGCAATCGCTGCATATTGGCGACATAGACCGGTCCCTCTTCGCTGTAGCGGGCGTCGGGATCGCGGGATGTGCCGCGCGTGAAATATGCCCCGCGAGTGGGATGGACGCCAGGCAAGCTGCGGTAGGCGATGCCGTCCCCATCGACATCGCGATAGCGCCCAAATTCCCTGCCCGCCTCGAGATCCTGGAAAGCCATGACCTTTCCCCGGTCCAGACGGCGATCGTCGTCCCAGCTGAATGGGCGGCACAGCCATTCGTTCATGCCGATGTCGAGGTCCAGCATGACGAAGATGCATGTCTGCAACCGGTCGGCGAGATCAAAGGCCAGGGCTCCCATCTCGAAGCACTCCGCGGGGTCCTCGGGGAAGAGAAGCGGGTGCTTGGTGTCGCCGTGCGAAGCATAGGCGGCGGAAAGGATATCCGACTGCTGGGTGCGCGTGGGCATGCCGGTTGATGGTCCGCCCCGCTGCACATCGAAGACCACTGCAGGAATCTCTGCGAAGTAGGAAAGGCCGACGAATTCCTGCATCAGCGATATGCCAGGACCGGAGGTGCAGGTGAACGCGCGCGCGCCGTTCCACCCGGCGCCCACCACAATGCCGATCGATGCAATCTCGTCCTCGGCCTGGACGATCGCGTAACGCGCGGTCCCGCTCACGGGATCTGTGCGGTAGTCTTCGCAATGAGCAATGAAGGCTTCGGCGAGCGAGGTCGAAGGGGTGATGGGATACCAGGCGCAGACCGTTGCGCCGCCGTAGACGGCGCCGAGGGCCGCGGCGTTGTTGCCCTCCACATATATGCGATCGCCGACCCCGTCGGCGCGGCGGATTTGCAATCCGAGCGGCTCGAGGTTGGCCAGTGCCTGTTCGCGGCCCATCGCCAGCGCTTCGAGATTGGGTTTGATCAACTTAGGCTTGGCCTTGAACTCCTCGGCGACGAGTTGATCGGTCACCGCGGCTTCGACGCCGAGCAGGACCGACAAGGCGCCGACATAGACGATGTTCTTGAACAACTGCCGCTGGCGCGGATCGGAATAGGCGGCGTTACATATCGCGGTGAGAGGCAGGCCGATGATGTTGATGTCGGAGCGGAGCCCCAGGGGCAGCGGCTTGGTGCTGTCGTGGAAGAGGTAGCCGCCGACTTCGATGGAGGCGACGTCCTTGGCGAAGGTCTGGGGATTCATCGCCACCATCAGATCCACTCCGCCACGGCGGCCGAGGTGCCCTTTCTCGGAGACCCGCACCTCGTACCAGGTGGGCAGACCCTGGATGTTGGACGGGAAGATGTTCCGGGCCGCGACAGGTACGCCCATGCGTAGGATCGCCTTGGCGAACAGCGAGTTGGCGCTGGCCGAACCCGAGCCGTTCACATTGGCGAACTTGACCACGAATTCGTTGACGGCCCGGAGCGGCGCCACGCGTTCGCGAATCTGCGGTTGTTCGATCACGTTCGACAGGGCTCCCCGGCGACCGCCATTTCGAGCAGGAATTTCTGCATGTCCCACGCGCCGGTCGGGCACCGCTCCGCGCACAGGCCGCAGTGCAGACAGACATCCTCGTCTTTCACCATCACACGGCCCGTCGGAAGCTCGCCGGACACATAGAGATCCTGGGTCAGGTTCATCGCCGGAGCGCTGAGCCGCGTGCGCAACTCCGATTCTTCGCCATCATCGGTGAAGGTGATGCAGTCCATCGGGCAAATGTCGACACAAGCGTCACACTCGATGCAGAGCGGTTCGCTGAACACGGTTTCGATGTCGCAGTTGAGGCATCGCTCGGCCTCGCGATAGCCCACCTTCTGATCAAAGCCGAGTTCGACCTCCAGCCTGACATTGGCCAGGGCCTCGGCCTTGTCCCGCAGAGGAACCCTGTGGCGGACGGCGTTGGAGATGTCGTTGTCGTAGCTCCACTCGTGGATACCCATCTTCTGGCTGACCAGCGTCACCCCGGGCGCGGGACGCTCGTTCACGTCCTCGCCCTGGCAGAATTTATGCATCGAGATGGCCGCCTCGTGGCCGTGAGCCACCGCCCAGATGATGTTCTTGGGTCCGAACGCCGAGTCGCCGCCGAAGAAGACCTTCGGATTGGTGGAAGCAAAGTTCACTTCGCTGACCGAGGGCATATCCCACGCATTGAATTCGATCCCGATGTCCCGCTCGATCCACGGAAAGGCGTTTTCCTGGCCCACTGCGATCAGAACATCGTCACATGGGTGGTGAACATCCGGTTCACCGGTCGGCGCGAGGCTGCGGCGACCGCTTTCGTCGACCACCGCCTGCACCTTTTCGAAGGTGACTCCGGTGAGTCGCCCGGACTCATGGGTAAAGGCCTTTGGCGTGAGAAAATTGAGGATCGGAATATCCTCATGCATCGCGTCTTCCTTCTCCCACGGAGACGCCTTCATTTCGGCGAAGCCGGAGCGGACGATCACCTTGACGTCCTCGCCGCCGAGACGCCGCGAGGTGCGGCAACAATCCATGGCCGTGTTGCCGCCGCCCAGGACGATGACTCGCTTGCCGATCCTTTCGACGTGGCCGAACGAGACGCTGGCGAGCCAGTCGATCCCGATATGGATATTCGCTGCGGCCGCGGCGCGCCCGGGAAGATCCAGATCGCGACCGCGGGGCGCTCCGCAACCGACGAAGATCGCATCGTAAGGGTCGGCGAGTAGAGCCTTGAGGCTGTCGACGCGCTCGCCCAGCCGCATTGTCAGCCCAAGACCGGTGATATAGCCGACCTCCTCGTCGATCACGGTTTCAGGCAGGCGGAAACGCGGAATCTGGCTCCGGATCATGCCCCCTGCCTTCGCGTCGGCGTCGAAGACGACCACTTCATAGCCGATGGGGGCCAGGTCCCGCGCGACGGTGAGGGACGCCGGCCCGGCGCCGATACAGGCGATGCGCTTGCCGTTCCAGCGGGTCGCCGCCTTGGGCAGGCGCCCGGAGACATCGTCTTTGTTGTCCGCCGCCACTCTCTTCAGCCGGCAGATCGCCACCGGCTCGGCCTCCACACGCACGCGTCGGCAGGCCGGCTCGCAGGGCCGATCGCAGGTCCGCCCGAGAATTCCCGGGAAGACGTTCGACTTCCAGTTGACCATATAGGCGTCGGTGTAACGCCCATCGGCAATCAGCCGGATATACTCCGGCACCGGCGTGTGGGCCGGGCAGGCCCACTGGCAATCGACAACTTTGTGGAAGTAATCAGGCGCCCCGACATCCGTAGGCTCCAACGCTCAATTTCCTCTCTTGATTCCCCATCTCATGGCTTCCCGAGCCCGTGGGGTTCTCGACAACGGCCCTCTCGGTCGTTCGGTGCAGGAAGTTTGCGCCCGTCTTTAGGGTGATTGCTGCGGGAACGCCATAGTCTTGCCGGCTCCTTCAGCCGGTCGCGCCGATCTGACGATGCCGCGGATTCGATCGGCTCCAGATCGATTTGTCCATTTGAAGTCATGCTTCGGACGCGGGCGGGCGCGACCGGCGGGCAGAAAAATCTGCTCTCAGCTCGCCGCCTAGCGCCACTGAGCGGCGGTGGCCGCGTAGAGCTTGATGACATCGGTCAGTCGCTCGCCCTGAGCCTGCGCGAGAGCGAGTCGCGTCCGGTTGAGCTGGCGCTGAGCTTCGACCACCGGCAGGAGGGCGCCGCCGCCCAGCCGATAGGCGACTCGGGTATCGCGCAGCCCGGACTCGGCGACCCGCCGGGCCTGGGCCAGGTCGGCCACCCGGCGGTCGTCCTGGGCAAGGGCGGCCAAGACATCCGATACCTGCACGAACGCCGTGAGGACCGTCTGTTCATACTGGGCGAGGGAGGCGCGGGCCTGTGCCTCGGCGGCGCGCCGCTGGGCCCTGAGGGCGCCGCCGTGGAAGATCGGCGTCGTCAGGCCAGCGCCTATGTCCCACGCGGTCGATTGATAGGAGAAGATGTTCTGCGGCGTCAGCGCGGTCTGTGTCAGGCCAGCGGTCAATTTGATGTCCGGATAGAGGTTGGCGTTCGCCACTCCGACGTTCGCGATGGCCTGGTGCAGGTCGGCCTCGGCGGCCAGGATGTCGGGTCGGCGGCGGACGAGCGCCGAGGGCAAGCTGAGCGGGATCGCCATCTGGGCCGTAAAACCGTCCAGCGAAAAGGCCGGCGCGGTCCATTCGGCGGGCGATCGTCCCGCCAACAGGGCCAGGGCGTGCCTGGCCTGGGCGAGCTGTTGCTCCAGGGGCGGCGCCAGCGCCCGATCCTCGGCCAGCTGGGCCTCGCCGCTCACCGACGCTGACGGCGCTTCGCCGCCCTGCGCCTGAGCGCGGCGGACGATGGCGATGTCTTCTTCGTCGTCACCCAGGATCGAACTCACCGCCGCGATCTGGCTCCGCAGGGTCGCGATCGCCGCCGCCTGCACCGCGACGTTCGCCGTCACGGTGAGGTAGGCCGCGTCGGCGCGGCGCGCCTCGGCGTCCCTGGCGGCCCGCGCCGACTCCAGCCTGCGCCGAAGGCCGCCGAACAGGTCCAGGTCGTAGCTGACGTCGCCGCCGATGCTGAAGAGATTGATCGTCGGACTTGGGAATCCCTGAATGCCGAACGCCTGGGTGTTGATTCGGGCGCGTTCGATCCCGGCGGCGGCGTCCACCTGGGGACGGGTGTCGTCCCGGGCGCTCGCAGCCTGCGCCTGCGCCTTCGCGAGGTTGGCCACGGCGATCCTCACTGTGAGGTTTCCGGCCAGCGCCTGCGCCATGACTTCGTCGAGATCGCGCGACCCCAGGGCGCGCCACCACGGCCCCGCCGCGCGCTGGTCGGGCGAAAGGCGCGCCTCGGCTGGGCTGGGATCTCCGGCCATGGCGTAGCTGGCGGCGGTCGGCGCGGCTGGCCGCTGGAAATTGGGGCCCACCGCCGCGCAACCGCCCAACAGGATCAGCGCGCCGAGGATCGGCCAGCGGCTAGTCGACAACGGCATGGGCCAGATCCATCGCCATCTTCGGCGTTCGCATGAAAAGCAGCAGCGGCATCACGCCGAGCGTCACGAGCATCATCAGACGGAAGTCGTCCACATAGCCGACCATCGCGGCCTGGCGGGTGATCTGCCCATTCAGCGCCTGGAGGCCAACCGCGGTGGCGGGATTGAAGATCGAGGGCAGGTCGGCGCTGACCACCGGATTGCCCGGCTGGACGTGGGCGGCGAGGCTGGAATGGACCACCGAGGTGTTCATCGTCCACAGCGCCTCCATGACAGAGATCCCCACGCTCGCCCCGAGGCTCCGCACGAGGGTGTAGACGCCGGTGGCTTCCGGCCGATGCTGCGGCGCCAGGGTCGCGAAGGCCAGGGTGCTCAGCGGGACGAAGATGAGGCCGATGCCGAAACCCTGGACGATCCCCGAAACGATGATCGGGCCCATCGGCATCGAGAGATCGAAGTGGCTCATCTGCCACAGGGCGAGAGTGCTCAGTGAAAGTCCGGCGAACAGAATGAGACGGGTGTCCACCCTGCCGATCAGTCGGCCGACGATGAACATCGCCGCGAACGAGCCCAGGCCCCTGGGCATGCTCGCCAGGCCGCTCTGAAGCGCGGAATAGCCCATCAGGGTCTGCATCATCGGCGGCAGCAGAGCCATGGTCGAGAAGAGAAGGATGCCTATGAAGAAGCCGAACACGGTGCAGCTCACGAAGTTGCGGTCGAGCGCCAGCGCCCGGTCGAAGAAAGGGTGTTTGGCGGACAGGGTCTGGACGATGAACATGTAAAGCCCGATCAGCCCGATGACGGTTTCGGTCCAAATCTCCGGAGAGGTGAACCAGTCCTGGGAGGGTCCGCGGTCGACCACCAGCTGAAACGCGCCGATGAACACTGTCAGCACTCCGAACCCGAGAAAATCGAAGGGCCGGGCTTTGTCGCTCCGCTCCGAGGACATGAACAGCAACACGCCGGTCAGGGCCAGGATGCCGACCGGGAGGTTGATGTAGAACACCCACCGCCACGTGAGGTTGTCGGTCAGCCAGCCGCCGAGGAACGGTCCGAAAATCGGCCCCAGGATCGCCGCCGCTCCCCACAGCGCCATCACCTGGCCGATCTGGCGCGGAGGGTAGAGATCCAGGACCACAGCCTGCGAAAGGGGAATCAGAGAAGCGCCGAACAGGCCCTGGAGAAGTCGAAAGAGCACGATCTCCGGCAGGCTGGTCGCGATCCCGCACAGCATCGAGGCGAGGGTGAAGCCGCCGATGGAGATCATGAACATCAGCTTGCGGCCAATTCTCACCGACAGCCATCCCGACAGCGGGGTCATGATCGCCGTGGCGATGAGGTAGGAAGTCAGGACCCAGGTGATCTGGTCCGGAGCCGCCGAGATGCTGCCCTGGATGTGCGGCAGCGCGACATTCGCGATGGTCGTGTCGAGGGAATTCATCACCGTCGCCAACATCAAGGCGACGGTGATCGGGACCCGATTGGCGATATCGGAGGCGTTTGCCATGACGCCGGTCTAGGTCCAGCGCCCAGGTTCCCCCGCCGCGGGCGCCCGGCGCGCCCTACCGACGCGTGACATCCACGGTGACCTTCGCGGAAAGGCCGTCGCGACCGGCGGCGGCGGGCGGTGGCCGGTCGAAGGCGATCCTCACCGGCAGGCGCTGGACCACCTTCACCCAGTTGCCAGTGGCGTTCTGGGCCGGAAGCGCCGAGAAGCTGCTGCCGGAGCCGGGGCTGAAACTCGCGATGTGGGCGGCGAAGTCCGTCCCGCCATAGGCGTCGATCCTGATCTTCGCGCTCTGGCCGACGCGCATCTTGCGCAGCTGATTTTCCTTGAAGTTCGCTTCCACCCAAGGCTCGCCCGACAGAAGCCAGAAAACCGTCTGGGCGGCGTTGACATAGGCGCCCACCTGAAGCTGCTCGACGCGAGTGACGACACCATCCACCGGCGCGAGCACGATCGTGTGGGTGAGATTGAGGCGCATCGCTTCCTCGGCGGCCTGGGCCTGCAGCACCGCGGGGTATGCATCGGCCGAGCGCGCCGCGCCGCCCAGGTTCGCGAGCGTGGTCGCCACTCCCTGACGCGCCAGGGCGACCTGAGCGACGGCGAGATCGGCGTTGTGACTCGCTTCGTCGGCCTGCTGGCGCGAGGCGACGCCGGCGACCACCAGAGCCTTCTGACGCGCCGCCTCCCGGGTGGCGAAGGCCTGGGTCTGCAAGGCCGAACCGAGCACGAGCCTTTGCTGATCGTAGGCGGCGCGCAGGGCGACCACCTGCAGTCGGGCGGCGGCCAGTTCAGCCTGCGCGCGCCGCGCCGCCGCCGAGACGTCCGCGGGATCGAGCTTGAACAGCACTTGGCCAGCCCTGACTCGCTGGTTTTCCTTGACGTCGACCTCGATTACCCGCCCGGCGATGCTGGCGCTCACCGGCGCCTTGGCCCTTTGGACGTACGCGTCGTCGGTGGTTTCGCTGCGTCCGGAAGTGAGGATGAAGAAGGCCGCCACCGCGAGGATGAGCAGAGGTCCGCCGATCATCAGCGGCCACCGCCAGCGCCGAACGAACCCTGGCTGCGATCCGCGCTGTTCCGGAGCTTCCGTCGCGGCACCCGGGTACGGTCGATCGGACTCGAGGTCGCGGGCGAGAGTCATTCCGCCAGCGCGACCCCGCCGTCGACCGGAATGGTCGCCCCCACGACGTAGTCCCCCGCCCGCGAGGCGAGATAGATCGCCGCCGCCGCCATGTCCTCGGGGGCGCCGATCCGCCGCAGGGGCACTCGCCTGGCGACCTCGGCGGCGTGGTCGCGGGCGTCGCGATTCATTTCCGAGGCGAACGGTCCGGGCGCGATGCAGCTGACCACGATCCAGTCGGCGATCAGATGCTTCGCCATTCGCCGGGTGAGATAGATCAGCCCGGACTTGGACGCGTGGTAGGAATAGGTCTCCTGCGGATTGAGCCTGATGCCGTCGATGGAGGCTATGTTGATTACCTTCGCGGGCTTCTCCTTGGAGGCGGCCGCCGCCAGGGCGCGATGCAGAGCCTGAGTCAGAAAGAACGGCGACTTCAGATTGAGGTCCAGAACCTTGTCCCAACCGCTCTCCGGAAACGCCTCGAACGGCGCGCCCCAGGCGGCGCCGGCGTTGTTGACCAGGATATCGAGCTTCGGCTCCAGGCCGGTGAGCCGCTCGGCCAGGGCCTTGCAGCCGTCGACTGTGGAGAGATCCTGCGGGAGCGACACGCAGACACCCCCGCCCTCGCTGAGGGCCACGGCCGCGGCATCACATTGCGCGGCCTTGCGCGAGGAAATGTAGACCCTGGCGCCCTGCATGATGAAACCCTCGGCAATCATCCTGCCGATGCCGCGCGAGCCGCCAGTGACCAGAGCCACGCGGCCCTGGAGAGTGAACAAATCCTTCAACATGCGCTCCGCCATACCTTGCCGCTGTTCAGTTGGCCTCGGTGGTCGCCGAAGGGGGCCCCCTCGTCAAGCCATTCCAAAGGTGACTGCGAGCCCGGATTGGGTCGGCGCACTGCTTCAGGCGCCCGTTTCGGGATCGGCCGCGTCGATGAGCAGGAAGGCCCGGCCCTGGTCGGAGGCGAGCAGCGCGGTGACTTCATAGCCGCGCTGGTCCCGCTTCCTTGCCTCGTCGAGCAGGGCGCCGAAGCGCTGGCGGTACTGCCGGCCGCGCTCATGGAGATCGCCGTCGGCCACAAGGCGGCGCGAGAGCCTGCGCACGGCGGCGGGCGCCAGGTTGCGCGCCACCTCCCGGCCGCCGGCGAAGTCTCCGGCCTGGATCGCCGCGGCCACTTCCGCCACCCGTCGGCGGGACAACAGGGCCACCGGATCGATTCCCATCTGAGTGATCTCGCCAAAAAGCGCGGAGCCGAGCACCGGCACCGCCTTGGCCTCGCCGCCCGCTTCGGTGAGCACCGCCTTCCAGCTCCATTCGCGCTTCTCCTTGGCCGCAAGGGCTGAAGCGGGCGCGGAGGTCGTTGGTTGTGGCGGCACGGCGGTGAACTTCAGTCGCGGTCGCGGAGGATTCTCGAGCGCGTCGCCGGCGGGCGACGGTGCGGCCGGCGGGGCGGCGGACGGAGCGGGAGGCGTAGGCGAAGGGCGCGCCGCCGGCGCCGGCCGATGGAGCACCGAGGCCCCCTGCCCGCTGTGGGCCACCACGCCCATCAGCTGAACCGCTTCGCTCAGCATTTCGTAGTTGCGTCTCACGCGTTCCTGGAAGGAGGCGTCTATCGCCTGGGTCTCCCTGGCCGTCCGCTCGCCGGCGGCGAGAAGCTCGTCCATGCCTTTTTCAATCGCCGCGCGCACCTCCATGACCCTTATCTGGGTCTCGCCCGGCAGATCAGCGGCGGTGGCGCGCACCTCCCGCACCATGTGGCCGAGTTCCTCGAGGGCGCGCTTCGCCTGCGAAAGGCCCTCCTCGAGCTTTGCCGCGGTGACGGCGGAAGCCTCCTCGACCAGACGAGCCGACTGCTCGATGAGCCCTCGCGCTTCCCCGAGCCGGGCCTCGAAGACCTGTTCAGCCTTGCGGCCGGCCGCGAAGGCCGCTTCGTTCAGCTGATCGACCTGGACCCGCGCCGCCTGGGCGTGAGCATCGGCGGCCTGGCTGGCTTGGCTGGCGGCCGCGGCAAGGGCCTCCAGAGTCTGGCGCATCTGCGCTTCCAGGGCCGCGCGCTCCTTCGAGCCGACGTCGACCAAAGCATTGAGCGACGTGGCCGCCGAGGCGCCGAACGCATCGCGCTCCGCGTGGGCCGCCCTCGCCAGTTCACCGAACTTGCCGGCCGCCGCCTCGATCAGCTGGGTCATGGACTGCGCGCCCAGGCTTGCCGCCTCGTTGAGGGCGGCGACATCGCGCGTCGCCCCGCTCAGGAAGTCGGAGAGCAGGGCCGTTCGTGTCTCGGCCTGAGCCACGAACTCCTCCTGATCGGCGCGCAACGTGTGGGCGACGGTGACCAGCGCCGCGCGCTGTTCGGTGAGCCCGCTTTCGAGAGAGCGCAGTTGATCGCCGACTCCGACGCCTGCCGTTTCAAGTCGGGCCACCTGGCGCCCCAGATCGTCGCTCGCGACCCGGGAGAGATCGGTGGCCGCCGCGGCGGTGGCGGCGAGATCGGCGGTGCGCGCCATGAGCGTCGCCTCGGCCTCCCGCAGCTGGGTCTCTGCAAGGTCGGAGGCTTGGGCGACCATCCGCGCCTGGCGGTTGATGGTGTCGGTGACCGCCGCGGCACGCGCGTCGAGAGTCACCGCCAGGGTGTTCAGTTCATTGCGCTGGCTGGTCAGCCGCTCCACGAGGCGGCCGGAATTGGCTTCCGCGGCAGAGGTCGCCTCGGTGAGCCGCAGGGTCTCACCGACAATCGCCTCCCGCAACGAGGCCAGGCGCCCGGCCGCGATCCCTGCCGCGTCTCCGGCGTCGGTGATCCGGTTGCGAACCTCATCGATCAAGCCTCCGGCCTCGGCGGCGGCCAGGACGGCCGGACCGACGAGTTCGCCGGTGATCCGCCGCGACCGTCTCGTCTCCGCCGCCAATTCGCGAGCCTGGACAAGGGCGAAGGCGGCGGCCCAGATGAGGCCCAACGGCGCGGCGGCGATCACCGCCAGCAGGCCATAGCCGAAAAGGCCCAGATGAAACGGGCCGTTCTCGTCATGATAGGCCAGGGCGAATGCGGCGAAGCCGAGCGCCCAAAGCAGGCTGGCGCAGAGCGCAGCGACATAGGCCGGACTCTCCGCCTTGCGACTTGGTTCGAACTCGAGCCCAGCGCGCACGGAGGCAATCGCGCCGACGGCGGCGGGCGCGGTCGACGGCGCGAGCGTCGAGGCTTTCGCCGCCCGGCCTGGAGCGGTCCTGGGGGCCTTTGCGTTGCGCGCCGGGCTCTCATCGGGGTTCGGAGCGGCCGCGGGGAAGACCGGGGGCTTTAGCTTGAGGCTCGGCATGCTTTCAGAAAACACCGTTGGCCGCCGGCGCGCCACACTCTTTCGATGTTCGCGACGAAATTAGCCGCGAACCGTTGCATCGCGAAGCCGCCTCTCCAAAGCCCGGTTCGTTCGGCAAGTCCTCAGCCCAGGCCGGCGGGCAGATCGAGCCTGCGCTGGTGCGCCATCGATCGGTACAGGTCTAGGATCTCGCGATCGAACGGCGCATCCCCGCGGAGTTCGACCTCTTCGTGAAGGGCGATGAGCAGGCGGCGCAGATCGGCGTTGCGCGCGTCCAGGCCGCTCCACGAGAGATCGGCGACGGGACGATCCGCAGCCAGCCTGAGGCGCCCTTCGAGGCCCTCGTCATACTCCCGGGCCGCCCGCTCGAAGAGAGTGCATAGCGCCGCGTTCTCCCAGACCCGGGCGGCGACGCCGCGCTCGGCTTCCTGCGCGGCGAGGCCGGCGAGCATGCCGATCATGGCCATCCGCCCGGCGAGGTAGTCGCCGGAGGCTTCCGGCGGCGCTGGGGCCGCCATGGCCGCGACCTGGCCAAGGATGATCTCGGCGAGCGTGGGCGTCACCTCAGAACTCCGCCGCCGCGGCCAGGCGCTCGGCCAGGATCTCGTCCTGGCGCCTGGCCGTGTACCAGCCCGAGAAGGCGAGGATCGGTTCGCACGACCCGCCGTCCTTCCATGCCTTGGCCGCGGAGATCCAGATCGCCTGCGCCTTCACCGAAGCGAACAGTCGCCACCAGGAGAAGGCCGCGGCGTCGATGTCGAGGCCGCTGGCGACTCGCCATATCCGCAGGGCCTCGTCGATCTCGACCATCCCCGAGACGCGCCGATCGCCCGGCCGCGACCACAGGGGATCCATCGCCCAGGCCAGATCCTCCAGGGGATCGCCCAGGTGCGCCATCTCCCAATCGAGGACGCCCGTGATCCGACCGGCGCCGTCGTGCAGGAAGTTACCTGACCTGTAGTCGCCGTGGACGACCGCGAGCTTCGACGCCGCGGCGGGCGGGTGGCGCAGCAAACGCCGGATCGCCGCGCGGACGATCGGCTGGGGGTGGCCCTCGTCGGCGTCGATCACCCTGACCCAGTGACCCAGTTCGCGCCGCCAGCAGTCCGCGGGATCGCAAGCCACGATGGCTCGGGTGATCGGCAATCCGGCCACTGGCTCGGCTGCGATCCGCCCAAGGATCGAGAAGAACCGCTCGCCGATCTGCGAAGCGTGGCCGTCATAGGGTTCGGCGGCGAAGATCCCGCCCGTCGCGCCGTCGAGGCGCTCCATGATGAAGAACGGCCGCTCGAGCTCGGCGCCCTGCTCTTCGAGCACCACCACCCGCGGCGCGGCGACGTCCTTCGCCTCGAACGAACGTATGGCGAGGAATTCCAGACGCCGGTCGGTTTCGATCAGGCTGCCGGGCGGGTCGCGGCGCAGGATGAAGCGCTCCAGCCGCCCCGAGGTGGTGGCGTCGAAGCGATAGGTCTCTCGGCTCGCACCCCCGGATATCCGGCTCATGGCCTCCACGGCCGTCGTCTCGCCGCGGGTGCGGGTGAGGTAGGCGGCGAGCCGGTCCGAAAGCGTCACCGGCCTCTCGTCACGTCGCGAAATCCAGGGTTTCGCTGAAGCCGGAGGGGGCGTGTGGCCCGATGACGAGCTGTTCGAGCACGCCCCGGCCAACCTCCTCCGCGCCCCCGGCGTCGTCGCGATAGACAACCTTGCACAGAGCCTGGACGTGAAGATGCTTGGCGAGGCGTCGATCGCACTTCGCCAGATCGAGATCCTCGCGTTCCACTTCGAGCTCCCCGTGCGCCAAACCATGAGCCCACTTGGGATGGCCGTACCCGAGCCCCAGCATCAGGAATTCGTAGTCGGGCTCGAAGGTGATCTCGCGGCGCCCGTGGGCGTCTTCGAACGCCACCACGGCGCGCCGGGCATGGCGCGTGCCGCGTTTCCAATCGATGGTGATCTTGGCGTTGTCGATCTCGTGCAGCGAAGCGGCGTCCGCGCCCTCCCGCGCCCACACCGCCCGCCGGTTCCACGGCAGGCCGGCGCCGTCCTCGTTGCTGTGGAAGAAGAAGCTGCCGCTGGCGAAATTGGTCGGCGCCCAGATCCAGTAGAACTGCGGCGGCTGTGGGGGGACGACCTCCTGGGAATCGCGCGCGCCGACTGGCCGAACACCCCATGATCGATCCCTGGTGCCCATGAAGCCCTCGACGCTGTCGCGCTTGCCGTCCAGCTCGATCCATCCTGACCACCGGCCGTTCTGGGTGAGCCGCGTGTAGTCCATGACGAGGCGAGGTCCGTTGCGGCGGATGAATCGCGGCTCCTCCACCGGGAAGGCGCGGCCCTCGAACACTACCTCCGCTCTGAGGCCGTGTTCTGGGGCCACGACGCTGACCCTGAGGCGCTTCAGCGGCTCGAGGACCTCGATCGAGATCGGCCCGACGGTGAGGTCCATCCGCTCCATCGCCAGCCACCGGCTGGCGTGCAGACAGGTCTGCACGCCGTCGCGCACCACGCAGAAACTGGCGTCGGCGATGTTGAGGTGGGGATAGACCCCGAAGGCCATGGCGAAGAACCCCTCTCCCTGCGCCCCATAGCCATTGAAGAAATATCGATCGTAGAAGTTGCGGTCGGTTCCGCTGAAGGCGATCGGTTCGCTCGTCTGATGGATCGGAAAGTCGTCACCCCGGGTGAGAGCCATGGCCGTCTCCTAGCGCCGCAAGTGAGTCTAAGGTCCAACGAAAACGCAACGCAACAATGACGGAGGGTCAAGCATGCGGTGGAATCGCCGCACCTGGATGACGCTGGCGGCCGCCAGCGGGCTGACGGGGGTCGTGGCGGGCGCGTTCGCGGCCCACGGGCTCACCCAGGCGGCGGCAAGGGAATGGATGCGTACGGGGGCTGCCTACGAGCAACTCCATGCCCTCGCAACCCTGGCCTGCGCCGGCTTTCTTCAGCTCGGCGCCGTCCGGGCGCGACACGCGCCGGCCCTGTTCCTCGGCGGCACGGCGCTGTTCTCCGGCTCCCTCTACGCCATGGCCCTCGGCGGCCCGCATTGGCTGGGCGCCGTGACCCCGATCGGGGGCATGCTGTTGCTCGCCGGTTGGGCGGTGTTGATCTGGGCCGCGCGCGGGATGGACCGGCCGTGATCGGGCCGGCGCCAGTCCTCCCCCACCGCTCTTGCCCTGGCGCGGCTTCGCGCGCACGGGTAAGCAATCCTCAAGCTCCCGGAGGCTCACCTGATCGCGCCCGAGACGCAGATGCCGCCGGCGCGCTACGCCGACCTTCCCGGTCTCCGCATGGCCTACCATGAGGTCGGGCCGAGAACCGGCACGCCCGTGGTCTTCTGCCACGGCTTTCCGGAGTTGGCGTTTTCATGGCGTCACCAGTTGCGGACCTTCGATGTGGCCGGCCGGTGGGCGATCGCGCCAGACCAGCGTGGCTACGGAGCTACCTCACGGCCGGCGGCGGTCGAGGCATACGACATAGCCCATCTGACCGGCGACATGGTCGGCCTGCTCGATCATCTGAAGGTCGACAAGGCGATCTTCTGCGGCCACGACTGGGGCGGGATAGTGGTCTGGCAGATGCCGCTGCGTCATCCAGACCGCGTCGCCGGAGTGATCGGGGTCAACACGCCCTTCATGGCCCGCCCCCCAGCCGATCCGATCGGGATCATGCGCCGGCGATTCGGCGATGAGATGTACATCGTGCACTTTCAGAAACCGGGCGAGGCCGACGCCATCCTGGACGCCGACGTCGCCAAGGCGATGAACTTCTTCATGAAACGGCCCATTGCGGGCACGCCCCCCGCCACCGGCGGTTTGCGGCTCAGCGAGGTTCCGGGCGAGGCCGACCAGGGTCCCGCCTCGACCTTCGCCCTGATCAAGATGCTCGAGGCCTACGACGCCAACTTCGATCCGCGCGAGAGTTTTCTCACGCCCGCCGAATTTCAGGTCTTCGTCCAGACGTTCGAGCGCACCGGGTTCACCGGCGGCATCAACTGGTACCGAAACTTCACCCGCAACTGGGCCATTTCCCAGGGTCTGCCCGAGAAGGTGGCCGTTCCCTGCCTGATGGTGATGGCGGAAAAGGACGCTGTCCTGCCGCCTTCCGCCGCCGACGGGATGGAGACCTTCGTGCCCGATCTGGAAAAAGTCCTGATCAAGGGCTCCGGCCACTGGACCCAGCAGGAGGAGCCCGCGCAGGTGGATCGCGTCTTGCTGGAATGGCTGGACCGACGGTTTCCGAAATAGGGACGTCCATGGACCGCAGCGGCGCCCAACCCTCGCCACCGCAGCCGGCGCCGGGGTCTGCCGCTGGCCGGCGGGGACTCTTTGTGGAGACCGAGCCCTACGCCTGCAGTTGGCTGAGCGTGGAAAAGCCGCACGAGATCTACTACGAGGAGTGCGGAGCGCGCGGCGGCAAGCCGGCCGTCGTGCTGCACGGCGGGCCGGGCGGGGCCATCAACCCGACCATGCGCCGCTTCTTCGATCCCGCGCGCTGGCGTACCGTGCTCTTCGACCAGCGCGGCTGTGGCAGAAGCCGGCCCAACGCCAGCCTGGAATGCAACACCACCTGGGCTCTGGTGGAGGACATCGAGCGCCTCCGCCGACGCCTGGGCATTGAAAAGTGGACGGTGTTCGGCGGCTCCTGGGGATCGACCCTGGCGCTCGCCTACGCCATTCTCCACCCCGAGCGGGTCGCCGGGCTGGTGCTACGGGGCATTTTCCTGCTCACCCAGCGCGAGCTCTCATGGTTCTACCAGGACGGGGCGTCGATGATCTTCCCCGATGCATGGGAGCGCTTCTGCGCGCCTATCCCGCCTGCCGAGCGCGACGACATGGTCGGTGCTTTCCACCGCCGGCTCACTGATCCCGACCGCACGGTGCAGGCCGCTGCGGCGGCGGCCTGGAGCCAGTGGGAAGGCGACACCATCTCCCTGCGCGGCCCGGAAGCTCGGCCGGCCAAGTTCAACGAGGTCGAATTCGCCATCGCCTTCGCGCGCATCGAATGCCACTTCTTTCAGCACCGCGGCTTCTTCAGCGAGGACGGCTGGCTCTTGAAGAACATCGATAAGGTCCGCGGCATTCCCGGCTGGATCGTCCAGGGCCGCTTCGACGTCGTCACTCCGCTCGCCAGCGCCTGGGCGCTCCACACCGCGTGGCCGGAAGCGAAGTTCGAGATCGTCTGGGACGCGGGCCACGCCTCGACCGAGCCGGGCATCGTGGACGGCTTGGTCCGCGCGACCGACGAGGCGCTGAAGGAGTAAGGTCTCAGAAATCCTCGCGCAGCGGATGATCGACCACGATCGCCGTCCCCGCCTCGATGACCCTCAGCGAATGCGGAGCGTTCGGCGGAACGACCGCCGCCACTCCAGGGCGGGCCAATGCCGTGACCCCATCGATGGTGACCTCGACCGCCCCGGAGGTCACTTCCCAAACCTCCTCCTGGGCGTGAGCGTGCTCGTGAACGCTCGCCCCGGCATCAAATTCCCAGTGCACGAACGTCATGCTCGGCGAGCGGAACTGTCGACCTCGCCAGCCGCCCACGCCTTTCTCGAACGTCGGCAACGCGCGGATGTCGATGAAGGGCATGGCTGGCGCTCCTGAACGGCGTGCGAATATAGCCCTCTGGCCTGGTCGAAGCCATGATGGGGCGAGGGAAGAAGCATGCCGGAGTTCCGCACGATTGATCTCGGCGCCGTGAAGCTTCGCGCAGCGGTGGAGGGGACCGGCCCGCTGGTCCTTATGGTGCACGGCTTTCCGGAGTCCTGGTTCTCCTGGCGACATCAGATGGGGCCCGTCGCGCGGGCGGGGTTCACCGCCGCGGCGATCGACGTGCGCGGCTATGGCGGCTCGGACAAGCCGCACCCCGTCGAGGCCTACGCCATGGAACACATGGTCGCCGACATCGCCGCAGCGATCCAGGCGCTCAGCCCGCTCGCGCCGGCAGTCATCGTCGGCCACGATTGGGGGGCGCCGATCGTTTGGAACACGGCGCTGATCCGGCCCGACCTCGTGCGCGCGGTCGCCGGGCTCTCCGTGCCGTGGCTGGGTCTCCCGACGCGTTCGTTCAGCGATCTCATCGACGCGGTGTTCACCAGCCGCGGCCGGTTCTTCTACCAACACTACTTCCAGGCGGAAGGCGTGGCCGAGGCCGAGATGGAAGCCGACGTGCGCGGCGCCCTTCGACGTTTCTACTACGCCATCAGCGGCGACGCGCCGGACGGGACGTGGCCGCTCGACAAGCTCGTCGGCGACACCCTGCTGCACCGGCTGCCGGACCCCGAGCCTTTCCCCCCTTGGCTCACCGCCGCCGATCTCGACTACTACGTCGGTGAGTTCGAGGGGTCGGGCTTTCGCGGGCCGATCAACCGCTATCGCAACCACGACCTCGATTTCGCTTATGCGCAGCAGTTCAACGGCCGCCAGATCGGACAGCCGGCGCTGTTCATCGGCGGCGAGCGCGATCTGGTGCTCTCCATGCTCGGTCGCGGCGACCTGGTTTCGATGATGAGGGCCCAGATGGGCGATCTTCGCGGCGCCGACATCCTGCCAGGGTGCGGCCACTGGACCCAGCAGGAGCGCCCCGACGAGGTCAACGCCAGGCTGATCGCCTGGCTGGAAGATCTTTGAGGCGCACCAAAGAGTGGCGAGCGGAGGCGCCGCCACGGCTTGAGCCTTCCGCCGCGAGACTACGGTCGTTCGGGTCGCAGCATGAGCATCGCGTCCAACGGCGAGAGCGAACGTTTGCGGTGGATTCCGTGAGGTTCCGTGTCGGGCGCGGCGGAGACCCTCATCGACATTCGTCAGCTCGAAGATCGACTCCCAGACTGCAAAGATCGGCAGTCTTGAAGCCGCCGGCGCGATGATTCGAGAGGTTGCGATATCTTTCCAAGAGGACAGCCGCAAGTTCGTGCTTCGGCCCATCACCGACGGAGTCTCAGGCGGGATCTCGGTAGATCGACGTTCGCCCGTGCCGGATTTTTCCCTTGACAAGAAGATTGCAATATGCAATGCTTCGGCTCATGTCATCCTTCGCCCTCGCTCTCGAAGATCACGCCGCCTCCGCCCCCGACGACGCGCCCGATCCCTCCGTCTTGCGCGCGGAGCGCCGGCTACGCCTGCTCGAGGAACTGGCCGATATCGGCATGGACTTGGCTCGGGGCCTGAGGCCCTGCGCCCTCCCCGAAAGCGCCGGCGCCCAGTCGGGGGCGAGCGAGGTTCCCGCCACCCCGGCGCCGGTTCGTGACACCCGCCGCGACCCGGCCGACGCCTTCGGGCCCCTCTCGCGCGCCATCCGCCTCACCCTGGCCCTGGAGGCCAGGACCGACGCCGAGCTGCGCGACTTGAAAGCCGGCGTCTTCAAGGCGCGCGCCGACGAGCGTGCGAAGAGCGCCGAGCGCGCCGCCGAGGCTCGCCAGGAGCGCACCAATCGGGTCTTCGACCTCATCTCCGAAGTCGCCGAAGCCCAGATCGAGGACGACGAGACTTTCGAAGAGGTCTGCAACGAGGTCGAGGAGCGGCTCTCCGAACACGAGGCCGAACTGGGCGCCCCCGAGTGGCCGCTGCGCGAGACCGTCGAGGGCCTGTGCAAGGCCTTTGGCCTGCGCCCCGATTGGAGCCGTTGGAACGGCGAGGACTGGGGCGTCGACCACGGGCCGATGCGGCCGTTCGTCCCGCGGTCGAGCCAGGCCGTCGCCTGGCTCGCGCGCGCGGCCCCGTCTTTCTCGTCCGCCACATCCCCATCGCACATCGAGAGCGGCCTCGCCGCGCCAGCCGATCCCCCGCCGCCAACCGTCCGCCTGGAGGGCGTCCACGATCTGCAATGAGGCGATGTGGACCTGATGGGAACCCAGGGGACTACGAGGTCACGCGCACCCCCGCCCCTTCAAAATCCGGTCGCGCTGATCGGCCCTGGCGCGCTTTTCTCCTTGCGAGCGCCGAGATTGTTCAGGGCGTTGACGTAGGCCATGGCGCTGGCGGTGAGGGTGTCGGTGTCGGCGGCCGATCCAGTAGCGATGCGACCCTCCTCCTCCAGCCGCACGCTGACCTGGGCCTGGGCGTCCGTGCCTTCGGTCACCGCGTGGACCTGGAACAGCCGCAGCACCGCGGCGTGGGGCGCGAGCGTTTGGATCGCGTTGAACACGGCGTCCACGGGCCCGTCGCCGGTCGCCGTGGCCGAGCTTTCGGCGCCGTCGATCACCAGGGTGAGGCTCGCCTCCTGCGGTCCCTCGGTGCCGGCGACGACGCGCAGCGCCTTGACCTGTATTCTCTCCGCCCCCCGGGCCAGGGCGTGGTCGACCAGGGCGATGAGGTCGTCGTCGAACACATGCTTCTTTTTGTCCGCAAGGTCCTTGAATCGCCCGAAGGCCTCATTGAGCGCGTTCTGGCCGAGATCGTAACCGAGCGCCTTGAGCTTTTCGCGAAAGGCGTGGCGGCCGGAGTGCTTGCCCATCACGAGATTGGAGCCGCCCTGCCCCACGTCCTGCGGGCGCATGATCTCGTAGGTCTCGGCGTTCTTGAGCATCCCGTCCTGATGGATGCCGGCCTCGTGGGCGAAGGCGTTCTTGCCGACGATGGCCTTGTTGAACTGGACCGGAAAGCCGGTGATCGCCGAGACGTAGCGGCTGGCGCGGGTGATGTGCTCGGTGACGATGCCGGTCGGAAAAGGCAGGCGGTCGCCTCGCACCTTCAGCGCCATCACCACCTCCTCGAGGGCTGCATTGCCGGCCCGCTCGCCGATCCCGTTTATGGCCACCTCCACCTGCCGCGCGCCGGCGGCGACCCCGGCCAGGCTGTTGGCGACCGCCAAGCCCAGATCATTGTGGCAATGGGTGGAGAAGACGACGCGGTCGGCCCCGGGGACGGCTTCGATAAGGTCGCGAAACACGGCCGCGTACTCGTCCGGCGTGCTGTAGCCGACGGTGTCGGGGATGTTGATCGTCCTCGCCCCGGCGCGGATCGCCGCTTCGACGCAACGGCGAAGGACGTCGCGCTCGGTTCGGGTGGCGTCCTGCGCCGACCACTCGACGTCACCGCAGAGGTTGCGGGCGTGGCTGACCGAGGCGGTGACCGCATCGACCACCTCGGCGGCGCTCATTCTGAGGATGTGGTCGCGGTGCTGCGGACTGGTGGAGATGAAGGTATGGATGCGTCCGCGCTCGGCCCCGCGCAGAGCCTCCGCGCAGCGCTCGATGTCGCCGATCCCAGCGCGCGCCAGGCCGCAGACGATGCTCCCGGTCACCATGTGCGCGATCTTGCGCACCGCCTCGAAGTCGCCGTTGGAGGCGATCGGGAAACCGGCCTCGATGACGTCTACGCCCATCTCTTCCAAGATGCCGGCGAGTTCGAGCTTCTCTTCGAGCGACATCGATGCGCCCGGCGACTGCTCGCCGTCGCGCATGGTGGTGTCGAAGACCAGGACGCGGTCGAAATTGGCCTCTACTGGCTCGCGGACGCCGGATTGGATAGTCATGGAATGTCTTCTTCGCGATGAGGAGTTTCGTGGCGGCTCGACCCCTGGACGCCTCGGGCGCGGACTTCTCCGCGGCGCCCGAAAACGGTCAGGGGCGGCTAAGCTCCGCAAGGCGGAGGCGCGGCATGTCGCGAAGACTGCGCATGTCGGCAGGCTTTAGAGGGAAACCGGCCTCTCGCGCAAGAGTATTGCGCTAGGGAGCCATTCCGGCCGCCGATCGGCAACTTTTGTGCGTTCCGTCTCAAAGGAGCTCGTCAGTGCACCCGGTCCTCGAACTCGTGGAAGTCATGGCGCGCCTTCGCGATCCGCAGGGGGGCTGCCCCTGGGATCTTGCCCAGAGCTTCGCGACCATCGCCCCCTACACCTTGGAGGAGGCCTACGAGGTCGCCGACGCGATTGAACGGGGCGACATGACCGATTTGCGCGACGAGCTCGGCGATCTGCTTCTTCAGGTCGTGTACCACGCGCGGATGGCCCAGGAGGCGGAGGACTTCGACTTCGCTGATGTCGCCAGAGCCGTCACCGAGAAAATGATCCGCCGCCACCCACATGTCTTCGGCGCCGCCGAGCGGCCCAGCCTGGATGGCCAGAGTGCGGCCTGGGAGGACATCAAGGCCGCGGAACGCGCAGCCAAGCCCGCGGCCGGCCTGCTGGAGGATATCCCTCTCGCCCTGCCGGCCCTGACCCGCGCGGCGAAGCTATCGCGGCGCGCGGCGCGGGTCGGGTTTGTCTGGCCCACGCTCAGCGAAGTCATGGCAAAACTGCGCGAAGAGATCGCCGAGCTCGAAGCTGAAGTCGTCGCCGGCGACCCCGCCAAGGCCGGCGAGGAACTAGGCGATGTTCTCTTCGTGTGCGCCAACATTGCCCGGACCCTCGACATCGATCCCGAGGCGGCGTTGCGCGGCGCCAACGCCAAGTTCATGCGGCGCTTCGCTTTCATCGAAGCCGCCCTGGCAGCCAAGAGCGTCTCGCCGCGAGACTCCAATCTGGCGGAAATGGATCGCCTGTGGGACGAGGCGAAGGCGGCCGAGCGAGGACGAACATGAGAACGAGCCAGAGAATGAGCGTTGGCGGACTTTCGACAAAGGCGTTCGAACCGTGAGCAGCGATCTGAGCCGCTTCCCCGCGAGGCCGGTGCTCTGGACCGTCGAGCCGCAGCTTTTCGTCACCGACATGCCCCGCTCGCTCGATTTTTTCACCTCCAAGCTCCGGTTTTCGGTCGGCTTCGTCTACGGCGAACCAGCCTTCTACGCCCAGGTGGTCCGTGATGGCGCCATGCTCAATCTGCGCCATGTGGACAGACCGATCCTCGACCGGAGAGCCGATCCTGACCTCCTTTCGGCGGCGATTACCGTGAGCAACGCCAGGCAACTCTTCGTCGAGTTCCAGGAACGCGACGTCGCCTTCCACGCCACGCTCCGAAGGGAGCCGTGGCACGGGCAGGGCCAGGGCGCCTTCATCGTCGCCGACCCGGACGGCAACCTGCTCGCCTTCGGCGGCAGGACTGACTGAACCGAGGTTCGCGGGGCGCGGGCGACGCCGCTTGGCGCACGAGAACGAGCCTCTCGGCAACGACTGCGGCGGGACACACCTTCTTCTTCCATCGCCGTCTCGGCTATGCGCCCGTGGGCCTGCATCCCGACGCCAATCGTGACGCATGGGAGTGTGTTGACGCTGCTCGTGGCCCGATACAGTGCGGTCTGCGCTCTCGACTTCTGGAACTCCCTCGCCCTGCCCTCCTGTGTCGTGCTGGAAAGGGATCCTTCAAGCTCGACGGGGCTCACCCATGCCCGCCTTGAAGCCTACCTACGCACACTCGCCGCGACCGACGACCTGCGCCGACCCTCTCAGCACAACGCCCCTGGGCGCAGCTGCTCGAAACGGCCGAGGGCCTGCGGATCCAGGCGGGCCGTGACGAGCAGTCCGTGTTGGCTGTCCGCCGTGCGGTCGGTCACCCGGCCATGGCGGTAGAGCCAGGCGAGGGCCTCGCCGTCGGAAGGCCGCAGCCGGAACACGAGATCGGGCCCCTCGTTGATCATCGCCGCCAGACGCTCCAACAATGTCTGCATCCCCTCGCCCGTAGTCGAGGAGACCACGACCGTCCCGGCGCGAGACGCCCGCTCGACGATCTCCTGGCGCGCCTCGCCGGTCAGGAGATCGATCTTGTTCCACACCTCGAGGAGGTGGTGGCGGCCGTCCTTGTCGATCCCCAGCTCGGTGAGCACCTCCGCTACGTCCAGGCTTTGCGCCTCGCTGTCCTCGCCGGCAATGTCGCGCACGTGCAGGATCACGTCGGCCTCGCGCACCTCCTCGAGCGTGGCGCGGAACGCCTGCACCAGTTCGTGCGGCAGATCGGAGATGAAGCCGACCGTGTCCGACATGATCGCAGGCCGGCCGCCGGGGAGCGGAACGCGCCGCAGGGTCGGGTCCAGGGTGGCGAACAGCATGTCCTTGGCCACGACCTCGGAGTTGGTCAAGCGGTTGAACAGCGTCGACTTGCCGGCGTTGGTGTAGCCCACAAGAGCGATGGTCGGAAAAGGCGTGCGCTTGCGCGCTTTGCGCTGCAGCGCGCGGGTTCGCCGCACGTCGGAAAGATCGCGCTTCAGCTTGACGATCCGGTCGAGAAGCAGGCGGCGGTCCGCCTCGATCTGCGTCTCGCCCGGGCCGCCGAGGAAACCGAAGCCGCCGCGCTGGCGCTCGAGGTGGGTCCAGGTGCGCACTAGCCGCGAGCGCTCATATTGAAGCCGCGCCAGCTCCACCTGCAGACGCCCTTCCTTCGTGCGGGCGCGACGAGCGAAGATCTCGAGGATCAGCCCGGTGCGGTCCACCACCTTGGCCTGCCAGGCGCGCTCGAGGTTGCGCTGTTGGACGGGGGTGAGTGCGGCGTCGACCACCACCACTTCGATCGCGTGAGCGCGACAGGCGGCGGCGATCTCTTCGACCTTGCCCTTGCCGAAGAGGGTCGCGGGCGCCTTCCCGTGCATTGGGGTGATCGAGGCTTCGCACACCGCCAGATCGAGCGCGCGGGCAAGGCCCACCGCTTCGTCAAGGCGCGCGAGCGCCGAGCGGCCCGCGATGTCGTTGCGAGCTCCGGGGTGGATGACGAGGGCCGCCGGAGGCGACGGCTGAAGATCTATCGATCCTGATTTCACGCTTCGTCTTCGTCCTCGGTGTCGGGCTCGTAAAGCTGCACCGGCTGGCTGGGCATGATGGTGGAGATCGCGTGCTTGTAGACGAGCTGGGACTGGCCATCGCGCCGCAGAAGCACACAGAAGTTGTCGAACCAGCCGACGACGCCTTGCAGCTTGACGCCGTTCACCAGAAAAATCGTGAGCGGCGTCTTGGCTTTGCGTACGGCATTGAGGAAAGTGTCCTGGAGATTCTGTCTTCTGTCGACCGGCACGGGTTCAACCACCCCTTCTTTTCTTTGATGTTCGACACCGTCCGGCGGGCGAGCGCGGGCTGCCCCTCCTTATGCGATCACCAGGCGCTTCGCCGCGCCTCTTCGATATAAAGCCGCCGCAGGCGTTTCGCCACCGGGCCAGGGGAGCCATCGCCGAGCAGCGTCCCGTCCACCGCGACTACCGGCATGACCAGTGTCCCCGCTCCGGTGATGAAGGCTTCCCGGGCCTTCTTGGCCTCCGCGATGGTGAACGGCCGCTCGTCGACGGTGAGACCTTCTTCGGCCGCGACATCGAGAAGCGTGAGCCGGGTGACGCCGCGCAGGATGTTGGCCTGAATACTCCGGGTGCGCAGGGCGCCGGTTTCGTCGATGATCCACGCGTTGCTCGCCGCGCCCTCGGTAACCAGGCCCAGGTCATCCACGAACCATGCCTCGGCTGCGCCCGCCCGGCGCGCTGCCTGCTTCGCCAGGGCGTTGGGCAGCAGGCCGATGGTCTTGATGTCGCACCGCGACCACCTCGTCTCGGGCAGGCTGATCACCGCGACGCCCTTTTCAGCGCGCGCCTCGGCCGCGGCGCGGTCGATCGATTTGGCGGTGACCACCACCGCCGGGACTGGCACGGGATCGGGAAAGGCGTGATCGCGACGCGCGACGCCGCGCGTAACCTGCAAGTAGGCGAGGCCATAGCTCACGACATTGCGGCGTACGGTTTCAGCGAGGACAATTCCCAGGGCCTCGCGGCTCATCGGCCGGACGATCTCGAGTTCGGAGAGACTGCGCTCCAGACGCGCGAAATGGCGCTCCGCATCGGCCAGCCGGCCGTCGATCACCGCCCACACCTCATAGACGCCGTCAGCCAGCTGATAGCCTCGGTCTTCGATGTGGACCATCGCCTGGTTGTGGGTCCGATATCTCCCGTTCACGTAGGCGACGCGCATCTAGTTCGAGGACATGGTCTGAGATGACGACTTAGGCGGGCGTGCGCCGCTGCAAGCCCGGCGTGAGGAACCGGCGGCGCCGCGGACGGCGCAAACCTGCCCATCGCTCTTGCCGACAGAGCGCCCAGAGCATGGTTTTGGTCGACTTGGGCGCCATGCTCCGATCATAGTGGGCGCTCTTGAGAGACGCCAGTGCATCGCCTGGGTTCGATTCGAGAGAGGCAGCCATTCAGGGTGGAATACCGCGCTCGACGTACGCTCTTCGACAGGGAATCGGTTTTTTCGATCGAGAGCGGATCGCTGGTCCGGGCCGTGAACCAGAACGTGGCGCAACGAATCGCCCTGGCCGATGTCCACAGGGTGACCTTGGCCTATAGTCCGCTGACCGTGATCGAGCGCTGGACCTGTTCGATCGAGGGCCACGGCGGCCGGATCTGGATACCCTCGGCGAGCTTCACCGGCCCGGGGACCGCCGAGGACCGCCGTGGAACATTTCGGCCGTTCGTGGAAACGCTCACCCGCGCCTGTTCGGACCAACCATCGGCGGGGTCGATCGGTTTTGTCACGGGCGGCGCCTGGTCTTCCTATGGCGCGCTCGCGCTCTTGGTGTTTCTGGGCATTGCCGCCGCTTTGTTGGCCCTGGGAGCCATCGGCACGCTTCTCAGCGGCGCGCCGGTGTCCGGCGCCGTCTGGACGGGCGGGCCGGCGGTGATAACCATCGTCTGCGCCAGAATCGTGTGGCGGATGTGGCGCAGGAACCGACCCGGCGCCTTCGACCCGAAATCGCTGCCCGCTGACTTCGCATCTGTCTCGGGGACCTGATACATTTCCCATTCGGTCAGACCGCTGCGTCTAGGCCCCCTCCGCCGCCTTGCCGCCCACGCCAAGGAACTTCAGTTTGCGGTGCAGCGCGGAACGCTCCATGCCGATGAACATCGCCGTGCGCGAGATGTTGCCGCCAAAGCGCATGATCTGGGCGTGCAGATACTCCTTCTCGAAGACCTCGCGCGCCTCGCGGAGCGGCAGGGCGATGATCCGCTCGGCCCCCAGCCCCCCAGTGGCCGGCCCCGCCACGGCGTCGGCGGGCAGCATATCGGCGGTTATCGGTTGCTGAGGATCGCCTGCGGCGAGGATGAGAATGCGTTCGACGACATTCTTGAGCTGGCGCACGTTGCCGGGCCAGGACTGAACCTGCAGGGTCGCATAGGCGTCTCCGGCCAGAACGCGCCTGGGAAGTCCGGTGGAGACGCTCAGGCGGTCGATGTAGTAGCCAATCAGCTCGGGAATATCCTCCCGGCGTTCGCCCAGGCCCGGTACGCGCAGTGGAACGACATTCAGCCGATGGAACAGGTCCTCGCGGAACCGTCCAGCCTCGATTTCCGCGCGCAGGTCCCTCGAGGTCGAGGAGACCACCCGCACATCCACCTGAACATCGAGATCGCCGCCGACACGGCGGAAGCGCTGGTCGACCAGAACCCGCAGAATCCTGCTCTGGGTCTCCCGGGGCATGTCCGCGACATCATCGATGTAGAGTGTGCCGGCGTGGGCTCGCTCGAAAACCCCGATCTGGCGCGGACGCCCGCCCTCCCCCTCCTCGCCGAACAGCTCGATATCCATCCGCTCGGGAGTCATGCCGGCGGCGCTGATCGCGACAAACTCGCCTTTCGACCTCGCGCTGGCGGCGTGGATCAGCCGCGCTGCGGTCTCCTTGCCGGCGCCTGGCGGGCCCGAAATCAGGACCCTGCTATTGGCGGAGGCGAGCTTGCCGATCATTACTCGAAGCTGCTGAGAGGCCGCCGACTGGCCAACCATTCCATCGGGAACGATCGCCTGGGTCCGAAGACGCCGGTTCTCCCGCTTCAGCGTCGAGGCCTCCAGCGCCCGCTCCGCCAGCAGCAGCAGACGATCCGACTTGAACGGCTTTTCCAGAAAGTCATAGGCGCCGCGCTTGATAGCGCTGACCGCCGTCTCGATGTTGCCGTGGCCGCTGATCATGATGACGGGCAGGTCGGGATCAAGGCCCTTGACCACGTCGAGCAACTCCAGGCCGTCCATGCCGCCGCCCTGCATCCAGATGTCCAGGACCAGCAGCGACGGCTTGCGGGCGCGGATCGCCGCCAGGGCGGAGTTGGAGTCCATGGCGGTGCGAACCGCGAATCCTTCGTCCTCGAGAATCCCGGCCACCAGCTGGCGAATATCAGCCTCGTCATCGACGATCAGGACATCGCGGCTCACGTTTCCGCCTCCACCGGCCTGCCCTTGCGCCGCTCCGTTCCAGGGGGAGCGGCCGGCGACGCCGGGAACGAAAGGATCACGCGCGCGCCCTGATCCTTTCCTCGATCGGCGAGGATGATCTGACCGCCGTGATCCTCGAGTATCCGTTTGACGATCGCCAGGCCCAGCCCCGTCCCCTTGTCCCTCCTGGTCACGTAGGGTTCAGTCAGCCGATCCCGGTCCTTGCGCGGCAAGCCCACCCCGTTGTCCTCGAAGATGTATTGGGCGAGGCCGTCGGCGAGCACCAGGCGAGCGAGAATCCGGCCCGGCGGGTGAGAGCCACTGGCTCGCCGCGCCGCGATAGCCTCTCCGGCATTCTTCAACACGTTGGCGAGCGCCTGACCGACCATCTGCGCGTCACACATCAGGATGATCTCGCCCGGAGGCTCGGCGATTTCCACCGCAACATCCGGATCAGCCACGCGCTGGGCGAACACTGTCTGACGGAGGAGTTCGGCGGCGTCATGCGGAGCGATCCTGGGCGCCGGCATGCGTGCGAAGGCGGAGAACTCGTCGACCATCCGCCCGATGTCCCCGACCTGGCGGATGATGGTTTCGGTGCAACGATCGAAGGTCTCGACGTCGCCGACAATGTCCCGGCGGTACTTGCGGCGCAGGCGCTCCGCCGAAAGCTGGATCGGAGTGAGTGGGTTCTTGATCTCATGGGCGATCCGGCGCGCGACGTCCCGCCACGCCGCGTTGCGCTGGGCGGTCATCAGCCGGGTAATGTCGTCGAAGGTCAGAACCAGGCCCTCGGCGCCGTGGCTGGCGCGCACCCGCAGGCGCCGGCTCTCGCCGCCGCGAACCACATCCACGTCCTCCTCGACATCGCCGCCGCGGCGTACGGCCTCGGCGGCCAAGGCATCCATTTCCGGAACGACGTCGCGCAAAAGGCGGCCGAGACTGGCCTTTGAAAGGCGGGCGAGCAGCCTCGTGGCCTGGCCGTTCATTACGGAGACCTTGCGCTGCGCATCCAGACCGATGACCCCGGCGCTGACGCCCAAAAGGACCGCCTCGGTGAACAGCCGCCGCGACTCCGCCTCGACATGGGCGGCGCGGAGAGCCTGCTGCTGTTGCTGCAGATCGTGGGTCATCCTGTTGAAGGCGCGTGACAAGACCGCGATCTCCTCGGGATCTCGCTTCGTATCCACCCGCGCGGTCAGATCACCGCCCGCGACTCGACCCGCGGCCTGGACCAGGCGCGCCACCGGCGCGGCGATGCTGCTCGCGGCCGCCATTCCGAGCCAGACCGCGCCCACCAGGACCAGAAGCGCTGTCTCCAGATAGCTCAAGGCGAACGCGGCCTGGATTCCCGCGCGGTTGGTCTTCGCCTCGCGATAGGCGCCAAGCGACGCCTCCGTTTCGCGTAGGTGGCGGAAGATGCCGCGGTCCACGGGACGGACCACGTAGAGATAGGCGTCCGGATAGGCGGTGAGACGATAGAGGCCCCTGAAGAGGTCCACGGACTCGAATGCGCCCACCGAAACAATGCCCTGGTCGGCAACGGTGAAACTCGACACGGGCGGGATGAGGAGCGGCGGAGCGGCGGCCGGTTCCGCGCGGGCAAGGACCCGGCCCTCGCGATCGACGAGATAGGCGGCGGAGAAGCCGTTGTCGGCAGCCTGGTCCTTGAGAAAGTGGGCGAAGGCCACCGGGGCGTCGGCAAGCGCGGAGGGGGTGTTGAGTTCGCGCGCCAGGGTCGCGACATGGGCGCCGATGTAGTTTTTCTGCCCGTCGACATAGGACTTGGCTACGGTCGCGGAGTTCTCGACCACGCTCTCGACCCGGGCGCTGAACCAGCTGTCGACCCCGCGAGTCACCAGCACCCCGAAGAAGAGGGCGACGATCACCGCCGGGGCGGCCGCCGCCAGGGCGAACAGAGCCACGAAGCGCAGGTGGAGACGGGCCCCGGCGTCGCTCGATTGGGCGCGTAGCAGCCTCAGCATTCGCAGAACCAGCGCCACCGCGAGGACGGCGATGAGAACGAATCCGAGGCCGAGCAGCCCCAGGACCAGCGGGCTTGCCGGGCCCAGGGCGCCGCTCAATGTCGGCGAAGACCCCAGGGCCACCGACAGTCCGGTCAGGGCGAAGGCGAGACCGTAGACGCCTGGGAGAAAGAGTCGCGAATCTGCGGCGCCGGTCCAGCGCGCGGCGGGTGGAAACGAAACGGCGCCTGTCATCGACCGAAACTAGGCCGGCCTGTGCCCCAAACTCAACACCCTTGTTGCTCTGGCGCCAGGACGCGGGAAGTCACGCGCGCCTCTTGCCGGTATCGATCTCCAGCTCGTGGATCCGCTTGCGTAGGGTGTTGCGATTGAGGCCCAACACCTTGGCCGCGCGCAGCTGATTGCCTCGGGTGGCGGCGAGCGTGAGCCGGATGAGGGGCCGTTCGACCTCGGCCATGACCCTGTCGAACAATCCATCGGGCGGCGTTCCGTCCGGCTGGCTTGCGAAATAGCCCGCCAAATGGTCGCCGACGAGATCTGAGAGGCTGGCCGCGCCCGAGTTCGCCGCGCCGGGCGCCGCGCGCTCGGTGAGCTCCAGATCGACGATCCGGGCGGTGATCATCTCGTCGGGATAGAGGGCGCAGATCCGGCGGATCAGGTTTTCGAGCTCGCGAACATTTCCCGGCCATGGGTGCGCCTGCAACCGCTCGACGGCCCGCGTGTCGATGGTCTTGGAGGGCAGCCCCTCACGGTAAGCGCGAAGCAGAAAGGCCCGCGCGAGCTCAGGCAGGTCTTCGATCCTCTCGCGCAACGGCGGCAGGCGGATCGGCGCGACGTTCAGGCGAAAATAGAGATCCTCGCGGAACAACCCCTGGCGGGTGAGGGCGCGGAGATCGCGGTTGGTAGCCGCGATGACCCGGACATTCGGTCTGCGGCCGGTCTTGGGATTGATGGTGGTGTCGGCCCCATCGAAAATGCGCAGAAGCCGCGTCTGGGCGTCCAGGGGCATGTCGCCGATTTCGTCGAGGAACAAGGTCCCACCGTCCGCTTCGACGACCTTGCCCGCGTCACCATCGCCGCGGCCGAAAAGTTCGCTGTCGACCCGGTCGCGCGGGGCCGCCGCCAGATTCATGACCACAAAACGCCCGTCGCGCCGTCGACCAAGATCGTGGAGCGCCCGGGCGGCCAGTTCCTTTCCCGAGCCAGACTCGCCCAGGATCAGGACGGTGAGGTCGGCGCCGACGAGCCTGGCAATGGTGCGGTAGACCTCCTGCATCGGCGCCGATCGGCCGATGAGCGGAAGGCGCTCGTCGCGAATCGCCCTGGCCTGCGCGCGCAACGCCTCGCCGTCCGCGGGTCGCGCCAGGGCGCGCGCCGCCGCGGCGGTCATGTCGTCGAGATCGAAAGGTTTTGGGAGGTAGTCGAACACGCCCAGTTCGGCCGCGTTGACTGCCGTGATCAGGGTATTGAGGGCGCTCATTACGATCACCGGAAGGTCGGCGCGCCGGCGGCGGATATGCGGCAGGACATCGAAGACGTTCTCATCGGGCATCACCACGTCGGTGATCACGAGATCGCCTTCGCCGTCGGTGACCCACTTCAAGAGGGTGGCCGCTGCGCCCGTGGCGCGGACCTGATAGCCCAGCCGGGTGAAGGCCTGCGAGAGAACGAGGCGGATCGAGGCGTCGTCGTCGGCGATGAGAATCCTTTGGGCGCCAGGTTCCACGAAACTCACCCTTGACCATCGGCGGAGGGAGAAATTGGCAGCAGGACGCGGAAAACTGTGCGTCCGGGCTCCGATTCGAAATCGATCAGGCCGTCATGGGCGACGACCATCTTGGCTGTAAGGGCGAGGCCGAGCCCCACGCCATAGGGCTTGGTGGTCACGAAAGGCTGGAAGAGCTGATCTCGCATTGCCGCTGGAACCCCCGGGCCGTTGTCGGTGACCTTGATCTCCAGAGGGGCCGCAAGAGGCTTACGCCCTTCGCCTTGGCGCACCCGAACACCGTCGCGCCACGCGGTCGAGAGACTTATCTCACCGCGTCCATCCCCGCGGGCCCGGGCCGCCTCGGCGGCATTCTTGACGAGGTTCAGGAAGACCTGGATCAGTTGATCCTTCTCGCCCCAGGCCGCGGGGAGAGATGGATCGTAGCTCTCGCGCAGGCGCAGACCATCCGCGATCCCGCTCGCCGCCAAGGCCCGCACACGGTCGAGCACGAGATGGATATTCACCGCCGACCTGACCGGCGGGGATTCCTCCGAGAAAGCCTGCATGCGATCGACCAGACGGTGAATGCGCCCGGTCTCGTCGACAATGAGTTGGGCGAGCGGGATGTCTTCGGCCCCGGCGTTCACCTTCAGCAATTGCGCGGCCCCGCGAATGCCGGCAAGCGGGTTCTTGATCTCGTGGGCGAGCATTCGACCCAGACCGACAGCAGAGCGACGGCGCGCCGCGTCGACCGGAGGATCCGAGCGCAAGGCTCCACGCGGATGCAGGATGAGCAGCACAGCTCCCTCGCTCAGCGGGGCTGCGGCCGCGTCGACATCGAGCGGCGGATGATTGGGCATGGTCAGGAACATCTCGCGTTCGCGCACGACGCCCGTCGCCTCGCGGCAACGCGCCAGCAGCGAAGCGAGGGAAGATCCCGCTGGGAACGCGGCCCCGAAGCCACCCCGTCCAAGAAGCGGCGCTCCCTGTCCGAAGAGTTCCTCGGCCGCTTCATTGACCGCGACTACCGCGCCATCGGCGTCGATGATCATTGCCGGTTCCGGATTGGCTTCGAAAGCCGCAGCCTTGAGTCGCGACGCGCCAAGCGTCCTTCGCGAGGCGCAGTCCAGATCCGTCAAGCCGCCCACTTCGCCTCCGTCGCCTTCCAGAGCGCGGTGAGCGCCTCTCGGACTTCCGCCACACACTCAAGGCGGCAGAGGACCGCGCGCGCCTCCCGACGTTCGCTGGGCGCGGCCGGCCATGGCGCGGCCTCAGCGTAGGCCGCGAGATGCTTTCGAAACATGCGCAGACCGAGCCGCTCGCCATAGAACCGAAGACTCTCGGCGAGGTGGTTCAGCACCAACTCCGTCCGTTCCTCCGCACCGGGCTCGTGTTCCGCTCGGCCGGCGAGCGCTGCTTCAACTCCGGCCGCGATCCATGGCCTTCCGATGGCAGCGCGGCCGATCATCACCCCATCGGCGCCGGACTCGCTCATGGCGGACGTCGCCGTAGCGACATCCCGGATATCCCCGTTGATCACGACCGGTACCGTCACCGCCGCCTTTACGGCGGCTACCGCACTCCAATCGGCTCGGCCGGCGTAGAACTGGCAGCGGGTCCTCGCGTGCACGGTCACCGCCTTGGCGCCGGCCGCCTGCGCCCTGGCCGCCAGCTCGGGGGCGTTGCGGTCGCCATCGTCCCAGCCGAGTCTCATCTTCACCGTGACCGTGGCCTGGACCGCCTCCACGACCGCCCTTACCAGGGTCTCGGCGAGATCCAGTTCACGCATGAGGGCCGAGCCGCAAAGCGCTCCGGTCACCTCCTTCGCCGGGCAGCCGAAGTTGATGTCGATGATTTCGGCGCCTGCCTCCTCGGCGAGGCGTGCGGCGGCCGCGAGCCATTTTGCCTCTCGGCCGACGAGCTGAACAACCATCAATGGAAGTCCCCTGCCCACAGCCGCGCGCCTCACCACGTCGGGCCTCCCTTGAGCGAACTGAGCGCACGCGACCATCTCGCTGGCGACGTAAGACGCGCCCTGGGAAACCGCGGTCCTTCGGAACGGCAGATCCGAAACACCGCTCATCGGCGCGATCCATACCCGACCCGCGATGTCTACCGATCCGACTTTCACGGGCGAGTGCTCACTTCCTAAGCAGATGGCAGGCCTCTTTTTTAGGCGCCTTTGACCGCCGGGTAAAGGCTGGACAAGCCGCTCCCAGGCCCTACACCGCGCCCCATGACCTTCGCCGCCATCATCGTCGCCGCCGGCGCGGGGGTGCGCGCCGGTGAAGGTCCGGCAAAGCAGTGGCGCCGGTTGGGCGGGAGGCCGCTGCTTCTATGGTCAGTGGAGGCGATGCTGGAGGCGGGCGCCGCGCCTCTGGTGATCGTGATCGCGAAGGGCGAGGAAGCGCGAGCGCGGAAGGCCCTTGCCGGACATGATGGCTGGACCTTGGCGGTCGGCGGCCCCACGCGCGGCCAGTCAGTTGTTTCCGGGTTGGCGGCCCTCGAGGGATGCGAGGAGCCCCTCGTCCTCATCCACGACGCGGCCCGGCCTTTTCTCGAGACCCGCCACGTCGATGCGCTGCTCGCGCGAATGGGCGCGGCCGACGGCGCCATCCTGGTCCTGCCCGTGGCCGACACCATGAAACGCTCCGCGCCGTCCGGTGTAACGACGTTGCCCAGGGAGGGTTTGTGGAGGGCGCAGACCCCTCAGGCGTTCCGCCTCGACGCGTTGCGCGCGGCGTACGAAGCCTGGAACGGTCCAGCGGCGCCCACCGACGATGCTGCGGTCATCGAGGCGGCGGGCGGCCATGTGGTGTTGGCGCCTGGCGATCCGATGCTCATGAAGCTCACCTTTCCGGAGGATTTCGCCATGGCCGAGCGTCTCGCGGCGGGGGCCCGGGCGATCAGGATCGGCCAGGGCTTCGACGCCCACCGGTTCGGCGCCGGCGACTCGCTCTGGCTGTGCGGGGTGAAGATCGCCCACACCCACAGCCTTCTGGGCCACTCCGACGCCGACGCCGGCTTACATGCCCTCACCGACGCCCTGCTGGGCGCGATCGGCGAGGGCGACATCGGCGATCACTTCCCGCCCGACGATCCGCAATGGAAGGGCGTCGCTTCGGACCGTTTCCTCCGCCACGCCGCGGGACTGATCGCCGCGCGCGGCGGCAGGATTGTGAATGTCGACATCACCCTTGTTTGCGAGACGCCCCGCATCAAACCGCATCGGCAGAGCATGCGGGCGCACCTCTCCGAACTTCTGGAGCTCCCCCTTGCGTCAGTGAGCGTCAAGGCGACCACTACCGAGGGCATGGGGTTCCTGGGCCGCCGCGAGGGCATCGTGGCCCAGGCCGTCGCCGCCGTCGAACTCCCCGAGAAATGAAGGAAGCCCGCATGTTCTCGTTGGAAATCGACACCCTGGCCACGCTCGTGATCGCCGATGCGCGCGAGAAGTCGTTGCGGATCGTGACCGCCGAAAGCTGCACTGGCGGTCTAGTAGCCGCCGCGCTCTGCGCGATCCCTGGCGCCTCGGACGTCTTCGAGCGCGGGTTCGTTGCCTATACCAATCGGGCGAAGGAAGAACTTCTGAACGTTTCTGGTGACTTGATCGCCGACCTTGGCGCAGTTTCGGAGCCGATCGTGCGGATGATGTCGGAGGGGGCGCTGGAAAACTCCCACGCACACCTTTCGGTGGCCGTGACAGGCGTCGCCGGTCCAGGGGGGGGCACACCCATGAAGCCCGTGGGAACCGTCCATTTCGCCACTTCCCGCGCAAATCAGTCCGTCCACCATCGGATGGAAATGTTCGAGTTCGATTGCCGCTGGGAGATTCAGATGGCCGCCGTGCAAGTGGCCCTGGAAATGCTGAGGGACCGCTTGGCCTAGGTGTCGCTCAGCCGTAAAGCCGGCGCGCGCGGGCCTCGAAGCAGCCCACGAGCCGAGCCGCCGCGCGATGGAAATTGGCGGCGAAGAGCCGGTCGAGTAAGCCTGAGCGAAACTGGAAATCGATTTGGAACAGGAGCTCGGCTCCCCCCGGACGCGGCGAAAATCGCCATTGGTTGGCGAGGCGCCGAAACGGACCGGAAATAAGGTCTGTGTCGATCCGCAGAGCGGCGGGCGACAGGCGCACCCGAGTGGAAAATCTTTCGTGGACAATGGAAAAACCAACCTCGGCTTCGGCGTCAAGGAGGGTGACCCCGCCTTCCGCTTCGCGCTTGTTGGAGGTTCTGAGTGCGGTGACCCAAGGCACGAAATCCGGATAGCGCTCCACGTCGGCTACCAGGGCAAAGAGTTGCTCCGGCCGATAGGGCGACGCCCTTGTCAGGCTGTGGTGCAATCGCGTTCTTGATCAGGCTGCGGGCCGACGCGCAACGCGGGCGGCCTTCAGACGGGCGAAGTCCTCGCCGGCATGATGCGATGAGCGCGTCAGGGGGCTCGCCGAGACCATCAGGAAGCCCTTGGCGAATGCCTGACCGGCCATCGCTCTGAATTCGTCCGGTTCGACGAAACGGTCGATCGCCGCATGTTTGCGGGTCGGCTGAAGATACTGGCCGATGGTGATGAAATCGACACCGGCGCTGCGCATGTCGTCCATCACCTGCCAGATCTCTGCCTTGGCCTCGCCAAGACCCACCATAAGCCCCGACTTCGTGAACCGTTCGGGATTGCGCTCTTTCACCCGTTCGAGCAGGCGAAGCGAGTGATAGTAACGGGCGCCCGGCCGGATCTGCGGATAGAGCCGTGGAACGGTTTCCAGGTTGTGGTTGAATACGTCAGGCCCTGAATCGATCAGGCGCTCGACGCAGGCGAGGGGTTTGCGCAGGAAGTCGGGGGTAAGGATTTCGATGGTCACGGCGGGCGCGCGAGCCCGGATAGCCTCCACTGTCGCCGCGAAATGGCCCGCGCCGCCGTCGCCGAGATCGTCCCGGTCCACCGACGTGATCACCACGTGGGAGAGCCCCATGGCGGCGACCGCCTCGGCTACCCTGGCAGGCTCCGTCGGATCGAGGGGTCCGGGACGACCCGTAGCGACATTGCAGAAGGCGCAGGCCCTGGTGCAGGTTGGGCCCATGATCATCATCGTTGCGTGGGATTTGCTCCAGCACTCGCCAATGTTCGGGCAGGCCGCCTCCTCGCACACCGTGACCAGGCCCTGTTCCCTCACTATGCGCCGCGTTGCATTGTAGCCGGGCGATCCGGGCGCCCGGACCCGCAGCCACGGCGGCTTCCTCAAGACCGGCGTATCCGCCCGCGCTTGCCTCTCCGGATGCCGGCTCGAGCGCCGGCCCAAGGTCTCGATGACTATCGCCATGATCGCCCCGAAGATCGGTGGTCTTGCCTCCGGGATCAAGCGCAACGCGACCGGAGCTTGCGACACCCGCGAAGACGCTTTTCAGGCATTGTGTTGCTCTATAGCTTTCGCGACGCCGTGAAGGCGCGTTTCAACCGCAGGAAGGCAACCCCATCATGGGGCTCGGGTTACAAGCCGCACCTGGCGAAGGCGTGTTCGATGCGCTCTTGAACGCGGCCCGTCGTTATGGCGCGGCGAAGCCGATCCTGGAGGACCAGGAGCGCCGCCCGTTGACCTACACCGACTTAATTCGGGCCAGCTTCGCCCTCGGACGAAAGATCGCGGCGGAAACCCGACCGGCTGAACGGGTCGGGGTGCTTCTGCCCTCCAGTTCCGCAGCGGTGGTCACCTTCTTCGGCCTCCATGCATTCGGTCGAGTGCCGGCCATGCTCAACTTCACTGCAGGCATACGCAATCTGCGGGCTGCGGCGAAACTCGCGGGAATCCGGCGAGTGCTGACCTCCCATCGGTTCATCGAGCAAGGCAAGCTTCACGACCTGGTCGATGCGCTGGAGGAGAGTTGCGTCATCACTTATCTGGAGGATGTACGCGCGACAATCGGGCCGGTGGACCGCGGGCGTGCATTGGTCGATGCTCTCTTCGCACGCCAAGCGAAGGCACGATTGCAAGCCACGGATACCGCGGTCGTTTTGTTTACCTCAGGGAGTTTTGGCGCGCCGCGCGGCGTGGCCCTGAGTCATGCCAACCTGATCGCCAACGTCGACCAACTCGCCGCCCACATCGATCTCGATCCGACCTGGGTGATGTTCAATCCCCTGCCGGTCTTCCACTGTTTCGGGCTCACCGGAGGGGTGCTGCTACCGTTGCTGACGGGCATGAAAGCATTCGAATATCCCAGCCCCCTGCACGTGAAGCTCATCCCCTCTCTAATCAAGCAGACCGGGGCCAGCATCCTTCTGGCCACCGACACCTTCGTGAACCAGTACGCCCGGTCGGCCGAGCCGGGGGCGCTCTCGGATCTGAAATTCATCGTCTGTGGCGCCGAGAAGGTGCGCGATGAAACCCACACCCTGCTCGCCGAACGGTTCGGCGGCGTGCCGGTCCTCGAGGGGTACGGCGCAACCGAGGCGTCGCCGGTCATCGCCGTGAACAAGCCGACCGACAATCGTCGGGGCACCGTCGGCGGGCTTCTCCCCGAGATGGAGACCCGCCTCGAAAAGGTCGACGGGATCGCGCGGGGCGGTCGCCTTTTCGTGCGCGGCCCCAATATTATGTTGGGGTATCTGAACGGCGCCGGCGATCTCGAACCGCCTCCGGGCGGCTGGCATGACACTGGCGATGTCGTGGAAATTACCCACGACGGCTGGATCACGATCCTGGGGCGGGTGAAGCGCTTCGCCAAGATCGGCGGCGAGATGGTCTCCCTGACGGCGGCTGAGGATCTCGCCGCTGCCCTGTGGCCAGAGGCCAGACACGCGGTGATCTCGATGCCCGACCCCAGGAAAGGCGAACGTTTGGTGCTGGTCACCGACCACATCGACGCCGACGTGGCCCAGATCCTCGCCTACGCCCAGCAGATCGACGCCTCGGAACTGACCGCCCCGCGAAGGATCGTCAAGGTGCCCGAGGTTCCCGTTCTGGGTTCAGGCAAGACCGATTATGTCGCCATCCAGAGAATGGCCGAAACAGAAACGAGGTTGAATTAGACATGGCGGCGGAAGGGAACCAGCGGATGAATAATCTCACGATCTGGGCGCCGCGCGTGCTCAGCCTTCTCCGCGTCGTGGCGGCCCTTCTGTTCATTGAACACGGCGCCATGAAGCTGTTTCACTTCCCAGCGGCGCAACCAGGCGCACCCGTTCCCCTGCCGCCGAACCTGCTGGCCGCAGGTTGGATCGAGGTCGTCGGCGGCGGTCTCCTCCTGCTGGGCCTGTTCACCCGGCCGGTGGCGTTCGTCATATCGGGCGAAATGGCGGTCGCCTATTTCACTGTCCACCTCCGGCAGGGCGTCTGGCCCGGCCTGAACGGCGGCGGCGAAGCGATCCTCTATTGTTTTTTGTTCTTCTACCTGGTCTTCGCCGGGGGCGGAGCCTGGAGCCTCGATTGCGCACTGCGCAAGCGTCCCTGAACCACAATCTCCGGCGCGCGAGCCGGAGCTTTCGAGTGCCCTGCCGCCGGCTCTACAAATGGAGCACGCGCCCGAACGCGTCGAGCGCGGATTCGTGCATCGCCTCGCTCATCGTGGGGTGCGGGAAGATGGTGGCGAAGACCTCGGCTTCAGTCGCCTCCATTGTCATGGCCAAGGCGAAACCCTGGATCATCTCGGTAACTTCAGCGCCGATCATGTGCGCGCCCACCAGGGCTCCGGTGTTGGCATCGAAAATGGTCTTCACGAGGCCCGTGACCTCTCCGGCGGCGATTGCCTTGCCGTTCGCGCGGAAAGGAAACCGGCCGACCTTCACGGCGAGCCCGTTCCTCTTTGCTTGAGCTTCGGTGAGGCCGACAGATGCGATCTGCGGGGTCGAGTAGGTGCACCCTGCGACCGGCGCCCACAGTTCGGGGCCTCCAAATCCGGCGATCGCTTCAACGCACGCCACGCCCTCATGGCTGGCCTTGTGTGCGAGCCAGGGTGGGCCGGCGACATCGCCGATAGCGTACAGGCCCGCGACGTTCGTCGCGCCGAGCCGGTCTATGACGATGTGGCCACGGTCGGTCTTGACCCCAAGGGCTTCCAACCCGAGACCTTCGACATTGCCGTCGATACCGAGCGCGACGATGGTGATCTCGGCCACCATCGATTCTCCCTTTCCGCCGGCCTCGATATTGAGCTTGATCCCAGCCTTGGTCCGAGAGAGCCCGACGACCTTGGCGCCAACTCGGAAATGCATACCGCGTTTTTCAAATGCTTTCATCGCTATGGCGGAAACTTCTTCGTCTTCGGTCGGGAGAATGCGCGGAAGCGCTTCGAGCACCGTGACTTCCGCTCCGAGGGCGCGATAAAAGCTCGCGAACTCGATTCCGATGGCGCCTGAACCCACCACCACGAGGGCTTTCGGAACGGCCTTGGGAACCATGGCCTCGCGATAGGTCCAAACCCGCTCGCCATCGGGCGCCAGGCCGACCTCGGGAGCAACTCGCGCTCGCGCGCCGGTGGCGAGGATTACCGACTTGGCGTGAAGAGGGCGCGGCGCGCCGTGCTCGACCTCCACGACCACCAATGGCGCCGAGGCGCCCTTCTCGAGACGCGCGGTGCCGCTGATGACCTCGATCTTGTGCTTCTTCATTAGAAAGCCGACGCCGGCGGAGAGTTGGGCGGCGACGTTCCGCGAACGCTCGATGATCCCGGTAAAGTCGAAGGAGCGTCCCTGAACCGTCAGGCCAAACTCCGCGAGATGGCCGAGCTGCTCGTAGATCTCCCCCGACCGAAGCAGGGCCTTGGTCGGAATGCAGCCCCAATTGAGGCAAACCCCGCCTAGAGCCTCTCGCTCGACAATCGCGGTCGTCATCCCAAGCTGGGCGGCGCGAATGGCGGCCACATAGCCGCCCGGCCCGGCGCCGATCACAACCAGGTCAAAGTCGTCAGCCATGCTCAGAGCACCGCCTCGATTGCGGCCTCCATCGCCTTGGGCTCGGTGGTGGGTGCGAACCGGGCCCTCACCTCACCTCGACGATCGACCAGGAACTTGGTGAAGTTCCACTTCACCGCCGCGCTGCCGAAAACGCCCTTCTTCTCGTGCTTGAGCCATACGAAGAGGGGATCGGCGTGCGGCCCGTTGACGTCGATCTTGGCCATCATCGGAAAGCTCACGCCGTAGGTGAGCGAACAGAATGTGCCGATCGACTGGGCGTCTCCAGGCTCCTGACCTCCGAACTGATTGCAGGGAAAGCCAAGGACCTCGAAGCCTCGGTCCTTGAACTTGTTGTGGAGCGTTTCCAGGCCGGCATATTGCGGGGTGAAGCCGCATTTGCTTGCGGTGTTGACGATGAGCAAGGCCTTGCCACGAAACTCACTCAACGGGGCTGGCCGGCCATCGAGCGTTTGGGCGGTAAAATCATAGGCATTCACGGTCGGTCCGACCTTTCGATCAGGTGATCATGACAATCGGATCTTCGATCATCGCCTTGAACGTCGAGAGCCAGCGCGCCCCGATCGCTCCGTCGACCACCCGGTGATCACACGTCAGGGTGACGGTCATCACGGTGGCTGTGGCCACTTCTTCGCCGCGCGCCACGGCGCGCCGCTCGCCTGATCCCACCGATAGGATCGCCCCGTGCGGCTCGTTGATGATGGAGGCGAAGGACTTGATGCCGAACATCCCAAGGTTCGAAACAGAGAAAGTACCGCCTTGGAACTCCTCGGGTTTGAGCTTGCGGCAACGGGCCCGGTCGGCGAGATCCTTCATCTCGGTTGCGATCTTGGCCACCCCCTTGGTCTCGGCGGCGCGCACTATCGGGGTGATGAGGCCACCTTCGATGGCGACGGCGACCGCAATGTCCGCATGGTGGTGCATCGCGATCCCCTCGGGGGTGTAGCTGGCGTTCGCCTGCGGCACCCTGATCAGCGCAGCCGCGGCCGCCTTGATCACCAGGTCGTTGACGCTGACCTTCACGCCCTCCTTCGCCAGAACCGCATTTATCTTCGCCCGGGTCGCCAACAGGGCGTCGATCTCGATGTCGACGGTGAGCGGGAAGTGCGGAACGTTCCGGAAGCTTTCGGTCATCCGTCGGGCGACGGTCTTCTTCATGCCGTCCAGCGGAACCAAATCATATGAGCCCGAAGCAATCCCCATCTGTGCGAGAGATTTGATCTCCCGCACGGCTACCGCCTGCGGTGATGCTGGACGATCTGGGGCGGGTTCAGCTGCATCGCGTTCACCCAGGCCCTCCACGTCCCGGCGAATGACCCGCCCGTGAGGACCGGAGCCCTTTACGCTCGCAAGCGCGATTCCGAGTTGGGCGGCGAGGCGACGAGCCAGCGGGGAGGCGAAAACCCGGACATCGTCTCCAGACGCGAGGGGATGGGCCGCGGTCGGGGCCCCGTTGCCCTGCCCTGCACTCCGTTTCACCGGCGATGGTGGGGCGACCGGCGACGCGGGTTGTTTCGGGCGGGCGGCCGGCGCTGGCGAAGGCGGGGAGACGCTCGCCTCCCCCTCGGCCCTTAGTCTTGCGATGGGAGTGTTGATCTTGACCTCTTCGGCGCCTTCCGCAACCAGGATCGCCTCCACCACGCCCTCGTCGGCGGCCTCGACTTCCATCGTC
>Ga0208849_1000045_pt1 | contig 119415 bp, 117 predicted proteins | sample NGESurdeep072012_10_FD_184470 | JGI IMG/M metagenome (GOLD analysis project Ga0208849, IMG submission 184470) | Arctic peat soil microbial communities from Barrow, Alaska - NGEE Surface sample 53-3 deep-072012 (SPAdes) | ecosystem: Environmental > Terrestrial > Soil > Wetlands > Peat ... | reverse complement strand
GTGTGGAGAAATATTCCGTAGATCCAATCCCGGGAAGATGAGCAGGCTCGTCGGCGGGAACACGACCGGCCGATGCAATCTGTAGGTCCCATCCTGATCGCGCTCGCGCGCAGAAGGAACAGTCCGGCTCCTTCTCATCCTCATATTTTTGGTCCGAATTGCGGTTCGGCGTGGATGAGCGAGTCGATGTAGCGAAATCGCTCGTACCGGTGCTGCAGGAGATCCTCGGTGGGCTGCGTCAAGAGCGCCTGCATGTGGCGGTGCAGCGACTCGTCCAGCGCGGAGGCCGCCACGTCGTAGTCGATGCGCGCGCTCCCCTTGGGCTCTGGAACGACCTCTTCGACCACGCCCATCGCGAGTAGGTCGCGCGAGGTCAGCTGGAGCTGTTCGGCCGCCTCCACCTTGCGCGTGTTGTCCCGCCAGACGATCGACGCCGCGGCCTCGGGTGACGCCACCGAGTAGATCGAGTTCTCGAGCATGATCACGCGGTCTGCGACGCCCATGCCGAGCGCACCGCCGCTGCCACCCTCCCCGATCACCGCCGCAACGATCGGCACGGGAATGCGGAACCACTCCATGATCGCCGCGGCGATGGCGGCGGCGATACCCCGCTCCTCTGCCCCGGCGCCCGGATACGCCCCCGGCGTGTCGATCATCGACACGATCGGAAAGTGGAACTTCGCCGCGTGGTGTGCAAGCCGGATCGCCTTGCGGTAGCCCTCGGGGTGCATCATTCCCCAGTTCCGCTCCACTCGCTCCTTGAGGGTCCGGCCCTTCTGATGCCCGAGGAACATGGTCGTACGGCCGTGCCAGGTCCCGACACCGCCGACGAGCGCCGGGTCGTCGGCGGAGAGACGATCGCCGTGCAGCTCGATGAAGTCTGGAGCCAAGCGGCGGATGTAATCGAGCGAATAAGGGCGTTCCGGGTGGCGAGCAAGCTCGACGACCTGCCAGACGCTCAGGGTCGATTCGTCGGGCTTGCGACCGTGACGCGTCATGGGTACATCTCGAGCAGGTGCGCCAGCAGGTGGCGCAGCTCGGTCCGCGGAAGCACCAGGTCCACCTGCCCGTGCGCAAGCTGGAACTCCGCGCTCTGAAAGCCGGGTGGCAGGTCGGCGTAGGTCGCCTGCTTGATCACGCGCGGTCCGGTGAACCCGATGGCGGCGCCGGGTTCGGCGATGTTGATGTCTCCCAACAGGGCCAGCGACGCTGCGGTCCCGCCAAAGGTGGGATCGGTCAGCACCGAGAAGTACGGCACTCCGGCGGAGTGGAGGCGACCGAGCGCGGCATTCACCTTGGCCAGCTGCATCAAGGCCAGCACGCCCTCCTGCATTCGAGCGCCGCCGGAGGCGGAGATCAGCACGTAAGGAATGCCGGAGGACGCGGCCTGCTCCATGCCTCGCGCGAGGCGCTCGCCCGCAACGATCGAAAGAGTTCCGCCGACAAAACGAAAGTCGAATGCAGCCAGCCAGATCGGACGGCCGGCCAGCGTGCACGTTCCAGTGCGCACGGCCTCGTTGAGCCCGTCCTCCAGCAGCTGCTCGACAACTTCCTGGTACGGCTTGGGCACCTTCCAGTTCAGCAGGTCGTGCGACCGGACGTCGCCCCACCGCTCCTTCCACGAGCCGCGGTCGGCAATCAGAGCGATCCAGGCGTCGGCGCCGAGGCGAAAGTGGTGGCCGCAATCGCAAACGTAGTTGTGCTTTCTCAGCGATTCGACGTCCAGGCCGACCCCGCAGCCGGGGCAGTTGGTCGGGAGCGGGATCGCGGGCAGCTTGCTTCCGGCGATGCGAAGCTCGGCCGCCGGTTTGGCGAGCGCCATCACAAGCTCAGGCCGCCGTCTACGGCGATGACCTGCCCCGTGATGAACCCGGCTCGTTCGGAGCACAGAAAGGCCACGGCAGCGGCTACGTCCTCGGCCGTACCCTCGCGCTTGATCGGGGTGAGCTTGACCAGCTCGCCGACCATCTCGTCCGTCAGGGATCCGCTGGTCAGCTCAGTCCGCACGTACCCGGGAGCCACCGCGTTGCACGTGATGCTCCGCGACCCGTATTCGCGCGCCACCGACTTCGTGAACCCGATCAGGCCGGCCTTGGCCGCCGCGTAGTTGGACTGGCCGGCGTTGCCGGTCAGGCCGACGATCGACGAGATGTTGACGATCCTGCCCCAGCGGGCCCGCATCATGCCCGACATGATGGCCGCCCGTGTCGTGGCGAAGGCCGACATGAGATCCGTGCGGATGAGCTCCTCCCAGTCGGCGGGAACCATCTGGATCAGCAGCTTGTCGCGCACCGCACCGGCGTTGTTGACGAGCACGTCGACTCGACCGATCGCCTTGACCATCGCCTCGACCTGCGCGGGATCCCCGACGTCCGCTTTGTGCGCGCTCGCGTTCGGCAGCGAGGCGGCCGTCTCTTCGGCGGCGGTTTTGTCGGATCGGTAGTTGACGACGACGCGCGCGCCCATTCCGGCCAGGGCCTGGCTGATCGCGCGACCGATGCCTTTGCCCCCGCCCGTGACGAGCGCGGTTTTTCCGTCGAGGTCGCCCATCTGATTAGGCCGTGGTCGGGCCGGCGAAGTCGATGAAGAGCTCTTCGGCGTTCCATGTGTCGACGCCGGGAATGTGCTTTGCGGCAAGGCTCGCCAGCACGCGGCCAGGCCCGAGCTCGACAACGGTCTTGACCTTCATGGCTCGAATCGACACCATCGTGCGCGCCCAATCGACCTGGCGCAGCATCTGGAGCCGGAGCTCCTCCTGCAGGCCCGCGACAGTGCGCAGGGCTTCGCCCGACGCGTTGGCGAGGATCGGAATCGACGGCGCCTTGATCGGCAGCTTGTCCACCAGCTTGCGGAAGGCCGCGGCCGCGGCCGCCATCAGAGGCGTATGGGCCGCCAGCGGGATGGTGAGGATGAGCGCCCGGCGGGCGCCGGCGGCCAGGGCGAGCCTCTCCGCGTCCTGCACCGCGGCCACCTCCCCCGATAGCACGAACTGCACGTCGGCGTTGCGGTTGGCCACCCACAGCTTGCCGTGGACGGATGCCTGCTCCCTAATGCGTTCGACCTCGGCTTCCTCGAGCCCGACGATGGCGATCATGCCACCGGCCTGCTCGCCTGCCGCCTGGGCCATGATCCGGCCGCGCTCCTTGACGAGCAGCAGCGCGGTCTCCCACGGGATCGACCCGGCGGCCGCGAGCGAGGCGATCTCGCCCAGGCTGTGCCCGGCCGTAACGCTCACGTTCTCGAATCCATAGCTCTCGCGCCACACCTCGTAGGCCGCCCAGCACACCGTCATCACGCATGGCTGGATGATGTCCGTGCGGTTCAGGTCTTCGACCGGGCCCTCGAAGCACAACTTGCGAATCGGCATCTGCAGGACCTCTTCGGCCCGCTCGAACACCGCTCGCGCCGCTGGGTAGCGGTCGTGCAGGTTCTTTCCCATGCCGGGCTTTTGAGTTCCCTGGCCAGGAAACAGAAGCGCGATCGGCCCGATGAGCTTTACTCCCACGTCATCGCCTTAAGCCCACTTCATGAGGCACGCGCCCCACGTCAGGCCGGAGCCGAAGCCGGCCAGCAGCACGTGGTCGCCGCTCTTCACGCGGCCCTTGCGAACCGCCTCCTCGAGCGCAAGAGGGATCGACGCGCTGGAGGTGTTGCCGTACTCGTCGATGTTGATCGCGACACGGTCCATAGGCAGCCCCATCCGGCGCGCTGCCGCGTCGATGATCCGGAAGTTGGCCTGGTGGGGGACCCAGAGATCGATGTCCTCCAGCGCCACGCCCGCCGTGTTGCAGACCTCGTTGGCCTGCCGGATGAAGATGTCTACGGCGAACTTGAAGACGTCGGGGCCGACCATCTCGATGTACGGGTGCGGATCCTGTGCCGCATAGGCGCCCTTCTCGATGTTGCCGCACGTCACCTGCGCGTAGCCGCGGCCGTCCGAGCCGAGACACCAGCTGAGAAAGCCCGCGCCCTTCGGTGCGGGCCGCACAACCGCAGCGCCGGCGCCATCGCCGAAGATGACCGCCGTCCCCCGGTTCGAATAGTCGAGCATCCGGGAAAGCACCTCAGCCCCGATAACCAGCACGTTGTCGGCGCGCTCGGTCGCGATGAACGAATCCGCGATCGAAAGCCCGTACATGAAGCTGGTGCACGCGGCGAGCGTGTCCCACGCCACCGCGCCAGGTGCGTCGAGCTGGTCCTGGATGCGGGCGGCGATGGATGGGAACGGACCGTCTGGCGACGACGTGCCGACCAGGATCATGTCGAGGTCGTGGGCCGTGATGCCCGCTGCGTCAAGCGCACTACGAGCGGCTTTGGTTGCGAGCTCCAGGGTGGTCGTCCCCGGCTCGGCGATGTGGCGCCGGTGAATCCCCGTACGCTCCGTGATCCACTTGTCCGAGGTATCCATCAGCTTCTCGAGGTCGAAGTTCGTGATGACCTTCTCGGGCGCGTAGGCGCCGACGCCGGCGATCGCGCTCGGCCGGCCCTTGGTCTTGAACGATCGAAGCGGAAGCGCGTCGGAGCGCGTGCGGTAGGCAGTGGTGATCGCCATCCTGCTTATGCCTCCAGCCGCTCGGCGGTCTTCTGCTCCAAGAACTTCCACAGATCGCCGATGAGCTTCATCTTTTCGAGCTCCTCGTCCGGCAGCTCGACGTCGTACTTGTCCTCCACGGCGGCGATCAGCTCGACGAGGTCGAGCGAATCCGCTGCGAGGTCCTTGGCGAAGCTCTTGTCGAGCTGCACCTGGTCGGGCTCTATGCCCAGGATCTCGCCGGCGAGATCCTGCAGGTCCTTGAAATCGAGTTGGGTTGCCATCTGCAATTCTCCTAGTTGGCCTCGGGGCCTTTGATCACGAGCGCGGCGTTGTGGCCGCCGAACCCGAACGAGTTCGAGAGAGCCACCTTGATGTCCGACTTGCGAGCCTTGTTGGGGACGTAGTCCAGGTCGCACTCCGGGTCGGGGTCGTCCAGGTTGATCGTTGGCGGCAGCAAACCGCGGTCAAGCGCGAGTACGCACGCGGCCGCCTCGATGGCGCCGGCGGCGCCCAGCAGGTGACCGTGCACCGACTTGGTCGAGCTGACCGCGAGCTTGTAGGCGTGGTCCCCGAAGACTGCCTTGATGGCCTTCGTCTCGGCTACGTCGCCGAGCTTGGTCGAGGTCCCGTGCGCGTTGATGTAGCCCACGTCCGTCAACTCGACGCCGCTCTTCTCGAGCGCGCGGCGCATGGCTCGAATCGCACCTTTGCCCTCGGGCTGCGGCGCGGTGAAGTGGTACATGTCTGCGCTCGCGCCGTAACCCGCGATCTCCGCATAGATCTTGGCTCCGCGCTTTTTCGCGTGCTCCATCTCTTCGAGCACGAACATCACCGAGCCTTCGCTCATGACGAACCCGTCGCGGTTGAGGTCAAACGGCCGGCATGCTTTCTCCGGCTCGTCGTTCCGCTCGCTGACGGCCTTGATCTGGCTGAAGGCTCCCATCGTCAAAGGAGTGATGGTGGCTTCCGATCCACCCGCGAGCATCGCGACCGCATCTCCGCGCTTGATGATCTCCGACGCTTCGCCGATGCCGTGCGAGCCGGAGGCGCAGGCGCTGACGATGGCGTAGTTCGGGCCGCCCGCGTGCGTGTGGATGGCGACGATGCCGGCCGCCATGTCCGCGATCATCATCGGGACGGTGAACGGGCTGATCCGCTTAGGCCCGCGCTCCATCAGCTGCGTGTGGCTCTTCTCGATCTCCTCCATCCCGCCGATGCCCGAGCTGACGATCACGCCTACGTCGTCGGGGTCCATCTCGCCGGGGACGAGTCCCGACTGCGCCAGCGCCTGCTTGGAGGCTGCCAGCGCAAACTGGCAGTACCGGCCGATATGGCGGGCGGTCTTGCGATCCATGTAGTCCTCGGGGTTGAACCCCTTGACCTCGCCCGCGATCTTGCAATCGAAGATTGTCGTGTCGAAATGCGTGATCCGGCCGATTCCCGAGACGCCCTCGACCATGTTCGACCAGACGGTCTCGAGGTCGTTCCCGATCGGGGTGATGAAGCCCATGCCGGTGACGGCCACACGCCGGCCGTTGGAGTTGGATGTCATAGGCGCAGCATACGGACGCCGGGGCCAATTCGCATCGGCATAAGGTGGGAAAACCGCCCGCCAAACTTGGACACGGTGTCCTAATTGAAGGCGAAATCCGCCCTTCAGAGCAGCTTTCTGATCTCCAGGGCGAACTGCAGGCGCAGGCGCGTCGCCGGTATCTCCAGATCTCCGCCCAGGAGCTCGCGGAGCTTGTCGAGGCGGTACAGGACCGTGTGGCGGTGCAGCCCGAGGGCGGCCGCCGCCTCCTTGACCGATCCTCGGACCAGGTATGCCTCCAGCGTCTCCAGCAGCTGTTCACGGCTGCGCACCTTGGGATCGATCAGACGACCGAGACTGTGGGCGACAAAACGCTCGGCGAGGCGAGGATTCTGGGTCAGGACCAGGTGGGGGATCAGCTCGTCATGCCGGTGCACGACGCCCTCAGGACGCAATTTGCGGCCGGCTTCGAGCGCCTGCTGGGCCTCGAGGTACGAGCGCGAGATTCCACGCAGGCCGGGGTGATAGCCGCCGATGCCCGCGCGCACTCGAGCGCGCGCCGTGCCCGAGCGTTTGACCGCCTCATCCTGGAGCTGGGTCACGAACTCGCCGGCGGCATCCACGTTGGCCACCGACTCGGCGGGCCAGAGCACGACCAGCGTGCTCGGGTCGGTCGCGTGGTTGATCGCCCCGCGCGGCACCTCGAGCGAGGCCGCGACCTCCGCGAGCGCCTGACCTCCTCGCTCGCCGTCGCGGTTGCCGATGATCAGCTTGCACACTGCGACCACGTAGCCTGTCGGGACGATCGGCATGTTGAGGGCGAGCGCCTGCTTCTGCAGCTCCAGCTCCGAGTCGAAGTTGTCACTGATCAATGCATGGAACAGGCGCGCATGCGCCCGCGTGCCACGCTGCATGTGCTGCTCACGCGCGTGCAGGTAGGTTTTTGTGACCTCCGCCGCGACCTGGTCGAGGGCCGCAAAGACGTAGTTCGCCGTGACCATGATCGCTTCGGGCGTCGCCTCGGTGTGACCCCGCCACGCCCGCAGGATCTCGTCCCACGCCACGCGCGCAGCGATCCGGTACGCCGCGAGGATGGGTTCGACCGACTGGCTGCTGCGCGCCTGGAGGATGCCGAGCTGAGCGACGCGGCGCAGCTCTTCGTTGGTCGCCGGGCGCGCCTCGCGGGCGGTGGCGAGGAACAGGTCAAGGCCGGCTTCGCAAGCGCGGGCGATGGCCGAGCGCTGGGGAGGCACGCCGGTCGAGTCGTCCCAGCGCACCAGGCTGACCACGGCTCGGGCCATGTGGCGGGCCATCCCGGAGCGGCGGCGCTCCAGCTCGGCGATGAGGGCGGACGGGAGCGTCGGGGCGGCCTTGGGCGGCCGCGCCAATTTGGACTTGATGGCCACCTTCGCCATGACTCCGACTATACGGCGCCGGCCGGTCTTAGGACTTCAGGTCGATCAGCCGTGTTGCCTGACGAACGCCAGGATACGGCGCCAGGCGTCGTCGCAGGCGTCTTTCCAGTGGTCGAAGTTGCGGTCGAAGAAACTGTGGGGCGCTCCCTCGTAGATGTGCATCTCGTGCGCCACCTTCGCTTCGGTGAGCTTCTTGTCGAAGGCGTGGAACGCTTCCTGCGGAGTGAAATCAGCGCCGGCGATCAGCATCAGCAGAGGCGCCTTCATCTTTGACAGGAAGGGTTCGCTTCTTTCCGGCCGGCCGTAGAAGCCGATCGCCCCGTTGAGGTCAGGCTGCAGCGCGGACTGGTTCCAGGAGCTGGAACCTCCAAAGCAGAAGCCGACCGTGAACACCGATTTGACCGCGCCACCGTCCTTCGACTTGAGGTAGGCGATCGCGGCAGCCACGTCCTTGGCGATGCTGTCCGGTGTCGTCTTCTCGACGTGCGGCGCGTAATCGAAACCCTCGTCGCGATCGCCAAGGCCTGCGGTGCGGCCGAAGTAGTCGATCGCCACCGCGTCGATGCCTGCTTCGGCGAAGCGCTGCGCCAGCTCCTTGTAGAAGTGATGCAGGCCTCGCACATCGGGCATCACGACCATGCCCGCGCCGGTCGGCATCTCGGCTCGGGCGAAATAGGCCGCGACCTTCGTCCCGTCGGATGAGGTCAGGACCAGGTCACCCTGGTCGGCGGCTGCGCCGCTGATCGGGGGCAGGGGCACGCGCGCATCGTCTGAATAGCACATATGTCGATTCTCGCTTAGATTGGTTGACCGATGAAGATCGAGAGCCGCGCCTTCACCCGGACCGACGTCGAGCAGTTCCTCGATGAGATGCTCGACCACGACCGGCACGCGCTGGGCGATCGCCTCGAAAAGGCGTCGGCGAGGCTGGCTGAGCTTGGTCCTCGGGTCAAGGCCGGTAGGGGCGAAAGCGAGTGGTCGGAGCACGAGCTGCTCGCTCACATCGCCGTCCTGTCCAAGTTCTACGGAGTGCTGGTGCACAAGATCTCGAGCGGCCAGATGACCGAGCTCGACCTGCTCGAGAACGTCAACCTGCGGGACGTCGTGGGCGAGCAGATGGCTCAGATCGAGCCGGCAGAGCTCCTGCGCATGGCGCTCGCCGACCAGGTCCGCACCCTCAGGCTCCTGCGCACGGCCGGCGCGTCCTCATTGCGGCGCACGGCAAAGCAGGAAAACGGAGACCTGATCAGCGCCATCGAGGTGGCACGGCTTCCGCTGGTCAACCACCTCGAGATGCACGTCGACCAGCTGGAGCGCGCCGTCAGTCGCTGACCTCGGAGTAGCCCAGCTTGCGCAGCTCGCGCCGGATGGTCGCGGCGGCGTCATTCATCACGGCGGGGTCAGGGTTGGGATCCTGGTTGTCGAAGTCGAGGTCGTGGACGCCACGGATCGGCACCACGTGCAGATGACAGTGGGGCACCTCCAGGCCCGCGAGCATCACGCCGACCCGGGCCGGCTTGAAACCTGCCATCTGCGCCTTGCCGACGGCCTGCGCCGTCTCGGCCAGGTGCGCCAGCAGCCCGGCGTCGAGGTCGAGCCAGTGGTCGATCTCCGCCCGCGGCACGACGAGCGTGTGGCCTGGACGTAGGGGGCGGATGGACAGAAAGGCGACGCACGAATCGTCTTTCCACACGAACCGCGCGGGCAGCTCGCCGGCGATGATCCGGCTGAAGATACTGGGCACGACGTACAGACTAAATCGCTAGCCTTTGGCCATGGCGCCGGCAGCCCAGCTCATCGATGCGACGAAGAAATACGGCGACGTAGAAGCGCTGAAGGGGATCAGCCTGGACATCGAGCTGGGCGAGGTGGTCGCGATGTTGGGACCAAACGGCGCGGGCAAGACGACGTCGATCAGCCTCATGCTGGGCCTGCGGAAGCCGACGTCTGGCACCGCCAGGCTGTTCGGGCTGAATCCAACCGACAGGCGTGCGCGCAGCCGGACCGGCGTGATGCTGCAGGAGTCGGGCGTACCGCAGGTGCTGAAGGTGAACGAGATGATCGATCTGTTCCGCTCCTACTACCCTTCGCCGATGCCGACCGCCCGTGTGATCGAGCTTGCAGGCCTCGAGGAAAAGGCTCAGTCGCAGAACAAGGACCTTTCAGGAGGCCAGCGTCAACGCCTTTACTTTGCCCTGGCCATCTGCGGCGACCCGGACCTCATATTCCTTGATGAGCCGACCGTCGGCCTCGACGTCGAATCCAGGCGCGCTTTCATCCAGAGCATCAAGGGTTTCATCGCGGGCGGGAAGACGATCGTCCTCACGACCCACTACCTCGAAGAGGCCGACGAGCTCGCCAAGCGCGTCGTCGTGATCGACCACGGCCAGACCATCGCTGACGCCAGCCCGGAGGAAATCAAGGCCAAGGTCGTAGGCAAGAAGGTCACCTTCACGAGCGTGCGCCAGCTTGCCTCGGTCGACCTGGCCGGCCTGCCCATCACCGCGACAGAGATCAAGGGTCAGCATTACGTGCTGGTGACGGGCGAGCCCGAGGCCGTGCTTCGTGAGCTGTTCCGCCGCGGCGTGGAGCTCACCGACCTCGAGGTGACGGGCGCGGGCCTGGAAGAGGCGTTTCTCGCCCTTACGGGAAGAGCCGCCACATGACCGCGAACTACGCGCTGATGCTGTGGATGCAGTTCCGAGCCGAGCTCTTGAAGTTCTGGCGGGTGCCGGCCAACGCCTTCTTCAGCCTGGCCTTGCCACTGATCATTTTCATCTTCTTCGGCCTGCGCGATCCGACCTCTCCGTACGCGCCGGGAACGACCGTTTCGACCGGCGCATTCGTAATGGCATCAATGGCCGCGTACACCGTGGGCAGCGTCATGGTCTTCTCGTTCGGCATCGGAGTGGCCGTGGAGCGTGGGCAGAAGCAGGACATCCTGCTGCGCGCGAGCCCTCTGCCGCCAGTCATCTACCTGCTCGCCAAGGTCATGAATGCGCTCGTCTTCTGTCTGTTCGCGATGATCGTGCTGTTTGTTTTTGCGCACTTTGCGGCCAGCGTGAACCTCGCCGCGACCGCCTGGATCAGCCTCGTAGGAAGACTGCTTCTCGGATCGCTCGCTTTCATCATGTTGGGCTTCGCGCTCGGCTATCTCGCCGGGCCCAACTCAGCTCCCGCTGTGGTCAACTTGATTTACCTCCCGGTTGCCTTCGGTTCGGGCATCTTCATCCCGACGCAGTTCCTCCCTGACTTCATCCGCGGACTGTCTCCGTACCTGCCGCTTTCGCCGTTTGCACAGCTGGCGTGGTCGGTGCTGGGCATAAAAACGGATCGGTCGGTGGAGGGTAACTTGTTGCTTCTCGGTGCTTACGCGATCGTCTTCTTCCTGCTGGCGGTGTGGGCGTACCGTCGCGACACCTCGCTCAAGTTCACCTGACGGGAAGCCAGAAGGCGTCCGCGAGCGGAACGCCGAAAGCGACCTGGTACCGCTCGGAGAATTCGGCCTGCGTGTAGTCGTGCTCGATGGTGCCGACCTGCTCGACCGCATATGTCGCTGCGAGCGAGGCCACACGCCCGGCGGCATCCAGGTCCAGGCCGCGCAGTAGGCCCGCCACGAGGCCTGCGCGATACGCATCTCCGGCACCCGTCGGGTCAGCCTCGCGGAGCGGCGCCGCGGAGGGGATCTCGACGGTCTGCCCGCGCGTGGCGATTCGCGATCCCTCACGGCCGAGCGTCGTGACGACCATCTCGGCGAGCTCGAGGAGGCCGGCCTCGTCTCGGCCTGTGCGCTGCTCGATCAGCTCGAGCTCATAGTCGTTTCCGATCACGATCCAGGCGCCGCGCGTGCTGTCCGTCACGTCCTCCGCGGACATCATCGGCAGTTGGTGCGCGGGGTCGAAGACGAATCGCACACCACGCTCGCGGCATTCATGAACCAGGCGCTTCATCGCACCCGGGTCGTTGGGTCCGATGATGACGGCGTCAACATGGGGCGGAGCATCGTCCAGGCCGAGTATCGCTGCTCGCCACATCGCACCGCCGTAATAGCCGGTCAGCTGGTTGGCATCCAGGTCCGTGGTGGTGAACCCTGTTGCACTCAGCTCGCCCTCCAGCAATCTGAGGCCGCGGCAGTCGATGCCGCGGGCGACCAGCCAGTCGCGGTACTCGGTGGCGTCGGTGCCGGCCGTGGCAAGCACCGCGGCGGGATGGCCGAGCAGCGCGAGGTTGTGCGCGTAGTTGCCGGCCACACCGCCTCGCCGCTTCTGGAGGTCATCGACCAGGAAGCTCAGGTTGAGGATGTGAGTCTTTTCGAGAAGGATGTGGTCCTTGAAATGGCCCTTGAAGGTCAGGATGTAGTCGTACGCGATCGAGCCGGTGCAGAGGACGGTCATCGGTTGGACACCGAGCGAAGGCTAAAGAAAAAGGGCGCCCCGCGTGGGGCGCCCTTCTTGGTGGGTTGCGGGCTTAAGCCCCTCACCCTGCCCTCTCCGCGATGGGGAGAGGGGGCATTTTTCGAGTTAGGCGGCGCGGCGCCGGGCGGTCCGGCGGCCGGTGGTGCGGCGCGTCCTGACTGCTGCGGGCTTCACCGAAGTCTCGCGGCGTGAGCTCAGCTCGGTGGCCCGCTCGAGACGGGTGGCCGTGCGGGCGATGGTCTTGAACGAGCCGTTGAAGATCCGAAGCGTCCGCTTGGCGACGTCGCCGACGACGTCCTGGCGGCGCGCCTGCAGCTTGACGAGGTGCAGGCCCTTGATCGCTACCTTCTCGGGCAGCTTGTCGTTGAGCTCGATGCCCCAAAGGGTCACCTTCTCGGGAAGGATGGCGTTCAGCCGCGCGTTGAAGCGGCGGTTGACCTTGCGAGCGGTCAGGGCTCCCTTCTTCTCGAATCCCTTGACCTGCTTGCGGGCCGATCCGATCGGGTCCGATGCAACCTCGGCCGCCGTTTTCGCGGCTCCAAAGGCAACTTCTTCGACGGTGGTTGCGGCGTCTGCGAATTTGATCTCAGTGCTCATATGACTTCAGCCTCCTGGTGCTGTGTGAATTTTCGGTCTTGACTAACGCATTATAACGCAACGCGTCAATGGCGTCAAGGCACCTTGTCAGAGTCCAGGACGCCGGGCGCGCGCAGGGCGCCTAACCGAGTTTGAAGCGCGCGATCAATGCCTCGGCGGGCGGGCCGAACACGTCGTAATGGGCCACCTTGCGGCGCTTCTCGGGCTGGATCCATTCAGGGCGAAGGCCGCGCTGGCGGCCCCATTCCTCGAGCACCGGGCGCAGTCCGATGATGTGAAGAAAGGGACGCTCCCGCACCATCCCTCGGATCATCGAGCCGTGGTAGTAATCGAAATTGCGGTGGATCGAGATGCCGCCCGCCTCGGCGAACGCGATCGCCTCTTTGATCTCTCTGCGCTCGAAATACCGTTCCCCGAGGGCGTGATCCACGCCCCGACGTTACGGCCTTCGGTCGGGGCAGATCGGCCGGAACGCGCAGATCGAGCACGGACGCTGGTCGTGCTCGGGCCTCAGGCTGAAGTCACGGGCCGCGATGCGCTCGGCCGCGGCGAGCACGCGAGCTTCGACGCCCGCGTCATCCGGCGTTACTTCTCTCACCTCACCTCGGCGAAGGTCGAACAGCACCAGGCGAGGCTCGGTCCCTCCCGGCACAAGCCCTCGCCGGGCAGCCAGTCCATAGAGCCTGAGCTGCACCGAATATGCCTGGATGAGCGATGCGTCCAGAGAGGCGTTGGTCTTGTAGTCGACCAGGACGGTCCGGCCGTCGAGCTCGCAGATCCGGTCGACCAGCCCCCGCACCCGAGTCGTGCCGATCCTCATGTTGAACCCGACCTCGACCGCCAGTGTCTTCGCCGCGGCAAGTGGATGCGTGAGATAGCGCGCGAGCATCTCGCGCCCGGCTTCGGGGCCCGAGTAGAGGCTGAGGAGGTCACCGCCCGTGGCGTGCCAGGCGGCAAGCGTCGCGTGCACAGCCGACCCGAGCTCAGTCGATCCCACGGCTCGCACATGCCGGGGTTGAAGCTCGTCGGGCGGAGCGGGAACGCGCCACACCTGGCTGAAGCGATACCTCACGGGGCACACCTCGAAGTCGTGCAGCTGCGAGAAGCTGAGCACGACCTCCGCAACCGGCGCCGCCACCGCCTCCCCCTGCTGCGGCCGTAGCTGCTCCAGGCGGTCCAGCACAGCGGCCACGACGGCCGGGCCTTGATCCACATGACCGTTGGCTGCGCGCATCGCCGGAAGCTCAAGCTGCTCGGCCTCGACTACCGTCGCGGAGTGAGGGTTGGTGAGAGCCCAGCTGAGGATCTCGGCGAAGTGGTCGTGGTCCTCGAGGCCGTTCACTCCGACATCGCGAGCCGTCGGCTCATCCCGAGTGGCCGTGACGTAGAGGGCGTCCTTCGCCCGCGTGAGGCCCACGTACACGATTCGCCGGCGCTCGCCGATCGCCAGCGCCACGGCGGGAGCGCCGGGGGACGTCGCCACATAGCGCGGATGTTTCTCTCCGCGCCAGTTCTTGATCACGAAGCCAAGGCTGTCCGGATCGAAGAAGAGGCGCTCGCTGTCTCTCGGTCTCGGTGGCCGCAGGTTGACCAGGAACACGACTGGAAACTCGAGACCTTTGGCGGAATGGATGGTCAGCACGGAGACCGCCTCGGCTTTGGCCGATTCCTCGGCCGCCTCCCCCACCGGCAGCTCGGCGTCGATCACCTGGTCGAGGTGCCGTACGAAATCGCCGATCCCCGCCAGGGAGAGGTCGCGCTCAAAGCGGCCGGCCAGTTGAAACACCTTGCGCAGGTTCAGCAGAGCGCGAGGGCTGCCGTCGCGCTGGGCGCGCAGCTCTGCCCAACGCATATAGCCGCTTTCCTCGAGCAGGCGGTTCAGAATGTCGGCCACCGTCAGAGCGTCTCGCAGCCGGCCCAGCCGGTCGGTGAGCTCGACCAGATGCACGGCCTCGCTCGCCACCTTTTGATCCATCTCCGGGAAACCCTCGCGGCCCGATTCGTCGAAGCAATCCCGCAGCCGCATGCCTGAGCGGCCCGACCTGCGGGCGGCCAGCCGGTACATCCCGTTGTCCGGCAGCCGGACGATGGGTCCCTGCAGGATGCGCACGAACGCGCCGTCATCCATGGGGTTGTCGGTCAGACGCAAGAGCGCCAGCACATCCTTGATCTCCTGCCGGTCGAAGAATCCCGAGCCACCGCTCGTGATGTACGGAATGCCCTGGCGCCGGAGCTCGTCCTCGAACTCGCGCGGAAGCATGCGGATCGAATGGGCGAGGACCGCGATGTCGGCGAAGGCGCGCCCTGAGACGTGGAGGCGGCGGATCGCCTGCGCCATCGAGCGGGCCTCGGTTCGAGAGTCGGGCGCCATGATCACCGTCACCGGCTGCGCCGCCGAGCCACGCGTCGCAACCAGCTCAGGTTCGCCCGCGAAGTCCGGGTCGCGGCGGATGAAATCCGTAGCGCAGTCGAGGATGCCCTGGTACGAGCGCCGGTTGTGCGTCAGCGGCAGGCGCCGGCCCGGGAAGCGGCTTCGGATGTTCTCGATCTCGGCGTCGCGCCAGCCGTAGATCGACTGCTTCGCATCTCCGACCACGGCGACGTTTCCGAAGTTGTCGGCCGCCAGCAGGCGGATGAGGTCGAGCTGGATCCGGTTGGTGTCCTGGAACTCGTCCACCAGCAGGTAGCGAAAACGGTCGCGGCAGCGCACGCGAAATTCCGGCACGCGCTCCAGCGAATCGATGACGTCGAGGATGAGGTCATCGAAGTCGCGGAGCCCAGCCGCGTGCAGCGCGTCTTCGTATGTCTTGTAGATGACGGACAGCACGTCGATCGCTTCGAGCTCCGCATGCGCGGGATCTGGCCCGCCTGAACCGTTGCCCGAACCATTGTTGGAAGGGCTGTTCGCCTGTGCGCTCCAGTGTTGTGAGTGCAATTCGAGCGCGCGTTGTTGAAAGCCTTCGGGCGTGATGCCGCGGCCCTTGAGCTTGAGCAGGAAGCGCAACCCCGAGCGAAGCAGGTCGTCGAGGTCTTCCACCGCAAGGGCCGAAAACGAATCCGGGTCGAACGGTGCGGCGGCTCCGCTGCGCAGGCCGGCAATCAGCTGCTGCTCGAACAGCCGCTGGCCGGTCTCATCGAGCACCCGCAGCTCGCGCGGAGCGCCGACCAGATACGCGAACTCGTCGAGCAGGCGAGCGCACGTGCCGTGGAAGGTGCCGATCCAGGCCCCGTCCAGAACCTCCGGTCCCAGCTCGGGCCGGCGCGCCCCCAGCTCCCTGGCGATCCGCTGCCTGAGCTCCTCCGCAGCACGGTCGTTGAAGGTGACGGTGAGGATCCGGTCTGGGCCGATGCCCTGCTCGACCAGCCAGCAAAAGCGTTCGGTCGCCGTGAACGTCTTGCCCGTGCCGGGTCCGGCCGCGATCAGAAACGCGCCTTGCGGACCGGCATGGGCGGCTGCAGCCTGCTCTGGGCTGAGCGCGATCGTGCCCGGCAGGCGCGTGGCGCTCATTCCGGTGGTGCCCCTCCGTACGGACACACCGCGGCGTGCGGGCAGCTCCCAAAACGAGTCACGCATGTGCCCGCGAGCTCGCGAGGTGCAGGCTCGAAATGGCCCGCTTTGATGCGCCCGATCGCATCCACGACGATCGCGCGGCTGCGGTCGAGGTCCTCGGTCGTCAGCAGCTTCTCGCGATACTCCTTCAAGCCTGCGGCACGCCCGACGCTGAAGATGACCTGCCGCATATCGCGCCAGACCCATTCCTTCGGATACCACAGCGACAGGAACCGGGGCTGGAAGCCGAGAGGCTTGCCCTCCTCGTCGAATCCCTCCTTGCAGGCGATGTAGTAGAGCGCAAGCTGCACGTCGTACAGCTCCGGCCCGAAATAGGCTTCGTAGGCGTACTTCATCGGCTTGCCCGCGCCGGTCTTGTAGTCGACGACCTCCACTTCGCCGTCGCCGACATCGTTCACTCGGTCGATCTTGCCGACGATGTCGGATCCATCGAGCTGCAGGCGGAACCGGCGCTCGGTCGCAAGCGTCCCGAGCCGGCGGATCTGCTGCGTCCCGGTCACAAACCGGATGTAGTTGTTGAGCAGAGACCGGACCTGGCGCTCCTCGCGCTTGCGGTCGAGCACTCCTTCCATGTGCGAGAGGTAGCCCTCGAGGTGGCCCTGCAGCGCGGTTTCGAGCCACTCCTTCTGGTGTTCGGAATCGAGCGGCCGCCAGTCGCTCTCCTGGGCGTGGAAGTCCTCGAGCACGCTGTGCAGGAAACCGCCGCGCTCCATGGCGACCGAACGCGGCTCCTCGACCAGGCCAGGGTGGTGGTTGTACCAGTACAGCCGCGGGCACTTCAGGTAGTCGTTGAGCGTGGTCGGGCTGAAGTGATCGATCTGCACCGTGGTGGGATTGCGATCGCCGCCGTAACTCTCGAACGGCTCGCCGGATGCCGGGTCCATGAGAAAAGCGACGTCGAGACCCAGCGCCGCCGCCCGAGCCGGAACGCCGTTCGTCAACGCGGGCCGATGTGAGGCGAGCAGGACCTCCGCCTCGCGCTGGAGCAGCACGTCGCCCGGCTGGAGCCGCGATGAGCCGCGCGTGAGCGAGCGCAACTCCGCCTCGGGCGAGGCCATTTCCAGGAACGCGGACGGACCCGCCTGGCGAAGGTAGGAGTCCGCGTAAGTCACGTAGAGTCGCCGCCGGGCGCGGGTCATCGCCACGTAGGCAAGCCGCGCCTCTTCCGCGAGGTGGCCGTCCGGATCCGAAGGCCACGACGGCATGAAACCGACTTTGAATCCTTCCAGCCACAGGCGGTCCGGCTCGTCCAGCAGTGGGTGCGGGCGGGCCGCCAGCGGAAACAGGCCATGGGCGAAGCCCGCGCAGAACACCACCTCGAACTCGAGGCCTTTCGCCTGATGGACCGTCATGACCTGGACCGCGTCGCGACGTCCGGTGGCGGCCTCGCTGTCATCCGCGGCCGCGGCGAGCAGAGTCTCCAGCGAGCCCGAGATGTCGGAAAGCTTCGGGCGCTCACCGACCAGACGTTCGTGGACCGCCTCGATCGCCTCCAGGCCTTCGATCGCGGCGCGGAGGTCGGAGATCGCTTCGTCGCGCTGTTCGTCCGGGAGCTCGAGGTCGAGGAGGCGGCGCATGGCGCCGTCCTCGATCAGGACGGAGTACGCGAGCGCCGCCAGCGACAACTTCGAGGCACGGGAGAGGAGGCGCTGGCGCGCAACCATGGCGGCGTGCAGGCTCTTCAGCTCTTCCTCAGAAAGGAAGGCCATGAAGTCCGGTTCGGGTCGCACATCGGTCGAGACCTCGCCGCCCCACGGGAGCGGATAGCGAAGTGGATCACGTGCTGCGAGTGCATACATCAGTCGGTCCACCACACGCTTGAGAGGCCTTCCTCTCTCGTGCGCATTCGCCCGAAGGCGGCCCAAGGTTCCCGCGCCGACACCGCCCAGGCTCGATGCAAGCGCGCCTTCGAACGCGTCCGGATCGTCCGGCCGGCGCAGCGACTCGAGGTAACCGACGAGAAAGCGAACGACCTCGTTGCGCGAGGTTGCTCCCGACCCGCGAACCTCGTACGGCAGCCCCAGCGCGCGAAGCGCCTCCTCGAAGGGAGCACCGAGTGAGGTCGTGCTGCGCAGCAAGATCGCGAAGTCGCCGTACCGGAGGCCTGGCGATTCCACGTGCAGGCGGCGGATCTCACGCGCAACGAAGAATGCCTCGTCGACCGGGTCGCTCTCACGCGCGATCACGACTGTGGGCGGCGCGGAGCCGGCGACGGTTCGCAATCGCCGTGGTACACGTCCCGGATGGGTCGCAACCAGCAGCCGCTCGGCGGCGTCGAGCGCCTCCTGCGAGCAGCGGCGGCAGTCCTCCAGATGCTGCGTGGCGCTGCCGTAAGCGGCCGCGAAATCGCGGCTGAGCAAGCGTGGAACGGTCCCGCGGAACCCGTAGATCGACTGGTCGGGATCGCCGACCACGACCAGCCGCGGACGGGCCTCCGGAGGTGCGACGAGCTGCAGCAGCTCGAACTGTGCCGGGTCGACGTCCTGGAACTCGTCGACCAGGATCAGGCGAAACTGCTTCTGCAGCTTCTCGCGCAGGCGTGCATTCGACTGCAGCAGCTCGATCGCACCGGAGATGAGGTCGCGGAAGTCCAGCATCCGCGCCTCTTGCAGGCGGCGGTGGTAAGCCTGGTAGACAGAGGCCAGCACCCGAAGCCGTTCGCCGGCGCTCGCTTCGGCGGCGAGCACGAGCGCCGACGGATGAACCAGGTTCTGCTTCATCAGCGCGACAAACGTCAGGACGTCGCGCGCGAATGCATCCGAACGGCGGACTCCCTCCAGACCGCCGAGCACGTCTGCGTCGAGCTCCGAAATGACGCGCCGCATGACCAGCCATTCCTGAAATCCGTTGAGGAGCAACCGCTCGCTATCCGGGGAGTGCTCGCGAAGCAGGCGCGCGCAGAAGCTGTGAAAGGTCGAGATCCAGGCCTCGCCGTACTCATCCTGCAGGCGCTCATCGATGCGCCGCGAGATCTCGGCGGCGGCGCTCGTCGAGAAGGTGAGAACGAGGATCTCTCCACGGCCGGCCACGCGTTCGCGCACCGCCTGCTCGTACAGGTCGGCCAGGGCATGCGTTTTGCCGGTGCCCGGCCCGGCCAGCACGCGCAGTGGTCCGTCGATTTCGTGGATGTCGAGTGGCAAATGGTTTCCTTGGGTGGCGCGGGCGTCCTGATTATGCGGGGGCCCGTGTCCTCAAGTCAGCCGTACCTGTTAAGTGCCTCGGTCGCCAGGCCATCACGACGAACGCGGAGAGCAGCCCGTGTGGCCAAATGAGCTTGGTGTTGTCTGTAGACCTGAACGTGAACCTGCCCTACTTCCACTTCATCAGCAACGACCGTGAAGCCATGCGCCAACTCAGGGTATTGGTGAAGCGGCATAGGGTCATCCTGCTGTTGCTGGATCATGTGGTGACGAGTTCGCTCGCAACCGCGTCGTCAAGGTCGCAGAGTCTCTCAAGATGTTGAAGGGCGACTCCAGGCTGCTAGCCAATCCCTTGAACTAAATGGTGCTCGATGGCTAGGCAAGCGGAAGCTGAGGGCGCCGGGTTTCCTCACGTTGGTTGAGCATCTCCATGTGCGTCGGGCCCTCGTCGCGGCGGCGGCCGTCGGCGGGGCCTTCTTGGCCGCCATCGCCGCGCTGTTGATCTTCCATGGCAATCCCGGCTGGATGTACGACGCCAAGGTTTACCAGGAAGGGGCCCAGACGGTGCTGAGCGGCCAGGATCTGTACAACAACCTGCATCGGGCGGGGTTCACATACCCGCCCTTCGCGGCGTTGGCGTTCATTCCGCTGGCGCCCCTTTCGACGTCGGTGATGGGCGTGCTCTGGACCACCGTTTCGATGGTCTGCCTCGAGCTGTCGATCTGGCTGTGCCTGGGCTGGATTGGCATCGCGCGCAAGCGGTTGCGGTTCGGGATCACCGCCGCCGCCTGCCTGGCGGCGATCTGGCTCGATCCGGTGTCTTCGACGCTTTTGTCGGGGCAGGTGAACCTCGTCTTGATGTTGCTGGTGCTGGTCGACTTTTGGCTGCCCGACGGCAACCGCTGGAAGGGGATTGGAGTTGGGGTCGCGGCCTCGATCAAGCTGCTCCCCGCCTTCTTCATCCTTTACTTTCTGGTCACGCGGCGGCTGCGTGCGGCAGCGATGGCTGCGGCAACCTTTGCCGCCACCGTCGCGGTGGGTTTCGTCGCGCTGCCCAAGGACTCGATCAAATATTGGGGCGGCACGGTCCTCGACAGCAGTCGCGTCGGAGATCCTCAGAACCCTCGCAGCCAGTCACTGCAGAGCCTCTTGGTGCGATGGCTACATACCAGTCAGAACATCAGACCCGCGTGGTTGGTGCTGAGCCTAGCGATCGCGATTGCGGCCCTGACCCTTGCGGTCTGGGCAAACGGGAAGGGCGATCAGCTGCTGGCCGTTTGCACCAGTGCCGCCGCCATGCTGTTGATCTCCCCGATCACATGGCAGCATCACTGGGTTTGGGTGGTGCCGTTCATGCTCTGGCTGGCGCCGCACGCGTGGCGATCGCGGTCGCGTCTCCTCTGGATTGCCGCGGCCGTGGCCCTGACCGAGTTCTACGTAAGGCCGTACCAATGGATCCCGGTGGACCCGGTGGCGGACCTGCATCTGAGCACCTGGCAGCTCGCCCTGTCGAGCACCTACGCGCTGAGCGCCATCGTGTTGCTGGCCGCGACTGGTGGAGCGATGTGGCGACAACGCCGGCTTGCGCTTATCCCCCTGGAACACCGATAGGATTGCCTCCAACTGGCGAAACCCGCCACCAAACGTCGACGCCGCCGACCTTCACCGGCGCAGTGCCTACGACCACTGAAAGGAAGCGCACAATCGCGCCCTGACCCGGCGACGGGCCGGCCACTATCGCCGTCACCGCGAAGGTGGCCAGGTCTTGCAGCGCTTGGCCACGCGCAGTCGGAGACGCGGTCACGTCCACGCCCTGATCGAGCCGGTCGAGGGTCGCCTCCAGGTACGACGGATGGGGTCCGAGGTACGGGCCGGGGGTGAAAGCGTCGCCTTCGGGCATTCGGAAGGTGTAGTGGGCCACCGCTTGCCAGTACATCGCGTCGGTCGACTGCTTGCTCGAAAAAGGGGTCACCAAGACAACCGAACCCTCAGGGATGTTCTGGACTCCTCCGCCTGGCTCGAAGAAGCTGGGCACTGCGGCCGAAGAGCTCGCAAACGGCAGGGCGGGGACCATGCTGAGCACGCCGGCGAAGAGGGCGATCCCGGCTGTTACGCGCCACGGCCGCGTTCCGCGCAGCGGAGGCATCCACACGCTCGCCACCACGATTCCGATACCGAGGAAAGCCATCAGCATCAACCGTCCAGGAAGGGCGCTCCCCATCAACGGCAGATGGGCGACCGCCGCCCATGGCAGCAAGATGGGGGTCACCTGCCCGTAGATGTGCAGCCGCGAGCCAAGAGAGAGAAGGGCGATGATGAGAGCGAGGAGGCCGGCCCAGCGGATCACCGGTCGCCGCCAGTTCATCTTGAGTCCGGCGATGAAAAGCACCAGAAGCGGCAGGCCCACGTAGGCGTTGTCCTCTGCTGCGTTGCCGGTGAAACGGCCGGCGACATAGGCCGTGGCACTGCTCTGTACGAGGGCGTGGTTGGGAACAACGAACGCGAGCAGATCGCTCACATAGACGTCGAGCGGCTGAACGTCCCCGAACACCCGCTGAGGACCGAGAAACTGCACCGCCAGCGGGTACGCGGACACGACCCCAAAGGAGATCAACGCCACCCCGACGGCCAGCGCTGCGTACGGCAGCTTCTCCGCCACCGAGTCTCGGTGTAGAAGCGCCAGCAGGGCAGCGCCGATGACGGCCACCAATGCCGTGGTCGCCAGCAACTCCTCGCCGGTGAGCAGCTGAAGCGCCGCAGCCAGTCCGGCCAGCGCGCCGATCAAGGCGGGGCGGAAGCGCTGGCGCACGAGGATCTCGTCCGCAAGCAGCACCGCTATTGGAGGGAAGAGCGCGATCATCGCGTGCGGATGTCGCGTCGCCTGCGCCAGCATGGCGGGACTGAATCCGTACACGAGACCAACCAGCGCGCAAAGCAGCGTATCGCCGAAGAAACGCCGAGCTGCCAGGAAGCCGAACCAGGCGGACAGCGCGACACCCGCGGTCACAAGCAGGTTGTAGGAAACGACGGCCCCGAAGGCTGCCGTGACGGGCCAGAGGACCAGCGCCGGGAACAACATCGAGGTGTTCCACATCAAGTTCACTCCCTGCGGATATGCCATGTAGTCCGTGACCAGAGGGTTGTGCCCCAGCGCGAGCTCGTGTGGAATCCACCCGAGGTACCAGATGAAGAGCTTGGGATCTTTGCTGGCGCCAATCCAGGAATCGGCTGGGCTCTGCCACACATTGGCGAACAAGCAAACGGCCAGCACGGCATATAAGAGCAGCGCGACCGAGCTTGCGAAGGCATGCCTCCGGCGCACCCGGTGAAACCATGCGAGCGTCCTCTGGAACCGGATCGACCTGATGGAGCTAGCCGCCGGCATCAACCGTTGAATGGCGGCAGGACCACCGTGAAGACGGCACCGTGGCCGGCCTGCTGCGGATGTTGCGCCAGGTCGAGGGCGAGCGCGATCACGACGACCGGAAGCCCGAGCCAGCACAAGGCACGGCGAGAGCCCCTCATGGCTCTGACGTTAACTCAGCCCGGCCAACCTATAGTCACTGCTCGATGACCCACTCCAGAAAGGTTGGATTGTGGGCCGGGCTCGTCGCCATCACGGTCTTCGTCGCTCACCTGCCCTCCTTCGTCCATCAGCTGCTGGACGGAGACGAGGCGATCTATGGCTCGATCGCGGCGCTCCTGAACACCGGCGGTCAGCTCTATGGGTCGGGGGGCGTGGACAACAAGCCGCCGGGGATCTTCTGGGTCTACGCAGCGACCTTCAGGGTTGCCGGCACCTATCAGATGACCGCCATCCATGCCGTGGGGCTAGCCGTGATCGCGGCGACCTGCGTCCTGCTGTTCGTGATCGGCCGGGACCTCGGCGGATTCCGGACCGGGCTCCTCGCGGCCCTCTTCTATGGCGTGCTCACGGCGGCCGGCAACCCGCGGCTGTTGGCGACCAACACGGAGATCTTCATGGAGCTGGCGCTCACCGCCTCGGTCCTCCTGATGCTCCGGCGCCGCTGGTTTTGGTCGGGCTGCCTCCTGGTTGCGGCCGGAGCGTTCCGGCAGGTGGCCGCCGTCAATGTCTTGCTGGCCGTCGCGGGCATTTTCTGGCTCGAAGGTTCGGACAACCGACGGCGAGCCGCGGCGTGGTTCGCGGGAGGCGTGCTGGCCTCGCTTGCCGCCGGTGCGCTGGCCCTTCTGCTCACCGGGTCGCTCTCCGGTTTTTGGCGCTGGACGGTGGACAGTCTCTACGGCTACGCGTCGACGAACTGGATTCCGAGCTTCGTCTGGCAGCGCGCCAAGGACAGCCTGGTGCCGTTCGTCGTGGACATGGCCGTGCTCTGGATTGCGGCAATCGCGCTCATCACCAGGTGGCGAAGCCTGGATCGGATGGAGAAGCTGGTCATCGTATGGCTGGCGGTGTCCATGGTCGGATCTATCGCCGCGGGCCACCTTTCATGGCATTACTTCATCCAGGCCATGGCACCGCTCGGGCTGGCAGGCGCACTTTTTTTCGGACGCTTTTCGCTCCGGAGATGGGTCACTGCGGTGGCCGTGGTGGGCATCGCCGTCCCAGCCCTCGGCTGGTGGGCCTATGACCTGGGCGCCGACCCGCTGACCTATGACTTCAGCCCGCCAGTGCCGCAGCACCAGCTGGTGGCCGCGTATATCCGCGATCACACCACGCCGGGTCAGCGCGTTTTCGTATGGGGCGACTGGCCGGCGCTCTACATCGAGTCGGACCGGCTCATGGCGAGCCGGTTTCCCGGGTTTCTTCGAGGCTTCGACCGCGGCTCAGCCATCCCGCCCAACAACTGGGACACGACCCCCGACGTGTGGCCGGAGCTTCAATCGGACCTGAGCGCAAACCCGCCTGCGCTCATCGTCGACACGGCCGCAGCGGGTTGGAGCGATTTCTCGATGTACCCGATGCGCGACTATCCCGTCCTCGCCGATCTGGTCGCGAGCCGGTACCACATCGTGGCCACTGTCGATGGGGTGGCGATCTACGCGCCCAACAGTCCATGAACGCTTCGGGACCCTCCACGCCCAACCGTTCAACGCGGCTGGTCAGGACTGATATTCCCGACAGCTGGGCCTGGATTCGTTTCGACCTGCTCGTTCGCATCGTTCCATTCGTGCTGGCCTACGCCGTCGTGTACGAGCTCGACACGCGCCGTGCGGCGCTTGGATGGAGCGCGGGACGGCTTGGCGTCCAGCTGATCTTCGCCGCGGTAGGGGCGCCTGTGATGTTCGGCGCGGCGGTCTGGGTCCAGCAGTGGCTGACGCGCCGTCGTGGCGCGCTCAGCGTCCCGGCAAGCGCGCGCGACGCCTGGTTCCAGGCCGGCTTCTATCTCATCAATGGTCCGGTCGAGGAGGCTTTTTTCCGCGGCCTCGTGCAGGGTGGGCTGGGCGTGCTGTTGGGAGTTCCGGCGGCATTTGCGATCGCGACCGCGATCTACGTCCTCTATCACCGGCTCGGCCGCTGGCCGTGGTCAGACACCTTCGCCACCGCTTTGGTAGGCGTGCCGCTCGGACTCGCTTTCTGGCTTCTGCCCGGCCCGCCCTCGCTGCTGGGCGTCTCGATCGCGCACATCGGGGCGACGTGCGGGTTCCTAGGCCCGGGCCCCTACCTGTTGGAGAAGCTGAACCTGGTCTAAACCTCTCTACGACGCACGGAGTAATAGACCAGGCCGCAGAAAAGGCATACGACGAATGCCCACCAGGCGATGTCGCCGGTGGTCGACGCCTGCGGAACCCCCGCAATAGCCGTGCTTCCGCGGCCGCCCTGAATTGCGACCTGGGCGCGAACGAGGTCTCCGGTGGCACTGCTTATCAACTCGTGAGGGACGAGCCAGTAGAGAACGTCAAAGATCGTCTTGACGATACCGCTGCCAATCACGCCGGAGTCCGTGAGGTTGCGGACGAACGAGATCACACCGGCAACCACGTCGTAGTAGATGAAGGCGACGATCGCGGCCACGATGTTGTTCATCCATGTACTTAGGGCGAGGACCAGGAGCATCACGACGATCGTGTTGCCGATGACTGCCAATACCGCGCCGGTCAGCGCATTCTCGAGGCCGCCTCCAAACAGGAACATCACAAGCCGCGCCTCGACCGCGAGGAGACCCATGATCACCAGAAGCGCGGCGACGGCAGCGGCAATCTTGCCGGTGGTGAACGCGAGCCGCGAAACCGGCTTTGAAAAGATGCTCACCGCCGCACCCGAATCGAGGTCGTGGTAGATCGCGGTCATCCCGATCCCGTATGCGATCAGCAAACCAAAGACACCAAGGGCGCCGAATATGTACGAAAGAAACAGCAGTTCGAGGAAATGGTTGAAGACAGCAGGATCGACGTTATTCGGTCCGAAGCCTCCCTGAGTACTGGACGACGCCACCGAGTAAATGACCTTTAGGCCAACGCCGAGGCCGAGGATGCCGAGCGCGCCTATGATGAAAAAAACGAGCAGGATGCGTCGCCTCGACAGTTCGACAAGGCTGTAGCGGGCGATCGCCAGCGTGCCGTTCAACTCTTGTCCTTGTCGCTGATGAAGGAGGGCAGCTGGTCCCGCGGTGGGGCATTTGCCTGCACCAGCTCGACAAACACGTCTTCCAGGGTTCGACCTTCGGGGACGACCTCCGCCATGGTTCCTTCCTTCAGCACTCTGCCCTTGGCGAGGATGGCGACGGTGTCGCAAACGAGCTCGACCTCGCTGAGGAGGTGGCTGTTGAGCAGCACCGCCACACCGCTGTCCTTCAGCCGGTCGATCAGCGCCCGCACGTCGCGCCTTCCGAGCGGGTCGAGGTCGGCGGTCGGCTCGTCGAGAATCAACAGCTTCGGCCGTCCCAGGATGGCCTGGGCGATGCCGAGCCGCTGCTTCATGCCCTTGGAGAACTGGCGGACCTGCCGCCGTTCCCCATCCAGCCCGGCGAACTGGAGGGTTTCCGGGATCCTCCGCTTTCTTTCCGCCTCGTCGAGTCCCAGCAGGCTGGCAAAGTAATCGAGCACCTCGCTCGCGCGAAGGAACTTCGGGAAGTCGGGTTCCTCCGGCGCAAACCCCAGGTCCTTGCGGGCGGTCGGGTTGCCCGGGTCCGCGCCGAACAGCTGGACGCTGCCTTCGTCCGGCCGCAGCAGACCGGCGATGATCTTGACGACGGTTGACTTCCCGGCGCCGTTGGGACCGAGCAGGCCGAACGCCTGGCCGGGCTCGAGCTGAAAGCTGACACCGTCGACAGCCCACGGGTCGTGGTGCCGGTAGCGCTTGCGCAATCCTTCAACGCTCACCACTGAGGCCATGGGTCAGCCGAATATACGCTGGGTGATAACGCTTGACCTGCAGCAGCGGCGAACCCTGGCCTGGGCCGGGTTGGCCGTCGTGCTGACCGCGTTCGACGGCTCCGTGCTGGTGCTCGCGCTGCCGGCGATCGCCTCCGACTTCCACGCCCGGACCCCTGCTCTGTCAAACCTGGGCTCGGTACTGGCGATCGGCGCGCTGGGCGCCCTGCCGCTGGCCGCCCTTGCGGACCGTTTCGGCCGGCGCCGTCTCATCGCTGTCGGCGTGGCCGGTTTCTCTATCGCCAATTTCGCCAGCGGCCTCGCGCCTTCGCTCGAAGCGCTCGCTCTGTTCAGACTGGTCGCGGTTTGCTTCGAGGCGCTCGTCGCCGGTGTCGCGACCGCTCTCATCGTCGAGGAGGCTCCGCCGGCCCGACGAGGCCAGGCGGTGAGCGTGCTGGCGCTGCTCGCGGGCCTTGGCACGGGAATCACCGTGATCGCCTACCCGCTGCTGGCGCCGCACTGGCGCTGGCTGTTCCTGGCCGGAGGGATCGGCGTCTTTCTGGCGCCGGCGATCTGGTTCAGGCTTCCCGAGGGAAGGATGTGGCTCAGCGTGCAGGTCAGCGGCTCTGCGCTGCGCCTACTGCTGCGGCCCGAGTGGCGCCGCCGGATGGCTGTCATCGCCGCCATGACCGCGCTGCTCGCCATCCTCCTCGAGCCGGCGGGCCTCCTGTTCACCGTTTACGCCAGCGATTTCCTGCATCTCTCGCCCGCGGCGATCAGCGTGCTGATCGGCGTCTCGGGCATTGCCGGCGCCGCCTCGTTCCTGGCGGGCGGCTACCTCACGGATCGCTTTGGCCGGCGCGGACCCGCCATCGTGCTCACGATCGCGACCGCGATCGCTGCGAGTCTCAGCTTCGCGACCGCGACGGTGGGGTTTTACATCGGCAACGTCCTGTGGAGCGCCTTTGCCAGCGCGGCCACGCCGGTGTTCGGCGCGTGGACCGCAGAGCTGTTTCCGACTCGAGCGCGCGCGACGGCCGAGCTGACGGCTTCCCTGGCCGCGGCGATCGGCAGCGTGGTCGGCCTGCAGGTGGTCGGCTACCTGACGCCGGCGGCCGGATTGGGCCGCGCGATCGAGCTGGGCGGCGTGGCGGCGATCGCGGGCGCGCTCCTCCTCTTCCTGCTCCCGGAGACCAAACAGGCTCCCCTGCCTGACTAGAGTTACGCAAGAAACGTGGATCACGCGAGAGCTGTCGTCGTTGGTGGTGGGATCACCGGAGCGAGCGTCGCCTACCACCTTGCGAAAGCGGGCTGGCGCGACACCCTGCTGGTCGAGAAGGACGAGCTGACCAGCGGGTCCACCTGCCACGCGGCCGGCCTGGTGACCCAGTTCAACCCTTCGCCGACGATGATGCGATTTCGCCGGTACAGCATCGAGCTGTACCAGGAGCTCGGCGTGTTCGAGCAGGTCGGCGGCCTCCGATTCGCTTCGAGCGAGGAGCAGCTGAAGGAGCTGCAGCGTGGTGTCAGCCGCGCGCGGGGGATCGGTCTCGACGTGGAGCTCGTCTCCGCCGAGGAGTCCGCCCGAATGATGCCGGCGATCACCAAGCGATCGCTGTACGGAGCGGTCTGGGTTCCGAGCGACGGTCACCTGGACCCGCACACCGCCACGCACATGCTGGCCTCCGCGGCGCGCCGGCTGGGCGCACGGGTAGCGACCCAACGCCGCGTGACCGGAATCCGGCTTGGCGCCGCCGGCGAGGTGAAAGCAGTCGAAACCGACGCCGGGAGGATCGAGACCGACGTGCTCGTCATCGCGGGCGGCATCTGGGCTCCGCAGGTCGCGGCCATGGCCGGCGCGTTCATCGTCTCGACTCCGGTCGATCACCAGCACGCGGCCCTGCTCGCCGTGGAGGGTCACGAGCTCCCTCACGATATGCCCTGCTTCCGCGACCCGGACAACCTCGTCTATGGAAAGTCGGAGGCCGGAGGCGTCGTGCTCGGGGGGTATGAAGCCGACCCGGTCGCGCGCTGGATCGACGGCGTGCCATGGGACCATGCAGGCACCTCTCTGCCGCCCGACCAGGCCAGGTTCGAGCCGCTCCTGGCCGGGGCCGCGCGTCGCTTCCCGTTCCTGGGCGAAGCCGGCATCGTCAAGCTGGTCTGTCACCCCGACGCGATGACGCCCGACGCCAACCCTCTTGTCGGTCCGGTTCCCGGCGTCCCCGGCCTCTACCTGGCCGCGGGCCTTTCGCTCAACGGATTCGGAGGCGCCGGCGGCATCGGCCGTTCGCTGGCCGAGCTCATCACCACGGGCGAGGCCGAGCTCGACCTCTATCCATACCGGCCGTGGCGCTTCGGGCCGGTGCACCGCGACCACCGTTACGTCGCCGACCTGGCGCGCGAGGCGTACCGCTACTACTACTACCTGCGCTACCCGTTCGACTCCGACGAGTGGGGCCGGCCGATGCGGACGAGCGCGCTGCACGAGCGTATGCAAGACGAGGGCGCGGTCTTCGGCGCAAAGCACGGATGGGAGCGAGCCGAGTACCTCGAGCCGGGGCAGCCGTGGCGGCGCGCGGGCGCGGACCAGCGCCTCTTCGGCTGGACCCGGCCCCCATATTTCGACGTGCTTGCGGATGAGCATCGAGCGTTCCGCGAGCGAGTCGGTGTGATCGACATGACGTCCTTCGGGAAGATCGACGTCCGGGGTCCTGGTGCGCTTGCGCTGCTGGAGCGCGTGGCGGGAAACCTGATCGACCGGCCGACCGGCACGGTCGTGTACACGCAGCTGCTGGAGCGGAACGGAGGCATCGCGGCGGACGTCACGGTGACGCGGCTTGGAGAGGACCACTTCCGGGTGGTGACGGGCGCCGGTTACGTGAACAGCGATCTCGGATGGCTCCGATTGCAGGTGCGCGACGGAGATGCGCCGGTCGAGCTTCGTGAGACCACGGATGAGCTGTCGGTGATCGGGATGTGGGGCCCTCACGCGAGGGACGTGCTGGAGCAGGTCACTGATGCGGACGTGTCGGATGCCGGGTTTCCTTTCATGCAGGCACGACAGGTTCGAATCGGAGGCACATCCGCTCTCGCGCAGCGCGTGACGTACGTTGGCGAGCTGGGTTGGGAGATTTATCTCGAACCGGGTTGGGCGGTCCAGGCGTGGGATCGCCTCATGTCCGCGGGGCATGCCTTCGGGATCCGGCCGGGCGGTTATCGTGCGCTGGACTCGCTGCGCATGGAGAAGGGCTACCGCTACTACGGAACCGACCTGACCCTGCTCGACAATCCTTTCGAAGCCGGCCTCGGTTTCTGCGTGCAGCTGGATAAGGGCGAGTTCAACGGCCGCGCGACACTGCTCGCCGCACGCGAATCGGGGATCAAGCGGCGTCTTCGCACTCTCACCATCGGCGGCGACGAGTACCTGCCCATCTACGGAGGCGAAGCGGTGCACTGCGAAGGTCGCGTGGTGGGTCGCGTCCGCAGCTGCGCCTACGGGTTCACGGTGGAAAGGAACCTTGCTTACTCCTATCTCCCGGTCGAGCTGAAGCCCGGCGGTAGTGTGGAGGTCGAGGTCTTCGGGCGGCTCGTCCCGGCGACCATCACCAGCGATTCAGCTCTCTCAAAGCAGGGCGCCAACGCATGACTGGCGGGCGAGTCGATGAAGCCGTCGCCCGGGTCATGTTGTGGAAGGGCGAGGACGTGAAGGTCTCGCCGCTGTCCGGCGGGCTGACCAACGACAACTACCTGGTCGAAGCCGCAGGTCGGCGCTACGTTATGCGCATCCCCGGCCAGTCGACTGACCTGCTCTCCATCGATCGCGCGAACGAGGTGTACAACACGAAGGCGGCCGCGAGCACAGGCGTCGGCCCTAGCGTCCTCGAGCACGTACCCGGGCTCGACCTCCTGGTGCTGGAGTTCATACCTGGGCCCACCATGTCGGCGCGGACGCTGCAGTCCAGGGAGATGGTGACGCGGGTGGCGTCATCCTTTCGCCGGCTCCACGGGTCGCCTCGGTTCCTGAAGGGCTTCGACATGTTCCGGCTCATCGAGTACTACCTCGGGATCGTGGACGAGCACGGGATCGCGATCCCGGACGGCTACCGCGAATGGCTGCCGGTCATGGCCAGGATCGAAAAGGCGGTGGGCGCGGGCGCACTTCCCTCAGTTCCGTGCCACAACGACCTGCTCTGCGAGAACTTCATCGACGACGGCGAGACTTTGCGGATCGTCGACTACGAGCTCAGCGGCAACAACGACCCGTGCTTCGACCTCGGCAACACCGCCCAGGAGGCGGAGCTCGACCAGGACCTCCGCGCCGCCTTGTGCGAGGCGTACTTCGGGCGAGAGGACGCCCAGCAGCTCGCACGGATGAACCTCTTCGCTCTGATGTCGGACATCGGCTGGACGCTTTGGGGCGCCATCCAGGGCAAGATCTCGGCCGTCGAGTTCGACTTCGTCGATTACTACACGGGCCGCTGGAAGCGGGCGCTCGAGGTTTTGAGCTCGGGCGATTTCCCGGTCTGGCTCGAGGAGGCGACGGCCCCCAACAAGGTTTGACGGCTCCCCCGGCCGGTGCTACGGTTCCCGCGGTATATCGCTCGCATATTGGTCGGGCGGCCTGAGGAAAGGGGTTAGGTCAGGGGATGGCTACGCCGGTCATGGCGCTGGTGGAGAGCGCGGACCCGGCTCGCTCGCAGAGCGAGGAAGCCTACCTGCGCATCAGGGAACGCATCGTCTCGCTGGACATGCGCCCAGGCTCAGTCGTCAACGAGGGCAGGCTCCGCGAGCAGCTCAAGATCGGACGCACCCCTATCCGCGAAGCCCTGCAGCGCCTTGCTCGCGAGAACCTGATCAGGTCGATCCCGCACCGCGGCACGTTCGTCACGGACGTCAACATCACGGACCTGGCCCGCATCACAGAGGTGAGAGTCGTCCTCGAGGGACACGCGGCGCGCCTCGCCGCCGAGCGGCTGTCGACCCCCGATCGGGAGGGCTTCACCGATCTTCTGCAGGTCCTCGAGCTCAGGCCGAGCTTTGACCAGCACGAGCTCATGCGGCTCGACCAGCAGATCCACCGGCAGATCTACATGGCCGCGCGCAATCCGTTTCTCGAGGCGACGCTCGAGCGCTACTTCAACCTGAGCCTGCGCCTCTGGTACCTGGTGCTCGACCGCGACGTCAGCCTGCGCGAGGCGCTCGAGGAGCACATGGAGCTTCTCCGGGCGATCCTCGCCGGTGACCAGGATCGGGCTGAGCAAAGCATGCACCGCCACGTAACGGGCTTCGAACGTGAGATCCGCAAAGTGCTGGTGGAGAGGTAATGCCCAAGATATTTTTCGCGACCGACCTGCACGGTTCTGAGTTGTGCTGGCGGAAGTTCTTGAACGCCGCCCGCTTCTACGACGCGGATGTGCTGATCTGCGGCGGCGACATGACCGGCAAGGCGATCGTCCCCATCGTCCAGGAGAACGGGCACTACACGGTGACGCTCGGTGGCGACAGCCAGGCGGTCGAGGCGGCGCAGGTGCCCGACGTCGAAGCGCAGATCCGGCGCAAGGGCTACTACCCGCTCCAGATGAGCCTGGAAAGGCTGCACGAGCTGGACGAGGACCCGGCCAAGCGCGCCGAATGCTTCCAGCAGGTGATGCTCGATGGTGTCGACCGCTGGATGGGCATGGCGGCCGAAAAGCTGCGCGGGACGGGGATCCGAATTTTCGTGTGTCCCGGCAACGATGACGAGATGGAGGTCGACGACGTGATCCGGCGCTCCGACGTGGTCGAGCTCGGTGAAGGCCGCATGGTCGAGATCGACGGTTTCACGATGATCTCGACCGGTTGGTCCAACCACACACCGTGGAACACCCACCGAGAAGAAACCGAGGAGAGGCTCGGCGAGCGCATCGAGGCGATGGCGAGCCAGCTGCCGGATCCCTCGAAGGCCATCTTCAACCTCCACTGCCCTCCCTACAAGTCGGGCCTCGATGAGGCGCCGGCCATCGACGCAGAACTCAGGCTTCTCCACGGTGGACGGGCCCTCCGTCCGGTGGGGTCCACCGCGGTTCGCGAGGCCATCGAGCGCCATCAGCCGCTCATCTCCCTGCACGGCCATATCCATGAGAGCAAAGGGGCCGTGAAGATTGGCAAGACGCTCTCGATCAACCCGGGAAGCTCGTACGAGGAAGGAATGCTTATGGGGGCCATCGTCCAACTTGATGCCAAAAAAGGAATCAAGAGCTACCAGCTGGTCAACGGATGAAGAGGTAAGGAGGAAGCAACATGGCCGATACCACGATGGGGTCCTCAGGCGCCGCCCCAAGGCCGGGGCTGTTCCTGCGCAACGCGACGGGCCTGGTCAAGTCCTGGTCGACCTTCGACGCATTCGTCTATTCGTTCTGGTCCGTAAACCTGATCACGCTCGGCCTGTACGGCATGTCGTACGTGTACACGGTTCCGGACGGCCAGGTACTCGCCGCAATCCTGCTGTTCGGCGTGCTCGTCACGTTCCTTGTCATCACTTACGCAATGTTGGTGAGCGTAATGCCGCGCACGGGCGGTGACTACGCGTGGCAGAGCCGCGTGCTCGGCGGCGGGCTCGGCTTCGTCCTTTCCATCACCGGGTGGTGGTTCACTCTGTTTCTCTGGGCGCCGATCTACGCCAACATCCTGGTCGTCCAGTTCTTCTCCCCGCTCGCCTACACCCTGGGCTGGAGTGGCGTGGCGACGTTCTTCACCAGCAAGACTGGCATCTTCGTCTCGTGCCTGATCGTGCTGGCCTTCGTGAGCATCGTCGTCACGTTGGGCATGGAGACCTACGCGCGCATCCAGAAGGTGTGCTTCTGGATCGGTCTGGCGGGCCTTGCCGTCGTCTGCGCGCTGCTTCTGTTCGCGAGCCCGCAGGACTTCCAGAACGCCTTCAACCGCGAGGCGACGAGCATCTTCGGCGCGCCCGCCAACGCCTACCAGAACACGATCGACGCAGCCAGCAAATCCTTCGGAGGCTCGAGCTTCTCAACGCTCTCGTTCGGTCCGGTGCTTCTTCTACTCCCCTGGCTGGCCTTCTACCTGCTCTGGCCCAACTGGGGCGCCACTCTCTACGGCGAGGTCCGCGGAGCCAAAGACATCCGCAAGCCTTTCTGGAGCATGTTCGCCGGGTTGTGGGTCACCGTCGCGATGGTTGCGATCGTCGTACTCCTGATCAACAAGACCATCGGGTGGAACTTCTACCAGTCGGCGAACGCCGCTTACTGGAACAACCTGTTCGCGGTCCAGGGCGCCCCTGCACCGCCAGTTCCGATCTGGCCTTACCCAGTGATGTTCGCGGGATTCCTGGTGAACAACCACCTCTTCCAGGCCCTCCTGATCATCGTCATGGGCCTGTGGTTCTTCGGCTGGGCGGGAACCTTGTTCCTGTCCTCGACCCGCGTCATCTTCGCCGCCGCCTTCGACCGCGTGCTGCCTTCATGGGCGGCCAACATCTCAGCCAAGCGCCGCGTGCCGTACGGCGCGCTGGCTCTGATGGTCGTGCCCTCGGTGGTGATCAGCGCGATCTACGCCTACAGGCCCGACTTCACGAGCGTGTTCCTGGACGCCACCGCGGTGCTTGCCCTGACCTTCCTGGCGACCACGGTCGCAGCGGTCATCCTGCCCTGGCGGCGCAAGGACCTCTACGACGCCTCGCCGATCGCGAATTACAAGGTCGGCGGGGTGCCGCTGATCTCAGTCGTCGGTGTGGTCACCGGGTTGTTCCTGCTCTTCATGCTCTACCAATGGTCATTCAACCCTGACAACCTCTATGGGACGTCGCTGCAGAAGACGCCCAACTCTGTCATCTACTTCGTCGCGACCTACGTCGTGGCCGTCGTGATCTACGTGATCGCGCGAGTCGTCCGGAAGCGCCAGGGCATCGACCTGGCCCGCATCCACCACGAGATTCCGGTTGAATAGCAGTTCCACGGCCGCCGGGCTTCTGCCCGGCGGCCACCTTTTCTAACCATGCTCGAATACACACTCCGCACCTACCAGAGCCCGACCCGCCTCGTCCAGCGCCTTGGCGCGATCAAGGAGCTTGGGACCGAGGCAGGTCTCCTCGGCATGCGCCGGCCTCTGCTCGTCACCGACGCCGGCGTCAAGGCTGCGGGCCTGCTGGACACCGCGCTCGAGGCCCTGCGTGGCTCAGACGTCGAGCCGGTCGTCTTCGACAAGGTCAAGGCAAACCCGGGCGTCGAGCTGGTCGACGCAGGCGCAGCCGAGTACCGCGCACAGGGTTGCGACGGACTTGTGGCGATCGGCGGGGGCAGTTCCATGGATACCGCCAAGGGCATCGGCGTGGTCGTCGTGCACGACGGGAGCATCGTCGACTACGAGTGGGGCCACAGCCCGATCCGCTCGCGCATCCCGCCGATGATCGCCGTCCCGACGACCGCCGGCACTGGCAGCGAGGTGACGCTGTGGGCGGTCATCACCGACCCAAAACGCAAGATCAAGTTCAACGTCGGCGGCACGCCGGACATCGCTTCCTGGGTCGCGCTGATCGATCCCGAGCTGACGGTGAAGCTCCCCGCGGGGGTCACGGCCGGAACGGGGATGGACGCTCTGGCGCACGCGGTCGAGTGCTTCACCATGGTCTATCACCAACCGTTCACAGACGCCGTGGCGCTGCTCGCGATGGAGTACGTCGCGCGCTACCTGCGCGTCGCCTTCTCCCAGGCGCAGAACCTGGAGGCGCGCTACCACATGAGCGCAGCGGCGATGCTCGCAGGTCTCTCCTACGGAACCGACTCCGCCGGCGCCGCGCACGCAATGAGCCAGACGGCGGGCGGCGTGCACGACGCGCCGCACGGCGCGCTGACCGCGCGATTGCTCGGACCGGTGATGGAGTACAACCACTCCGGCGAGCCCGAGCGGTTCGCGCGCATGGCGGCAGCGTTCGGTCTGGACACCCGCGGCGTGTCCACATGGCGCGCCGCCGAGATGGCAGTCGAGTACGTCCACCAGCTGACCAAGGACGTTGAGATCCCCGGCATGCAGGAGCTTGGCTTCAGCGAGGACGAGATCCCGATGCTCGCCGACAAGGCGTTCGCCGACCCGCAGACGGTCGGCAATCCGAGGGATGTCGACGCGGCGGCCTACCGCCGGATCTACCAGCAGGCGTTCGATGCGAAGCGCAAGCCCGCAGCCCACACCAACGGAGCAAGGAAATGACCATCGACGTCGCCAGGTCCGTCAAAAAGATGTTTGTCGATGGGAAGTGGACCGAATCGGAGAGCGGCGAGCTCTTCGAGGCCACCAGCCCCGCGACGGGCGAGGTGATCGCGCAGGTGCCCATGGGCACGCGCGCCGACGCCAAGCGCGCGGTCGAAGCCGCCCACAAGGCACGATCGGCGATGGCCGGCCTGAAAGGATTCGAGCGCTCGAAGCGGCTGCACCGCATCGCGGAGGCGATCGAGAAGCGCCGCGAGGAGCTCGGCCACCTGCTGACGCTCGACCAGGGCAAGCCGCTGGTCGCTGAAGCGCTGGGCGAGGTCGACGAGGCAGCCGAGTACTTCCGGATCGCCGCCGAGGACTTGAAACGCCTCGAGGGACGCGTCCTGCCGTCCGCCAGTCCGAGCAAGCTCGTGTTCGCACGGCACTATCCGCGGGGCGTCTACGGGATCATCACTCCCTGGAACTGGCCCCTGACGATGGCAGCCGAGCTCATCGCCCCCGCGCTGGCCGCCGGCAACACCGTGGTCTGGACGCCCGCGACCTCCACCAGCGTCATCTCGGTCGCGTTGATGGAATGCCTTGCCGAGGCCGATTTCCCGGCCGGCGCCGTCAACCTCGTGACAGGCCCCGGAGCCGAGGTTGGCGACGAGGTCGCCGGCCACCCGCTCGTCGACGGAGTCGGTTTCGTCGGTTCGACGGAGACCGGCGCGTCGGTCGCGCGACGGGCGGCAGGCAAGCACGTGATGCTGGAGCTCGGTGGCAACGGCCCGATGGTCGTGTTTGCCGACGCCGACATCGGCCACGCCGTGGAGGGCGCCATCGTCGGCTGCTACCTGTGCGCGGGCCAGAGCTGCACGGCCGGCGAGCGGATCCTGGTCGAGGAGTCCGTGCGCGATGAGTTCGTGGCGCGACTGGCCGATGCAGCTCGCGCGCTGCGTCTCGGCGACCCGTTTGCGTCGGACACGACCCTGGGCCCGCTCAACAACGAGGGCGTCGCGACCAAGATGGACGAGCATGTCGCCGACGCGGTGAAGCACGGCGCCAGGCTGATCCTGGGCGGCGATCGCGCCGAAGGGTTTCCGACCCGGCTCTACTACCACGCGACGATCCTCGACGGCGTCGACCCGACGATGCGGGTCAGCCAGGAAGAGACGTTCGGCCCGATCGCGCCGATCATCAAGTTCCGCGACGAGAAGCAAGCGCTTGCGCTGGCCAACGACTCGCCGTACGGGCTGCTCGGCGCGGTCTACACGAAAGACCTCTCGCGCGCTCTGCGCTTCGCGGATGGGCTCGAGACCGGCTGGGTCAACATCAACGAGTCGACCAACTACTGGGAGGCGCACCTGCCGTTCGGGGGCCGCGCGGGCAAGAAGAGCGGCATCGGACGCGTGGGCGGGCGCTTCGCTCTCGAGCAGATGACGGACCTCAAGACGATCGTGATCGAGATCGAGGGCGTGTGACCTCGGAGGCCAGGCCCCTCGAAGATCCCATCGAAGAGGCCGCGCGCGTCGCGGAGGCGGCCAATAGCAAGAAGTTGGGCATCAAGCTCCTGGGCGGGGCCGGTATCCACGTGCACTCGCCGAGCGCGCACAAGGCGCCGCTGAAGCGGAAGTACGGTGACCTCGATTACGCCATCTCCAAGCGCGACCGGAAGGGCGTGCTCGATCTCTTTCCCTCGCTGGGCTACGAGGCGAACGAACGCTTCAACCTGATGCAGGGAGACCGGCGGCTCTACTTCTTCGACTCGCAAAACAATCGCCAGGTCGACGTGTTCATCGACGTGTTCAGGATGTCGCACGTGATCGACCTGCGTGGACGGCTCGACCACGACGGCCCGTGCGCAAGCCCGTCCGACCTGCTGCTGAGCAAGCTGCAGATCTACGAGATGAACCGCAAGGACCTGGTCGACCTGGTCGCCCTGCTGCTGGACCACCCGATCGAAGCCGGATGGGGAGATGAGGTCATCGACGCCGGCTACGTGGCGCGGGTGGCGGCCGACGACTGGGGCATGTACCGCACGCTCCAGGTCAACACCGAGAAGCTGCGGGCCACGCTCCCCGAGCTCGACGTGGACCGCCAGCTCGTGAGCTCGAGGCTGGACGAGCTGTGGAAGGCGGTCGAGGCGCAGTCGAAACCGCTCAAGTGGAAGCTCCGCGCGCAGGTGGGCGACCGAATCCAGTGGTACGAGCTGCCGGAAGAGGTCCGCTCCCCCTACCAGCCGGAGTAGCGATGGCAGGCACCCTTACGACCCACGCTCGGTGTGTCGTCATCGGGTGCGGCATCGTCGGCAACAGCGTCGCGTACCACCTTGGCCTTCTCGGCTGGCGCGACATCCTCCTCCTCGACAAGGGTCCTCTGCCGAACCCGGGCGGATCAACCGGCCACGCATCGAACTTCATCTACCTGGTCGACCACTCCAAAGAGATGACGGCGCTGACGATCGAGAGCGTCCGCCAGTACAGAGAGATGGGCGTGTTCACCCAATCGGGCGGCATCGAGGTGGCGCGGACGAAAGAGCGGATGCAGGAGCTCACCCGCCGTATGGTTTCGGCCGAGTCATGGGGAATCGCACCCGTTTCGCTCGTCACGCCGGCGGAGGTGAAGGCGCTTGTGCCTTACATCGAGGAGTCGATCATCCTCGGCGGCTTCTACACGCCGGGGGTCGGAGTGGTCGACTCGCTGCGGATGGGAACGCTGATGCGTGAGCACGGCCAGGGCTCGGGCGCCTTGCATGTCGCGCCGAAGACAGAGGTCACCGGGATCGATGTCGAGCACGGGCGCGTGCGCCGCGTGCGGACCACGCAGGGAGATGTCGAGACGGAGGTCGTGGTCATCACCTGCGGAGTCTGGAGCCCGCGTATTGCTCGCATGGCGGGCGCCCATATCCCGCTGACCCCGGCGGTTCACCAGATGATCGACGTCGGGCCGGTACCGCGGTTCAAAGGCGCGAAGAGCGACATCGAGCACCCCATCGTCCGCGACATGGACACGAACATGTACGAGCGCCAGGCCGGTGGAGACCTTGAGATCGGCTCCTACGCGCATCGCCCGATCCTTTACGACCCGGAGGAAATCCCCTCTCTCGAGCAGGCGGCGCTGTCTCCAACCGAGTTTCCATTCACGCAAGCCGACTTCGAAGAGCAGATGCAGCACGCGCTGGAGCTGATGCCGGAGATCGTCGGCGACGAGTCGGTGGGGGTGAAGTACGCCATCAACGGCATCCTGTCGCTCACGGCGGACGGGATGCCGGTCCTGGGTGAGTCGCCGGACGTGAAGGGGCTGTGGGCGGCCGCGGCGGTCTGGGTCAAGGAGGGTCCTGGCACCGGCAAGGCGCTGGCCGAATGGATGGTGCACGGTGAGTCCGAGATCGACCTCCACTCCTCTGACATCGCTCGTTTTCACGAACATCAAAAGACACGGGCGCACGTGCGCGCACGGGCAGCCGAGGGCTTCAACAAGACCTACGGCATCGTCCACCCGAGCGAGCAGTGGGCTTCCAACCGCAAGGTCCGCCTGGCTCCTTTTCACGAGCGGGAGCGCGAGCTGGGAGCGACGTTCTTCGAAGCCGCCGGCTGGGAGCGGCCGCAGTGGTACGAGTCGAACGCGCCGCTGCTGGAGGAGTTCGGCGACCGTGTTACGCGGCGCACCGCGGAATGGGAGTCGCGCTGGTGGTCTCCACTGATCAATGCGGAGCACCTCGCGATGCGCGAGCGCGCGGGCATCTTCGACCTCTCGGCTTTCACGATCTTCGACATCGTCGGTCCGGGCGCGCTGCAGTCCGTGCAGGGCGTGGCGCTCCGGCAGATGGACGCCCCTGTGGGTCGCGTCGTCTATACGCCGGTCTTGAGCCACAACGGCGGCTTCAAGTCGGACCTGACGATCATGCGCCTGGGGGAAGACCGGTTCAGGGTCGTGACCGGGGGCGCGGCCGGCATGTCCGACCGCAAGTGGTTCCGCGACCAGCTTCCGGCCGGCGGCTCGGCGCAGCTCATGGACCTGACTTCTTCGATGACGACGATCGGGCTGTGGGGCCCACGCGCTCGCGACATCCTGGCGAGCGTGACCCTGGACGACGTTTCCAACGAGGGCTTCAAGTTCGGCACGTGCCGCGTGATCGAGGTGGACACCCTGCGCGTGCTTGCCTCCCGGATCTCTTACGTCGGAGACCTCGGTTGGGAGCTCTACATCCCCATCGAGCAGGGATTGAAGCTCTGGGATGTGCTCTGGGAGGCGGGACAGCCGCACGGCCTCGTCCCCTGCGGCATCGGCGTCTACGGCACGACCGGGCGCCTCGAGAAGTCTTATCGCGCCCACGGCAACGAGCTCGAGACCGAGTACAACGTGGTCGAGGCCGGGATGACCGCACCGCGTGTCAAGGAAGAGGACTTCATCGGCAAGGCGGCTCACCTGAGGCATCGCGAGGAAGAGCCCGCCGCCATCATGTGCACGCTGACGGTGGACGATCACCGCTCGCGCACGGGCGAGAAGCGCTACATGCTGGGACGCGAGCCGATCCTCACGCGCGACGGAAAGCGCATAGTCGACCGGCGCGGCCGCGGGTCGTACGTGACGAGCGCGGGTGCCGGGCCATCGGTCGGCAAGCACATCCTCATGTCCTACCTTCCGCCGGAGCATGCGGTGGTGGGCGAGCAGCTGGCGGTCGAGTACATGGGCGGGCGCTACCCGGTGACCGTCGCAGTGGCCGGCGCGACTCCGCTGTTCGATCCTGAGAACTTGCGCATCCGTTCGTGAGGGTTCTCGCGACGATCAAGCGGGTGCCGATCACCGGAGGCCGCATCGTGCTCACAGACGACTCGCGCGCGATCGACACGCGCCACCTCGGCTTCACGATGAGCCCTCACGAGGAGTGCGGCGTCGAGGAGGCTGTCCGGCTCATCGAGGCCAATGGCGGTGACTCGGTGGTGGTCACGCTCGGTCCGCAGGAGGCGGTCGAGCAGCTGCGCGACGCGATGGCGCTCGGCATCGACCGCGCGATTCATCTACAAACGGACGGCCAGGAGTGGGACGGAGAGGCCACCGCGGCGGCGCTGACTGAGGTGATCAAAGCCGACGAAGCCGCATCCGGAACGTTCGACATCATCTTCTTCGGAAACGAGTCCGCCGATTCAGGAGGCTTCCAGGTCGGCGCCCGCGTCGCATACGCCCTGGGCCGGCCATGCGTCACAGGACTGAAGCGCGTGACGTTGGATGGAGCTTCGGTCCGCTGCGAGCAGGAGGTGGAGGGAGGCCGCGACGTCTACGTCGTGCCTGTGCCCGCCGTGCTCACGGTGAAAGAGGGTTTGAACCTTCCGCGCTATCCCTCGGTCCCGGGGCGGATGCGGGCGGGCCGCAAGCCGGTCGCGGCTACCACTCCGGCAAGGCCTGAGCCTCGACTCCAGCTCGTGCAGCTGGTGGTGCCGGCCGGCCAGGGCAGGCGGGCGGAATCACTGGGTATGGGTGCGGCGGCTGCGCCGGCGGTGGTCGGGATGCTGCGCAAGGCGGGCGTGCTCTAAGTGGTCCTGGTCCTGGTCGAGCAATCTGACGGTAAGGCGATCGATCCGTCGCTGCAGACGTTGACGCTTGCGAGATCTTTTGGGAAACCGGTTCATGCGGTGCTGGTCGGGGCCGCGACCGATCTCGCCCAGCACGGAGTGGCGGTCGCTCACGTGGCTCAGCACGTGGCTCTCGGCGCCTACTCGCCCGACGCGTGGGCATCGATCCTCAACCAGCTTGCCGTCCAGCTGAATGCAAGCGCGGTGCTCGCCGCCGGAACGGATCGCGGCAACGAGGTCATGGCACGCTTTGCCGCCCGCACCGGGCTTCCGCTCGCCGCGAACTGCACTTCGGTTTCGCCGGGCCCCCCGGTCACCGTGACCAGACTTCGGTGGGGCGGCAGCCTGCTCGAGGAGGCGCGACTCAACAGCGAGCGACCGCTGATCACCGTGGCGCCCCACGTGGTGGCGATCGAGCCATCCTCTATGCCCGCAGACATCGAACCCTTTGCACCGGAGCTGAGTGAGGGGGACCTGCTCGTGCGCGTCGTCGAGCACGTCCCCGCGCCCGGCGGCGGCGTGTCGCTGACCGAGGCCAAGGTGGTCGTAAGCGGAGGCCGCGGCGTTGGCTCGAAGGAAGGATTCGCGATTATCGAGGAGCTCGCCGACCTTCTCGGCGCAGCGGTTGGGTGCTCGCGCGCGGTGACCAGCGCAGGGTGGCGGCCGCACACCGACCAGGTCGGGCAGACCGGGACCAAGGTCGCGCCCGAGGTCTACATCGCGTGCGGCATCTCCGGCGCCACTCAGCACATGGCCGGCCTCAAGGGGGCCAAGCGCATCCTGGCCATCAACTCCGACGCCCAGGCGCCGATCATGGCTAACGCCGACTACACAGTGGTCGGAGACCTCAAGGAGATCGTGCCGGCGATCTCTGCTGAGATTCGAGCCGGGCGTGCGCAGGGCGCATTGAAATAGAAGCGTTGAGCCCCATCGCGGCAATCGCACTCGCCATCGCGCTCATCGCTTCCGCCGCGCTCTTCGGGCGCCGAGCGCTTCTCCTCTACCGCCTGGTCCGCTCGGGCAAGGGGGCCGCGCGTTTCGGAGACGTCCCGGCGCGGGCCAAGGCGGAAGCGGTCGTCGTGGTGGGCCAGAGCAAGCTGCTGCAGCGCCTGTTGCCTGGTGCGATGCACGCCGCGATCTTCTGGGGATTCCTCGTGCTGTTTCCGACGATTCTGATCGCGATGATCGGTGCGGTCGATCGGCACGCGACCCTGCCCTGGCTGGGAGCGCAGGGCTGGTACGAGCTGCTCGTCGACGTGTTCGCCATGCTGGTGCTTCTGGGTGTCATCACGGCGTTTGTCATCAGGAAGGTGCAGCGTCCCGCGCGTTTCAAGGGCAGCCACATCGGCGAAGCGGACCTGATCCTGGCCATGATCGCCGGAATCGTCATCACACTTTTCCTCTGGCACGCATCGCAGATCTCCCTCGGGCTCAACGACTACCCGGCAAGCTGGGCGCCCATCTCAGGTTCGATCGCGATGGTGCTGCACGGGCCGTTCATTCCATATCTCGAGCGCGCTGCTGTTTGGGCGCACGTGCTGATCATCCTCAGCTTCCTCGCCTACCTGCCCTACTCGAAGCACCTGCACATGGTGGTGGCGGCAATCAACGTCTACTTCGGACGCACGCGCGCACGCGGGCGCTTGGAGCCCATCGACTTCGACAAGGCCGAAGAAGAGGTGCGCTTCGGCTCGGCGCGCGTGACCGACATGACCTGGAAGCAGATGCTCGACACCATGTCCTGCACTGAATGCGGGCGCTGCCAGGACGTGTGCCCGGCTTACGCCACGGGCAAGGCGCTCTCTCCGAAGCTGCTGATCATGGCCATGCGCGACCAGCTGATGGCCGAAGGCCCGAAAGCATTGGCGTCGAGCGGCTCGTACAGGCCCCCGCCGCTGGTGCCAAACGCCGTGACCGACGACATCGTGTGGGACTGCGTGACCTGTGGCGCGTGCGTGCGCGAATGCCCGGTCGGCATCGAGCACATCGACCACGTAATCGACCTCCGGCGCAACCTCGTCATGGTCGAGTCGCGGTTCCCGGAAGAGGCAGGCACGATGCTGCGCGACGTCGACCGCTCATCGAATCCCTGGGGCAAGCCGCAAGCGGACCGCACGCACTGGGCCGAGGGACTTGGCGTCCGCGTGCTGCAGCCGGGCGATCCCGCACCGGACGTCCTGTTCTGGGTGGGCTGCGCACCGGCCTTCGACGAGCGCGCGCGCCAGGGCGCCGTCTCGACGGCCAAGCTGATGCTCGCGGCCGGTGTCGATTTCGCGATCCTCGGACCGCGCGAAGCCTGCACGGGGGATCCGGCGCGACGGATGGGCGACGAGTACACCTTCCAGCGGCTGGCCGGCCAGAACGTCGAGACCCTCAACGGCGCCGGTGTGAAGAAGATCGTCACGACATGCCCGCACTGCTTCAACTCGATCGGTAACGAATACCCCGACTTCGGAGGCCGCTACGAGGTCGTGCACCACACCGAGTTCCTGGCGGAGCTAGTGCGCGACGGCAAGCTGAACCCGCTGGCCAGCGAGCAAAAGATCACGTACCACGACTCGTGCTACCTCGCCCGTCACAACGATGTCCGCTCGCAACCGCGCGAGCTGGTGGCCGCGGTCGGCCAGGCAATCGAGATGCCGCGCAATCGCGAGCGCACCTTTTGTTGCGGCGCGGGCGGCGCGAGGATGTGGATGGACGAGAAGCGGGGTCGCCCGATCAGCCACGAACGCGTGCGCGAGGCTGCGGAGACCGGTGCGGAAACGTTGGCGGTCGCGTGTCCCTTCTGCACCGTGATGCTCGACGACGGCGTGCGCGAGACGGGCGCCAAGCTGCAGGTCATCGACCTGGCAACGCTGCTTTCAGAAGCCGTGGAGCGGCGCCGGACGAAAGAGGCGAACTCGCCCTAAACCTGCTCGTGGCATTGGCGGCCGAGTTCACCTCGGCCGCAACAAAGCGTCGTTCCTTACCGCCTTGCTTCGCTAGGAGAAATATTCTGTAAATCCAATCCGCGGGAGGATGAGCAGGCACGTCGGCGAAGCCGACCTGCCGATGCAATCAGTAAGTCCGATCCTGCTCGCGCTCGCACGCAGAAGGAACCGGAGGTTCCTTCTCATATTTTCCTAGCTCAGCCCGACGATATTTCCGTTTTCGTCGATGTCGATGCTGGCGGCGATAGGAGTCGTCGGCAAACCTGGCATCGTGCGCATCTCGCCGCAGATCGGATAGATGAAACCCGCGCCCACCGAGGCGCGCACCTCGCGGACCGGAAGGACCCAGCCAGTCGGCGCTCCCTTGAGCTTCGGATCGGAAGAGATCGATAGGTGCGTCTTCGCGATGCAGACGGGCAGCCGGCCGAACCCGTTTGCTTCAAACGCGTCCAGCTGCTTGGCGGCGGGCGCGTCGTACTCGACGCCGCGCGCACCGTAGACGCGCATCGCCACGGCTTCGATCTTTTCGCGCAGGGTGGCAGCGTCGGGATACAGAAACTTGAACGTGCTCGGCTCCTCGGCGGCGGCGGCCACCATCTCGGCCAGCTCGGTCGCGCCCTTTCCGCCTCCGACGAAGTTGTTGCAGACGGCAGACCTCACACCAAGGTGCTCAGCCAGCTCCTGAATCGCCCGGTGCTCGGAGGCGTGGTCGCCGGGAAACGCGTTGATCGCGACGACAGCCGTCACGCCGTGGATCTGTATGTTCTCGACCTGCTTGCGGAGGTTGGCGGCTCCCGCGAGCACGTCGTCCGGGTTCTCCTTGAGCAGCTCGGGCGGCAGCGGCCTTCCCGCGACGACCCTGTACTTGCCGGAGTGAACCTTCAGCGCCCGCACAGTGGCCACGATCACCGCGGCGTCCGGAGCCAGGCCGGAGGTACGGCACTTGATGTTGAAGAACCGCTCCGCGCCCATGTCGGCGCCGAATCCCGCCTCAGTCACGAGGAAGTCGCCGCTGTGGATGCCGATGAGGTCGGCAAGGACCGACGAGGCGCCGTTGGCGATGTTTCCGAAGGGCCCGGCATGAACGAGCACGGGCGTGTTCTCCAGGGTCTGCAGGAGATTGGGCTTGATCGCGTCGAGCATGATCACCGTCATCGCGCCTCCGGCGTGGAGGAAGTCAGCCGTGATCGGTTTGCCATCGCGAGCGAGGCCGATCACCATGCGGCCGAGACGCTGCCTCATGTCCTGGAGCGAGGTCGACAGCGCGAGCACCGCCATGACCTCAGACGCGGCGGTGATGTCGAAGCCCGTCTGCCGCGTGACGCCGTCCTCGGGCGCGCCGAGGCCGACGACGACGCTGCGCAGCACCCTGTCGCTCACATCCATCACGCGGCGCCAGGTGATGCTGTGAAGGTCGATGGGAAAGTCACGCAGGCTGTGGTGGATGTAGTTGTCGATCATCGCCGCCAGGAGGTTGTGAGCCGACGTGACCGCGTGGAAGTCGCCCGTCAGATGCAGGTTCAGCCGCTCCATGGGCACCACCTGGCTGTAGCCGCCGCCCGCCGCTCCGCCCTTGATCCCGAACGTCGGCCCCATCGACGGCTGGCGGATCGCGATCGTGGCTCGCTTGCCGATGAGTCCAAGCGCATCGCCAAGACCGACCGTGGTCGTCGTTTTCCCTTCGCCGAGGGGTGTCGGAGTGATCGCGGAGACTACGACGTACTTCGCCTTCGGCCGGTCGGCCAGCTCGGCGATCGCGTCCAGCCTGATCTTCGCCACATCGTGCCCGTAGGGCTCGAGGAGGTGAGGCCCGATGCCCATGCGCGCGGCGATCTCGGGCATCGGAAGCAGTCGCGCCTTGCGCGCGATGTCGAGGTCGGTGGGGAATGTGACGGCCATGCGTCCTCCTTCTAATTGGTTGCGCGCCCGGCGGCGCCGCTAAGCCGCGCGCGCCAGCATTTCCTGGCGCCAGCGCTCCGTCGGCTCGATCTCGTTGAACGTGAACACGTGGAGGCCGGCCACCCGCCGCTCGGGGGCCGCGAGGTCTGGTAGAAGGCCCCCGACGAAACGCTCCGGGCTGTAACCGCCTGGCTGCATCATTCGCATGAACCAGTTGGAATGCCCGCGCAGGAAGCGCGCCGAATCCACAAACCCGATTCGGGTCGAGATGCGAAGCAGCTTCGCCGGCTCGGCCACGCCCGCCATCCCGATGTGGATGGGAAGCTCGACCTTGCGGCGGCGCACGCGGCCCACCCACTTCTTCACGACCCGCGGGTCGAAGCACAGGTTGCTCACGATGTACGTGGCGATCCGTCGCTTGTCCCACATCGCCTGGATCGTCATGTCGTCATCGATGAAGCTGTGGCTTTCGGGATAGCCGGAAACGCCGACGTCATCGAGGCCGTGGCCCGCCCGCATCATCGCCTCAAGGAGCGACACCGAATCTGGAAACTCGCCCGCCGGCTCGCGCGCATCGCCCGCGATGACGAAAACGTCGCGGACACCCATCTGCTTGACCGCGGCCAGGATCTCGCGCAGGTGGGACGTGTCACGGATCAGGCGCGCAGAGAGGTGCGGGACGACGGTATAGCCCTGGCGGGAAAGCCGCTCGGCGAGGCTGATCGTCGCCTCCATTCCACGGCGGGGCGAGGCTGTGATGGTGATGGTGACCTCGGGCGGGACGTGCGTGGCCACGAGACCCTCGACGTCCTCTGTCGGCAGCACCTCATAGCGCGGAGCCCGTAGGTATCCGATCAAAGCCGCCCGACCAACACTCTCTCTTCCGTGTAGCACCGTACGCATCTGTAGCGCTCTACGCAACGATACTCCCTCCCCCATTCAGGGGGGAGGGTTGGGGAGCAATCAGTGAGTCCCATCTTTGTCGCGCTTGCGCGCAGGGCAGGGAAGCAAAGCTCAAAACGGCCTGGGCAGAAGAAGAATCACGTTGCGGTCCTGCGGCTTGCCCGGCCGCCACGAATCGAACCCGTTGAACGGGACGTTGGCGGCTAGCTCGCGATGCAGCCCGGCCAGGTCCGGCAGGTCGCCGGCACGTCGTCGAACGGTCCCTGGGTGGTCGACCATAGTGCAGGCGATGGCGAGCAAGCTGTCGCCCGCGTCGAACAGCTCGACAAGGCGAGCCTGGCAGGGCCAGTCGACCAGCGAGCTCGTGGTCACCTCCCACAAGCCGTGACCGGAGCGCGGGCCGGAGCGCGGCGTGATCCGGTTGCCGTGGATGTGCCCGTTGAGCCACAGCACCACGTTGTCGAAGCGCAGCAGAAGCTCGAGCAGCTCATCGTTCCTCGGCTCCGCCCGGGGGTTGGCCAGCGTGTCGTAGCCGTGATGCGAGAGCACCACGACGAGGCGGTCCTGGTGCTGGGTTCGAACGGTTGAACCGTCGCGCGACCTGAATGATGAGTGCGCCTCCTCGAGCCGTCGTTCGAGCCAGTAGAGCTGAGGCGGGTCGAGGCTGCCGTCGGCGCCTCCCGCCGCGCAAACGGTGTCGAGCGTGATGAATCGCACTGCGCGGGTGTCGTGCACGTAGTACGCGGTGCCGTCGATGCGGTTCTTGTCGGTGAATCCGTGTGGCCCGGATTCGCGGTGCGCCCCAACGAACTCCATCCGCGTGATCGGCCGTCGCGCAACATCAGTGGTCACGTCCAGGAACGCTCCTGTCATGAAGAGCTCGGGATGTTTGACGAACGTCTCGAGAGCGGTTTCGCGATCGATGCCGGGCGGCAGCGCGATGGGCTTGCGCGAGCCGGCCATCGCGCGCGCCAGGCCCGGCGTCACGACGCCAACGCCCTGGCAGACCTCCTCATGGTTTCCATAGCAGCCGAGCCAGTGCCGTCTCAAACCGGTCGCTTCGAAGGGCTGGATCGCCCGCTCCAGCAGACCCGGCACGCCCGGGAACCCCAGGTCGCGGCGGAAGACGTCGCCATCGCCTGGGCCATCCGGCTTCCAGCTGACGTCGTCCGGCCACCCGATTGACTGCACACCTTCATAACCGGGTGCACCCGAATCCGGCCGGACGGTGCGGCCGTCGAAGAGAGCCAGGAAGTTGTCCAGCTCGTTTCGCTGCGTGTTGTCGATCGAGTCGCCGGTCATCGCCACCAGGGAGATCGCGCCGCCGGCCACCGGGCCCTCCTCGATCGCGTTCAGCGCCCGCACCATGGCGTCGATGGCGTGGACGTTGAGCGCTTCCTGGGGCCGCTGCATGGTCAGCAGCTCTCGAAACCGCGGATCTTCCCACTCGCTGTTGACAAACTCGAAGCGGGCGGGCGACTGCACGTCTGTGACGTGAAGGTCCGTGATGTGGGCGATCGCGATGAGCGGCCGCTTTGGCTCAACTGGGCCCGGGTTGGAATCACCGGCGAGGTCTCGCCTCACGAGATGCGGTTCGCCCTGGAGCTCCGCGACCACCCGATACGCGCCGCGCGAGCCCGCGCCAAGCACCGATCCGGGCCCCAACGTGCGCTGCGTGGTCAATCCCACCGCAGGCGCCTTCACGCGTCGACCGGGGCTTTCTCTTCCCTCGCGATGAGGACGGGGTCGTCGCGGAGAGCAAGCCGCACGCGCGTGCCGGCGGGATGTCCCGCCGCCGCGGACGTCGGCATCTGAGCGAGCACGGTGACGCCACCGCCGAGGTCCACCGTGACGCGGCTCGTGGCGCCAAGGAAGGCCACTGCGATGACGGTGCCCACCAGCGGCCCGTCGGCCATGTTGCCGTCGGTCGCGAGCGAGACTGCCTCGGGCCGCACTAGAGCGATGGCGGGACCCTGCGGCTCGTTGGGCTGGACCAGCGGCAGCTGCGTGCCTCTGACCTCGACCATCCCAAACTTGACCTCGCCGGTGAGGCGGTTCGTAAGACCGACGAACTCAGCAACAAAAGGAGTGGCGGGGCGCGTGTAAACCAGAGTCGGCGGGCCAAGCTGCTCGAGATGCCCCGCGTTCATGACACCGACGCGGTCCGCGATCGCGAGCGCCTCCTCCTGGTCGTGCGTCACGAACAGCGTCGTGATCCCGACCTCCAGCTGCACGCGGCGGATCTCGTCGCGCAGGCGCGAGCGCACTTTCGCGTCGAGCGCCGAGAGCGGCTCGTCCAGGAGCAGCACCTTAGGTCGGATCGCGAGCGCTCGGGCCAGCGCCACACGCTGCTGCTGGCCTCCCGAAAGCTGTGTGGCGTACCGATTCGCGTAAGGCGCGAGGCCGACAAGGTCGAGCACCTCGAGAGCACGGCGCTTGCGCTCGGCAGCGCCGACCTTGCGCATCTGCAAACCAAACGCCACGTTCTCCCAGGCAACCATGTGCGGGAACAGCGAATACGCCTGGAAAACCATGCCCACGTCCCGCTTGTTCGCGGGCACTGTCGTGACATCGGCCCCCCCGATGACGACGCGGCCACCGTCCGCCTGTTCCAGACCGGCGAGCAGGCGCAGCGCGGTCGTCTTGCCGCAACCTGAAGGCCCGAGCAGTGCGACGAGTTCGCCCGGAGCGATGGTGAGGGACAGGTCGTTCAGTGCGGTCACCGGGCCATAGTGCCGCTGCAGGTTCTCGAGGCGTACCTCAACCCCTGCTCGCTCAGCCATCAGCCGCGCTCAGTACGCATGACTTGCTTAAGATCGTCCAGGCGCAGCCGGCCGCGCCCGCGGTTGAAAAGCGACAGCAGCACCAAAAGCACGAAAGCGAACAACAATGAGGCGGCGGAGACTGCGATCGATACGCCTGCGTTGGCGCGCCCCAACAGCGCGATCTCCACCTGCAGGTTGTTGTAGAGCAGGTTCTGGGCGATGGTGTACTCGCCGAGCACAAGTGCGACCGAGAGGAAACATGCGTTGAGGATCGCGCTCGAGATGTTGGGCACGATCACGCGCACCATCACTGTGAACCAGCTGGCGCCCAGGCTCCGGGCGGCCTCGGAGAGGGTCTTGACGTCGATCGATGAGAGTCCCGCGTCGAGGGCGCGGTAGCAGTAGGGCAGGACCAGGACCACATAGGCGAAGGCCAGCGTGAGGATGGAATCGCTGAAGTTGATTCCCATCCACTGATACATCGGGACTAGACCGACGACGAGCACGATGGCTGGAATCGTAAGTGGTAGAAGGCAGATAAACTCGATGATCCGGTTGAGCCTACGAAGCCGAAGCCTGACCCACACCATGGTCGGCACGAGCAGCACGAGCATCGCGAAAGACGTTATCGCCGCCAGCTCCACGGACGCGACGATGGCGGCGATCAGGTCGGGATAGGTCGCGATGGACTTCCAGGCGTCGAGGTTCCGCGGATCCGTTAACAGCCTTCCTCGGGTCGTGAACTCGAACATGGCGAAAAGAGGAACGAGGAAGAAGAGGCCGGCGGCGACGAATATGACGCCTCGAAAAACCTGCAGCTTCTGCCGGCGCGTGCGCTGGAAGCTTTGGGTCACTGCAGCCACTTGGAGGTCCTCCGCTGCAGCAGCGAGTAGAGCACCGTGACCATGACCACGATCACGATCATCGTCACCGCCATAGCCTTGGCGAAGCCGGGCTCATGAAGGCCGACCTCACTGCTGAGGGCGTTCGCGATCTGCTGCGGCAGGATGATGCCGCCCTGGTTGATCAGCGCGTTTGCCGTCGCATACGCGGAGAAAGAATTGGCGAACAGAAGCAGGGTGCAGCCCAGGAACGCCGGCGCGAGCAGCGGTCCGGCCACGTACCGCCAGTAGTGCCAGGTGGTCCCACCAAGGCTCTCGGCAGCCTCGCGCCACTGTGGTTTGATGCCATCGACCGCCGGCAGGAAGACGAGGACCATGAGCGGGATCTGGAAGTAGAGGTAGACGAGCTCCAGCCCGCGTATGTCATAAATCCAGAAGCCGCCGGCATAGACGTAGAGGCCGTACTGCTTGGCCAGGAGGGTGACGATGCCCGCGGGGCCGATCGAAGCAAGGAAGGCAAAGGCCAGCGTCACACCGCCGAACTGGGCGAGGACGCCCGCCGCTGAGACGACAACGCGCCGAAGGAGGCCTTGCGGGTTGCCAGTGGCAATCGCATAGGCGAGGAGCGCACCGAAGGAGGCACCCACGATCGCCGTGAGCGCGGACAGCAAGATGCTGTTGACCGTCGCGCTGATGACATACGTCCGAGAAAGATCCTGGAAGTTGGACAGGGTGGCCGAGCCATCACCCTTGAGGAACGCACCCGCGGTGATGATGGCGGTCGGCAGGAGCAAGAACACCGCCACGTACACAAGGAACGGGACCGCCCCGAGCCAGTTGAGCGAGAGGCGCCGGCCGCCCATCATCGGGCGGCCGGCGCCGGTTACGGCCGGACTGTCGCGCAAAGCTGCGTTCAGATTCGGCCTCTATTGAATTCCGACAGCTGTCAAGAGATAGCGGCTGCCCAGTGGCTGCCGAGGTAGGCGCTTGCAGTGGTGGCCTGGGTAGCGCTGAGGAAGACCGGCGTGCCGCTGACGGGCGGCAGGGCCGCGGCGGCCGTCTTGTCGACGGTGCCCGCGGTGATCATGGCCTGCATGCGCACTGGTCGCGCGAGACCCTTGAGCCACAGGTTCTGGCCTTCGTCGGAGTAGAGGTACTCCTCCCACAGGCGAGCCGCGGCCGGGTGAGGCGCCGTCTTGCTGATTGCCTGCGCGTAGTAGCCGCCGAGGATGGCATTGTTCGGAACGAAGACCTTCCACGTTGGAACGTCAGTGCCGTGGGCGGCGGACAGGTAGTCCCAGTCGAAGACCACCGGCGTGGTCCCGTTCTTTACCGTCGCCGTGGTCGCCTGCACGGGCACGAAGTTGCCCTTCCCCTTGAGCTGGTGGAAGAAGTCGACACCCTTGCTGATGTCGTCCAGTGAGCCACCGTTGGCCAGGGACGCCATCATCACGCCGTTCAGTGCCGCGTTGGCCTTGGTCGGGTCACCGTTCAGGGCCACCTTCCCGCTGAAGCGAGAGCCGAGCAGGTCTGACAGCGCAGTGATCGCCGGCACCTTGCTGGAGTCATAGCCGATCGACATGTAGCCGCCGTAGTCCTGGAACCACAGGCCGGTCGGTTCCTTCTGGCTGGCCAGGATGTCATTCCAGAGCGCGACCTTGTAGGGGGCGAACAGGCTGGTGTTCGCCAGCGCGACGGCCATGCCCACGTCGACCACGTCCGGGGCGCGGTTGCTGGCGCCAAGCTGCTGGACCGCGTTCACCTCGTCCTGGCTGCTGCCGTTGGGGTTGTCAGAGGTGATCTTGATGCTCGGGTACTTGGCCTGGAAGCCGGTGATGATCGCTCCGTAGTTGGCCCAGTCCGGAGGAAGCGCGATGACGTTCAGCGCGCCTTCGGCGTTGGCCGCGGCGACCAGGCCGTTCATTCCGCCACAATCGGATGCAGAGGTCGCGGTCTTGGCGCTGCTGCACCCGGCGGTGCTGCTGGGCGAGCTGCCACAGGCAGCCACCAGTAAGAACGCCACCACGGCAAGGCCGAGTTGGCGTACAGGACTACTCCACTTCATGCTTCCTTCCCCTTTTGAGACCACGGACTGGCGCCAGGCAGGCGACCAATATGCAGGGGAAATATTGCTCCGGACCCGCCTGCGTTGCAAGGATGGAGAGCGCTGCTCCCGTTGATTTTGGTTAGCCGGCCGTTAACGCGCTCCTGCTACCGCGGTATCCGAGGCGCCGCGACAGGTCGGCCGCCGCGTCGAGGGTCAGCCGCACCAGCTCCGGGCGCCCCTCCGCGCGCAAGCGGTGCGAGGGCCCTGAGACGTCCAGCGCAGCCACGACCTCACCGCCTGAGGCAAACACCGGCGCCGCTATGGCATCGAGCCCGATCTCGAGCTCCTCGTAGGTTCGCGCGAACCCGTCCGTCAGAGCTTGGGTCAGTTGCGCCTCGAGCTCAGGCCCACCGGTGATCGTGTGCGCGGTCGAGCGCTCCAGCGGGCGGGCGAGCAGGCGCTCGCGAATCGCCGGTGGGCCAAAGGCGAGGATCACCTTGCCGCTGGCGGTGCAGTGGACGGGCGTGCGGCGTCCCAGCCAGTTGACGCTCACCACAGAGGTCGAGGCGGTCGCCTGCTCGATGGGCACGATCTCGTCGGCGACCAGCACGTCGAGCGTGACGGTCTCGCCCAGCGCTCGGGCGAGACTCTCGCACACGGGCCGGGCCAGGGTGCGGAGATCGGACTCCCCGGTCACCACGCTTGCCAGCTGAGGCAGGCGGCGCCCAAGGCGGTACTTGGCGCTGCTCGAGTCACGCTCGACAAGCGCGTGGCGCTCCAGGGTCCCCAGCAGGCGCAGGGCGGTTGAGCGGTGAACGTGAAGCTCACGGGCGACCTCGGCGCCGGTGCGCCAGCCGCCGGCGGCCAGCACGTCCAGAATCGTGATCGCCCGCTCGACCGACCGGACGCCCGCCTCCCGCGGCTCTGCGTTGCTCACAGCGCAACATTACGCCTGCGACCCTCGATAGAGGTAGGTAAACTGTTGGACTCTGAGCATCTGTTGAGCAATGCGCAACACTTCCTCTCCCCTTGGGGGAGAGGGCCAGGGTGAGGGGCATGGAAGAAGAATGAGCAGAGAAGAGGAAATCCGGGCCGAGCTGTTCGAGCACACGCTCAACGGACACGCCCCCGAGGTGAAGGCTCTGACCGAGGAAGGCCTGAAGCTCGGCATGGACCCGATGAACATCCTCTTCAAAGCCCTGATCCCGTCCCTCGAAGAGGTCGGGAGGCGCTTTGAGAAGGGCGACTTCTTCGTCCCCGAGATGCTGATCGCCGCCCGCGCCATGCAGGGCGCCCTGGTCATCCTGCGCCCGCTCATCGCGGAGACCGGCGCCCAACCGGTCGGCCGCTACGTCATCGGCACCGTGAAGGGCGACATCCACGACATCGGCAAGAACCTCTGCGTGATCATGCTCGAGGGCGCAGGGTTCGAGGTCTTCGACCTCGGCGTGAACACGCCGCCCGAGAAGTTCGTGGCCGCGGTCGAAGAGCACAAGCCGGACGTGGTCGGCTTCTCGGCCTTTCTGACCACCACGATGCCCATGTTCAAGGTCAACATCGAGGCCCTGGCCAAGGCCGGGCTCCGAGACAAGGTTCACATCGCGGTCGGCGGCGCACCGGTGACCGAGGAGTACGCCAAGCACGTGGGTGCCGACAGCTACGCGCCGGACGCATCGATGGCGACCCGCATGGCCAAGGAGCTCGTCGGCGATCGGAGCGGGACTTCGCAAGGCGCGCAGGCGCTGGAGCAGGCCGTAAAGCTGATCGACGAGACTCTGAAAAAAGGCTAGCGTGGAAACTCGGCTCAGCTCGCGAGGTCGCGAGGTCGTGGTGTCCGGCGACCGCCCCTTCGTGATCATCGGCGAGCGCATCAACCCGACCGGCCGCAAGGTCCTTGCCGCCGAGATGAAGGACGGCAAGATGGACCGCGTCCGCTCCGACGCGATCGCGCAGGCGGCCGCCGGCGCGCACATGCTGGACGTAAACGCCGGCATCCCCGCGCTCGACGAGGCGGCGCTGCTCATCGCGGCGATCAAGGCGGTGACCGAGGTCTGCGACCTGCCGATCTGCATCGACTCCTCGATCATCGAGGCGCTGGAAGCGGGTCTTTCGGCGTACGAAGGCAAAGCGCTGGTCAACTCCGTGACCGCCGAAGAAGAGCGCATGGAGCGCATCTTCCCGCTGGTCAAGAAGCACCGCGCCGCCGTGATCGGCATGGCCAACGACGAGACGGGGATCTCGATGGTTCCGGAGGAGCGACTGGCGCTGGCACGCCGGATCATCGAGCGCGCCGCGGACTACGGCATCCCGCAAGAGGACGTGATCATCGACCCGATCGCGATGACGGTCGCCGCGGATCCGACTTGCGGCGTGATCACGCTCGAGACGATGCGCCTGATCCGCGACAGGCTCGGCAACAACATGACCTGCGGTGCCTCCAACGTTTCCTTCGGGCTGCCGGACCGCGCCACGGTGAATGCCGCCTTCCTTCCGCTAGCGATGAACGCCGGGCTCACATGCGCGATCACCAACCCGATGGTGCCGGAGGTCCGGCGCGCCGTGCTGGCCGGCGATCTGCTGCTCGGCCACGACGAGTACGCAATGCGCTGGATCGCCAGCTATCGCGCGGAGGTTGCGGCCACAAAAGCCGCCGGGCGCCCTCAGGGCGCATCAGAAACATAGGCGAAATGATCCAGCGCAAGCTCGAGGTCCGCTACCTGCCGTTCGACCGGGCGACGCGCGTCCCGCCCGGCACGACGCTGTTCAGCGCGGCGCACTGGATCGGCCTCCCCATCGATTCGACCTGCGGCGGCCGCGGCACATGCGGCAAGTGCAAGGTCCGCGTCGTCGAGGGCCGCACGGACGCCGAAACAGCCGACCACCGGTTGCTCCGACCGGCCGAGATCGAAGACGGCTGGCGGCTCTCGTGCCAGGCCCGCATCTACCAGGACATGACCTGCGAGGTGCCCCAGCTGCTGCGCGTGCCGAAGGCTGCCACGATGGGCCTCGGCCGCCTGGTCATCCTCGACCCCAACGTGCGCAAGGTCTATCTCGAGCTGGCCGAACCAACCCTCGAAGACCAGCGCAGCGACGTGCTGCGCTTGAAAGAGGCGCTGACTGAGGAAGGCCACGACATGGTGGCGGGCGTCCCGGTGCTGCGCACGCTGCCCTCGGCGCTGCGCGAAGCCGGCTTTCGCGTCACCGCGGTCTTGGCGGGCGAGCACCTTGTCGCGGTGGAGCCGGGCGACACGACGAGCGAGTGCTTCGGCGTCGCATTCGACGTCGGCACGACCACGCTCGTGGGCACGCTGATGAACTTGCGCACCGGGATGGCGGCATCGGTCTTGTCGACGCTCAACGGGCAGGCCCCGTTCGGTGCTGACGTCATCTCGCGGATCAGCCACGGCATGAACGGACCGGATTCGATTCGCGAGCTGCAAAACGCCGTGGTCTCGACCATGAACAGCATCCTCGCGACCCTGTACCGCGAAACCGGCGTGTCACCGGGAAGGACGTATGAAGCAGTCGCCGTCGGCAATGCCACCATGCTGCACTTGCTGTTCGGCATCGACCCCACTCCGCTCGCGGTGATGCCCTTCACACCTGCGTTCATGGAGCCGCTCAGCGTCCTGGCGAGCGACGTCGGCCTCGACATCCATCCCCACGGCTACATCCAGACCCTCCCGGCGCTGGGCGCCTACGTCGGCGCGGACATCGTCGCCGGGGTGCTCGCGACCGGGATCGTCCGCGAGGACAAGATGCGCGTCTTCGTCGACGTCGGCACAAACGGCGAGATCGTGCTCGGCAACGGCCAGCGCGCGCTCGCAACGGCGGCGCCGGCCGGCCCGGCATTCGAGGGCAGCCAGATCCGATGTGGCATGCGAGCGACCGACGGTGCGATCGAAGGCGTGCAGCTCGGGGATGCGGTCGAGCTGCAGGTCATCGGCGGCGATGTGCGGCCGGAGGGCATCTGCGGGTCGGGCCTGGTCGACGCGGTGGCGCAGCTTCTCCTGGTCGGGCTGCTCGACCACTCGGGCCGCATGAAGACCGCCGAAGATGTGCCTGGTCACCCGCTGCGCGACCGGCTGATCGACGTGGACGGTGTGCGCGCTTTCCTGCTCGCCGACGGCGTCTACCTCACCCAGAAAGACATCCGCGAGCTGCAGTTCGCCAAGGGGTCCATCGCGACCGGGATCAAGGTGCTGATGGACATTCTCGGCGTGGAGACCAAAGACCTCGACGAGGTGCTGCTGGGCGGTTCGTTCGGCTCCTATCTGAATCCCGAGAGCGCCAAGATCATCGGCCTCGTGCCGCCGGTGGAGGTGGACCGGATCATCGCAGTCGGCAACTCGGCGGGCGAGGGGGCCAAGATCGCGCTGCTGTCATATCGCGAGCGGCAGGTCGCCTTCGAGCTGCCGGGACGAATCGAGTATGTAGAGCTTTCGGGGCGGACGGACTTCAACGATGCATTCGTGTCGGTGCTCGGCTTTCCGCACCTGGAGCTCGTGCGTTGAGCACCAGCAAGACCGCGCTCGTGATGTGCGGGGCGCTCGGCAAAGAGGTCAAGGAGATCGTCGACCGCCGCGGCTGGGACGTCGACATCTACGGCGTGTCGGCGCTGCTCCACCTCTATCCATCGCGCATCGTCGACGAGCTGCGCGTGAAGCTGCGCGACCTGCGGCCGCGTTATGAAAAGTTGGTGGTCGTCTATGGCGATTGCGGCACGACCGGAAAGCTGGAGCCCCTGCTCGAAGAGGTCGGCGCCTCACGGTTGCGCGGGCCGCATTGCTACGAGATGTTCGCGGGCGAGGAGAGGTTTCGCCGCGTCTCGGACGAGAAGCCGGGCACGTTCTTCCTGACCGACTGGCTCGTGCGCAACTTCGACCGCGCCGTCGTGCGCGGACTCGGCCTGGACCGCGACCCGGAGTTGAAGTCGATGGTCTTCGGCAACTACGAAGCGCTGATGTACCTGAGGCAGGTGCCGAATCCGCGGCTGGCTGAGAAGGCGGAGAAAATCGCCGGCTACCTCGGTCTTCCTCTCGAGATAGTCGATGTCGGGCTCGGCGAACTGGAAGAACGACTTGCTGAATTGATCGATGCGCAGCCCCAACCCCCCTCCGGCCCTTCGGGCGACCTCCCCAAAGGTGGGGAGGTAAAGAGCTGATGGCCTCTTTTCAGGTCATGTTCTGGAAGCACATTCCTTCGCAGGTCATGGCATGGGAGGGCGAGGCCAAGGTCAAGCGGATGCTGCCCGACTACTTCCAGGCCGCGATCGACGCCTACGCGATGAAGGATGGATCGACCGATATGGACGCTTACCTCGAGGGCTGGCATCGCGCGCCGGTCGAGGAGCGCGACGGCACCGCCGAAGAGGTGCTGAACGCGGTCGTCGAGGAGCTGACCGCGGCCAACCCGCGATCCAGGCTCATGAGTCCCGAGGCCTGAGCGACAGCGCCAGCCCGCTCGCCCTGCGCGCCAGCTTTCTGGCCACAGCAAGCCGCGCATCGTCAGCCGCGTCGCCGAGGTTGACCTCGATCAGCGTCAGCCCCGACTCCGCGGCCGCGGCGGCCAGGGTCGCCGCCACGACGGCGTCCGCGCGCAGGTTGGGATTGCCTTTTTGGGCGACCTGGACGGCCAGCTCGGCGACCTCGGCGGCGGCCCGAGTCATCCGCAGGGGAACGTCGATCGTGCGAGCGTGGGCGGTCCCGACCGCCTCCTGTGATTCAGCGCGGTCGTGGTCCTTGGCCGCGTGCAAGACCTCAACGAATGCCAGGTAGGCCTGCGCGTCCTCCTCGATGAGCTCGAAGCTCTTCACCCTTAGAGCGTGAGCCCGCTCGAGCGCGGCGGACGCACCCTCCCAGTGTTTGGTGGAGAGGTTCGCCGCCTTCTCGACGAGGGCCGCGGCAGCGGCGACCACCGCGCTGCAAGCGGAACCGCTGGCGGGAGCCGGTTCCTTAGAGGCGATCTTTTCCAGGAGGTAGCCCAGGCGCGCGAGCCTTTGGCGCTCCGAATCAGTCAGGGCCGATCTCCCGCTTGCGTTTGGCGATGAACTCCTTCAGCTCTTCATCGACACCGGGATCGATTCCCGGGTCGGGATACTCGGCGAGCACCTGCTTCCACTTCTCGGCAGCGACCACGTCCGCGGTGCGCGCCCCGAAGCGATTCCATCGGTCGAAGTTCTCAGTCGACGAGATCCACGGCCGGTAGAAGCCCGTTCGGTAGTTGCGCAGCGTGTGCTCAGCGCCCAGGAAGTGGCCGCCCGGGCCAACCTCGCGCAACGCATCCATCGCCATGTTCTCCTCATCGACGGGCATGCCGCGTGTGAGGATCCACTCGAACATCCGCAGCGCCTCGACGTCGATGATGAATTTCTCGTACGACGCGAGCAGAGCGCTCTCGAGCCAGCCCGCCGCGTGCAGCACGAAATTGACGCGGCCGAGAATGGTCGGCCACATGCACATCATCGATTCGTACGCCGCCTGCGCGTCCGGCGCTTTGGACGATGTCATCGCGCCGCCGCCGCGGAAAGGCAGGTTGTAGTGGCGGGCCATCTGCGCGCTCGCCAGAATCCCCATCGCCGATTCGGGCGTGCCGAACGCCGGGCTTCCCGACTGCATGTCGGTGTTGGTGAGAAAGGAGCCGTAGACGCTTGGCGTGCCCGGGCGAATGAGCTGTACGAGCGCGATGCCGGCCAGCGCCTCCGCGGTCTGCTGGGCGACCGCTCCGGCCAGGCCCATCGGTGACATGGCGCCTGCCATCAGGAACGGCGTGACGATCACCGGCTGCCCGGCGTCGGAGTACTCGAGCAGGGCGCCGAGCATCCGGTCGTCGTAGCGGAGCGGGCTGTTGACGTTGATCAGGCTGATGATGGCGGGGGTCTTCTCGATCTTCTCCCGCCCGCCGAACACGATCGACGCCATCTCGATCGTGTCGCGCGCGTTCTCGGACGAGATGACGCTGCCCATGAACGGTTTGTCCGTCCAGCGCATGTGCGAATAGACCATGTCCAGGTGACGCGTCCCTAGAGGGAGGTCCTCGGGCTCGACCGTGGTGCCGCCCGCGCAGTGGATCTGCTCGATGGCCTGGGCCATCTTGTCGAAGTTGTTGAAGTCCTCGATCGTCGCGCCGCGGCGCCCTCGCTCCAGGTCGGTGATGAAGGGCGGGCCGTAGACGGGGGCGGTGACGACGTTGTCCCCGCCGAGCACAACCGAGCGGGCTGCGTTGCGCGCCTGCAAGGGGAAGGTCGCCGGCGCCTTGGCGACCTGCTCCATGACGAACGCGCGGTCGAAGCGGACCCGATTGTCCTCGATGCGCATTCCAGCTATGCGGAAGATCTCGAGGGCCCGCTCGTGGAGGAAGTCGACGCCGATCTCCTCGAGGATGTTCATCGCCTGCTCGTGAATCGCCGTCTCCTCGTCCTTGCTCAGCAGGTCGTACGGACGGAGGCGGTTCTTCCACATCGGCTCAGCAATCTTGCTCCAATGCCCTCGCCCCTCTGGGGAGAGGTCCGGTGAGGGGTTCAAGGCTCAACCTCAGCTTTTGAGCGGGCGTGTGATAACGTAGTCCCTGCCCATTGGGGTGCTCGGTCCCGCCTTGGGACCCCTTTTTGAACTCACTTTGATCCCCATTTCACGCTCAGCCCGCGTATGGACACTCAGGTCTTCCTGACATGAGCACGCCCAACCCCGGAGACGTCCTCCCGCTCTGGAACCCGGATATTCCAGGCGAGGAGATCCAGGCCGGCCGGCTCGGTATTCGCGTGCGCCCGGGCACCCCGGCCGCCGCCAAGGTGCTGGCCCTCGAAGCAGCCGGCGGCGCCGAGCTCTTGCGCCAGGTGCTCGAGGACCAGCGGATCATCGACGGCATCTACACCATCGTCAAGCCCGAGAAGCCGCTCGAGTTCACCGGGCAGGTCAGCACCACGCTGCTGACGGGCAAGCTCGGCCGGACCCCGATGGGCCTTGCCCTCGAGATCACCGACTGGCAGGACCTGGACGGCGACTATGAGATGGAGAAGAACCGCCTGCGGCTTCGCTACCAGGAGCTGCACGTCGTCAAGGAGTGGGACGGCGACCTCGAGGGGTTCACCGCCATCGGGCTGCGCGAGCAGGCCAAGACACTGCCAATCCTCAACTCGACGATGCGATTCATCGAGCACTTACGCGACTATCGCGAGAAGCTGGCGGAGGCCGCGGTCCGCCGCTACGAGGCGACCGAGCAGTGGATGGAATGTCCGAAGTGCGAGGCCGAGGTCCCGACCTCCAACGGCATCCATTGCCCCGAGTGCGGAGAGGACATGCGCGGCGGCGAGTACGTGCGTGCCGTCCTTCACCTGGTGGACGACGCGGAAGGCCGCATCTACCGCGGCATCGACTCGCTGACCGTCCGCTCGGCCGGCTTCCCCGAGTACCGGGGCATGTCGCTGGACCGCATCCAGGGCTCGAACCTCTGGGTGAGCTTCCGGCGATACGACCCGCTCCCGGATGAGGGGATCGTGCTGCCGACCGCCAGCGTGGAGATGTTCGAGGCGCAGCGCTCCGTCATCCGCCAGCTCCAGATCGGGAGCCCGCGCACCGGCGCCCTGGCCGCGGAGCTCGCGGACACCGGCTGGCTCGGCAGCCCGCCGCGCGCTCCGCTCGACGGCAAGAAGGCCCACCACCTGCCCGACCCGAACGAGGAGCAGGCCGAGGCGGTCGCCCGCGTGATGGGCATGCGGCCCGGGCAGCTGTACCTCATCCAGGGCCCACCTGGAACTGGCAAGACGACCGCCATCGTGGAGTCGATCCGCCGCATCCTAGGCCGCAGTCCCAACGCGTCGATCCTTTTCTCGTCGCACTCCAACGACGCGGTCGACACCGGCCAGGAACGCTTGCTGGGTTTCTCTCACGTGCGCCAGGCGCGTGTAGCGGAACCCGGAAAGGTGCCTCGCCGTTTGCGACCGACCCTGGTCGAGGGCGACGATCTCGAGCCGTACAACCTTGTCGCGGGCACGTGCAACCGGCTCACGATCGACTCGCGACTGCGTTTCAAGGTGTTCGACTGGCTGGTCCTCGACGAAGCGAACAAGGTGCGCGCGAATGAGGCGATCGCGCTGATGCCTCTCGCCAAGCGTTGGGTCATGATCGGTGACCTCAAGCAGCTTCCGCCGGTCATGGAGGAGGCCGCGTCCACGTTCAAGGTCGAGCAGGAGCTCGACGAGCTGGTTCGCGACGACAGCTTTTACGGCTGGATCTGGGACAAGGTCCCCGCCAGCTCGAAGATCATGCTGCCGCGCCAGTACCGCATGCGCGAGCCGATCGGCCGCGTGGTCTCAGACCTCTTCTACGACGGCAAGCTGATCCACGAAGCGCCCCATCCCCGCATGCCGCTGCCGTGGCCGTTCGACCGCGAGCTGGTCTGGGTCGACACGGGCGCTCAGGACGAGTACCGCGACGCGCAGCGCTCGGTCGCCAACGAGTTCGAGGTGGCGCTCTGCAAGGACATCACCTCGATCATCCGGCGGAGGGTCCGCAAGGCGAAGCTCGCCGTGATCGCGATGTACGCCTCGCAGGTCAACCGGCTGTCGTCGGCGCTCAAAGGCATCGTGCCTCCTGAGGACATCGAGTCGGTCGACGCCTTCGAAGGCCGCGAGTCCGACGCCGTGATCCTCTCCCTGGTGCGCTCGAACGATCGCGCCGCGATCGGCTTCCTCAACGACCCGAACCGGGTCAACGTGGCGATCTCGCGGGCGAAGAAGTTGCTTGTCATCGTCGGCGACTCCAAGACCGTGATCGGCGGCGCCCCCGAACTGTTCGGGCCGCTGTTCGAGCACTGCAAGGACGAGGGGCTCGTCGCGGGCGTCGGAGCGGTCGTCACGGCCTGCCAGCGAGTCGGCATCCGTTCCCAGGTCCAGCGCCTGTCCCGGCCCCACCGAGGCGACCGCAGGACCCGGAGACGCCGGCGTGGCCAGCGGCCTGGTGAGGAGGTCGGGGTCAACGGCGACGCAGTTCTCACGACCAACGGGACCGAGCCGCTGCCCGAGGTTGTGGAGACCGAGCCCGCGCACGTGACGAACGGATCGACGATGCCGGCGGCCGCACCTGTCGAATCGTCAACCGACGCGGATTAGCTTCAGACAGCTTTAAGCTTCGCGCTGCCGAAATTGAGCGATCAGTGCGTCTTTTGCGAGATCCTGCGTGGTAACGAGCCCGCCAGCTTCACGTACCAGGACGACACCGTAGTCGCGTTCATGGACGTGCAGCCCATCACTCACGGCCACATGCTGGTCGTGCCGCGCGATCACTCGGTGCTGATGGCGGACCTCAACGAAACGGTCGCCATGCGCACCTTCCGGGTCGCGCGCAAGCTGTCGTCCATCGTGCGCAGCACGCTTGGCGCAACGGGTGTCAACCTGTTCGTGGCCGACGGCGAGACCGCCTTCCAGGACGTCCCGCACTTCCACGTCCATGTGATTCCTCGCTATCCGAAGGACGGCTTCGGGTTGACCTTTCCCGACGCATACGGCCGGCCGCCCGGCCGCGCCGAGCTGGAAACCATCGCCTCGGCGATCCGCGCCGCCTCTGGATGACGGCCAGGAGACACACTCCACCGCCCCCCACCCTGCCCTGCGCGCAAGCGCGATGAGGATGGGACCTACTGATTGCCCCCTGGCGGAGGAGGGGATCTACGGTATGACGGTGATCTGCGCCGAGAACGCTATCGCGTACATCGGGCACGCTTGACCTGACGGGCAGACCGGGCCGGTGAAGGCCGTGACGGTCACCTGGCCCGGAGCTTTGGCCTCGAAGGCCGCCAGGGTGACTCCACGCACCGCGGTTGCGGCGGGGTTGACGATCGGCGCCAGGATGGACTCGTCGCTCGACCTTGGCTGAGTCCAATTGGTCTCCTGGCTGCCTGCGTGCAGCACCACCTCGACCTTCTGGCCCACGCGCATCGAGGCCGCCTTCGTCGTCTCGGTCACCGTCACGTCGAAATTCAAGTTGGAGCCGGTGCTTGGACTCGGGCTCGGGCTTGAAGCCGTGCCGGCGCTTCCGCAGCCGGAAATGAGCAGGGCAGCGGCGAAAGCGACCAGCACTATTCTCATCTCAGCTACATAACGAACCTGGCCGCATCTACGTAACAGCTACGTGCCCTCAGCGCATCCCCAGCCAGTGCCGATAACATCGGCAGCTTACGTGCGCAAGCCCTTAGCTCGGAACCTGGTCACCGGTTGCGTGCTTTCCATTCTTGCGATCGGGATCGCAGCGTGTGGCGGCGGATCGGTGGCCGTGAGATCGCCGTCTCCGCTCACGGGAGGTCTCACCCAGGGATTGATCGGTTACGTCGCGGACCAGGGAGTGGGCGTGCTGGACCCGGCGACTGGAAAGTCCACCATCCTCGCGCCGATGCCCGCGGGCGCAGCGTTCCGTGTCGCCGGCCCGGTGTGGGGCCCGGCGCCGGGGCTTGCCTATCCGGTGCTGTACTTCACCATCCACGACGACCGGCCTGCCGAACGGCGCACCACCGCAGGAGTAGTGCCCTACGACTGGCTGTTCCGCGTCGATCCCTTCACCGGCGTGATCGAACCGCTCGCTGCCTCCCAGGACTCGCAGAGCGAGGGTCCCATCGGGCTGGTGTCCAACTCGCATTACGTCGCCCTAACGGTCGGCTGCTGCGCGAGCTACGAGGTCGACGCACTGGACCTGACGCAACCGCTGGGCCCCCTCAAGGTGCTTTCCAAACCGCCAAACCAGGCCGCCTTCTTCACTGAAGGCGTCGCACCCGGCAATTCGGGTTTGCTGGCTGTGCGCGAGTTCGGCACAGGCACCTGGTACTGGCTCAACGCCGACGCCGGCGTGCTCAACCCGTTTCCGTTGAAGCTCGGACCGGACGACGGTCCAATCGCCATCTCGCCGGACGGGACTCAGGCGGCGGTCTCGCTCCCCGACCACGGCGCGGTGATCGAATCCATCAACTCCGGCATCCCGCTGGCCACGCCTAGCGCGGCAGTGAGCGCCCCCGCCTCGGCCCCCGCCCCGGCCCCGGCCTCGGCCTCGCCACATGCCTCCCCCGCACCGTCGAGCGCGCCCAGCGCCCCGCGGCGCATCAACTCGAGCCTGCCTCACGTCGATGACCTTGCATGGAGCCCAGACGCGAAACAGATTGCACTGGCCGTGAACGGAGTGATCGAGCTCTACGCCGCGTCGGGCGCCGATGGGACTCCGCAGTTGAAGACGTATCTGAGCGGCGGCAACGTCATCGGCGTGGACTGGTCCGCACCCATACCGACCAAAACCGCCGCTGAGCTCAAGCCGGGCCCGGGGCCGCAGGCGATGGTCGATGGCCTCCTCACCTCGACCATGCTGCCGGCGGGGGCCGACACTCCGGCGGCCCGCCCTGAGACGAAAATCTATCTCTGGCAGTTTGATTCGACCAAGGCGTCGCCGATCGCATCGATTGCGGCCGCGACCACCGCGATTCTTTCTCAATATCCGCCCCTGCCAGCCGCCGTCGTCATTCACCACTGGGCAGCGTCGACGACCTGGCAGCTGTTGGGCGGATGCTTCCGCTATCGAGTCGTGGTCGCCGGCAGCGTGCCGCCGGCAGCCTCGACATTCGGCCTCGGGTCCAATTCCCTGTGCAGCGCGCCGCCACCGGCAGCGACAACTAGCCCGACGCCCACGCATTAGCGCCGCCCGGTTCGCCGTCATAGGATTGGTCGATGGCCGGTTTCGATTCCCTGGCGAGCCACGCCGAGTCTCTGCCCACCAAGCCGGCGGTGATCCTCGGGGAGAAGATTCTCGACTTTGCCTCGCTCGATCTCAGGGCGAATCGAGCCGCCAACCTGTTCAAGGGTCTCGGATGCGAGGCGGGCGATCGGATCTCGATCATGTCGTTCAACTCCATCGAGGGCTTCGAGATCGGAAACGGCCTTCGGCGGATGGGCATGGTCGCGGTGCCGGTGAACTACCGGCTGCGCGGCCGCGAGATCGCATACGTGCTCAACGACTCGAGGGCGAGGGTCGTCGTCGCCGGCCCCGACCACGTCGACGCAATGTTGTCGGCGGCCTCAGAGGTGACTGGCAACCGCCGATTCATCGCCGTTGGGGACCGCGTCCCGCCCGGCTGGCTTTCCTACGGAGAACTGATGGAGGGCGCCTCCGAGACAGCGCCGGTAGGGGCCGTCAGCGATGGTCTCGCGGCCTCGATGATCTACACCTCCGGCACAACCGGCCACCCGAAAGGAGCATGGCGGCCCAACGGCGTCAGCCTGGCGAACGTGCTTCAGATGATCTCGACCTTCGAGCTGAGCCAGTCGGATGTCCACCTCATGTGCGGGCCCGGTTACCACAGCGCCGTGTCATTCTTCAGCGCAATTCACCAGGCACTGGGCGCGACCGTCGTGGTGCAGCCGAAGTTCGAAGCCGAGGAGGCGCTCGACCTCATCGAGCGTCACCGCGTGACCACGGTCTTCGTCGCGCCGACCCTTCTCCAGCGCATGGTCGAAGCCCAGCAGCAGGTGCCGCGTGACACGTCCTCGCTGCACGGCATCTTCCTTGGTGCGGCGCCCTGCCCTTACGAGCTGAAGGTGCGCGGCGAGGCCGCCTTCGGCCAGGTCCTGTGGGAGTTTTACGGCGCCACCGAGACGGGCGTCAACACGGTCCTGAGACCCGAGGACCAGCTTCGCAAACCCGGATCGTGCGGCACCACCGTACCGGGCCATGAGATCCGGGTGGTGGGGGATGACGGCAAGGACGTGCCCGATGGTCAACCCGGACAGCTGATGGTCCGCAACAGCTGGCAGGCCGAGTACTACAACCGGCCGGACGCGACCGGCGAGAGCCTGCACGACGGCTTCTTTTCCGTCGGAGACGTGGCCTACCGGGATGCGGAGGGCTACTACTACATCTGCGATCGGCGCATCGACATGATCATCTCGGGCGGCGTCAACATCTATCCCGCCGAGGTCGAAGCCGTGCTGCACGCTCATCCGGCGGTGATCGACGCGGCGGTGATCGGCGTTCCTGATGAGCGGTGGGGCGAATCGGTGAAGGCGGTCGTGCAGCTGAGGAAGGGCGCCACAACCGGTGCCGATGAGCTGATCGCGTTCTGCGCGGATCGCCTCGCGAGCTACAAGAAGCCACGATCCGTGGACTTCGTCGAAGAGCTTCCACGCGACGCCGCCGGCAAGCTTCTCAAGCGAACCATTCGCGAGCCCTACTGGGCAGCCGCGGGGCGACGCATCTGACTGAGTCGGTCTCCTTCGACCGCGCCGCGGATTACTACGACCGAACCCGCGCGCTCCCGGAATCGCTGATGGCGCGCCTCATACCGCTGCTGCTCGCCGAGATACCCCAAGACGGTCGCTGCCTGGAGATCGGTGTCGGTACGGGTCGCATAGCGCTGCCACTGGCCCACGCCGGAGTGTCGATCGTCGGCATCGACATCTCGCGCGAGATGCTGCGCAGGCTCATCGGCAACGCGGGACGATCGGCGCCGCCGGTCGTCATCGCCGACGCGACACGCCTGCCGTTCGGTGACGGCAGTTTCACGTCGGTCATCGCCGCGCACGTCCTGCACCTGATCCCGGACTGGACGGTCGCTGTGGAGGAGGTGCTGAGGGTGCTGCGCCCAGGCGGAATCCTCCTCGCGTCTCGCGGCAGTCGGTCATCGGCCGGTTGGGGACGCGAGGTGAGGCGGCATTTCTTTGTCGAAGCAGGCGACCCGCCGTGGCCACCGGGCGTCGACCGGATCGAAGGCCTGGATCAACACATGCGGTCCCGCGGTGCAGACGTCCACGAGCTGCCGCAGCTCTCGATGGAAGGTGAGATGAGCATCGAAGCCGTCATCGCCAATCTCGAGGCCGGATACTTTTCCGCCTGCTGGACCTTGGACGAACCCACGCGCAAGAACGCGGCGGCCGCGACGAAAGAGTGGGCGTCCGCTGAGTTCGGAGACCTCGACGAGGCGCGTCCAACCTCGGAGACGTCGGTCTGGCACGCGTACGTGGTTGCCTAGGAAAGCAAGGGCAGCAGGTACTCGAGCGAGCGGCTCACGCGGCCAAGGGGCCGGTCGTCGGCTGTGGCCAGCCTCGTTTCCTGCCGGAGGATGTACCAACCTCGATACTTCGAGCCGCGCAGCGCCTCGACGACCCGATCCACCCGCCCACTTCCTTCACCGAGCGGCTTGAAGAGACCCAGGCTGACGGCGTCGCCGTAGTCGTGGCCTTTGTCGCGAACCTCGTCGGCCAGCTCGGAGTCGAGATCATTGAGCTGGACGTGCTGGATCCGGCCGGCGGCCAGCTCCAGGATCTCGATCGGGTCCGCGCCGGCCAGGAGGAGATGTCCGAGGTCGAGGCAGATTCCTGCCTCGGAACCGACCAGCAACCGTTCGATGTCCTCCGGTCCCTGGATGGTGCTGCCGAACCTCGGCTGGACTGCAAGGCGCAGCTTGTGACGTGAGCAAACGTGCTGGACGGAGCCGATCGAGTGAAGCAGGTGCGCCCATTCCGCGTTGGACAGGACGATCCCGTGCTCCGCGCCTCCGGCGCGCTGAGGGATCGCGGAAAGAACCAGCGTCTCGGCGCCGAGGGCGGACAGCCACTGCGCGTGTCCGTCGATGTGGGCGAGCTCGGCGCCGCGGATGTCGTCGTGATGAAGGATCGCATCGACCTGTCCGGCGACAACGCCCAGACGATGGCGCTTGATGAGCCGCTTGGCCTGGTCGCTCCGATCGGGAAGAAATCCCGTCGGTCCCGCCGTTATCACGCCTTCGCCCACCGCCGCCGCTTCGGAGAGGACCCGCTCGGGGTCGAGCTGGTGTCCCCAATCGGGGATGTCGCTGATCCCCCAGCAGACTGGCGAAATCGCCAGGCGGTGCGTGGCACGTGGTGACCTCATACCAGGGAAGGTTCGGGCGCGTCGAGCAATCACCGCGCAGAGATTAACCTTCTCCTCAATGCCCGCATCCCCCAGGCTCGAGGTCGATCTCAGGCCTGCGACCCTGGACGACGTTGGGGTCGTCGCCGACCTTGAGGCAGCTCGCGATCCGGAGGATCCGCGCGATCCCCAGATGATGCGTTTCTGGTGGACCGGCGGTTCGTTGAACCAGGTGTCCATGCGACTCGTCGGCCTGCGCGAGGGCGCCGCGGTGGTGTTCGTGGGGGCGAATCACGAGCGCTGGGAGGCAAGCGCGGGACGATTCGGCTCGGTCCGGGTCGTGCTCCGCTCCGACGTTTGGTCCGAATCGGACTACACGCACCTGATCGGTAAGGCTGAGGACTGGCTCAGATCAGAGGGTGCCGAAACCACGGTCGCCAGAGTCAGCGAGGATTTCGCACACGAGCTCGAAGCTTTGCGCCGGATCGGCTACCGAGAGGTGCGCCGGCAGAACCTTTCGGAGCTCGACCTGGTCGCCTATCGCGACGAGCTGCTCGCCGCCGCTGGGCAGCAGCTCCGGCTGATGCAGGCCGAGGGCGTGTGGCTCCTCACCCTCAGCGGCGATGCGGATCCGGACCGCATGACGAAGCTCTACGAGATGATGGTCGCCGCGGAACAGGACATCCCGAGCACCATGCCGATCCCCACACAGCCATTCGACGAATGGATGCAGGCCACCTTCGACGATCCGGGCACCCGCGACGATCGTTTCTGGATCGCACGAGACGGCGATGCCATCGTCGGCATTTCAGTGCTCCTGTTCCCGCCGGTGCGCGGTTTGCCCTGGACCGCGTTCACGGCAACTTCGAAAGCGGTGCGAGGCCGCGGCATCGCGCGCGCGTTGAAGTATCAGTCGATCGCCCAGGCGATCGAGCTTGGATACACGCGGGTGAGGACGGCCAACGATGGCGCCAACGCGCCGATCCTTCACATCAACGAGGCGATGGGCTACCGGCTGGTGGTGCCCTTGATCGAGCTTCATCGGAGCCTTGAGTAATTCGCCATGACGGATGAGCACTACGGGGTCAGGGCGCTGCCCGAGCTCTACCGCGAATGGGCCAGCACGGGAATGGTGGCCAACATCGGGACCCGAATCGTCGAGGTCGCGTACGGCAAGCTGGTGCTCGAGGGAAACATGACCGGCGAATCGCACGGGTTCCCGACCTCTCGCGGCACGATCATCCACGGCGGGGCGATCGCCACGCTTGCGGACGAAGCTCTCGCGTCGGTCGCCTTCACCGCCGCGGAGGACGGCGAGACGACGGTCACGGCGGACCTCAAGGTCGACTTCTTGAGGCCGGCCAAGCCGGGCAGGCTCCTCGCGCGCGCCACCGTTCGTCATCGCACGCGCAGGCTCGCCTTCTGCGAGGCCACCGTCGAGCAGGACGGGGGCCCGATCGTCGCCGAGGCGCGAGCCGTGATCGCTTACGTGAAAGCCTGAGCCTCAGGACGGGGTGATCGAGGGCAGGACGCTTGTCTCCCAGTGGATGCCGCCGTCGCTCGTATTGACGAGCACGGCACGCGTGCCGGCCATCGCGCCGAACCAGGCGTGCTCGGCGTCGAGCACCTGGAGCGAACCCGGCAGAGGCTGGGGCACCCCGATGTTCCGGTACGGCGTCCATGTCGTGCCCCCGTCCGAGCTCGTCGACCAGGCTCCGGAACCGATCCACCACCAGCGCTGGGCGTCCGAGTAGCCGATCGCACCCGGCGCGCTGGGCGGCGCGATCACGCTCCAGGTCGAGCCGCCGTCGAGCGACCCAAGCTGGACCTGGTTGGGCGCCTGGACCTGCACCGAGGACCCGCTCCTGTTTTTGGTTTCGACTGTCGTGAAGTCGGACTTCGGGATGGCAGCGGCCATCGTCAAATAGACATACGTCACCGGGACTCCACCGTCGAACGTGCGGACAGTCAGCGGCGGGTAAGCAACCACGCTTCCACCGACACCAGACCGGCCGGAGGTTGGCGCGAAGCTTGCCACCGTGGCGATCACGCCGATTCCATGAGTCGGCTGGGCGGCGACGAAGAACTCGCCCGTCCCCGGCCATCCGCCGGGTGGCGCCGGCAGCGGAACCTGCCGCCAGGTCGCTCCACCGTCGACGCTCTTGTACGTGTAAGGCCGTGACGACAGGCTGCCCAACCATCCCACCTGTCGGTCGATGAACTGAACTGCGTAGGCCTCGTCGTTCGCCACCACCGGCGATCCGAGGTTGGTCCATGTGGCTCCGCCGTCGACAGTCCGGACGAGCTCGGCTCCACTTGGAACATTCGGCGTGCTCACCAGCAGCCAGCCATGCGTGGGATCGACATACGACGCCGCCGAAACCGACGAGAAGTACGCGACGCCGCTGAGTACCGGTCTCGAGGACCATGTGCGGCCGTCGTCGGCCGTTCGATCGATCACCGGCTGGGGTCCAAGCACCGCAACGATGCCCTGCGCGGGATTGAAGAAATTGACGTATAGTCCGGCACTTCCGACCTGGCCTCCCAGCTGGCGCGTCCAGTGGTTGCCCGCGTCCGTCGTACGCATGATCGCGAAGCGACCCGAGTCGAAGGTCGCGGCGAACCACCCCGTTGTCGGGCTCACGAAGTCGACGGCCACCAGCTGGTAGGCGGCAGGGACAGATGGTGCGGCAGGAGCGGCCGATGGCCACAGCGACGGCCGCAGGTAGGCAACCCCGGCGAGGGCGATCACGAGCACGGAGATGAAGATGAGGCTGAGCGCTCGTCTGGCACGGGCCGGCTTAACCTGCGGGTCGTAATCGGCCTCCGGTTCTTCTTGTCCCATCGGTTGCGGCCCTCAGCTTAGGGCGGGTTGGGCACGTTGACCGGGCTCCAATGCAGGCCCCCGTCGGCGGTGGTGGCCAGACCCGTCCCCTGAGGAGGGGTCGAGTTGGGGGCGACGACCATCTGAGCCCAGGCCTGCTTCGCATTCAGAATCTGGGGCAGGTAATCCCATGCGTCCAGCTGCTGGGCAACCTGCTTCCATGTCTGGCCCGCGTCGGATGTCTTGAAAAGGGTTCCGTAGCGCATCGCCCACCAGTGGACGGTGTCCTGGAAGATGAAATCGGTGTAGGTGGTCTCTCCAGGCGGCGGGGGAAGGCGGCGCCAGGTGCTCCCGCCGTCAAACGAAGTCAATCCCAAAGGGCTGCCGTTCAAGTCGATCACCACCGCCAGCACCCCAGCGCCGGGCAGCAGGTACACGGTGGTCTCCAACAGGGGTGCGCTTCCCTCCGCAAATCCGCCGTTGCCGGAGGTCACCGGCAGCGGGTGGGCATGCCAGGTGACGCCTGCGTCGATGGTCGAATAGATCATGGATTGCGCGGCAGCCCCGCCCATCCATCCTTCGCTGGGCCCGCGAAAGACGACCTCGCTGAACCCACCCTTACCCGCAAAAAGGAATGCGGGTGGTTGGGGTAGAGCGGCCCAGTGGTCGCCGGCGTCAGAGGTCGAGAACAAGCGGGATTCGGAGGTTCTTTGATCGAGCGATACAAGCGTGCCGAGGATCCAGCCGTGAAGCCGGTCCGAGAAGAACACAGAGGAGTATGAGAACGTCGGCACTGCCAAGGCTGTCCAATGGGCGCCTCCGTCCCGGGTGCGGTAGACCGCTCCAGTACCGCCCAACTCGATGAGTCCGTTGTTTCGATCGAAGAATTGAATCTTCAAAGCACCGGCGGTCGGCGAGCTGGCGGACCCTGAGAGCTGACGCAGCCAGTGCCTTGCCGCGTCCGTGGTCTTGAAAACCCAAAAACGCGGCGCGGCACTGGACCCGTCCTCCACCAGCGCCCACCCCGCCGTCGACGTCAAGAAGTCATACGCGACCAGGTAGCGCTCGGGGAGAAGGGGCGGGCCGGCCGGCGTCACCGCCTTCGGCACCGGATGCAGCGTGGGAAACCGAGGATACACGTAGATGAGACCGACGACCACGATCGCCGCCAGCGCCCCCGCCATGAGCGGCAGCGCGCGCGCGGCGCGTCGACTCAATCCGGCGGTCGCGTCCAAATCGTCCGAGATGGATAGATTGTGGACTCAGATGGTTCGACCGGCGGAGCTCGACGATGCGGCGGGGATCGCGCGCGTCCACGTGGCCACGTGGCGCAGCGCGTATCGCGGGCTGCTGCCAGACGATTTCCTGGCTTCGCTGAGCGAGCCGAACTACACCGAGCGGTGGAGGCGCGTCATCGGAGAGGGGTTGAGCCGCGTGTTCGTGGTCGACGAGACGGCGGGAATCGCCGGCTTCGCGTCGGGTGGCCGCGAGCGCGCGGGAGAGACCGGGTTTGCCGGCGAGCTGTACGCCCTCTACGTCCTCGAGGACGTCCAGCGGCGCGGGCACGGCCGCGAGCTGGTGCGCGCGGTGGCAGGCGCGCTGCGCGAGATGGGCTTGCCGGACATGATCGTCTGGGTGTTGCGCGACAACCCGACGGCGCGCAGGTTCTACGAGCGGCTGGGCGGCAGCTACGTTCGATCGCAGCCGATTACGTTCGGATCAGCGACGCTCGAAGAGGTGTCGTATGGGTGGCCTGGACTGGACCAGATTCGCTACTGAGGCGGTGAGAGCGGCGACTGTCCGAAATCGAAGCAGTCTTCCATTCCGTCTGACGCGGCGGTGCGGGCGTTGAGCGACGGCAGTCCGAAGTTGACCTCACAGAAACGGACGAGGCTCACGTGGGAGTGCTGGGCTTTCGAGATGTATCCCTTTCGCGCGTAGGGGCTGAGCACCAGGCACCCCACGCGGCCGCCGAAGCGGAACTGTGTTCCGTCTGTCCACTTCTCCACCTCGGGCGGCGTGACATGGTCCCACCAGCCGCCCCAGTCGTCCCAGGTGACGAACACGGCCACCTGCCGCCAGAGTCCCGCTGCGACGACCGCCTGCACCTGGCTCGCCGTCCATTCGCTACCCCTGGTCACGTTGCCCGCCCCGAACTTACGCTCGGCCGCCGTGTCGGCGGGATGTTCGCTCAGGGTCCCGTCCGAGTAGAGCCATGACACCGACGGAAGCTTTCCCGCGGAAGCATCGGCTGCGAACTGCTGCCAGGTCCTCTGCTTGCCGGCTGTGTACTTGATGAACTCGAAGGCGTAGCCGCTGTAGTTGCCCCACGTAAGTCCGGCGGCGTCTAGCTGCGAGGGGAGCGACGGCTGGTCGTAGAGCGGCGGGCCGGGATTCTTCCGGTAGCTCCGCGATGGATTATTGATGAGAGGTGAGTTGGCCATGATCAGCATGAGGTGGTTGGGCGTCGAAGGTCCGGCCACGTCGGTGTAGTAGTTGTCGCAGAGCGTGAACTGGTTCGCGTAGCTCCAGTAGCGCGGGATGTCGCCCTGCTGGAACTCAACACGCGGCGCGGTGGTGTCGCGGCTCAGCCATGCCGCATGGCGGTGGTCCGGATCGTTTGGTGGTGGGTTCGGGCTGTGCGCCATCGAGGCTCCATTGCCCCCCGGAAACATCCCGAAGTAGTTGTCGTAGCCGTGATTCTCCTTGACGATGATGACGACGTGCTTGATCGGCGTCGTCACACGCACCGGCCCGCCTTGTTGGACCACTCGAGCTGCACCGTGTAGGCGCCGAGCTGCTTGGTCTGCCACGCACAGATGTCGCCGATCTCTCCATTTTGGTCGTCATACCAACCCTGGCCGGGAACCGGGTCGGTGATCGCCTCGCAGAGCTCGTGCGAGCTCGTGGAGGTCAGCGCGTCCGCAACGGAGAGAGCACCCGTGCACCCGGCGCAGTCCGGGTACGGCATGACCGCGTAGAAGATCTGCTCGTTGATGTCGCTGTGATAGCCGCATAAGTTGGAGCATGAGGTGGCGCCGTCGAGCGAGATCGTGACGCCGGGCGGGAGAAAAACGAAGTAGAGCGAGTTCGGCGTGGGCTGCGGCACGGCCGAGTCGTTCGAGATCTCCTGCTGGATGAGGGCCTGGATATCCGCGTCGGCGATCGCGCCCGGCGGATCGGTGCTCAAGATGACCGCGCCGGTGCGAGACCCGTGAACGATCGACATGCCGGCCACGCTGTACTCGCCGAGTTGGTCGATCAGCGAGCTGGCGAGGACGAAGTCGAAGAACTGGTTGACCTGCTGCACGAGCGCGGCCCGCGGTCCTGCCCAAGCGGTCCCCCAGAAGAGCGTGAACACCTGGACCGCCGGCAAGAGCGGCCCGCCCCGATAGGTGAGCTGCGCCGCGGTGACAGGCGCGGCAAGCGCTTCACCATGTAGGGGAACGATCTGGATCGGATTCACAGCGGCCATGTTCAGCGCACCTCGGTTGCGGTCTGAGTGCGAGCCCCCCGCGGTCGCAACGCCACGCTCGCTCCCAACAAACATACGGCGGCGATGGCGAGGAATGCGTAGGTCGGGCTGATCGCGAAGAGGGCGCCGCCGGCAAGGGCCCCGACGATCTGGATCGAGACCTGCACGGTCTGGAAAACGCCCTGGGTGCGAGCCTGTTGACCAGGCACCGCAGCCCGGCTGACCTCGGCGATGAGGCTGGGGCCGCCTGAGATCGTCAGAGCGCCCTCGATGAGCCCCAAACCGATCAACCAGGGGACCGATGCGATGAACGGGTACAGGCTCGCGAAGAAAGCGGTGCCCAGGAGCGCGGCGATCACGAGGCGGCGCGGTCCGAACCGATCGCCCAGCGCGCCTGCCTGAGCGCTCAGCAGCGTGGCCGGTACCGCGAAAGCGACAAAGGAGATACCGACTGCCAGCGTGCTGGCGCCTCGGTAGGTCATGTACAGAGGCCAGATGGTGTCGAAGGATCCGATCATGTAGGACGTCCCCGCGCCAAGCATGATCAGCGGCACGAGCTTCCTGATCATGTGCAGCGCCCCGAGCGGCACCTCCAGCATCGGCTCTGCGCGCACGTTTGGCAGAAATGCGAGCGCGATCGTCGCGAGCCCACAGACGCACGCCGAAACCACGAAGACCGCGCTCAGATTGAACAGCGCGATGAAGCCGCCGATCGCGGGACCGACCAGCATGCCAGCCATCATGGTCGACTGCATGAACCCAAAGGCGCGCCCGCGTTGGTTGGGTGGTGTCACCTGGGCGATGAGGCCATTCGCCGCCGGCCAGTAGGCTCCCGATGCGGCGCCGTGCAGGAATCTGACGGCGACGAAGGCCGGCAGCGGCAGCGGCAGGAGGTAGGCAAGGTAGAGCAGCGCGTACGCGCCCATCGCGCCGAGAATCACCGGCCGCGTGCCCCATCGATCGGCGGCCCAACCCGCGGGATATCGAATCGCCGCGTTGGCCAGGAGGCCGGCCGCGAACACGGCCCCGACCAGAGCGGAAGATCCACCGCGCCGGCTGATGAAGATCGGCAGCAGCGGAAGGAAGAACCACAGACCGATCGCGGTCAGAAGGTTTCCGGCATACAGAGTCCACAAAGTTCGTCGGTGCATGCGTATCCGGAATACTTTGGCAGAGCAGTGACTAGCGACCGGATGGGAGAGGTGGAATGGGACTTGATCCCTTCATCACCTCATTCCGCTCACATGCACATGGCGCTCGACGAGGTGCTACTCGAGCGCGTGGCCGCCGGGCTGCGGCGCCCAACGTTGCGCGTGTGGGAATGGATCGAGCGTGCGCTTGTCATAGGCTCGCATCAGTCGGTGATCAACGAGGTGGATGTCGTCGCGGCGCGCGAGCTCGGATTCGTCGTGACCAGGCGCATGAGCGGAGGCGGCACCATGCTGTGCGAGCCAGCTCGCACGATCACGTACTCGCTGTACCTACAGGATTCGGTCGTCGCCGGCATCTCGTTTCGCAAGTCATATGCCCTGCTCGACGGCTGGGCGGTGCGAGCGTTCATCGAGCTTGGCATCCCGGCGAGCTATCGGGAGATCAACGACATCATCTCGCCGCGGGGCAAGATCGCCGGGGCGGCGCAGGCGCGCCGGCGCGGGTTCGTGCTGCACCACACGACCATGGCCCACGAGATGGACGTCGCTCTGCTGCCGCGCCTCGTCCGGGTCGGCCGGCCACCGATTACGGCGACCGGCGTACGCAGCGCGGACAAATCAGTGTCGCCGCTGTCCTGGTTCACCTCACTTTCGTGCGCGGAGGTGGCGCGAAACCTCGAGCGGCATTTCTCGAGCGAGTTTCGCGTCCATCCCAGCAAAGTCACGCCCGAGGAGCTCGACGCGGCCGATCATCTGGTCTCCGCGAAGTACGCAACGCCGGCCTGGATCAACCGCTTACCCTGACGCGGCCCCCCAGGCGTCGACGAGCTCCGCGCTCTGCTGGACGTGCTCGCGATAGTGGTCGCGCAGCCACTCGACGATATCCTCCGGGCTGGTCGGATAAGGATCCTGACCTTCGGCGTAGACAACGGCTGCCTTGCGCGACCAATCGCCCTGTGAGATCCGGCGCGCGGCGCCTGCAACAGCCGCATGCAGACGCCCCATCTCGTCCAGGGCCCTGGCCCTCTCGCCTTTCCCCAATCCCACTTTTGCCTTCTGGCCCGCGGCATCGCCTTCGCCGGGTGAGTCCTGCGGACCAAGCTTTTCGAATTTGCCGGCGATGATGCCGTCGAGGACCCGGCGGTAGTGCGTAAGCACCCAGTTCACGTGGACCTGGAGGCCTCCGAGTGCGTAGTCGTCACCGGCCTTCAGGTAGGCCAGGGCGCCATCCGGGACCTGCGCAAACGCAGACTCCCACTCCTTCCGGGCGGCGTCTAAGTCAGCCAGCGCGGCGTCGCGATTCATCAGCGTTGGGCTGCTCTAGCTGAAGAACTTGTGCTGCTGCAGGTAGGCGGCCGCGACGGCGTCCGCGTCCTGGTGGAGCAGCTCGACCTGCCCGTTCATCGTCACCAGGTCAGCCGTGGTCAGGCCGGCGTCGATCTTGTTCAAGACGGTCGAAACCTCAGAGGTCGCCACTGTCTGCCGGATGATCGGGACCACGTTGTCGGCGTTCTCGAGGTGCTTGTCGTCCTGGAGCACGACCAGCCCCAGCTGGTTCAGGTCGGCGTCGCTGCTGAAAACCAGGCCGACCTGGATCGAGCCATTCTTGAATGCGGCACGGGTGAGCGGACCATCGGTGTCAAGGGCCTTGAAGTCTTTGAATGTGATGCCGTAGGTGGTCTTCAGACCTGGCTGGCAAAAGGGACGGGTCGGGCACTCCGGACCTGCGCCCAGCACGAGCTGGTTCCCGATCGGGGTGAGGTCGGAGAGCTTGGTCAGGCTGTACTTGGTCGCGGTCGCCTTGGTCACGGCGAATGCGTTCTGGTCGACCGCCGCCGACGGGGTGAGCGCTTCGAGGCCGAGCGACTGCAGGTGGCCGTTGAGCTTGGCCGTGGTCGCAGTCACGTCGCCGGTCGCTTCGCCCGCGCCGCTGTTGTAGTACTCCAGCTCGGTGGCGGCGTATCCGGGATACAGGTCGATCTGACCGCTCTTGATCGCCGGAGCCACGACCTCGCGCGTCCCCAGCAGCAGCTTGTAATTGACCGTATAGCCGTCGTGAGCGAGGGCTTGCCCGTAAAGCTCCGCGAGAATGCTGCTCTCGGGAAAGTTGAATCCGGCGACGGTGATCGTGCCCTTGCTGGTGGTCCCGGGCGAGGTGGTGGCCCCGCAGGCAACAGCTGCCGTGACGAGCACGGTCAGGGCCGCAATGAACCACGTCGAGCCTGTTTTCCGAATCATCGAATCTCCTCCTTCCGGCGGCGGGTTACCCCGATCCAACCCCGGGGACCTGCTGATTCTTCCACTTAAGCCGTCTTAAAGGTTGTCCCCTTACGGGACGCGGGCGCCTTGAGCAGCCGGATCCCGCGGGGCACCAGCACCTGCTGCAGGCCCCACAGCGAAACCTCGGTGGCGAGCGCGAGGGCGGCCACCAGCACGGCGCCTACGACCATCACGTCATATTTCTGGGTGGCGTAGCCGTCGACGATGTACCGGCCGAGCCCTCCGCCCGCGATAAGCGCGGCCAGCGTGGCGGTGGCCACCACCTGCACCGCCGACGTCCGGATCCCGGCCATGATCAGCGGCACCGCCAGCGGCAGCTCGACCCGCATCAGCTGGGCGAGGTCCCGGTAGCCCATCCCGCGAGCGGCGTCCTTGACGTCGGGATCGACCTCGCGCAGGGCGACATAGCTGTTGGTCACCATCGGCGGGATGGCGAGCGCCGTGAGGGCCAGGATGATCGGTCCATCACCCAGCCCGAAGATCTGAAAAGCGACCACGAGGAGGCCGAACGACGGGATGGCGCGTCCGGTGTTGGAGATGTTGATGGCGAGGTTTCCGAAACGGCCGTAATGGCCGAGCAGGATTCCGACCGGCAGCGCGATGGCAGCGCCGATCACAACCGATTCGGCGGAGATCTGCACATGCTCGGCAAGGCGTACCGGAATGCCGTTGGACCCATGCCAGTGCGCGGAGTTGATGAACCAGCTCCATACCTGCCTCAGCAGGCTCATCGCGTTCTCGACCAGGGAAGCGTGAGCCGCTCGGCGCCCACCAGCCCGAGGTCGGCGGCGAACGCGAGGACGACACAAAGCGCCATGCCGACCACCAGCGGCGTGTGAAAGTTCTCGATGAGCCCTTTGTATATGAGCGCGCCGAGGCCGCCGATGCCGATGACCGCCGTGATCGTGATGATGCCGATGGTCGAGACGGTGGCCACACGCAGGCCGGCGAAGATGGCGGGCAAGGCCAGCGGCAGCTCGATGCGCAGGAGACGTGGAAAACGCCGGTAGCCCATCCCGTCCGCCGCGTCGAGCACGTCGTTGGGCACCGCGTCCAACCCGACCATGACGTTTCGGACGAGGATCAAGACGTTGTATCCGATCAGCGGAATCTCGGCGGTGGTTCCGCTCAGCCCGGTGTATGGGACGAGCGCGGCGAAAAGCGCTAGCGATGGAATCGTGTAAAAGCCGCCGAACACGCCGAGCACCGGAGCGCGGAGGTACACGTACCTATGGGCAAGCAAGCCGAGTGGCAGCGAGATGAGCAGGCCCGCCGCCACCGCGATGACCGTCAGCTGGACGTGATCTTTGAGTGCGCCGAGCACGTAAGGAACGTGCGTGGAAAGCCAGTCCCAGTTTATCCAGGGGTCGACGATGTCCAGGAATACCCGGCTCGCCATTCGATTACGGTAAACGACGCGGTGATCCGCTTGGAGAACGTCACCAAACAGTTCCCCGGCGGTTCGAACGCCGTGCTCGACCTGTCCCTGGACATTCCGACGGGCCAGACGTGCGTGTTGATCGGTCCCTCAGGCTGCGGGAAGACGACCACGCTTCGCATGATCAACCGCCTGACCGAGCCTGACCACGGTCGCGTGCTGATCGACGGTGAGGACACGTCGACCGTCGACCCTGCCCAGCTGCGGCTGAAGATGGGCTACGTCATCCAGCAGACCGGGCTCTTTCCTCACATGACGGTCGGAGAGAACGTCGGCACAGTGCCGCGACTGTGGCAGTGGGACAAAGCCCGTATCAAAGCGCGCGTCGAGGAGCTGCTTCAGCTCGTCGGGCTCGATCCGGCCCAGTATCGCGACCGCTATCCGCACCAGCTGTCGGGAGGCCAGCGCCAGCGGGTCGGTTTCGCGCGTGCCCTCGGTGCGGACCCGCCGATCCTGTTGATGGACGAGCCGTTCGGCGCGGTGGACCGGATCACCCGGGAACGCCTGCAGCATGAGTTCATCAACATCCAACGATCAATGCGCAAAACGGTCGTCTTCGTGACGCACGACATCGACGAAGCCGTGCTGGTCGGAGATCGGATCTGCTTGCTCAAGATGCAGGCGCAGATCGCGCAGTACGACACCCCGGAGCGGATCCTCACTCGGCCGGCGAGCGAGTACGTCGCGGAGTTCCTCGGCCGCGAACGGCTGGTGCGCCGGATGGCGGTCGTCCAGATCGATCCGCAGACGCTCGAGCGGCGCGAGCCGCAACCGCGCCAGGACGAGCCGCGGGTGCCACTCTCGAGCACGCTGAGCGAGGCCTTCGCCGCCGCGCTCGCCAGCCCCACGGAGCATGCGGCCGTTTACGACGGCGAGCGCTACATGGGGACTTTCACGGCGACTTCGTTGCTGGAATCGCTGCGACGGGCAGGCATTGATGGAGGGGAGCAGGTTGCCACAGGAATTTGACGTCGTCTGCCTGGGCGGCGGAGTCGCGGGCGAGGCGATCGCCGGCGGCCTACAGGGAAGTGGGCTTTCGCTGGCGGTGGTCGAGCGCGAGCTCGTGGGAGGCGAGTGTCCCTACTGGGGATGCATCCCTTCGAAGACACTCCTGCGCTCGGGCGAAACGCTCGAGGAGGCCGCCCGCGCCCGCGCCCTGGCCGCGTCGCGCGTGGAGTTGGACGTGGATTTTCCCAAGGTGTCCAAGCGGGTGTTGTGGATGGCACGCGACCTGGACGACGCCCGGCCGGCGGCGGCGCTGGAAGCGACGGGCGCCAGGCTCTTTCGCGGCGAGGGAACGCTGGTGGACCTGCGCACCATCGAGGTGGGTGGAGAGAAGCTGGTCGCGCGCAAGGCCGTGGTGATCGCCAACGGCAGCACGGCGGCCGTTCCTCCCATCCCCGGCCTGGACAAGGTCCACTACTGGACGAACCGCCAGGCCACCGTGCCGCGCGAGCTGCCGGCGACCCTTGCGGTGCTTGGCGGGGGCGCCGTCGGCGTCGAGCTCGGCCAGGCTTTCGCGCGCCTCGGCTCCAAAGTGACCGTCATCGAGGCCGGACCGCGCTTCCTGGGCCTCGAGGAGCCCGAGGCCGGGGCCGCGCTTCGACCGCATCTCGAGGCAGACGGCATGACAGTGATGACCGGCGATCCGTGCGTGGCTGTGGAGCCGCACGGAAGCGGCGTCATGGTCAGCCTCAAGTCGGGGGCGATCGTGGAGGCGGACCGCTTGCTCGTAGCGACTGGGCGACGCCCCAACGTCGAAGCCTGGCGTGCCTCGGGCATCCCGCAAACCGAGCGTGGGTGGCTGAAGGTCGATCCGGCGACGCTCGAGGCGCGAGCGGACGTTTACGGGGCCGGCGACATCACCGGGCTCGGCGGCTTCACCCACCTGGCCTATTACCACGGACAGATCGTGGCTCGACGGCTGCGTGGAGAGGACGCGAGGGCGGATCACACGGCGGTGCCTCGAGTCACGTTCACGGATCCGGAGGTGGCGTCGGTTGGCCTGTCGGAGGCCGCGGCGCGCGAGCGCGGGATCGATGTAGTCGTGGCGGCGGCCGACCCCGCGGAGACGGCGCGCGGCTACATCCACGACTTCCACGGCGGGGCGCTCAAGCTCGTCGCCGATCGCAAGCGCGGCGTGCTCGTCGGGGCCACGATGGTCACTCCGCGCGCCGGCGAGATCCTGGGCGAGCTGGTGCTTGCGGTGAAGGTCGGCACGCCAGTGCGCGACCTGGCCGACGTCATCCACCCCTTCCCGGCCTTCAACCGCGTGCTGGGAGCGGTACTTGGCGATCTCGCTTCGAAGCTCGCCTCGAAACTAGAGTGAAACGGGAGTTCGGCGGCCTTCTACGCGTTATCCCATCCGTTTCTCAAAGTCGGCGACAACACGTCGGGAGCCGTCCGCTTCCAGGCGTTCGTCACCAATCGCCGCGCCAGGTCCACTCCGACCCCCGCGAGCCTGACCCTGACCCACCCGTAACGACCCGTATGGGCGGACGGCGCGAACGTCTTGGGATCCATCTCGACCAGCCCGGACTGATCGTCCAGCGAAGCCTTGAGCGATACGTAGTCGCCGTCGACGGAGCCCATGGCGAAGATTCGATCTCTGACACGGAAGGTTGGCTCGCCCCATGTTTCGCGTTCCTGGGCCTCCGGCATCGAAAGGCACAATCGCCGGAAGTCTTCGAACCTCAATGGGCGACCACCTCGAATGTCAGGCGCGCCTTCAGCCTCGTGAGCGCAGCCAGCACCGGAGCTCCCAGCGCGAGCACCATCACGACGTTGCCGACCGACCGAAACGTGTCGTAAGCGAGCGACGTGAGCAGGTAGAAGCGCCCGAAATGCACCAGCGCGGTGATTGGTGACATGCCCGGCGCCCAGCCGAGGGTCGGGTTGCCGCGATAGACGGGCACCCAGTCGGTGATGTCGAGCAGGGCTCCGAACAACCAGCCCATGATCGCGCCGACGCCCGCGAGCACGACCAGGTCGCGCCAGCCCGGTGACGGGCCGCGCCAGTGGCCCGCCAACCCCGCGGCCACGCCCACCCAGCCGAGCGCGAAAACCTGATACGGGACCCACGGGCCGACGCCTCCGCCCGCGATCGCGGAGACGAGGATGGAGAGGGCGCCGGCAAGGAAGCCGAAGGACGTGCCGAAGACATAGCCGGCACAGAGCACGAGGAAGTAGATCGGGTTGAAGCCCCCGATCCCCTCGATCACCGCCAGTCGCAGGGCGGTGTCGATCGCCGCGATCGCCGCCAGGAGTGCGACCGCGCGCGAATCGAGCTCGCGCGTACCCGCCTCGACCAGGAGCAAGGCCGCCACACAGCCGATGCTGAGCGCCCATGCCGGCGTGTTGGCCGGCAGCCCGGTGCCGAAAAACGGCCAGCCGAAGAGGATGAGCCCCGCGAGCGAGACCAGGCCGACCGGCAACGCGCGTCTCATGCGGGTGCCGCGCGAAGAAGGTCCGACTCCATGACCTTGCCGCCAGAAACGGTGAGCACACGGTCCGCCAGCGCCGCCCTGAGCTGTGAGTCGTGCGTGGAGAGGACGATCGCCGAACCGCTGTCGCGCAGGCGTGACACCAGTCCGACGAGCGCGCTGCGTGCCGCCGCGTCCATCCCCCGGGTCGGCTCGTCGAGCAGCACGAGGCCGGGCCGGCCCGGCAGCACCGCGGCCAGCGCGGCCCGCTGCCGTTCGCCGCACGACAGGTCGCGTGGATAGCGGCCGGCCGCGGCGAGCAGGCCGAGCTCTTGGAGGATGACCTCGGGCGGCTCGGCATCGCCGGCTCGCTCGAGCGTGAGACTCACCTCGGACCGAAGCGTCGGGCGGTGGAGCAAGGCCGTCGGGTTTTGAGGCAGGTAGGCGATGCGGCCCGGGCGCCGCTCGACCTTGCCGGCCATCGGCGGCAGTGCGCCGGCGATCAACCGAAGCAGGGTTGTCTTGCCACCGCCGTTCGGACCGCTGAGCGCGACCACCTCGCCCTGATGGCCCGCCGCGTCGATCGAGTCCAGCACGACTCGCCCTCCGAAACCGGCGCTGGCGCCGAGCAGCGACCACGCGAGCGGACCTCGCGGCGATCGAGTGGATGCGTGTGTGGCCTGGCGTGGCGACGTGGACAGAGAAGGCCGCCCCGTGCTCACCGAGCCGCTCTCCACCGTGACCAGTGCGGTGGCAAACGGGATCAACCGCTCGAGCTTGTCCTCGGCGATGACGGCTGCACGACCCTGGTCGACGACGCCCTTGAGCGCGTCCAGCACCATCGAGGCCCCTTCGGGGTCGAGCTGTGAGGTGGGCTCGTCGAGCACGACGAGCAGCGGACGCATTACCAGCGCGGATGCGAGAGCGACCCTCTGGCGCTCGCCGCCGCTCAGCGTCCGCATGCTGCGCCCGGCCAGGTGAGCGACGCCGGCCGCATGGAGCGCCTCTTCGACCCGATCGGCCATCTCTCGCGGCGCGAGAGCGATGTTTTCGAGCCCGAAGGCCACCTCGCGGTCCACCGCGTCATAGACCGTCTGCAGCTCGGGATCCTGGAAGACGAAGCCCACGGTGCGGGCCAGGCTCCGTGTTGGAGTTGCGACGATGTCGTGCCCGTCGACCTCGGCGGCACCCGCTATGCGGCCGCCATGGAAATGGGGCACGAGGCCATTGAGGACGCGCAGCAGAGTCGACTTCCCTCCACCCGAAGGCCCGCTCACGACCGTGAGGCCTCCATCGATCACCAGGCTCACGTCGAGCAGCGCGGGCGCTTCGGCGCCCGGGTACCAGTACGAGAGGTGGCTCAGGCGCGCGATCGCCATGCCACGACCGGCGCAAACAGGAGGAGGCAGGCGCCGAGCGAAACGACGTCGATTGAAGGCGATGCGAGCGTCGGATATGGATACCACGCGGGTGCCCAACCGGCCGCGCTGGCGGCGATGAACACGATCACCGCTGTTGCGGATGCGGCGACCAGCAGCCAGTCGGACCTGCGTAATGGTGACGACTTGAACGCTGTCCGCGGGCCAGAACCGAACCCTCTCGCCTCCATCGATTCGGCCAGCTGGATCGAGCCTTCCACGCTGGTCAGCACGACCGGCACGACCACCTCCGCCCACGAGCGAGGGCCGCGCGGGCGCCAGCCGCGCAGGCGCTGCGCCTCACTGACCTGCAGAAAGGATGTGGAGACGGATGGCACGAGGTTGAGCGATGCGGCGATCGCGGCGCCGGTCCTCGAGAGCGCTGCCGGCAGCGCATCCATCACGTCGTGCGATGCCAGCATCAACGAGAAAGGAGCCGCCGCGACGATAGCCGCGGCAACGGTCAGACCACCGGATAACCCGGCGGCGAGCGCCTCGAGCGTGTAGGCCCCACCAAGGCCGGGAACAGCAAATGGCACCGTGAACAGCACCGTGGCGCCAAGGTGCGCCGACACGAAGTTCAAGAGAGTTGCGAACGCGGCGATCAGCACGACGCCCGTGAGCAGGCCTCGCATTCGATGAAGTCCGGCGCCGGCGGCCAGCGAAGCGATCGCGGCCGCCAGCACCAGGGCTTTGTAAGCCGGGTTGGTGGTGAACAGGACGATGAAGAGGCAGGCGGCGGACCAGGCCGCCACCGCCCGGGCGTTCAACGGTGTCCCTACTCCTTGGCCGCGGGGGGCGGAGCCGGCGAAGGGTCCGACGCCTGGACGTAGTGCCAGCCGAGCGCGTCTTTGTCGTGCAGCACCGCCTCCGTGTAGCCGTTCGACGCGGAGGTCCACTGGCCGCCCGACTCGACGAACAGCGCCCAGTAGGGCTGGTTCTGCGGGAAGCACTGGCTGTACTGAGCCGGCTCGCTGTCGATCTGGCAAACGGCCGAACCGAAGCTGAACTTCTGGAACTGGTACTTGATGCCGGACTTATCCATCAACGTCTGGCCGTCGATCGCGTCCGTGCTGAACCCGACGCACGCCTGAACCGTGGCGCCGGACAGGTGCTCGACCACGACGTACGCGTGGCGCGGCGCAGAAGCGTTGACACAGGTGCCGGCCGGCGATGCGGTCGCCGCAGACGGCGAACCCCCGCATGCGGCCACGACGATGAGGGCTAGGGCCAGTGTCGCGCTGGTCCCGATGAGGTGTTTGCGCACAGTGTTTCCTCCAGGCGGTCTGCCTTTCCGAACGCGCCGCTGAAAGCTGACCGCCAGGAGCTTCCGTGCCGTTGCGCGCGGACGGGTTTGCATTGAGGGCGTTCAGGTCTCCTGGCTCGCGGATCGCCGCCTCAGCCCGCCTTCCCGAGTCCTGTGGACTCAGTGGCGTCGTTTCGGCGGAGGCTCCCCGCTCACAGTTGCGCGACAGCTCCGGATTTGCACCGGATTCCCTTGGTGCCCTGGTCGAAATCTTAGCCGTTTACGGATGGCTGATCGGACCTGGTCAGCTTGAGATGGCCGGACTCACGGGTGGCGGGCATGGCGAAGTCGAAGCGGTCCGGCGTGAGGGCAAGCTCGACATCCGTGGCCGGAAACCCGGGCCACGTCCCGCTCATCAAACGTGCGTATCTCTCGGTGTCGCGAAGGGCCTGCAGCAATCGATTGGCGTCAGGCTTCTCGCCCCGAATGATCGCTTCCATGTAGCGCGCACACGCGTGGTCCTCCGGATGGTCGGCGGAGGCGATCAGCGTCAGTTCGGCAGGGTGCCTTAACAGGCAGGCTTGTACGGTCGCGCGGGCCACGACCAGACTGGCCGCGAAGATGTCCACGCCGTCCCGGACGGCGGCTGCGACCTGTGTTCCGGCGGTGGAGCGCTGGACGAGCACGCGGTCTTTCAGGTCGGTCGCGACGATCAGAGTCGGCGAGTTGCTGATCGCGATGCCCGGCAGTGGCAAGGCGTTCTCCTCGGCAGAGAGGACGGCTCCGGGAATGCTCGCCGCCAGGGCGCGACCTTCATCGGTCGTCGTGACGAGAAGGCACTCCCGCGCGCCGCCGGCCAGCGCATACGCGCTGACGGTGAACGACCTGAGGACGTCGATGACGACCGCGACGCCGCGTGCCTGCCGCGCGCCTTCGATGCCGGTTGCATGGATCACTTCCACGGATAGATCGTGAAGCCTGGCGAGGGTCGTAAGCGCGCCATGATATCCAGCAGTGTCAACAACGGGCGAGCCGCATCGTCCCTTTGGCTTCGAGCAGATCGCGGACTGCGGGTCGATGCGCGTCGTCGGTCTGCGCCTCGAGCCGGGCCAGAACGTCCCGGAGCACCGCAACGCGATTCCGGTTGCGCTCATCGTCACGGAGGGGCGGTTGCATTTCGATGACGGTGCCAGGTCAGGTGAGGTCGGCGCCGGTGAGATGCTCCTGATCAACCCTGGCGAGCGCCACACATATCGAGCCGAGATCGGCACGTCCGCATATCTCGTGTTCGCCGGCCTTCCCGGCGTGCGCAGCCGGACGTGGAGCCTGCGCCGGAAGTAGCGCTTCTAGAGCTGGCCTCCGGGGCCGGTGGAAGAGTTCCACGTGGCGATGAGGCGGTGGCCGTCATCGCGCAGCACGCTGAGCGTGGCCACGTCCAGCATCAGTCCGGCGGCGACGCTGATGTCCGCGCGAATCCAGGCGGCGCCGACCGCCCGAAGGATGTGGCCGTGCGCGAAGGCGAGGACCCGCCCACCTGTCTCCCCGGCCAAAGCTATGAAGGCCTGCGCACGCGCGTAGATCAGCGCTGGGTTTTCGCCGCCCGGCGACCCGTCCGTGTAAACCTCCCAGCTGGGGTTCGCCTCGTGGATCTGTTCGGAAGTCAGGCCTTCGTAGTCTCCGTAGTCAACCTCCTTCAGGAGGTCGGTGAGCTGAGGTTTCAGGAAACCGGCCAGCTCGGCGGTCCGCCGCGCGCGAAGCATCGGGCTGGAATAGACGGTGTCGAACTCGAGCGATGCAAGCCGCGGTCGCAGAGCGGCTGCCTTTTCTTCACCGCGGGGAGTCAGCGCCAGGTCGGTGTTTCCGGTGTGGCGCCCGCCGGCGCTCCACTCGGTCTCGCCGTGCCGGGCGATGTAGAGCTCGAGGGTCAGGCCGGTTTTCCCATCATCTCGGGGCGGCCCGAGCGCAGCGACCGGCTCGCACTCTCGATCACAGCGCCGGCCCGAACGCGCTGGCCGGGGCGGACGCAGACCAGGCCCACCGCAGCTTGCGCACCCTGCTGCTTGAGCGCCTCGTTGACCGCCGAGAGCACACGATTCGCGGCATGGGCGGTCCCTGCGACGTCGGTGTCGGGAAGGATCGCCAGAAGCTGCGGAGGCGTCCGCCCAAGGACGCCGGGCGTGTCCACGTCGCGCACCGTGCCGGCGAGGGCGGCCGCCATCAGCTTGAGCGCCTCATCGGCCGAGCCGGTGCCGTTCGCTTCGATCAGCAGGACGCCCAGGTTCCGCTGGTAGCGGTGTGCCCGAGCCAGCTCGTCCTCGAGCACGGGGCGAACGAAGCGATCGTTGAAGAGACCGGTGGTGCGATCGACTATATGAAGAGGCTCCGCCTGCGGGTCGTCGGTCTTGACGCCGCACGACGGACAGAACACAGCGCCGTGGGGCAGGGGCGATCCGCACGCCTGGCAGGTCTGTCCCTCCGGCCGGCGGCGGAGGAAGTCGCCAATCGGCATTCGGTTAAGCCTATCAGTCAGGTGATTTGCCTCTTAACAGGCAGGGTTGCCATTGGATTGCGACGCCAGTACGTTTGCGGCAGGCGTGCCGGTGGGGGAGGGCCGGAAAAAGAAGGGCAATCAGTTGGTCCCACCCCTATCGCCGCTTGCGCGCAGGGCCCGCCAGAAGAATGCGAGTTTCGGTCAGCCCACCGCGGCGGCCGCGGTTGTCAGCCAGCTTTCAGCCCAATCCGACACCGAAGCCAGGACAGGCTCGAGAGCTCGCCCGCGCGATGTCAGTCGATAGCTCACGCGTACTGGCGGGCCGGGGTCGACGAGCCTCTCCATGATGCCCTCGGTCTCCAGCTCTCGAAGCCGCTCGGTGAGAACGCGGTCGCTGATTCCAGGGATCCCCGTGAGCAGCTGGTTGAAACGGGCAGGCCCAGGAAGCAGCGCTTTGACCACTGCCCCGGTCCAGCGCTTGCCTATCAGCTCAATCGCGCGCTGAAAGGCGGCGCTGTAGTCGAGACCCCCTCCGACCATGGGGACAGATTCTATGCGCTATCGGAGGTCTTAGAAAGGCCGCACCGTCGGTTTTCCACAAGAAATTTTTCGGTCTCCAATTTTTGGGTCTGGGATAGTTGACCCCGGTGGACGTAACTGGCAGAGTCATAGTCGTCACCGGAAGCGCCAGGGGCATCGGTCGCGCCCTGGCGAAGCGCTTTGCGACAGCTGGAGCCCAGGCAGTGATCGTGGCCGACATCGACCTCGACGGGGCTTCAGGAGTCGCGCGTGAGATCGACGGAGAGGCGGTGCGATGCGACGTATCGCGCGAGTCGGACGTGAGGGACCTCGTCGAGAGAGTCGAGTCACAGTATGGCCGGATCGACATCTTCTGCTCCAACGCGGGGATCGCAGTCGGCGGTGGACCCGAAGCATCCAACGATCAATGGCAGCACATCTGGGACGTGAATCTGATGAGCCACGTCTTTGTCGCGCGCCACGTTCTGCCGGGCATGCTGGCTCGAGGGGAGGGATATCTTCTCGGTACTGTCTCGGCCGCGGGGTTGCTCAACCACGTTTTCGCCGCCCCGTACGGCGTGACCAAGGCAGCCGCCCTCTCACTGTTCGAATGGCTCTCGATCGCGCATGGGTCGCAAGGCATCCGGGTTTCGTGCCTATGCCCTCAGGGCGTCAAGACCGACATGCTGGCCGCCGAACGCAAGCTGGGTCTCAACTTCCTGACCGAGTCCGCATTGGAGCCGGATGCGGTCGCCGAAATCGTCCTGGAGGGCATCCACGAAGAACGGTTCCTGGTCCTTCCACATCCTGAGGTGGCCGAATACTTTCGTCGCAAGGCGGAGGACTACGACCGCTGGTTGAAGGGAATGCGCCGGCTCCGAGCCAGCATCGCGTCCTCTCGCTGAGTGCGCCGGCTCTCCGTTATCGCCGGCGCCGGCTTGATCGTCGTGGCGTTCGCGGCCGCGACTCACGTGGCGGACACGCGCGAGGGCCTCATTGCGGAGGTCGTCACGCTGCTGGCGGCCCTGGTCGGGATAAGCCTGCTCCTGTATGGACTGCTGGCCGGCGCGCGTCCGGCGCCAAGGCCCGCCCTCTCTCGTCCGGCGGCGCCGGTCAAACCGCCATCCGCGAGGGAGTTCACTATCGGCGCGGCCGGCCTGGGTTTGGCTGTGGTCCTGGTCGGCGGCCTGGGGGTAACCGCCGGATGGCAGTGGGCCGCCTTGGGCTCGGTGATGCTTCTGCCCATGATCGCCGGCAGCGCTTTTCTTTGCGGTCGATTCCTGCGCGCGCGCTAGGTCTTGCGATTCACGTTCCGGATCAACAGCAGGACGCCGATGGCGATCAAGATCGCGGGCCACGAGATCTCCCACGTGATGAATCCCGCGTTGTTGGCCAGCGCGATCATGCCGATGGCGATCAGGGCCAGGCCGAGGTAGGGTGGCCGGCTGGGTGCAGCCGGCTGAACCGGCGATGCTGGCGGCATGGGACTCCCTATCGCGCTTTCAGCTGATGTCGGAGTTGAGGCCTGCGCACCGCCTTTGCCACCGAGCTGATCTCGGACCTCTGCCCAGAGGCTCCGCAGATCTGCGCTCATCGACGCAAAACCCGTCCCCCCGGCAACAGCGCCATTGGCCGGTTCTGGCATCAGCAGCCACAGCAGAACGTATAGAAGGATGCCGAGGCCGTGGGCGAAAGCGAGCAGCACGAAACCGAGCCGCACCCACAGCGAGTCGACGTGAAAGCCTCCAGCGAGCCCCGAGCAGACTCCACCCAGGATCCGATCTTTACCGCGCTGAAATGCCGTGCCGGTCTGCTGCACGGGCCCATTATTGGCGCTCTCAGGTGTTGAGGGCGAGGATCTCCCCGACCAGGTAGAGCGACCCGCAGACCAGCACGTTGCCGTTGGGCCCCGCCAACTCGCGCGCGCGCTCGAGCGCCGCGGCCGCCGGCCGCACCGCGTAACCGTGTGCACCGTAGGTCTGGGCGAGCACATCGGCGGAGACGGCGTGACCGGCGGCGCTTCCCGGTTCGGTGAACACTGCGGCGTCCGGATTCAGGGTTCGAAGCGCGGCGAGAAGCTGAACCGGATCGCGCTCGCTGAGCATGGCGAAGACGGCAACCAGCCGTTCGCCGCCGATCAACCTGCGAAGCGTGGCGCCCGCCTTCATCATCGCGGCGGGATTGTGGCCGCCATCTAGGATGACCCGGGGTTGATCGGCAACCACCTGGAGGCGTCCCGGCCAGCGGGTTGAGGCGAGTCCATCACGGACGTGATCGTCGGTGACGGTGTCAAGCAGGTGTGCCGACGCGACCGCTAGAGCGGCATTGGCCGGTTGATAGTCGCCGACCAGCGGAAGCGTGAGATCGCGGTGCTCGAAACCCGGCCCGGCGACGTTCATGACATGGCCGTCCCATCCCCGCGACTCGGACTCGACGTGAACATCACGGCCGAGGAGCCACACCGGCGCGACAGCCCGGCGCGCATGCTCCTCGACGATTGCACGCGACGAACCTTCGCAACCGGTGACGACGTGGTTGCCCGGCTTGATGATCGCCGCCTTTTCGTGGGCGATCTGCTCGATGGTGTCGCCAAGATATTTCTGGTGGTCGAGATCGACATTGGTGATGACCGCCACACCCAGGTCGAGCGCGTTGGTCGCGTCGAGCCGGCCTCCGAGCCCAACCTCGCAGATCAACCGATCGATCCGCGGCGCCAGGTAGGCGAGCGCCATCGCAGTCAGCATTTCAAACTCCGTGGCCTGGCCCATCTCAGCCGCGATCGTGTCAAGCACAGGCACCAATGCCTCGAGCGTCGCGACGAATTCCGCTTCGCTGATAGGACGGCCGTTGAGATCGATGCGCTCCGTGTAGGAGATCAGGTGAGGCTTCGGCATGAATCCCACGTCGCGCCCCGCCGCGCGCAGGATCGCAGCCATGCAGACTCCTGTCGAACCCTTCCCGTTGGTTCCCGCGATCAGCGCGCCCTTGAGCCCTCGGTCCGGCGCGCCGATCCGGTCGAGGATCGCCCGCGTACGTTCGGTGCCGAGTTTCATCCCGAAACGGCCCTGCTTCGAGATATAGGCCAGCGCCTCGTCATACGTCAAGTGGGTGCCGGCTGTGATGGCAAGCTGCGCCAATTTTGACGGGCTGCGACTCTCCCGCCCGCTAAGGGCGGCGGCGCACCTCCGCCTCAAAGGTGTTCCTGATGAGCATCGCCCGGGTCATCGGCCCCACACCGCCAGGGTTCGGCGTCAACCATCCTGCGACCTCATCGACGCCAGGGCCGAAGTCGCCCACCTGGCGCCCATCCGACCAGTTGGTGCTCACGTCGACGACCGAGGCACCCGGCTTGACCATATCCCTGGTGATGAGGTTTGCCTTGCCGGCGGCCGAGACCAGGATGTCGGCGTTCTTTGTGTGGCTCGCCAGGTCCTTCGTCCTGGTGTGGCAGACCGTAACCGTGGCGTTGCGCCGCAGCAGCAGCAACGCGGTGGGCCTGCCGACGAGGTTGCTCCTGCCGACCACGACCGCGTTCGCGCCTTCGATCTGGACGCCTGCTCGGTCCAGCAGCTCGATGATTCCAGCCGGCGTGCATGGCTCGACGCCTCCATCGAATCCCAGCGCCAGAAGCCCTGCGTTGAACGGGTGGAATCCGTCGACGTCCTTCACCGGGTCGAGGGCCAGCACGACACGCGTCATGTCGATCTGCCGGGGGGCAGGCTGCTGGACGAGGATCGCGCTCACGGTATCGTCCGCGTTGAGACCAACGACGAGGTTCAGAAGCTCCTCGGTCGTGGTGTTCGCCGGCAGGCGGTGGTCCTCCGATTCGATACCAACCTGCCGTGCATTTTTCTGCTTGAGCTCGACGTACTGCATCGAGGCAGGATCCTCACCGACCAGGACGGTTGCGAGTTTCGGCCGTGAGCCGCCTTCCGCTACCCGTGCGGCGACGGCCTGCGAAACCTCTGCGAAGATTTGCCTCGCGACGGCCTTGCCGTCGAGGACGCGAGCGGTCACGGGCTAATTGTCGAGACTCAGCTCCTTGCGCGCCGCGTCCGCCACAACTCGCATCACCTCTCGAAGATCTACGCCGGTCTGGCGCGAGATCCGCCGGCAGTCCTCGTATTCCGGCGCGACGTCAACCGGCTTGCCATCCAGCTCCTTGACCTTGACCCGCGCGGAGCCGAGCGGGGTGACCACCTCGACCATTCTTCGCTGTGCCGTCACACGCTGCGCCGTGGTCATGCGCACGCCCATCGTCGTGGAGTGTCGAAGCAGGTGATCCGCCAGGCGCGCGACCAATTCTGGTGGCGACATCACGGTGATCAGATGGCCGGGCCGGCCCTTTTTCATCAGGGTCGGTGTGACGCTGACGTCCAGTGCGCCGGCCTCCATGAGGTCTTCACACAACGCCGCGATGAGGTTCGGCGCCATGTCGTCGATGTTGGTTTCCACCAGCGACACGCCAGTCTGGCTGTCGATCTTTTCGCCGATCCAGACCGCGAGCGCGTTGCCTGGCGTTTCGCGCGAGCCGATCCCATATCCGATCGACTGGAGGGACATCGCGGGGCGCTCGAATCGCGCGCCGGCGGCGAGGATCACAGCGCCGGTCGGGGTCACGAGCTCGCGGCTCTCATCGGTCGCCTCGAACACTGCCCCCGTGCCCTCGAGCACCCGGACGCTGGCAGGCGCCGGAAGTGGCATGCGATCGGTGCGGCCGCGAGGTGCGGGCAGCGGCGACGAGTAGACCTGCTCGACGTCCAGGCCGTGAAGCAACCAGAAGGCGCCCATCAGGTCGACCAGGGTGTCGGCGCCACCAAGTTCGTGGAGGTGCAGCTCGTGTTCGGGCACTCCGTGCAGGCGGGATTCGGCAAGCGAAAGCCGGCCGATGGCATCGAGAACCGGGGTCTTGACACCGGCAGGCGCGTCGGCCTGCTCGACCACCGCGCGAAGGGCCGGCACGGTCCGCTCGACCCTATCGACCGTCTCGACGAGGACGCGGGTGCCGCCCAGATGGCCGCGAGTCTCGTGCCGCACCGCGATCGTGACCTCGTCGCCAAGCCCGAGGGCTTCGACCGCCGCGTCGAGCAGAGCTCGATCGGCGCCGGCGTCGATCAATGCACCGAGCGTCATGTCGCCCGAGATGCCAGCAAAACAATCGAAATAGGCGATGGTCATGCGCGCGTCCTATTAATACGGACGGCCGCCGCAGCGATCGGCTGCATGCTCTCGGGCCGCTTGGCGATGCGCACAGAAACGCCACCAACATTGTCCAGCTGCAGCACCCGATCGGCGATCCGGGTGGCCAATGTCTCGAGGAGCTTGTGTGACTCGCCTTCGATGACTTCCTTCGCGATCGCGCGCACCTTCGTGTAGTCGACGGTATCTTCGACCCGGTCGCTGATTCCGGGCCGGCTGAGGTCGCAGTCCACCTCGATGTCCACCTTGAACTCCTGCGGTCGCTCGCGCTCTTCGGTCCGCACGCCATGGCGACCATGAAAGGACATGCCGTCGAGAAGGATGTGGTCCACCTCCCAATTGTGGGCTGATGGCTTGAAGCGCCTCGCGCACGGGCAATAGACTGGGGTTGATGATCAACACTGAGGTCGAGGTCCGGCCCGCGACCGCCGGCGACCTCTCGTCTGTGAACGACATCTACAACCAGTACGTCGCCGAGACGCACTACACGTTCGACGTCGAGCCGATGAGCACGGATGCGCGTCGAGAATGGTTCACGCATTACGGCGCGGACGGGCGGTATCGGGTCGTAGTCGCGGTTTCCGAAGGTCGGGTGATCGGCTACGCGAGCAGCAGTCGCTTCCGAGCGAAGCCTGCTTACGAGACATCGATCGAGACCAGCATCTATCTCGCTCCCGAGTCCGTCGGCCGGGTGCCGGAACGCGGCTTTACGAAGCCCTGTTCAACCTTCTCGAGGGCCAATACGTCCACCGCGCGTATGCGGGAATCGCATTGCCGAACCCGGCGTCGATAGCCCTCCACGAGCGCTTCGGGTTCAAGCGGGTGGCCCACTTCACCGAGCAGGGCCGCAAATTCGAGCTCTACTGGGACGTCGGCTGGTACGAGAAGCCGCTAGGCGCCGCACCCGACGAGCCGGCCGCCGAATAGGCGCACCCTGGGCGGGCGGTTCCGTCCCTTTGGCTTCCCTGCGCGCAAGCGGCGATAAGGATTGGACCAGCTGATTGCCCCAAGCCCGGCGCACCTCGAGACAGCCTGGATCGAGTTCAAACGGACGCCACCCGAGCTCGTTAATTTGGCCCAAGTATTTGACGCTGGATGATCGGTGTATGTATATCTGACCCGGACCATGGGCGAGCTGCGCACCAGTGGCGTGGCGCGACTCGCGCTCATCGAGCTCGAGCACAAGATCGCAATGCTCGGGGCGGAACGTGACTGGGTCAGCGCGCTCGAGCGCGAGATCACGGAAGGCAGGTTGGAGTGGAAGGCTGGAATCGATTCCGGCCATGAAGGGTTGAGGAGGAGACATGGCTCAAGCACGCACTAACCCGTGGCTGGTACTGGTCGTTTTGACCACGGGGTTTTTCATGATCCTGCTGGACACCACGATCGTGAACGTGGCCATTCCCGCGATGAGCACGGGACTCAGCACGACGCTGGATCAGATTCTGTGGGTGCTGAACGCGTACATCCTCGTCTACGCGGTTCTCCTGATCACCGCGGGACGGCTCGGCGATCTTTTCGGTCAGCGGACCCTGTTCGCCATCGGTCTTTTCGTCTTCACGCTGGCGTCCGCGCTCTGCGGGCTTTCGCAGAACGTCGACCAGCTCATCGCAGCACGCGTTCTCCAGGGGGTTGGCGGCGCGCTCTTGACACCTCAGACGCTTGCCATCCTGACCTCCCTGTTTCCACCCGAGCGCCGCGGAGCGGCATTCGGCGTCTGGGGCGGCGTCGCCGGCCTCGCGACGCTTGCCGGTCCCACCGTTGGAGGCGCCATCATCACCTACATCAGCTGGCGCTGGATCTTTTTCATCAACGTTCCGATCGGGATCGCCGCGCTGGTCGCTACCTTTGTGATCATTCCCGACCTGCGGCCTGGCCGGCACCACGGCTGGGACATCATCGGCGTGCTCCTCGCGACGGCTGGGTTGTTCGGGATTGTTTTCGGCCTGATCGAAGGCCAGCGATACAACTGGGCAGAGTTCTCCAACGGCGTCACCATTCCCGAAATCATCATCGCGGGCGTCGCCCTGATCGTGGTCTTCATCGTCTGGGAGAGATTCCAGCGGGAGCCTCTGGTTCCGCTTTCGCTGTTCGCGGACCGCAACTTCGCCATAGCCAATTGGATCGCCGCGGCCATAAGCTTCGGCATGCTAAGCCTGTTCCTGCCGATCACGATCTACCTGCAGTCGGTGCGCGGTTTCTCAGCGCTGACCGCGGGACTGACTCTGGCACCGATGTCCCTGACCTCTATGGTCTTCGCACCCTTCGCGGGTCGCCTGGCCGATCGAATCGGCGCCAAGTACATCCTCACGACGGGAATCTCACTGTTCACGGTCGGTTTTGGAACGCTGGCCATCGTCGCGAGCAGCGACTCGACGTGGCTGACCTTCCTCCCGCCCGCCATCATCGCCGGCGCCGGCATGGGAATGACGTTCGCCCCGATGACCACCCTCGCCATGCGCAACATTTTGCCGCGAGTCGCCGGCGCGGCCTCGGGCGTGCTGAACACGACCCGCCAGCTCGGGGCGGCGATTGGTAGCGCGGTGGTCGCCGCGATCCTGCAAAGCCACCTGGCCATTACCCTGCACGACCAGGCGGTGATCCACGCAGCTTCGCTGCCGGTTGCGTTCCGCGCCCAGTTCATTTCGGCGTTCAGCTCAGTGGCTTCGAATGGATTCGAGATCGGCACCGGTCAGAACGGCGCCAAGCTGCCCCCGGGCTTGCCACCCGCGGTGGCGACCCAGATCAGCGCGCTCGCCCACGACGTTTTCGTCACCGCCTACATCGACGCGATGAAGTCGACCCTAATCGTTCCCATAGTTTTCCTCGCTTTCACAGCGCTCACCACGCTGCTGATCAGGAGGAGGCCGGCGGCCCAGCAGGCCGAATCGACTCGAGACGAGGTCCGCGTCGCGGCGTGCTAAGACCCCTTAGAGGCGGCCGCCCGAGAGGAGCTTCAGAACCGACAGGAGCACGGCGGCGCCGATGAACGCGACGACGATGCTGCCCCAGAAACCCACTGTTCCACCTGCGTTGAACAGAGCGCCGAGCAGGTAGCCGCCGATGATCGCGCCCGCCACGCCGACCACGATGTCGGCGATGCATCCGAACCCGCGCCCAGCGACAACCCGGGCGGCGATAGCGCCTGAGATCAGGCCGACGATGATCCAGGAGATCCACGACCCGGGGTCGAGGTTGAGTCTCGAGGCGAGGAAGACGGCGGCGATGATCACGATCGACTCACCCAATCCGCGATCAACTGGAAAACGTCATCGCTTCCCAGGTCGTTGAACGGTTCGTGGTATCGCCCCTCGAGCATGTGGAGGGTGCTCATCGACCCTGTCCTTTCATGGAGCGACCTGCTGCTTGCCGGATCGATGAGCGGGTCGGCGGTGCCGGCGAGAACCAGGAACGGCACCTTGATCTGAGCCGCGCGCTCAAAGATGTCCACCGTTGCGTTCTGCCACTCGGTCCACATGCGGCTCGAGATCCTGTTGTGCACCAGGGGATCGTTGCGGTAGGCGTCGACCACCTCCGGAATTCGCGAAACGCTGCCAGGATCGACCTCGTTGTCCATGGCCAGGCGAGGCACGACTCTCGAAGCGAGGGGTGCCAGCGCGACCTTCCATCCAGGCGCCTTCAGCCTCAGCTTGAGCGCTGGGCTCGAGAGGATGAAGCGTCTGCTGTCGGGCAGCATGCCCGCGAGCACCGTGCTCAGGAGCGCCGCTCCACCAAACGAATGCCCGAGCGGTATCACCTCGCCATCTGCAGTGCCTTCAACCTGCCTGACGAACGCCGACACATCGTCGGTCCATTGCGACCACGAATCGACATGGCCGCGCTGGCCCTCGCTCTTACCATGACCTCGGAGGTCGAGCGCATAGGTGCCCATGCCGTGCCTGGCCATCCCTTCCGCGAACCGCGCGTAGCGGCCCGCGTGCTCGCCGAGGCCGTGCACGACCGCGAACGTGATGACCGCCCCGGGTTTTGGCCAGCCCCGGTATGCGAGTTTCGTCCCGTCCGCCGACGCCAGTGAACCGGCGCTGGCCACCGGGCTCTCAGGCACCGAGGTGGCCAAACCCCCTGAGAATCTTCAGCGCCTCTTGCTCGGCCTCCATCAATGACGGGGCGTAGGCGCGGATACCGCAAAGTGCATAAGCCCATTCCGGGCTCGGCGGGCCTTGCGAGTGAAGCCGGAAGGTCGGCGGATAGAAGAAGATGCGCTCGCCCTCGACCTTCTTGATCACCGGCCTCTTGGCGAGCACGTCCTCGAGCGCCTGCCCGGTCGGTAAACGGCCTGCCTGAAACTCCAACCGTCGCAGCTTGGCGAGCGGATGGTCCTCATCGTTCATCGACGTTCTGATGCCGTACTCGGCGCTCAGATCCCGCGTGAAGATCGCGATGATCAGCGCGTCAGTCTCGTCTCCGGCCATCTTCACGAAGCCGGCGGCCGTCACATCCGACTCCTCGTTGTGTAGGTGGCGGAAGTACTCCATCTCGAACAGGGAGCGCGAGTACGAGCTGGCGATCCACGGTGGATTGCAGCGCCATGTCCGGGCGCCGGCCAGTGCCTCGAACTGGGAGTGGACCCGCTCGAGGCGCTGCTCGGGAAGCTTCTCCAATCGATAGTGAAGGACTCGCTGCACGTTCACGATTAAGCCTACCGGTTCAGAGCGGGGGTCGAGCCGCCGCCCGCGCGCGCCGCATGGCCTCCTCCTGCCATGGCGGGGCCTGCACCTGGACGGCCAGCCGATCGGCGCCAGCGGCGAGCAGGAAGTCGCCGCGATGACCCGCTTCGAGAAATGCCCGCTGGCGTGCGCTGAGGTGAAATGTCTCCTGCAGCTTGGCCGCCTCGCCGGGCCGCTGTGCTCCAAAAAAGACGATCGCCGGGTTGGTGGCAACCACGGTTCCCTGGTCCGAGCTGAGCAGATCGCCGGGATTCTGGGTGGCGAAGACCAGCGATCCGTCGTATTTGCGAATTCTTCGCGCGAGGTTGACCACAAACCGGCGAATGGTTGGATCTTCGAAGAGCAGACCCAGCTCGTCGACCACGAGCATCCGGCGATGGTCCTTGCGCTTGATGCGAGCCCATAGGGCCTCGGCCAGCAGGAAATGCACGGGTGCGATCAACTCGTCGCGAAGCTCGCGCATTCCGAAAGTCACGATCGGCGCCTCGAGGTCGACGTTGGTCGGGGAGCTGAACATCTGGCCGAGACTTCCGTGAACCCAGCGCTGCAGGATGGTGGCCACACGCGAGCCGCCGCTGAGCCGGACTGCCACGTCGCGCAGAACGGGCTGATCGACCTCACCGTATGCCGTACGTACAGCGCTCTCGAGCAGCGCGCGCTCGGATTCGTCGAGTCCGCCGCAGATGGTTGCGCAGAGATCGACGGCGTCGGCGGCGGCGGGGCCAAGCCAGGTCTCATCTCGGCTGTCCGATGGCCGGAGGTCGAGGACGTTCAGCGCGAATCCGGAGCCCAGCGCCAGCTCCACGTCGACTCCGCCAACCTGCCTGGCCAGCGCGCCGTACTCGTGCTCGGGATCGATGACATACACCTGGACGCCCCGGCCCAGGGCGCCCAGGGCGAGCGACGACAGCAGGTAGGTCTTACCAGCGCCGGAGTGTCCGAAGACGCCGATGTTGGCGTTGGAGTAGCGCCCCTGGTCGAAGGGGTCGACGACCACGGGCGCTCCTGTCGCGACATTCCGGCCGACGACCAGGCCACCGGGAGCTTGAAGGTCGGGCTCGAGCCACGGAAAGAACGTCGCCAGAGCACTGCTGTCCAGGACCCGCTTGCGGGCGAGTCGGTCAATGCCGAGCGCCTGCGTCGCAAGGTAGCCGTCGAACATGCGCAAGGTGCAGGGTTGGATCTGGCAGAGCACCGCTCGGGCGGCAGACTCGACCCTCACCGCACCGGCCTCCAGCTCGTCACGGTTTGCGGCCGTGAGCGTCAGATAAACCGCCACGTGGAACGCCTTGTCCTGGCTGGATGCGAGCCGGTGCTGTAGATCCTCAGCATTCGGGAGCGCACCGGCCAGCAGTGGATCAGCCGACCCCGCGTTCTGCTCAACGAGCCGTGTCGCCCGCATATTGATCAGCTGACGCTGCAGGTAGTTGACGATCCAGGCGACCGGCAGTGGCGTGACGTGCCACGAGAGCCGCAGCTTGAGGCCTTGGGGTAGAAGCCGGAAGAGCCAGCCGGCCTCCAGGTCCGACCCAGGAAGGCGTTCGACGTACCAGGTCCGGCTGTGCCCACCCGCATGCTGGTAGCGATTCGCCAGCTCATCGCCGAAGCACGTGTCGGCGGTGGTGACTTTGACATCGAACTGCACGCCGATCTCATGCAGGGCGGGTTCAATGCGCCGGGCCTGGGTCTGGGACGTGATGAGTGAGGTTTCGAATCGGTGAGCGGAATCCGAACGGGCCAATTGATCCACGAAGGACATGTCCGCCCCGCGCATGTCATCGAAGTCGAGCGGAGGTGCCTGGGCGGAGGCTGGATTACCGGTGCCGGGCACCACATCGATGAGGACCTGTAGGGGGCCGTCCAGACCGTCCAGCAAACGGCGGTAGGAGTTGATCCAGCGCATGCGGTCGCCGTCGGCTGCGCCGGCAAAGCCGAGCGACCCTGTCCTGATCAGGGCGATATCAGCCCCTCCGCGGAACAGCACCGCCGGTCCACGAGGCAATACTCGGAACAAGCCGAGCTTCACCGCACACATCAGGCCGCGGCCCTAAACGACTCCTGCGCAGCTCCTGACGGCGAGTGCGAGGTGGGCTTGAGCCAGGGGATTTGCGGCCGCCGCGCGGTCCAGGCCACTCGGTGGGTTCTGACCGTGAAGAGCACGAGATCCACCGCCCAGACATCAGCCGGCGTGCCCCGCCACCGTCCCCAGGACACGATCACGCCAATCCCGATCACCACCAATGCGACTGCGCCGCGCAGCGCTGTAGGCCCCCAGGGCGAGGACCAGATGGCGAAGCCCGCAAGCAGCGCGCCGACCGCGTAGGCCAATCGCATCGGCGTGAGGCCATAGAGCAACCTGTCCTCGAGGTCGACGTCGAGTGGCACCCGTGCAGACATCCCAGGCACCGTACGGCGGAGGTGAGGCACAAGGAACCCAGGGTGTTAATGGCCTGGGTTCCTTAGAATCGACTCTCGGCTCCTATCGCTGCGTGCTCGCGTAGCTCAACTGGCAGAGCAGGGGACTCTTAATCCCAAGGTTCAGGGTTCGATTCCCTGCGCGAGCACCATTTGTGTGAGCACCATTTGTGTGTATTGATTCGGCTGAAGCACGACTGTGCAGGTTCGGCTGATAGGTCACAAAAGGCCTTCGGCTGATGCGTTACACACTTTCGGCTGACGGGCAAATCTGGCCGGCGGTTGTGAACGATTGAGATCACGTTGGCTGCCAGGCCGATGCAAGCCGCGCCCTGGTCGCGCTGCAGGTTGGCCGCTCCCAGCTCCCTTTCCACCGAAGATGCTCGTCTGCAGCAGGACGTGGCCAGGGCGGACACCGCTCTGATCGGAATGACCGCTGCCCTGTCAACGGGCGATCAAGGCGGTTACGACGCCCGGCGCATCATTCTTCAGCAAGCCTTCGCTGCAGTGGATGGAGACGCCACGGTCATCTTGAACGGCTGACACCAAAACGTAACCAGCGGCCGGCTGCCTGGATAGCCACCCACAGCGGGCGTACCCTACGCAGGACCTGTTCCGACGCGATAGAGGAGGCTGGGAGCCGTGTTGAAGAAGATCCTGCTCAGTGAGAGCGACATTCCTGAGCGCTGGTACAACATCCTGCCGGACATGCCGGCGCCCCCCGCTCCCTATTTGCACCCTGGAACGCTGCTGCCCATGGGCCCGGCCGACCTCGCTCCGATCTTCCCGCAGGCGATCATCGCCCAGGAGGTCTCGGCCGAGCCGTGGATCGAGATCCCGGACCAGGTACGGGAGATCTATCGAATCTGGCGGCCGACCCCCGTCTACCGGGCCGAGCGCCTCGAGAAAGCGCTGGACACGCCCGCGCACATCTATTTCAAATACGAGGGCGTTTCTCCGGCGGGCTCACACAAGCCGAACACCGCCGTGCCTCAGGCGTATTACAACGCCAAAGAGAACGTCAAACGGCTGACCACGGAGACCGGGGCCGGACAATGGGGCTCGGCTCTGGCGTTCGCCGGGGCTTTGTTCAACCTCGAGGTGACCGTTTACATGGTCAAGGTTTCCTACGAGCAGAAGCCATATCGGCGCGCGATGATGGAGACCTGGGGCGCGACCGTGCACGCATCCCCGACCAACCTCACGGCCGCCGGACGCGGCATCCTCGCCCAGGACCCGGATTCGCCTGGCAGTCTTGGGATCGCCATCTCCGAGGCTGTCGAAGACGCGGCGACCCACGACGACGCCAAGTACTCACTCGGGTCGGTTGTGAACCACGTTCTCCTGCACCAGACGGTGATCGGCCAGGAAGCCATGAAGCAGATGGAGATGGCGGGCGAGTACCCGGACGTGGTCATCGCATGCGTTGGCGGCGGCTCCAACTTCGCCGGGCTCACCTATCCCTTCATCGGGGACAAGCTGAAAGGCCGGCACCCCGCGACGCGTTTCATTGCGGCTGAGCCGGCCGCCTGTCCGACGCTGACCCGCGGCGTATACGCGTATGACTTTGGCGACGCGGTGGGCCTGGGCCCCGTCGTGAAGATGTTCACGCTCGGCCACAGCTTCGTACCGGACCGGATCCATTCGGGCGGACTCCGCTACCACGGTGACGCGCCATCCCTATGCATGCTGGTGGACCACGGCGTGGTCGAGGCTCGCGCCTACAAGCAGAACGAATGCTTCGCCGAAGCCGTGCGGTTCGCACGTTCCGAGGGCTTCCTTCCAGCCCCCGAATCTGCCCACGCACTTCGCGCGGTGGCCGAGGAGGCCGCCGCCGCCCGCGAAGCAGGCGAGGCCAGGACGATCCTTTTCGGCCTCTCGGGGCACGGACACTTCGACATGTCGGCGTACGACGCCTACTTCGCCGGCAAGCTCGAGGATGTCGAGCTCTCCCAGTCGCGGATCGACGCCGCCATAGAGGAGCTGCCGAGAGTACCCGCGATGCCCTGAAGGTTCGAGACGGTTTCGTGAAGGGCGACTGCAAGGCTCAACCAGATGTCGAGAACGTCGCCGCGTCTCCGACTAACTGGTGAGAGCGCCCAACAGGGGTGCCGAATCGAAGGAGTGAGGAAGTGAAGTACATGATCATGACGTTCGGTTCCGCCGAGGCCGGGCTCGAAGCCATGGGGAAGGAGTGGATGCTCGAGATGATCGAGTTCATGCACACGCTGAACAAGGACCTGAAGACGTCAGGCGAGTTCGTCGATGGACAGGGGCTCGCCGACGGAAGCCAGGCGAAAACCGTCCGCTTCAACAACGGTATCCCGGTTCCGACCGACGGACCGTTTGCCGAGTCGAAGGAGTCCCTGGTCGGCTACTGGATCGTCGACGTCGAGAGCGAGGAGCGAGCGGTCGAGATCGCCTCGCGGATTGTCGCCTTCGTCAAGGTACCCATCGAAGTGCGCCGGGTGATGGACGCACCGCCGGAGTTCTGAGCTTGCCACCGCGCATCGAGGACCTGTTGCGCGAGCTGGCGCCGCAGGTCCTCGGCATGCTCGTGAGGCGGCACGGCCAGTTCGACGCCTGCGAGGACGCGGTGCAGGAGGCACTGCTCGCGGCAGCGCGGCAGTGGCCGAAAGAGGGTGCGCCGGACAACCCACGATCGTGGCTGCTGACGGTGGCGTCTCGGCGCCTCGTCGACGAGCGGCGCAGCGAGGCTGCCCGGCGCCGGCGAGAGGAAACCGCCGCCGTCCTGGAACTGCCGGTCCAGGGTGAGACCACCGACCACGACGACACCCTCGCCATTCTCTTTCTGTGCTGCCACCCGTCTCTCTCAGTGCCGTCACAGCTGGCGCTCACCCTCCGGGCGATGGGCGGCCTGACCACCGCTGAGATCGCCAGGGCCTTCCTGGTTCCTGAATCCACGATGGCCCAGCGCATCAGCCGTGCGAAGGAGCGCATCAAAAGTGCCGGTGTGCCGTTCGGAATGCCACCGGCGTCGCAGCGAAGCGACCGGCTGCGCGTCGTGCTGCAGGTCCTCTACCTGGTCTTCAACGAGGGTTACACGACCAGCTCGGGACCCGAGCTGAACCGCGCCGACCTCACAACCGAGGCGATCCGGCTGGCGCGAATGCTTCATGAGCTGATGCCGGAGGAGGGCGAGGTGGCCGGACTGCTCGCCCTAATGCTGCTCACCGATGCCCGCAGAGCCGCCCGCGCCACCCCCGACGGCTCCATCGTTCCGCTCGACGAGCAGCGGCGTGAGCTGTGGAACGCGAGCCAGATCGAAGAAGGCGTCGGACTGCTCACTCGAACGCTTGGCAAGGTCCCTGTTGGTCCCTACCAGCTGCAGGCGGCGATCGCCGCAGTGCACGACGAGGCCCCGAGCGCCCGGGAAACGGACTGGCCGCAGATCCTGGCCCTCTATGAGGTGCTGGAACGAATCTCACCGGGCCCGGTGGTCACGCTGAATCGCGCGGTCGCGGTGGCGATGGTCAGCGGGCCGCGGGCCGGTCTCGCTCTGCTCGGAACTCTCGACGGCGATGAACGGATGGCCCACACGCATCGCCTGGAGGCGGTGCGGGGACACCTTCTCGAGCTCACCGGCGACCTTGCTTCCGCTCGCGAGTCATACCGCAAGGCGGCCAGGATGACCGCCAGCCTCCCGGAGCAGCGCTACCTCGCCCTCAAGGCCGGTCGCCTGGTCTAGCAAATGTATCCCGCACGATGGGATTGAAGGGCGCCCCGTGACATTGCAGGGCGCGCACGTGAGGCTCCGACCGGCACGCCCTGAAGACGTCCCTGAGCTGGCCAGGATCCGCGCCACACCGGAGGTCTTGCGGTGGTGGCGGGGAGGCGAAGACCTGGCCGCCGCGGTGGCCGAAGACCTCGCCGAAGAGGGAACTGAGACCTTCGTGGTCGAGCACGACGGTCGAGTTGCCGGCGCGATCCAGTGGCATGCCGAAGACGAGCCGGATTACAGGCACGCGGGCATCGACATCTACCTCGACCCGGCGGTGCATGGCCGGGGGCTTGGCGCCGACGCGGTCCGGACGCTGGCCAGGCACCTCATCGTCGATCGCGGCCACCATCGCCTCGTGATCGACCCCGCCGCCGGCAATGCGGCGGCGATCCGCTGCTATTCGAAAGTAGGTTTCCGCCCCGTCGGAGTCATGCGGAGATACGAGCGCGGACTGGACGGCACCTGGCACGACGGACTCTTGATGGACCTGCTCGCGGACGAGCTGATCGGCAATCAGTAGGTCCCATCCTCCTCGTAGGTCGCCATGTGCCCGTCTCAGCCTAACTGCGCAGAGCGCCGTCGCATAATCCCTGTGGTGGCCACGGCTCTCTCCCTGACGCATCTTGGTTCGCTCATGCGCGGCGTGCGCAGCGTGGACGAGGTCGGGGCGGACGAGCGCGCCGCCTCGCTCGCCAAACGCTCGATCAAGAAAGCGTCGAAGCTCTGGGCGCTGGACCTGGCCGTTCGCTGCATGGACCTCACCACGCTCGAGGGCTCAGACACGCCGGGCAAGGTGACGGCCCTGTGCGCGAAAGGGATCCGGCCGAAGCCGGGAGACGCGACCATCCCGTCGGTCGCAGCGATCTGCGTCTACCCGGCACGCGTTGCGGATGCCGTCGCGCACCTGAGTGGAAGCAACGTGCGAGTCGCGTCCGTGGCGACCGCCTTTCCGTCCGGCCAGAGCTTCACCTCGATCAAGATCGCCGAGACGGAGGAGGCAGTCCGCGCGGGCGCGCACGAGATCGACATGGTGATCGACCGCGGCGCGTTCCTGTCCGGCGATTACCAGCGCGTCTACGACGAGGTCGTGGCCGTGAAAGAGGGCTGCGGCAGAGCGCACCTGAAGGTCATCCTCGAAACCGGAGAGCTCGGCACCTACGACGCTGTGCGCCGCGCCAGCATTCTCGCTATGGCCGCCGGCGCCGACTTCATCAAGACCTCGACCGGCAAGGTGCAGCCTGCGGCGACCCTGCCTGTGAGCCTGGTCATGATGGAGGCGATCCGGGACTTCGTCCGCGAGACCGGACGGCCGGTGGGCTTCAAGGCTGCCGGCGGCATCCGCACCTCCAAGCAGGCCATCGCGTACCTGGTCGTGCTGTACGAAACCCTCGGCTCCGGCTGGATGACCCCCGACCTCTTCCGGCTCGGCGCCTCCACGCTCCTCAACGACGTGCTCATGCAGATCGACAAGGAACGCACCGGTGTGTACCAGTCCGGCGACTACTTCACGATCGACTGATGGCAATCACCAAAAAGCAATCAGCAGAGCTGGCCAAGCAGGTCTTCGAGTACGCACCCGCCCCGGAGGCGATCGACCACATCCGCATACAGCCGAGCTACGGCCATTTCATCGGCGGCCGCATGGTCGAGCCGCACAGCAAGAAGCGATTCCCCACCATCAACCCGGCGACCGAGAAAAAGCTCGCCGAAGTGTCCGAGGGCGACGCGGTCGACGTCGACCGCGCGGTCAAGTCCGCCGGACGCGCGTTCGATTCCTGGTCACGCCTGTCGCCGTCGCGCCGCGCCCGCTACCTGTTCCGGATCTCGCGCCTGATCCAGGAGCGCGCGCGAGAGCTGGCTGTGGTGGAGACGATGGATGGCGGCAAGCCGATCAAGGAATCGCGCGACGTCGACATCCCGCTCAGCGCCGCCCACTTCTTCTATTACGCGGGTTGGGCGGACAAGCTCGAGTGGGCCTTCCCCAACCGCAAGCCGCGCCCGCTCGGCGTCGCCGGCCAGGTCATTCCGTGGAACTTCCCTCTCCTGATGCTGTCGTGGAAGATCGCGCCGGCGCTTGCCGCGGGCAACACCGTCGTGCTCAAACCCGCTGAGACAACGCCTCTATCCGCGATGGTGTTTGCCGAGATCTGCATGCAGGCGGAGCTCCCTCCGGGAGTCGTGAACATCGTCACCGGCGCCGGCAAGACAGGCTCGCTCGTGGTCGAGCATCCAGGTGTCAAGAAGGTCGCGTTCACCGGCTCGACCGAGGTCGGAAAGCTCATCCAGCGCGCGCTGGCGGGCACCGGCAAGAAGCTCACCCTCGAGCTTGGCGGCAAGGCGGCCAACATCGTGTTCGAGGACGCGCCGCTCGACCAGGCCGTCGAGGGCATCGTCAACGGCATCTACTTCAACCAGGGACATGTGTGCTGCGCAGGCAGCCGTCTTCTGGTCCAGGAATCGATCGCCGAGCCCCTGATGGAGAAGCTCAAGCGCCGGCTGTCGACGCTGCGCCTGGGAGACCCGCTCGACAAGAACACCGACATCGGCGCCATCAACTCGCGCGCCCAGCTCGAGAAGATCCAGGGCCTGGTCGCCTCAGGCGTGGAAGAGGGCGCTGAGCTCTACCAGCCTGAGTGCCGGATTCCCGAGCGAGGGTTCTGGTTCCCGCCCACGCTGTTCACCAACGTGTCGCAGTCGTACCGCATCGCCCGGGAAGAGATCTTCGGGCCAGTGCTTTCGGTGCTGACCTTTCGTACGCCGGCCGAGGCGGTGGAGAAAGCGAACAACACGCCGTACGGGCTATCCGCCGGCGTTTGGACCGACAAGGGTTCGCGGATCCTGTGGATGGCGCAGCGGCTGCGGGCCGGCGTCGTGTGGGCGAACACGTTCAACCGCTTCGACCCCACGTCTCCGTTTGGCGGCTACAAGGAATCGGGGTTCGGCCGCGAGGGCGGCATACATGGCCTCGCGGCGTACCTGGATTTGAACTGATGGACGTTCGCAAGACCTACAAGCTCTTCGTCAACGGCGAGTTCGTCCGCTCCGAGTCGGGGCGCGCATACCGGCCGGATGGAAGCGTGAACGTCCCGCGCGGCTCGCGCAAAGACCTCCGCGACGCGGTGCGAGCAGCACGAACCGCATTTCCGGCATGGGCGGCGCGAACCGCGATGAACCGTGGACAGATCCTGTACCGGGCGGCGGAAATGCTGGACAGCCGCGGGGCGCAGTTCATCGGGCTGCTCGGCGGCGGGGCGAAGGCCCGCCGCGAGGTCGACCAGGCCGTGGAGACGTTGGTCTGGTACGCGGGGTGGACCGACAAGCTGCCGCAGATCGCAGGCACAGTCAACCCCGTCGCCGGGCCTTACTTCAACTTCACGCTCCCGGAGCCGACCGGCGTGGTGGGAATCGTGGCGCCGGGGGAACCGGCGCTGGCCGGCATGGTGCGCCGCCTGGCACCGGCCCTATGTGGAGGCAATGTCGTGGTCGCGCTCGCGCCCGAGTCGCGACCGCTGCCCGCTCTGACGCTCGCCGAAGTATTCGCGACCAGCGACTTTCCCGCGGGAGTCGTCAACGTGCTCAGCGGGCAGCGCCGCGAGCTGCTGCCATGGCTGGCAGCCCACATGGACGTGAACGCGATCGACGTGGCCGGCTGCACACTCGATGAGATCAAAGCAGCCGAGGTCGCGGCGGCCGACAACGTGAAGCGGGTGATCAAAGTCACGGCGGACGAGGCCAGCCCGTACCTGATCACAGCCTTCATGGAGATGAAGACCGTGTGGCATCCGATCGGGGTCTAAAATCTAAGGTAGATGCCCGAGGTGCTGGTACCCCACGAAGTCGGAGGCTCCGCCGTGACTTCGCGGGGACCCCTCCAGACCAAGCCGATCCCAGTGAAGACCTTGGGAGCAAGCGCGGACAAGCCCGCCACCGGCAAGCCGATGATCAGCTCAACCCGGATCGCTCGCCGGGTGCGGCAGCTCGGACGCCAGATCTCAGAGACCTACGCGGACATCGAAACGCCGCTCGTGATGGTCGTCATCCTCAAGGGCGCCACGGTTTTCGCCGCCGACCTCCTGCGCAGCTTGAGCATTCCGGCCGAGCTCGAGTTCGTGCGCGCGTCCAGCTATCACGGAGGCACCACAAGCAGCGGCCGCCTCCAGCTCGCTCACATGGTGGATGGACCGCTGGTCGGCCGCCACGTGCTGCTGGTCGAGGACATCGTCGACTCCGGACTCACCGTCAGCGCCATCACCAAGCGCATCCGGCGGATGGGACCGGCTTCGCTGCGCATCGCGGCGCTGCTCGACCGGCCGGCGCGACGCGTCGTCGAGGTGAAAATCGACTTCTGCGGTTTCGTCATCCCCGACCGGTTCGTCATCGGCTACGGCCTCGACTACGCGGGCCTCTACCGCGAGCTCCCGCATATCTATTCGCTGACCTAGAACACGGGCGCTCCGCCGTACCTCGCGTGGCGCAAGGCCGAGCTGCACTGTCACCTCGATGGCGCCGTGCGACTTGCCACCGCCGAAGAGCTGGCTCGCAAGCTCGACCTGGATCTTCCGCTGCGGATGGTGGCTCCGCCCGAGTGCCCGTCGCAAGCCGCGTACATCGGGTACTTCGGTGACGCGATCGCGGTCCTGCAGACAGCGGCCGCGCTGGAGCGGGCGGCGCTGGAGCTCGGTGTCGACTCTGCCGCCGAGAACATCGACTATCTCGAGGTCCGGTGGGCGCCGAGGCTTCACCTGCGCAACGGGCTGTCTGTTCCGGAGGTGATCGCGGCGGTGCTCGCGGGTCTGGCGGCGGCCCCGCTGAGTGCGGTCGCGATCGTCTGCGCCATGCGACACCACACGCCGGAAGAGAATGTCGCGCTCGCGCGCGAAGCGGGCCGTTTCGCGGGAAAGGGAGTCGTCGGCTTCGACCTTGCCGGCGATGAGGTGCGCTATCCGGCGGCGCCGCAGCGTCCGGCGTTCGAGGCGGCGCGGGCGGCGGGCCTCAGGCTCACGTGCCACGCGGGGGAAGCAGGCGAACCCTCCAGCGTCGAGGAAGCCCTCAGCCTTGGCGTGGAGAGGATCGCGCACGGCGTGATCGGGGCCCGGGAGCCGCGCATCGTCGAGCGAATCAGGTCCGAGGGCGTGGTGCTCGACCTATGCCCCACCGCCAACTGGAAGTGCAAGGCGATTCCGAGCCTCGCCGAGCACCCTCTGCCAGGTCTGGTTCGTGCAGGAGTGCGCTGCACCATCAGCACGGACTCGCGAACCGTCGCGGATACTACCCTCAGCCGCGAGTTCGAGCTTGCGTCCGGGATGGGCCTCAGCGACGAAGAGCTTCAGCGCTGCAACCAAGTCGCCTACGAGGCGAAGTTCGGCTAGTCTCCGGTGCCGAACAGGCGGTCGCCGAAGTCCCCCAGGCCCGGCACGATGTACGCCTTGTCGTTCAACCGCTCGTCCAGCGCCGCGGTGTAGACGACCACCTCCGGGTGCCGCTGCTCGAGCACTTTCACGCCCTCCGGCGCGGCCACGACGCAGATCATGCGGGGATTGCGTCCGCCCGCTTCCTTGATCAAATCCAGGGCCTGGGCTGCGGAGCCTCCTGTGGCCAGCATTGGATCCAGTAGCAGCGGAACCTTGCCGACCAGGCGCGGAAGCTTGTTGTAGTAAATGCGCGCGACGGCGGTGCCCTCATCACGCTCGAGCCCGATGTAGCCGACGCTCACACGTGGCAGCAGCTCCAGTACCGGGCCCAGCAATCCGAGGCCGGCACGCAGCACCGGAATGGCGACGACCTCGCGCTCGACTGTGATCGCGGCGGCTTCGGCCAGTGGCGTCTGCACTGTCCCGTGTCGCACCTCGAGGTCGGCGGTCGCCTCGTACAGCAAGAGCGTGATCACCTTGCGGGCGAGCACCCGGAACTCTTCCGGAGGGGTCGACCGGTCGCGCAGCCCGCGCAGGCTGTCGGCGACCAGAGGGTGGTTACTTACCTTCAGCGGCACGGTCGTGCTCGATGAGGCGTCGGACGGCATCCACCGCGACCTTCAGCATGCGATCCATGTAGGACGGGTCGAGGTGGTGGATCTCTCCGGCGCCCAGCTCGTCCACGCAGAGGTTGATCGTGCCCGCGCGCAGCTTCCGCAGCCGCGCGACCACGAAAAGCGTCGACGTTTCCATGTCGTTGCTCAGCACGCCGGCGCGCGACCACATCTCGAGCTCGTCGCGCAGGTGCGGCCGGGGCATGCTGTCGGGCACAAGGTCCGAATAGAGCGCGTCCACGCTGCGGATGATCCCGACGTGGTATGGCACGCCTGAGTCCTTCGCCGCGTCGACGAGCGCGTTGACCATGTGAAGTGAGGCCACCGCGGGGTATTCGAGCGGCACATAGCCATTCGGAGTGCCCTCGCTTCGCACTGATCCGAGCGCGATCACGAGGTCGCCCATCTTGATCTCGGGCTGCGCCGCGCCGCACGTCCCCACCCGGAGAAAGGTGTGAACGCCGAGCTCGCTGAGCTCTTCGATTCCAATCGCGACCGATGGGCCGCCCATGCCGGTCGACATGGTCGAGACCGGCACGCCGTCCAGTGATCCCGTGAAGGTGCGGTACTCCCGGCTGAAGGCGACCTCTTTGGCGCCGTCGAGATATTTCGCGATCATCGGCGTGCGCCCGGGGTCGCCGGGAACCAGCACGTACTCGCCGACCTCGCCCTTGGCGAGGCCAACGTGATATTTCTTGGTCGATGCCACTGCCGCGAATACTAGTCGGCCGTTGAAACGCCGTCCTTGTCGACCCGGGCCAGCACGTGCGGCGGCCGCTTGACCTCATTCGCGCCAAGCCGCCAGGCCTTTGTCAACCGCGACACGACCGATTGCGCGAGCTCTTCGGATCTCGCATGGATGACAGCGAGTGGAGCGCCGGCTTCTACCCTGGCGCCCACCGGCGCCTCAATGACGATCCCCGCCGCATGGTCGACTCGGTCTTCCTTCTTCTTGCGGCCGACGCCCAAGTCGAGCCCCACCAAGCCAACCTCGAGCGCGTCGATCGATTCCACGTAGCCGCCAGCCGAGGACGGCACCGTCAACTGGACCGGCGCCACGGGCAGCCCCTCACCGACCCTGCCGCCCTGGGCGGCGAGCATACGCAGGAAGGTGTCGAGGCCGGCGCCCGATCGCAGGGCGTCGTCCGGATCCGAGTTGACCTCGGCCAGCCAGCACATCTCGCGTGCGACGACGAGCGAAACCTGCAGCAGCTCCTCGTCTCCCTTGCCGGCCAGCGTATTCAGGGCCTCCTGCACCTCGAGCGCGTTGCCGACCGACCGGCCGAGCGGATTGTCCATCGCCGTGACCAGCGCGACGGTGCGGCGGCCCGCACCCTCTCCGATCTGCACCATCTCGGAGGCCAGCTCGATTGCGGACGCCACGTCGGGCATGAAGGCCCCGCGCCCGAACTTGACGTCGAGCACGATCGCGTCCGCGCCCGCGGCGATCTTCTTCGACATCACGCTGGAGGCGATCAGGGGCATTGATGGCACGGTCGCGGTCACGTCCCTCAGTGCGTAGAGGAGCTTGTCCGCTGGCACCATGTGGGGCGATTGGGCGGCGACGGCGATGCCGACCTCGCGGACCTGCCGGATAAAACGCTCAGGCTCGAGGTCTACGGTCAGGCCGGGTACAGACTCGAGCTTGTCCAGCGTGCCGCCCGTGTGGGCCAGAGCGCGGCCGCTGAGCTTTGGCACCTTGACTCCGCAGGCCGCCGCGAGTGGTGCTGCGATCAGGGTGACCTTGTCGCCGACCCCACCGGTCGAATGCTTGTCGACCTTGATTCCCTCGATTGCGCTGAGGTCGAGCACCTCGCCGCTCGCGACCATGGCCCGAGTCAAGGCGAGCGTCTCGGCGCGGGTCATGCCGCGAATGCAGATGGCCATCAACCAGGCCGCCATCTGGTAGTCGGGAATGTCCCCGCGCAGGTATCCGGACAGCAGGAATTCGATCTCGTCGGGGGAGTGTTCCCCGCCGTCGCGCTTGCGGCCAATCACCTCGAGAGTGTTCACGGCAAAGGTTTACTGCTTCACGTATGGCTTGCCGTCGGCCGCGGGAGGCCGCGCCCGTCCGACGACTCCGGCCACCACCAGAATGGTGGCGAGGTACGGCGCCATCAAGAGGAAGTAGCTTGAGATCGGCACGTTGAGGACGGACAGAAAGTTCTGAAGGGCGTCCGCGAAACCGAAAACCAGCGACGCGCCGAAGCCACCAACCGGCGTCCATCCCCCGGAAATCATGGCCGCCAGGGAGATGAAGCCACGGCCTGACGTCATGTTCTTCGTGAACTGACCGACCGCACCGAGTGTGAAGTAGGAGCCGGCCAGGCCGGCCACCAGACCGCCAAGGATCACGTTGATGTAGCGGGTCCGCGCGACGTCGATGCCGGCCGTGTCCGCCGCTCGCGGGTGCTCTCCGACCGCGCGCACGCGAAGACCCCAGCGAGTATGAAACAGGGCAACGTAGATCAGTCCCATCAGGACAAACATCAGGTAGACGTACACGTTCTGATCGAAGAGGATGGGTCCGAGCACCGGGATCCTGGAGAGGCCCGGGATTGTGACCGGAGGCACTACCGCGGCGCTGTTGAGGGTCGCTTGAAAAGGGACCATCAGCCGGTCGTAGAGAAAACCGGTCAAGCCCAAACAGAACAGGTCGAGGACGATGCCGACGATCACCTGATCGACCAGATAGCGAATGGCGAAGACCGCCAGGATCACTGCGATGAGGCCGCCACAAAGCATCCCCGCAAGGATGCCCAGCAGTGCGTTGCCCGTGGCGCTCCCGACCAGAGCAGCGGAGAAAGCTCCGATCAGCATCTGGCCCTCGATCGCGACGTTGATGACCCCCGCACGTTCACAGAGCAATCCGGAGAACGCGCCCAGTGTCAGCGGCGCGGCTCGGACGAGGGTGCCCTGCAGCATCCCGACCAAACTGACGGACGAGTTGCGCGCAGCCCATGCGAGGAACGCGAAGACGAACAGGCCGATCACCAGCGCCAGCACGGCGTACGCCCAACGTCCGAAGCCGCGCACGACCTGGATGGTGCCGAGGAAGGCGCAGGCCGCCGCGAGGCCGAAGGCAGTAGCCCGGACCGGCACGACCAGGTCTGGAATCGGGATCGCGTGCGAGCTCGCGAGGTTGAGAACGAAATGTGCCTGGCTCTGTCCGGGGACGTTGTAGCCGAAGAAAGCCGCGATCGCCCCTGCGACGAGCAAGAAGAAAATACCAAGGGTTCGTCTACGGTCCACCGCCACGCGCGCGCCGGCGCCCAACGCGCGGACTGCGGTGCTCACCCTCCCCACCCAGGCGAAACCGTCGGAGCACCGATGCCGCGCACGGCGCGCAGCCGGAAGATAGCCCTGATCAGCGCCGGAGCCGCAACGAACATGATGACGAGCGCTTCGATGACCTGGACAATGTCGACGGGCGTCGACGTCGCAGCCTGCATCTGCACGGCACCGGCGCGAAGACCGCCAAAGAGAAGCGCTGCTGCAACGACACCGACGGGATTGCCACGACCCAACAGGGCGACGGTGATGCCGTCGAAACCGAGGCCGGAGGAGAAGCCTGGCGTAACGCTGTATTGGACTCCGAGGATGATGTTGGCTCCGGCGAGGCCGGCCAGCCCACCGGACAGCGACATCGCCACCACGATCACACGTCCCACGCCGATGCCTGCTGCGCGTGAGGCGTCAGGATTGGCGCCGACTGCGCGGAACTCGAAACCGAGCGTCGTCCTCCAGAGCAGAAAGTAGACGGCGACCGCGACCGCCACGGCCAGTAGCGCGCCAGCATGAACCCTGAGGTTCAATGCCGCCAGGCTGGGAAGCATTGCAGCGCTATCGACGACCTTACTGATCGGGTCGGTGCGCCCCGGGCGCTGGAACAACGTGGTATTCAAGAAGTAGTAGGTCAGGTAGATCGCGACGTAGTTGAGCATGATCGTCGTGATCACCTCGTGGGCTCCAGTTCGCGCCTTGAGCAGGCCGGGTATAAAACCCCACAGCATGCCGACCAAAAAGCCTGCGAGCAGCGCCAGCGGCAGCTCTACGAACCCCGTCAGGCCATGTACAGAGAAGCCCACGAAACCGGCCGCCAGGCCGCCCGCAATGACCTGGCCCTCGCCTCCGATGTTGAAAAGGCCGGCCCTGAAACCGAGGGCGACCGCCAGGCCGGTGAAGACCAGCGGCGCCGCTGCGACCACGGTCTCAGACAGCGGGTAGAAAGCGGACGCCGCCACTTTTGCGTCGCCACTGCTCAGCTTGGCGATTACCGTCGACGGGTCTCCCAGGGCCCCCGTGAGCAAGCCGCCATATGCCCCGGATACGTCCTGCCACGCAACATTCAGCGCCGTAAGCAGATCGGGGGCCTGGATGACGTTCGGGTCTGAGACGACGATGAAAACAGCGCTGACCACGAGCGCTGTAACGAAGGCCAGGACAACCACGAGCACGGAACTCCAGATCGACGATTGGGGGGCGATCACGCTCTGGATCACGTCGCGAGCCGCAGCAGCTCGATTCCTGCCCGGCTTCTGGTCAGGCTTCTCGCTCATGGTCTTCCGGCGTCAGGAGGCGCCGCCGCACCCTCCGAGCCGGCACCCGCCATCATCAGACCGATCTCCTCACGAGTCGCACTGCCGGAGTCAAACGGTCCCTCCATTCGCCCGCGGTACATGACCGAGATGCGGTCGCCAAGAGCCAGCACCTCGTCCAGATCGCTCGAAACGATCAGCACGGCATCGCCCTGATCGCGGAGCTTCACGATCCGCTCGTGGATGTACTCGATGGAGCCGACGTCCAGCCCGCGTGTGGGTTGGGATGCAATCAAGAGCGAGATCGGTCTCGAGAACTCTCGAGCCACAACCACCCGCTGCTGGTTCCCGCCCGACAGCGTGCCGGCCTGAACCGATGCAGAGGGCGTCCGGATGTCGAACTCGCGAATCCTCTCGTCAGCATTGCGGCGGATCTCGTCAGGCTCGAGCACCAGGCCACGTGCAAAGGGAGGCAAATAGTAGGTGTCGAGGACCAGGTTCTCAGCTACGGATAGATCGCTGACGAGGCCATCTCTCACGCGATCTTCCGGCACGTGGCCGACCCCCGAGGCAAGCGTCTCGCGCGGCGAGCTGGTGGTGACGTCGCGACCTGCGGCCGTGATGTGACCCGCCGCGACCGGGTCAAGGCCCATGATTGCCCGGATCAGCTCGGTCTGCCCATTTCCCTGAACCCCGGCGACCGTGACGATCTCACCCGCGCGGACCTGAAAGGACACGTCATCCACGGCGACCTGGCCGCGGGCGTCGCGCACAGTGAGCCCTTCCACCTCGAGCACCACCGCTCCGGGTTTGGCGGGCGGCCTCTCGACACCAAGGCGGATTGCGCGGCCGACCATCATTGCGGCCAGTTGAGCTTCGGTTGACTTGGCCGGCACGGTCGAGCCAACCACCCGGCCTCCACGAAGCACCGTGATGCGGTCGGCGACCCGCATGGCCTCCTTGAGCTTGTGCGTGATGAAGACCAGCGAGCGGCCGGCATGCTTGAGCGACTCCATGACCCGCAGCAACTCCTCCGTCTCTTGCGGGGTGAGAACGGCGGTAGGCTCGTCGAGGATCAGGACGCCCGCCTGTCGATAGAGAGCCTTCACGATCTCAACGCGTTGCTGGGCTCCGACAGAGAGCGACGAGACGAGAGCGTCGGGGTCGACAGGCAGACCGAATTCCTGCCCTAGCCGCTGCACTTCGCGGCGCGCTCGTCCCCGATCCAGCAATCCGAATGGCCGCGTCAGCTCTGAGCCAAGCATCACGTTCTCGGCGACCGTGAAGACTGGGATCAGCATGAAGTGCTGGTGCACCATCCCGATGCCCATTCGGATCGCGTCGCTTGGGCTCTGGAACTTGACCGGGGCGCCATTGACCAGGATCTCACCCTCGTCAGGGTGATAAAGGCCGTAGAGGATGTTCATCAGCGTCGTCTTTCCGGCGCCGTTCTCACCCAGAAGCACGTGCACCTCGCCTGGCTCGACGACGAGGTCGATGTGGTCATTCGCGAGCACGCCGGGAAAGCTCTTGGTGATGCCCCTCAGCTCGAGTTTGACCGGTTGGCGGAGCATTAGAGGTGAGGCGGCCGGCCTTTTACCGGCCGCCTCGAATCAGGTTCGCTTTGATCAGGCGGCGGCGTACGACTGCCACGCCTTTGGATCGACCGAGATGCTCCCGCCGATGATGCCTTGCTTGATCGTGTCGAGCTCGGTCTTGAGCGCGCTCGGGATCTTGCTGTCGAAGTTGTGGTAGGGGGCCAGGCCGACGCCGCCGTTGGCCAGCGTGCCCACGTAGTTACCGCCGGCGAAGCTTCCGTCGGCGGCCGATTTGATTGCCGCCTCGACCGACGCTGCGATGCCTTTGTTGACCGAGGTGATGAAGAGCGAGCAGTACTGGGGCGCGCTGACGCAGCCGTCGGTGTCGACCCACTCCATGGTGGCCTTACCGTTGGCCTGTACCGCGGCCGCCGCGCCGAGGCCGACGTTGCCGGCCACGGGGAAGATCACATCGGCACCCTGCTGCATCTCCGTATTGGCTATGGCCTGGCCTTTGTCCTGGCTCGTGAAGTCACCGGAGAAGGAGCCGTTCTGGGTGGCGGGGTTCCAGCCCAGCACCTTGACTTTGGCGCTGTGCTGCTTGTTGTAGTAGTAGACGCCCGCCGCAAAACCGTCCATGTAGATGGTCACGGTCGGGATGTTGATTCCGCCGAATGTGCCCACCGCACCGGTCTTGCTCATGCCGGCGGCCAGGTAGCCGCCCAGGAACCCGTCCTGATTGGTCTGGTAGGTGAGGCCAAGCACGTTGCTGATCGATGGCGAGTAGCTGTAGTCGACGATCGCGAACTTCTGAGTCGGGTTTGTCGCCGCCTTCGTCTGCGTGATGTCGCCCATCAGGAAGCCGACGGTGACGATCAACCCGCACTTCTGGTTGACAAAGGCGTCGACATTCGGCGAGTAGTCGTTCGCCGATGTCGAGGAGAGATACTTGATCTGCACGCCGAGGTCCTTCTTGGCGTTCTGCTCACCAAGGTAGGCGCTGGCGTTGAATGACCGGTCGTCGATGCCGCCGGTGTCGGTGACCATGCAAGCTAGGAAGTTGGGGTATTGGGTTCCTGCCGGCGAGGCTGACGAGGTTGGCGATGTCGAACCGCACGCGGCAGCCAGGAGCGCGCCCACGACCGCGACTGCAGACAACCAACTCTTCGCTCTGAGCATCTTTCTCTCCTCATTCGACGGCCAAGTGCGTCGGAAACGCGCCACGATCCTAGCACCAGACTTTGGGCCGGGCGGGTCCTCCTACGGCGCCAGCCGCCACCGCTCGCAACCGGTCAGTTGATCGACCCCAGGAACTCCCCGATGGCCGCGATGCTCTCGAGCCGGTACCACCCCTCCCTTGGCAGAGACTCCTCCGGCACGTGTTCGTGGTGCCAGGTCACGTGGTAGGGAACGTGCACCGCTCGAGCACCGAGCTCGAGGACCGGGAGGATGTCGGAGCGCAGCGAGTTGCCGACCATCACGAATTCGTCGGCCTTGATGCCCCGGCGCGCGAGGATGCCTCGATATGCTCCGGCGTTCTTCTCGCTCACGACCTCGACGCCGAGGAACAGATCGGCCAGCCCCGACCGCGCGAGCTTGCCTTCCTGGTCGAAGAGGTCTCCCTTCGTGATGAGCAGCAGGTCGTACCGCTCGCTCAGCTCTCGCAGCGCGGGCTCGACGCCGTCGAGGAGCTCGGTCGGTTCCATCAGCATGCGCCTGCCCCAGCCGAGGATCACCTCGAGGTCGGTGGCCGGAATCCGGCCCGCGGTGAGCTGGATCGCGGTTTCGAGCATCGAGAGCGTGAAGGCCTTGACGCCGTAGCCATACACCGCCAGGTTCTTCATCTCGACCCGGGCGAGTTGCGCGTCGACGTCGGCCTCGGGGACGTGGCGGTGCAGCAGCTCTCGAAGCTCTTCCTGGGTGAGGATGAAGCGGGTCTCGTTGTGCCACAGGGTGTCGTCGCCGTCGAGACCCACGACCGTGATCGGCATCCGCCGATTATGGCCAGAAGACTCCTGGCGTCTCGACCGGGCCCCCGTATGACGCATGGCCCGCGCCGCGTGCGATCACCAAAACCGCGATCGACGCCAGGGCGAGAACGATTACCACGGCAAGCGCGACGGTCGGGAGGACATGGCTGGAAGGCGGGATCGGCTGGTCGTCAGTCACGGTTGCTGACAGTTCTACGCACGAAACCGGTCGTCTGTTACGGGGCGGAACAAAACTCCCTTGCTTTTGGGTAGGAATAGGCAGTCATGAACAAGCTCGACGGAATCCACCACATCAGCGCCATCACGGCCGACGCGACCAAGAACCTCCTCTTCTACGAGGGGGTCATGGGGCTGCGGCTGGTCAAGAAAACGGTCAACCAGGACAACCCGGCCGTCTATCACCTCTTCTATGCCGACGAAGACGGCAGCCCGGGCGCCGACCTCACCTTCTTCGAGTATCCCGGCCTGGTTCGGGGGCGGGCCGGCGCCGGGATGATCCACCGGATCGCGATGC